>Ga0137416_10000539_pt1 | contig 17602 bp, 14 predicted proteins | sample CZODoug3_1_1_16f_FD_108282 | JGI IMG/M metagenome (GOLD analysis project Ga0137416, IMG submission 108282) | Vadose zone soil fungal communities from Angelo Coast Range Reserve, California, USA - CZODoug3_1_1_16fungal (Illumina Assembly) | ecosystem: Environmental > Terrestrial > Soil > Vadose...
GCTCCGCGAGCGCACGCCGCGATACCCCGAAGCCGATCCATCCTGCCCCGACCAGCGGAAGCACGGCGACCGGAACGATGATGAGGAGGGCGCGCGTGCCGATGCGCATTTGCTCCGACTGTACCAGCAGAGGCCCGCGGCGCACGAAAGTTGTCGTCGCAAGCATGCCCGCTTAGCCTGAAGGGATGCCGGAGAGGGTGGGAGAGGGGCTGCGCGCGCTCGTCGTGGACGACGAGGAGGTCGTGCGCTCCGTGGTCCTCGAAGTCCTGGAAGGAATGGGGTTTCTGGCCAACGCTGCCGAGTCTCTCACCGCGGGGCGCGAGAGGCTCGCCGGCGAACGCTACGACCTGCTCATCATCGACAAGAACCTTCCGGATGGGAGCGGGCTTTCCCTGGCTCGCGAGGTGGCAGAAGGTAGCCTCGACGCGCAGGTTGTGATCATCAGCGGGTACGCCACGCTTTCGTCCGCGGTGGAAGCGCTCCAGGCCGGCGTCGCCGACTTCGTGGTGAAACCGTTCGATCTGGCCGACTTCCGCGCCCGCTTGCAGCGGACGATCGAGAGTCTCAAGCTCCGGCGCGCTTACCGGACGCTCTTCAAGGAGCTGCAGGAGAAGAATGCCATCCTGGAGGGGCTCGCGACGCGCGATCCGCTCACGGGACTCGACAATCACGCCTCCTTCCAGGAAAGCGTAAGCAGGGAGATCGAGCGCGGGCGCCGTTACGGTGCTCGCTGCGCGGTGGTCCTGGCCAGCATCGATCGCTTCCGTGACATCAACGCGAATCTGGGGTTCTCCGGCGGAGACGCTCTGCTCCGGGACCTGGGCGCGTTCCTGCTTCGCAGCGGGCGCGCCGCCGATCTGCCCGCATACCTCGCGGGTGGCGACGTGCTCGCGCGTTTCGGCGGCGACACCTTCGCCATCCTCCTGCCGCAGACGGACCGCACCGGCGCGGCCACTCGCGCCGAGCACCTCCGACGCACCCTCGAGCAGACCGAGCTCGGTCCCGGATTGCGGCGGATCACCGTCTCGGTCGGGGTCGCCGCGTTTCCGGAGCACGCGCAGGACGCCGATACGCTCATCGCCGCCGCCGCCACGTCGCTCGACGCGGCAAAGCAAGCGGGGCGGAACCGGCTCATCTGCTGGTCACGAGAGCTATCGGCGGGCGGGCGGCTGGATTCGGCGCAGGTGCGGCACGAAGCCGACAAGCTGGTGGCGCTGCAGCGCTCGATCCGCGAGCGTTCGTTCCAGTCCGTCTATCAACCGATCGTGGACCTGGCCGCGGGTACCGAGGTGGCCTGGGAGGCGCTGACGCGCCCGATGGATCCGGCCTTCACCTCGGTCCTCGATCTCCTGGGAACGGCGGAGCGGAGCGGCCAGGTACCGACCCTCGGACGCGTCCTGCGGGCGATCCAGATCGCCGCCATCCACAAGCTGCCGCCGGACAAGTTGCTGTTCCTCAACGTGCATCCCTTCGAGTTCCTCGAGCAGGACGCGATCGAGTCAGAGCCAGCCCTGCGACCCTGGACGAAGCGCGTCGTCCTCGAGCTCACCGAGGCCGCGGAGGTGAGCAACTTCTCACGCGCACGGGAGCGCGTGGCGGCGCTGCGTGCGGCTGGGTTTCGCATCGCGGTCGACGATCTCGGCTCGGGGTACTCCAGTCTGAACCACCTGGCGCTGCTCGAGCCGGACTTCGTCAAGCTGGACATGGCGATGATCCGGGGGATCGAGGAAGGCAGCCGCGCGGCGCGCCTCATCAAGCACATCCTCGAGTATTGCCGTGGGGAAGGCATGCGCGCCGTGTGCGAAGGGATCGAGACCCCGGAGGAGCTGCGGGTCGTTGCCGCTCTTGGCGTCTCCCTCGTGCAGGGGTACTTGCTGGCACGTCCCGGTCCGCCGTTCCCGAGGGCGACCGTGGAGCTCCCTTCCAATCCACCGCCGCCGAAAGGCGCGAGGCGGATCGGCTGAGTCGACATCAGCGTGGCAGTGGTGCTGAATACCGCGGCTGAGCTCGGGAGGAGCATGGGACCCCCTTGGGAGCATCCTGACGGGTACGATCTGCACGACACCGCGTTCACCGCGGGCTCCGAGCGCGAGCCCGAGCACTACCGGTGAAGGCGTATCGACGCAAGCCCCGTGGATCGAGGTGAGGCGCCCGATCGCCTTGATCGTGGCGGCATTCGTGGTCACCCGCGCGCTTGCGATCGCGGCCACCCATCTCGGGGCGCATTTCATGACTCCGCAAAAGCAGGCGGAGTGGGCCTGGGTAGAGGGCCGCTCCGACCTCCACGTCCTGCCACCGCCGCCCGCCTTTGTCGCTCCGCTAGTCCGCTGGGACGCGGCGTTCTACCTGGCGCTGGCGAAGGAGGGATATCCGGCCCGGCGCCTAGACGCTCCCGTGTACCATCTGGGGTTCTTTCCGCTGTATCCGTTGGTGGTGCGCGCCGCCGAGCGCGTGTCGGGCAACTTCTTCTGGGCGGCGTTCGCGGTCTCGAACCTTTGCGCGCTGCTTGCCGCGCTGCTGATGCTGCCGCTCGGCGGCGTAGCCGCGGCGTTGCTGTTCCTTTGTTCGCCGGGCGCGCACTTCCTCGCGTATCCCTACTCGGAAGCCCTCTTCGCGCTCGCTCTCGCCGCAGGTCTCGCCGCGGTCCAATCAGAGCGGCTGGAGGCAGCCGCGCTTGCGGGCGCGGCGTCATCCGCCACGCGGTCGCCCGGGGCCGCAATGGCGCTGGCGCTGGTCGGACAGGCGCCGCGCCGCCTGCGCAACTGGGCAGCCGCTGCCGTCGCCCTCGCGGGAATGATCGCGTTCATGATCTGGTGTCACGGGCAGTACGGTGACGCCCTCGCCTTCATGCACATCCAGGGTTACCACCGCAGGCATCTGAGTCTGCTCGGCCCCCTGGTGGCGTTCTTCGCCTTCGAGACGGATCCCGACTACTACCTCGTGACCATCGCCTGCCTCTTCGTGGCGGTGAAGATGATCCGCAGGACGCCGGCGTGGCGATGGCTGACGGCTTGGTTCCTGCTCCTCCTGCCGCTCGCGACGGGCGCGCTGCAGGCGATGATCCGGTATCAGGCCGTCAATCTTCCCTTGCTCTGCGGCGTTCCGACCCTCTTCTCAGCGCGCGCCTTCCGTTGGCTGCTTGCGGCATGCCTCGTCCTCATGCTGTTCGAAGCCTTCCTTTTCGGGAAGGGAATCGGGCACAACTGAAGGCATCGCCACGGCGCACTCTGCGATCAGCTTGCCTTGACCTGAAGCGTAGCTCGCGGCGCCGGCCAGGTGGATGGAGACGTAGGCTTCGCGGATGATGACGTCGGGCACGGCTCAGACCTGCGCGAATCCGCCGTCGACGAACAGCTCGATGCCGGCGATGTAGCTGCTATCGTCCGAGGCGAGGAACGAGACGGCGCTGGCGATGTCATCGGGCCGACCGAGGCGGCCGAGCGGGATCCTGTCGCGGAAGAGGTCGTTCAGGCCGTCGCTGTCGGTGTGGCGGAGGCCGCGCAGCCCTTCCGTGTCGATCGCTCCCGGGCTGACGACGTTGACGCGGATCTTGCGGTCCTTGAGGTCGGTGGTGAGGGTGCGCGCGAACGATCGCAGCGCCGCCTTGGTGGCGCTGTACACGCTGACGGCGGGATTCCCTTTCGACCCGACGATGGATGAGGTGAAGATGATCGAGGCGCCGTCGCGCAGGAGCGGCAGCGCCTTCTGCACCGTGAAGAGCGCGCCCTTGACGTTGGCGCCGAACGTCCGGTCGAAGAGCTCTTCGGTGATGTCTCCCAGCGGGGCCGCCTCGGCGATGCCGGCGTTCGCGAAGAGGATGTCGATGCGCCCTTTGCTCTCCTTCACCGTGGCGAACAGGCGGTCCAGGTCCGAGAGCTTCGAGACGTCGCCCTGGACGGCCGTGACGTTCCGGCCGATCTCCTGGACGGCGGCATCGAGCTCCCTCTTGCGCCGCCCGGTGATGAAGACGTAGGCGCCGTCGGCGACCAACCGCTTTGCCGCCGCGAACCCGATGCCAGCGCTGCCTCCGGTGATGACGGCGACCTTTCCATCGAGCTTGCCCATGATCGGCTCCTTTGAGATGTCGCCTACGACCCCATCACCCCTTCAGCGGCCTGCCACCCCCCGCCGAGGGCGTTGTACAGCTGCACCAGCGCGAGCAGTTCGTTCAGCTGTGCCTGTGCCAGACCGAGCTCCGCCGCGAACGTCCTCGTGTTGCTGTCCAGGACCTCGAGGTAGCTCGACGCCCCTCCTCGATAGCGTTGCTCGGACAGTGAGAGGGCGTCCCGCGTCGAGGTGGCCAGGAGCTCCTGCTGCTCGCGGAATTCGCGGTTCTTGCGGTACGCAACCAGTGCGTCGGAGACCTCGCGGAATGCTTGCTGGATGGTCTGCTGGTACACGACCAGCGCCTCTTTCTGCTGCGCTTCGGCGAGCTTGACTCCCGAAGAGATCCTGCCGCCAGCGAAGATCGGCTGCGTCAGCGATCCGAAAAAGCTCCAGACACCGGCCGGGCCTTTGAAGAGGTCGCTCAGCGCGGCGCTCTGCGCCCCGCCGCTGGCGGTCAGCGAAATCGAGGGAAAGAACGCCGCCCGCGCGACGCCGATGCGCGCGTTCGCGGCGATCAACCGTGCCTCCTGCAGCTGGATGTCGGGCCGCCGCTGCAAGAGAGCTGAAGGGAGGCCGGCCGGAACGATGGGATCGTGCGGCTGCTCGGTCAGTTTCCGCCCGCGCGGGATCGGTCCGGGATTCCGGGCGAGGAGGATGCTGATGAAGTTCTCCTGCTGCTCGCTGCGGCGCTCGATGTCGACGATGGTCTGGGCGGCATTGTAGACGAGCTGCTCGGCCTGGCGGACATCCAGGAGGGAGACCGCCCCCTGGCGCTCTTGCAACAGGACGAGCTCGAGGGACTGCTGCCGCGAGGTGAGTGTCCGCTTGGAAATCTCGAGCTGGAGATCGAGCGCCAGCAGCTCGTAGTACCCGCCGGCGATGCTGGCGATGAGGCTGGTGATCACCGCCTGGCGGTTCCACTCGGCGGCGAGCAGATCGGCGCGCGCCGCCTCGGTGGCGCGACGGAACTTGCCCCAGAAATCGAGCTCCCAGGAAGCCGCTACGCTGCCCTGGAAGAAATTGGTGTTGATCGCCGGCGTGAGGCTCGTCGCCGCGATCCGCTCGCGTCCGGCCGCGAGCGCGAGCGACACCGTGGGAAGCTGATCGGCCCGGGTGATCCCCAGCTGGGCCCCGGCCTGCTCGATGCGCGCCGCCGCGATCAAGACGTCCTGGTTCTGCGCCAGCGCGGTGCGAATCAGATCGGCGATCACGGGATCGGGAAAGACCTGCGCCCAGTCCTTCTCGGCCAGCGACTGGGCGCCGCCTCCCTCAGCGCCGCCACGATAGCTCTGCGGCGCCTGGGTGGCAGGACGCTTGTAGTCGGGTCCGACCGCGCACCCGGCCGCGAGCAGCACCAGCGGCCAGGGCCGTTTCATGGCGTCGGCTCCGGCTCGGTGGGTAGCTGCGCGGCGGGCTGCGCGTGCCCGCGCCGGTTCGCAAACCGTTCCACCAGCACGAACAGCACCGGAATGATGAAGATGGCGATGGCCGTCGCCGCGAGCATGCCCGTGATCACCACCGTGCCGAGGATCTGCCGCGCGATCGCCCCTGCTCCCGTTGCCACCCAGAGCGGGATCATGCCGAAGATGAACGCGAACGAAGTCATGAGGATCGGGCGCAGGCGCAGCCGCGCTCCCTCGAGCGCCGCCTCGACCAGCGGCCGGCCCTTCTTCATCTCGTCGCGGGCGAATTCCACGATGAGGATGGCGTTCTTGGCCGCGAGGCCGATGAGCATCGCCAACCCGATCTGGGCGAAGATCCCCAGGTCGAAGTTGCGCAGCAAGAGGCCGAGAAAGGCCCCGAGGACCGCAACCGGCACCGACAGGAGCACCGAGAACGGCAGGGACCAGCTCTCGTAGAGCGCCGCGAGGATCAGGAACACGAATCCCAACGACAAGGCAAAGATCGCCGCCGCCCTGCCGGACGCCTTCTTCTCCTGATAGGAAAGGTCGGCGAATCCATACCCCATCTCGCGCGGGAGGACCTGCGCCGCCACTTCCTCCAGGGCGGCCAGCGCCTGCCCGGAGCTGTATCCCGGTGCGGCCGAGCCGAGGATCTGCGCCGCGCGGTACAGGTTGAACCGGTTGGTGTACTCGGGCCCGGCGATCCGGCGGGTGCTCGTCAGCGTGGACAACGGCACCATGTCTCCCTGCTTGTTGCGCACGTAGTACTGACCGATGTCTTGCTCCGTCAAGCGGTCTTCACCCTCCGCCTGCAGGAACACGCGCCATTGGCGGCCGAATCGATTGAACTGATTCACGAACAGGCCGCCCAGATAGGCCTGCAGCGTCTGGTACACGTCGCCGATCGCGATCCCCTGGTTGAGCACCTTCTCCCGATCGACATCGGCGTAGACCTGCGGGATCCCGGCTGTGAATACCGAGTTGACCCCGGTCAGCTCCGGCCGCTTGCGCGCGGCGTCGAGAAACGCCTTGACGTTCTGATCGAGAAATTCCACCGACCCGCCGCTGCGATCCTGCAGCCACATGGAGAAGCCGCCGGCGCTGCCGAACCCGGGGATCGCCGGGGGGCTGAACGCGAACGCCGTCGCTTCCGGGACCTCGCTCGCCAGGGCCCGGTTGATGCTGCGCAGGATCCCGCGCGCTTCCAGCGCCGCCCCTTCGCGCTCGCTCCACGGCTTGAGCTGGATGAACATGAATGCGCTGTACGTCGACGAGACCCGCGTCAGCAGGCTGAAGCCGATGATGCTGTTGAAGGCCTTCACGCCCTCGGTCTTGGCCAGGACGTTTTCGACCTTCCTGGCCACCGCATCGGTGCGCTCCAGGGAGGCAGCGGCCGGGAGCTGCACGTTGGCGAAGAGGAAGCCTTGATCTTCCTCCGGGATGAAGCTGGTGGGGAGCTTTCGTCCCACGACGCCATCGACGACGATGAAACCGGCGAGGATGGCGACGCCGACGAACGCCTTGCGGATCAGGCCATGGCTCCACTTGACGTAGCCCTGCGTGGCCCGCTCGAACACCCGGTTGAAGATTGCGAAAAAGCGCGCCAGAGGCCCGCGGCCCGGGCGCCGCGGGCGGAGCAGCAAAGCCGACAGCGCGGGCGACAGCGTCAGAGCGTTGAATGCCGAGATGAGGACCGAGATCGCGATGGTCACCGCGAACTGGGTGTTGAGCCGCCCCTGGATGCCACCCACGAAGGCGATCGGCACGAACACCGACGACAGCACCAGCGCGATCCCCACGACCGGTCCGGAGACCTCCTTCATCGCCTGCAGGGTGGCGTCGCGCGGCGACATTCCTTCCTCGATGTGGTGCTCCACTGCCTCCACCACCACGATCGCGTCGTCCACGACCAACCCGATAGCGAGCACCAGCCCGAACAATGACAGGGTGTTGATGGAGAAGCCGAGCAACGGAAAGATCGCAAACGTGCCGATCAACGATACCGGAACGGCGATCATCGGGATCACCGTGGCGCGCCAGTTCTGCAGGAACAGGAACACCACCAGCGTGACCAGCACCATGGCCTCGAGGATCGTCTTTGCGATCTCGGTGATCCCCTCGGTGACTGGCGCCGTGGTGTCGAGGGTGACGGCATATTCCAGGTCCGGCGGGAATCGTTGCTTGAGCTCCGCCATCACGCCCTTCACGCCGTTGGCCACATCGAGCGCGTTCGAACCGGGGGCCTGGAACACCGCGATCAGGCTGCCGGGCTGTCCGTTGACGCGCGAGACCTGCTGGTAGTTCAGCGCGCCGAGCTCGATGCGGGCCACGTCGGAGAGGCGTACAACGGAGCCGTCGGCATTCGAGCGGACGACGATCTGCGCGAACTCCTCCGCCGTCTGCAGGCGCCCCTGCGCCCTGACGGTGTAGGTCATCTCCTTGCCGAGCGGCGCCGGATCCGCGCCCACCCGGCCGGCCGGATTGACCGTGCTCTGTTGCGACACCGCCCTCACCAGATCCGGCACGGTGAGCCCGAGCTTGGCGAGGACGTCCGGCTTGAGCCAGATGCGCATCGCGTAGTCGCTCGCCCCGAACAGACGCACCTCGCCCACGCCGCGCACGCGATAGAGCGCGTCATTGATGTTGATGTTGGCGTAGTTGGCCAGGAACAGCGCATCGTAGCGCTGGTGGGGCGAATACAGCGAGATGACCAGCATCGGCAGCCCGGTCGACTTCCGGTAGGAGAGGCCGAACTGATTGACGTCTGGAGGCAGGTTGGGCTGCGCCTGCGCCACCCGGTTCGTCACGTTGACCTGATCGATGTTGGGATCGGTGTCGATGTCGAACGTCACCGTCAACGCCATGGTCCCGTCATTGGCGTTGGTGGACTGCATGTAAAGCATGTCGTCCACGCCGTTCATCTGCTGCTCGAGCGGCGTCGCCACCGACTGCTCGACGGTCACCGCGTCGGCGCCGGTGAAGGTGGCGTTGACGATGATCTGGGGCGGGATGATCGACGGATATTGCGCCACCGGCAGGCTGCGCATCGCCAAGAGGCCCGCGACGACCGTGATGATCGAGATGACGATCGCCACGATCGGGCGATTGATGAAGAAGCGAGCCATCCGCTAACCCTTGGCAGGCGGCTGCTGGAACGGCACCGGCGTGACCGGAACGCCCTCTCGCACTTTTTGCACCCCTTCGGCCACCACCTTCTCGCCCGCCGTCAGCCCGTCCTCGATCACCCACAGCCTGCCGACGCGCGGTCCGACCTTGACCGATCGGATCGCCACCTTGTTGCCCTCGCCCACGACCGCGACCTGGTAGCTCCCCTGCAGCTCGGTGACCGCTCGCTGCGGCACCACCAGCGCGTCCTGCCTCACCGAGAGGGTCGCGCGCACCCGTCCGAACTGTCCCGGCCGCAGGATGTTCCCCGGGTTGGGGAATGCCGCGGCGATCCGGATCGTGCCGGTCGTCGGATCGACCTGGCGATCCGCCAGCACGAACTTGCCGGGGTGGTGGTAGACGTTGCCGTCCGCGAGGACGAGCTCCAGGGGCGTGTCGACGTTGGGGAACGGGCGCGCCTCGGCGGAGGGGCCCAGACCGCCCACGAACTGAAGATACTCGCGCTCGCTGATGGCGACGTACGCCTTGATGGGATCGAGGCGCGACACCGAGGTGAGCAGCGTCGCCGGCCCCACCAGGTCGCCGAGCTGTCCCCGGGCGATGCCGGCGATCCCGTCAGTGAGCGAGCGCACCTTGGTGAATTCGAGATTCAGCTGGGCCGTCTTCACGGCCGCTTTGGCGGAATCGACTGCCGCCGCGGCGGCGAGCTTGGCCTGGACGTCGTTGTCGAGCTGGCTGCGGGCGATGGCGCGCGCCTCCGCCAGCGGCTTGTCGCGCTCGACGTCGCGGGCCGCGCGCCCGAGCTGCGCCTCGGCCTGCGCCCTCTGTCCGCGGGCCTGGTCGAGCGCCGCCTGGAACGGGCGCGGATCGATCTCGAACAGCACCTCCCCCTTCTTGACGAACGAGCCCTCGACGTAGCTCTGCTTGACGAGGTAGCCGGTGACCTGGGGCTGGATCCTGGCGTTCACGTAACCGTCCAGGGTCGCGACCCACTCCGTTCGCAGCGGCACGTCCTGCTTCACCACGTCGACCACGGCGACGGTGGTAGGGGCCTGGGGGGTGGCAGCCGTTCCTTTGCTGCACGCGGATGGCAGGACGGCGAGAAGGCCCACCGCTGCCGCGAACGGGGTGCCGCGGAGCACAGGTACGGTCATCATCTGCATGGGTGTTCAGTCCTTCCGATGAAAATCTGCAACGCGCCTTCGATTCCGCGTGGCGCCATTGGTTTCTTTGCGCTGTGTTTCTCGATCCGCTCAACTCGTCTGGCAGAGGTTTGCGCTCGAGCGTAACCGCCAAGCCGCCTCCGGCGGCCGCGGCTAAGCCTCGGCTAAGCCGTGCGCGGCAAGCGAACGGTGAAGGTGGTCCCGGCCCCATCGGTCGACTGCACCGAGATCTCGCCGCCGTGGGCGGCAACCAGCTCGCGGCAGATGAACAAACCCAATCCGAGCCCGTCGCTGTTGCGCGAGGTGCGCCGCGCCTGGCGGCGGAAGGGATCGAAGATCGCCGGCAGCACCTCGGCAGGGATGGCCGGACCCTCGTTGTGAACGGACAGGGTGACGCTGTCGCCCTCGTCGCGCAGCACGACGCTGACGGCACCGTCCGCCTTGCCGTACGCGATGGCGTTGCCGACCAGGTTCGAGACCACCTGCGCTAGCCGCTCGCGGTCCCAGATGCCGCGCAGGTCGGAGTCTGCCTCGAAGCTCACCGCACGGTCGGGATGCACCGTCTCCACTTCGGCGATCACCTGGGCGCAGATTTCGGCGAGGTCGGCCTCCCGAGGCTCGACCCGCATCCCTCCGCCGAGCCGCGATCTGGTGAAGTCGAGCAGCTGGGAGATGATCTTCGCCATTCGCTCCGCGCCGCGAGCGATGCGAGCGGTCACCTTCGCGTCGGCGTCGTGGAGCATGCCGCGCTTGAGCATCAGCTCCGCGCCCACCACGACGGAGGAGAGGGGCGAGCGCAGGTCGTGGCCGACGATGCCGATCAGCTGCTCGCGCAGCTCGTCGGTCTTCTTCTGCTCGGCGAGGGATTGCTCCAGGGCGGCCCGCGCGATGCGCTCCTCGTCGAGGGCGCGGCGGTGCGTCAGGTCTCGCGTCACCTTCGCGAAACCCACCAGGTTGCCGTCGCGACCGAGGATGCGGCTGATGATCACGTTGGCCCAGAACCGGCTGCCGTCTTTGCGTACCCGCCAGCCCTCGTCCTCGAAGCGCCCCTCGCGGGCGGCGATCTCCAGCTCCTCTGCGCAGCGGCCGGCGGTCTCGGGCGGGTAGAAGCGCGAGAAGTGCTGTCCGATGATCTCGTCCGCGCGGTAGCCCTTGATGCGCTCGGCGCCGACGTTCCAGGAGCTGACGCGGCCGTCCACGGCCAGCATGAAGATGGCGTAGTCCTTGACGCTCTCCACCAGGAGACGAAAGCGCTCGGCGTCCTGCGCCTTCCGCTCCTGCATGGCGCCGGTCCGCTGCCGTAGCGTCGCTCGCAGCGCGGCTTCCAACTCCTTGCGCTGCTGGACCTCGTGCTCGAGCGATCGCAGCGCGATCCTCTCGTTGCCCGGAATGACGTGGGAATGGCGGCTGCACACCTTGTCGAACAACTCGCCATCGCCGGGCATGTAGAAATTGCCCATCGAGTAGGCGCAGAGGAGCGTGAACGAATGCAGGCGCGCGAGCTCGCTCCACAGCTCCTCGAGCCGGATGGCGGCGGCGCGATTGCCGCCGCGCCAGAGCAGGTCGACCATCTCGCCGAAGACGCGCACGCGCGCCCGGGTCCGCCCCTGGCGGCTGCTCTGGATGACCGCGCCGAGGACGGAGTAGAACCGCTCGGCGTCCGGCTCGTTGCCGACCATGAAGCGGAGCAGCATCTCGTGGGCATCCAACATCGTCAGAAGACCGGAAGCCACGGCGTCCTCGATCCGGCAGCCGTTTTGCCGCAGCAGTTGCGCGAAGGCCATGCGGTGAGGCTTGGTGGCGACGATCAATACCGGTTCGCCGGCTGCCAGCCCGGCACCAGTGAAATGCGCGACCGCGTCGAAGAGGAACCGTTCGTCCTCGTAGAATTGCACGATGTGGTCGCCCGCAGCCGGTCTGGCGAGGAATGAGTCGCCCCAGGGCGTCGCTTCGGCGAGCGCGGGCTCGGCGGCTCCTTCGGCGGGGTGCACCAGGTGCAAGCTCGTTCCCTCGTCGGGCATGGCAAATCTCCAGGTAATTGCGTAGTTACGGGGCGAGCGGCCCAGATGCAAGATCGTCTGAGCTCGCGGATTCCGGATCCGACAAACTCCTTCTTCGTTCGTCGTCACGATGACGGCGCCGGTCGGATCTCCCGGCGGCGCGATCGCGCGGACCGTAAGGTTCCACCATGGCCACGCCACGAGTGACTGCAGCAGCCGCGAAATGACCTCGACCCTGGAGGCCCGGGAACTCGTGGTTGTGCGCGAGGATCGCAGGATCCTGGACGGCGCGTCGATCCTGGTGCCGCCCGGAGAGGCCGTCGCCATCCAGGGTCCCTCCGGAAGCGGCAAGAGCACGTTTGCGCGGGCCCTCGCGACCCTCCTCGAGCCAGATGCCGGCGCTGTGTTGCTCGGCGGCCTCGACGCGCAGCGGATCGCCCCGACGCAGTTCCGGACTCGCGTCGCCTTCCTCGCGCAGCAGCCCGCGATGTTCGAGGGCAGCGTCCTGCGGAACCTGGAGGCTGGTCCGCAGGTCCACGGCAAATCGCTGAGCAATGTGCGAGCGAGCGAACTGATCCGGGCCGTCGGGCTCGATGAGCCGATCCTGCAGCGCGAAGCGCGGACGCTGTCCGGCGGCGAAAAACAGCGGGTGGCCCTGGCCCGCGCGCTCGCCAATGAGCCGGAGATGCTGCTGCTCGACGAGCCCACCGCCGCGCTCGATCCCGACGCGGGTGAGCGCATCGTCGCGCTGCTGCGCGAACTGCGCGCGCGGGGCTTGTCCGTCGTCATGGTCACGCACGAGGAGGCGCATGCGCGTGCCCTCGGCGGAACGCTCTGTCGCTGCGAGCGCGGACGGCTGGCGATCGATTCATGAGCTACGCGCACATCACCTGGCCGCGCCTCTTGCTGTCCCTCGCGTTGATCGCGGTGGCCATCGCGCTCTCGCGCCGCAGCCGCCTCGGACTCGAGCGCGACCTGGTCTGGGGAGCACTGCGGGGCGCCGCGCAGCTCATCGCCGTCGGATACGTCTTGCTCCTCCTCTTCAACCACGAGCACCCGGCGTGGGTGGTCTTGCTGCTGGCGGTGATGCTCGCGGTCGCGGCGGCGACCGCTGCCCGGCGCGTGGAGCACGGGCCGCCGCGAACGGTGCTCTTTCCGCGGGCCATCGCCGCCATCGGTGCCGGCACCTTGGTCGCCGTGGTGCCCGTCTTCGCGGCGGTGGTGCCGCTGCACCCGTGGTACGAGGCGCGCTACCTGGTTCCCATCAGCGGGATGATGCTCTCCAACGCGATGAACGTGGTTGCGCTGGTCTTCGAGCGGATCTTCGCCTCGGCGCGCAGCGAGGCGGACCAGGTGGAAGCGCTGCTCGCTCTCGGCGCGACACCGCGGCAAGCGCTGGAGCGGCAGGTGCGCGCGACGCTGCGGGCCGCGCTGTTGCCGACGATCAACGGGCTGCTCACGGTAGGACTGGTGGCGCTCCCGGGGATGATGACCGGGCAGATCGTGAGCGGGACTCCACCCGAGCAGGCGGTCCGCTATCAGATCGTGATCCTCTATCAGCTGGTCGCGGTGGCGGCGGTGGCGGGCATGGTCGCCGTGGGCTTCGCCCGGCGGCTCCTCTTCACGGCGCGTGCACAGCTCGTGCTGCCTCGGAACTAGCCAAAGCGCGTCTCATGACCTGTACAGTCCAAAAACATAGCCGCAAAGCCGCACTTCGTGCGGCAGCGGCTACGCGTGGCGCAGGCCGGTGGCGTTCGCGAGCAGGGTGGCCCGAACTTCTGCTGCGCGATCGCGTGAGACGGGGATGTGCAAGCCCTGGCTCTCGTCGCCGAGCGAGGGTCCGACGAACAAGGACGTTTCGCCATCCTCGCGTTCCAACGCCTTCGCGAAGTCGAGGTTGACCAGCCAGTTGCGGTGCACGCGCATCAGCGAGCGGCCGAACGAGGCCTCGATCGAGGCGAGCGAAAGATCGACGTCGAACCTGCCCAGCCGCGAGTGTACGTAGCTCAAGCGATCGGAAGCCTCGAATGCCCAGATGTCGGCGGGATCGAGGAAGACGAGGCTTCGCTTGCGTCTCGCGACCAGGCGAAGCGCGCCGGAGCGCGGCGGAGGGCCCCGGCTGAGGATCCGTCGCAAGCATTGCTCCACCCGCTCCTCGCTGAACGGCTTCAGCAGATAATCGACCACTCCCAGATCCCACGCCTTCTTCGCATGCTGGCTGAACGCCGTCGCCAGCACGAACGTCGGCCGCGCGCCGGCCGGACAGGCAGCGACCGTCGACTCGATGAGTTCGAGGCCGTTCTCGCCGCCGCAAAGCTGAACGTCGACGAAGACCACGTCCACCGCAAGCCCGGCCAGGACCCCGCGTGCATCGCCGAGGCTGGCGACGGCACCGACCACCTCGGCGAGTTGGGTCGCCTCGATGAGCTGCACCAGGTAGTTGCGAGCCGGCCATTCGTCCTCGAGCACCAGCGCGCGCAGGCGGGTCATGAAGGGTCTCCATGAACGACGATCTTCATGCAGAGACTGTACCGGCAGGCTCTCAGGAAAGCTGCGGCGTCCGTCGGCAGCAACCGGCCCCTGGTCGGCATTTCGCAGCCGCGGCGCGGGCCGCCCCCTAGCCTGCACGGCGGTGAAGGAGGTCGTCATGAAGCCGAAGCTCTCACGCGTAAGTAGCGTCGCAGCCGTCTTGCTCTTGTGCCTTGCCGCATGTGCCCATGACCGCGCGCTCGACCGCCGCGAAGTCGGCGCGATGGAGAACGCCAGCCCCGCGATCTCGCCGTGGGCGGGCCCGGTCGCGGACCCGATCGCGGCGAATCACTACTGAAGTTCCGGATTCCACGGCGGCGGCCGCCACCGGCTGAGTCGAGCCGGTCCTACGGGCGGCGCAGGCCGGTGGCGTTTTCCAGCAGCGCGTCCCGCAGCGCCTTGGAACGGTCCTGCGAGACAGGCACCTGGATGCTCCGCCCCTCCGGTCCCATGTCGCGGCCGACCGTCAGCGTAGCGCCCCCGATGTCGCGATCCAGCTCCTTGACATAGGCCAGGTTGATCAGCCAGTTCCGGTGCGCGCGAAAGAGCGCGCGGCCGAACGACGCCTCGATCGCGGCCAACGAGAGATCGATGTCGAATCTGCCCTCGGGCGAGTGCACGAACGTGAGGCGGTCCGCGGCCTCGAACGCCCAGATGCTGTCCGGGTCGAGGAAGACGAGGCTCTTCTTTCGCCGCGCCACCACGCGGCGCGGTCCCTGCGCTCGGGACGGGCGGCGGTCGAGAAGGCGCTTGAAGCACTGCTCGATACGCTCCTCGGTATAGGGCTTGAGGATGTAGTCGACGACGCCGAGGTCGAACGCTTCCAGGCTGTGCTCTGCGGAGGCCGTCGCGAGCACGAACATCGGCGCCGATGGCTCGCGAGCCATCGAGCGGATCAGATCCAAGCCCGTGCGCGCATCGCCGGTGGCGGCCAGCTGGACGTCGACGAAGATGACGTCGAGCGGCGAACCCTTCATCGCCTCGCGCGCCTCTTCGAGAGTGGCCACGGCGCCGATCACCTCCGCGCGATGCGTGTCCTCGATCAGCTTGACCAGATAGTTCCGCGTCGGCCACTCGTCTTCGAGCACCAACGCTTTGAGCAGGTTCGCTTCACTCATGACGAGGCCCCCAACTCGAGAGGGAGTTCGACGATGGATCGGGTCCCGGCGGGAGACGACTCGAGCCGCAAGCTGCCCGCCTCCGCGTACCGCAAGGCGAGCCGGCGGCGCACGGACACGAGCCCGAACGCACCGGGCCGGGTCGATCCATTCGGGACGCCGGGCCCGTTGTCCTCGACGGTGCAGACCAGCCTGGAGCCGTCGAGCTGGGTTCGCACGGTGATCTCGCCGCCGCCAACGCGCATCAGCGCGCCATGCTTCACCGCGTTTTCGACCAGCGGCTGCAAGAGGAGCCGCGGCAGCAGCGCGCGCGGCGTGCCGTCGCCGATCTCCCAGCGGAACATGAGGTGTCCGTCGTGCCGCGTCTCGAGGATCTGCGCGTACCGGCGCAGCCATTCGATCTGCGCGTCGAGCGTCTCCATCTCCGCCCCGGGAGCCATCGAATCGCGCAGCAGATCGCCGAGATTGCCCAGCAGCCTGCGGGCCTGGCGCGGATCCTCGCTCACCAGCCCGGCGATGGCGTTGAGCGTGTTGAGGAGGAAGTGCGGCTCCAGATGGGAGCGGAGCTGGGCCAGCTCGGCCAGGGTGCGAAGTTTGTCCGCCTCGAGCCCGCGAACGCGCGCGCTCTCCGCCACCACGGGCAGGACGAACAGCAACGCCCAGAGGGCGAAGTAGGTCAGCCCCATCGTGAATCCCACGCGAAGCACGTCCCATTGACTGTAGGGCTCCGAGCCCGCGCGCACCGAGGTCAGCGAAAAAGTGGCGGCCCGCGTTGTCTCGAGCAGCCCAGCGAAGAAAAGGCCGGCCACGACGGCCCCGGCGAACAGGGGACCGAGCAGGCCGAGGCCCTTTCGCGAGGACCAGCCGAAGAGAGCGAACGAGCAGACGACGAGCAGCGGCAATCCGACGAGGAGCGCGACGGTCTTGGAGAGGACGCGCGCGAGGTCGTGGGTCCCGAGAAATTCGCTGGCGATCTGCAGCAAGGCGATTCCGCCCATCACCAGGATGCCGAGAGTGCGCCGCCGCCTCGGGTCAACTCTCTGGAGCGCGCCGTCCACAGGGCGATTGTATGCCGGTCCGCGCGCGACGGCGCCACGCAGACGCAGCCCCTCCCTACGAAGGGCCCTGCAATACCAACGTACTAGAGACTTTCGTTGCCGCGCCGCTATGCGTCGCGGCAGCAAGCGACGAAATCGGAGGGTTCGAGATGGCGGAGCTGCGGAGAGAAACGGATAGCCTTCGCCATCGATCGCCTGGTGAAGCCGTGATCAGGGCGGTCGGTCGACGACCCCGATGGTGGCCATCATCCCCTTGTCCTCGTGCTCGAGGATGTGGCAGTGGAACACGAACCGGCCGAGCTTCGCTGCGTCGAAGCGGATCATCAAGAACACGCGCGCTCCAGGCAAGAGCGGGTAGTTGTCGTGCAGCACGTTCCGGTTGATCGGTGGGGCCAGCCCTCGATCGCCGAGGCATTGCGCGGCGGACGGCCGCCCGCCCGCGGAGAAATCCGCGTCGAGTACGACGAACTTCGTCTGGTGGATGTGGAAATTGTGGCACTCGTCGCTGTCGTTGACGAGCAGCCAATATTCCGGCTCCCCGTAGGCAGCCGTCAGGTTCGGATCGCCGTCCATCTTGAAAGCGGGATAGAACCTGGCGAACTGCGCGGGATCTGCGTGCTCGCCGGTGGCCGCTCTCCAGCATGGATCCTCGAGCGAGATCGAACCGATTGCGGACTTCTGACCCGCCGGACGGGCGACGCGGCCCTCCGCGAGCAGATCGGCCACCGCGATCGATCTTCCGGCCTGGTCCAGCATCCGGAAATTCTCGACGTGGATCCCGAACAACTCGCCTCCCTGCTCGCCGAAGTCCCTGTTGTTGAACCGGATCAGGCGGACCAGGTCGGAATCGACCCTGAATTCGCCCGGGCCCGCCTGGTAGCGGCGGTAGTCGCAGGTCGCTGATTCTGCAGAGGGCAACGGCGTGGAGACCTGGCTCGCGGTCGCTGGAAAGGACGGTTCTCTCTCAGGGGTGGCTGGCCCGGAGCCCGGCGCCTGAAGCGACGGAGTGATCGCGCGCGAACGTCCGGGCGCCGCCTCGAAGACGACCGAGGTCAGATCCACCGGAGGCCACCGATCGCCGCTGTCCGCATCGATGCC
>Ga0137416_10000542_pt1 | contig 17584 bp, 14 predicted proteins | sample CZODoug3_1_1_16f_FD_108282 | JGI IMG/M metagenome (GOLD analysis project Ga0137416, IMG submission 108282) | Vadose zone soil fungal communities from Angelo Coast Range Reserve, California, USA - CZODoug3_1_1_16fungal (Illumina Assembly) | ecosystem: Environmental > Terrestrial > Soil > Vadose...
TGCGCCGCGTCCTCGATGACCTTGAGACCGTGACGGCGAGCGAACGCCAGCACTTTGGTCATGTCACAGGGGAGACCGCCGAAGTGGACCGGTATGATCGCCTTGCAGCGCGGCGTCAAACGGCGCTCGGCGTGGTCGAGATCGATGCAGCGAGTACTCTCTTCGACGTCGACCAGAACGACTTCCGCGCCGAGATAGCGGATGACGGAGGCGGTCGCCGTGAAGGTGAGCGTCGGTACGATCACCTCATCGCCCGGACCAATTCCGCATGCCTCGGCTGCGAGATGCAGCCCCGCCGTCGCCGAATTCACGGCGACAGCCTCGACACCGTCGCCCATGAACGCGGCGAACTTCTGCTCGAACTCGCGCGCCGTGGGGCCGGTGGTAAGCCATCCCGATCGCAACACCGCTGTTACCGCCGCGATCTCCTCCTCGCCGATGGCGGGCCGGAAGCACGGTATGCCGGTCGGGGCGGCGCGCACCCTTTGCGCGGACGACTTCGATACGCGCCCCGCGCGGTTGCGCAGGCCCGGCGAATGCAGTGAGCGCTGTGGGGGAAGATATTGCATGCACTGTCCCTCTAGGCGGCCGAGCGGTCCACGGCGGAAGCGATGCGATCGATGTTCATCAGCTCGTTCTCCCAACCGGTGATCTTGAAGCTGCCGAAGCTCTTTGCTCCGCGTTCCTTCAAATAGAGAACGTTACTGTAGGTCGGCAGCGAATAGTGGCCGACCTCGTTGGAACGCACGAGCGCGAGGACCTGCGCAATGCCGCGTTCGAGGGTCCAGGCTGGTTCGAACCCGAGCCGGGACCGGATCTTTTCGAACGAGACGCGGTAGTTGCGTTTGTCGACGAACGTCTCATCGGACGTGATCTCGGCGTCAGGCACCTGCCTCCTGATGAGCTCGGCGACCTCGCCCAAAGTGTAGTTCTGCGTGTCGCTGCCGACGTTGAAGACTTCGCCCGCGACTAGGTCGACCGGCGCCCGCAGCGTCATCGCGACCGCTCGCGCAACGTCCTCGACGTGCACGAACGGCCGCCATTGATCGGGGCCGTAGACGGTGATCGCTCCATCGCGCACGGCCTTGGCGCAAAGCAGGTTGACGACCAGGTCGAAGCGCGTCCGGCCGGACATGCCGTAGATGGTGGCGAAGCGCAGGCAGGTAACCGCGAAGTCGCGATCGTTGAGGCCCTCGAGCACCGCTTCGGAGGCAACCTTGCTGCGCGCATAAAGCGACTGCGGATTGAAATGCGCCTCTTCGTTCACGACCTCGTCGCAGGCACCATAGACCGAACAGGAGCTCGCGAAGATGAATCGGCGCACGCCGCGCGCCTTGGCAATTTCGCCGATGACCTTGGTTGCCGTCACGTTCACGTCGACTGTGAGATCGGTATCGACTGCACAGGCCGGGTCGCCAACCAGCCCGCCGAGATGGATCACCGATCCCACCCCACTGACCGCGCGGGTAAGCGCTTCGATGTGACGGAAGTCCTCGCGGATGACGATGAGATTCGGATGCTCGGCGACGCGAGACAGCGTTGCTTCACCGTAGTGCATCGCGTCGAGAACCGTGACCTGCAGACCCAGGTTCAGCAGCTTTTCGACCAGAGCGGAGCCTATATAGCCTGCGCCGCCGATGACAAGAACCTTGTTCTCGTCGGCTTCCTCATGCTGTCCGTTGCCGTCTGCGCGCCAATGCTCCATGCGCAGCACCGCCGAACCGACACGCGCGAGGGAGATCGGAAGGATCGAACCCGCGATGGTCGTGGCCAGCACGCCGAAGCTGAGGCCCGTCGGTGGTCCGGCCATCGATAAGATCGCGCCGGCGATCACCAACAGGGTGAGGTTCACCGCGGCGATCCGGCAAATCTTCGCCAGCAGGCTATAGCCGGGCGTGTAGGTATAAAGCCCGACGGCGATGTAGGCCGCGAGTGCCAGGATTGAGAGCAGCCCGATCAGCGGGACTATCCATGTTGAATTCCGGGTGATCAGCGTGGCCAGGTCATTGCCGTCAATCATAAGCCAACCGAACAGAAACGCGATCCAGATCGAGCCGACGTCGGTGGTAACGCGTAAACTCGTGCCCAGCGTCGGTCGCAGCCTGGAAAAATTGCGAAACAGTGCGAGATGCTCAAGTGGAGTCGGCCTCATCGTGAACGGTGTCGGCGTTAGCATGGTCATCATGTTTCTCCCGGGCGTCGGACCATCGCCGTTCGCTTAGGCGAGATCCGCTGACGCGCGCGTGCGTAGAGATACGAACAGTGTCGGGGTGGCGCCTCGGTGTGCGTTACCTTAGGTGCCTGACGGACCGAGCTTAGCGTCGCAAGCATTCACTCAGCTCGACTAAACCGGGTTATGATCAGCAATCGTTGCAGCGGACCCACGCCGCTGTTGATGATGCCCAAAAATAGGTAACTCCTTTTTGAGGGCCCGCGCGGCATACCCCTTCATGCATGAGCGGTCGCGTGCGCGCCGTGATAATGATGCCCGGTCGCGCGCTAACGACTTGTCCAGTTCAGTAACGGGTAGAAGGATACTGGCCTTGAGCCCGACTCCTGTCCCGCAGGCGAGGCGAGGGCCACGAGGCTCGCTTCCCGTTCTTCCTGACGCCTTGCAGCCGGAATATTCACGGCCTCGCCTGGGCGAGACCCTTGCGTCGAAGGCGAGGCGGGTGTTTTGCGCGGTATTACTGCTGGCGGCATCGGGCTTTGGCGCGCTGGCATTTGACGAGCTGGCGACAACTCCCATCGTTGTCGCGCCGCCGATGCCTCGTCCCGATTATCTGCAGGAGGTGACGGACCCGCTGCTCGGGACAGGCTTCACCCGCGTCACGGAACCGGGGCGGCAGCTCGCTGCTGGTATTCACTGTATGCCAGCGTATTGTCGGCACCGATATTCAAGCACGCAAGCATGGAACGCCGATCAGAGCCTGTTGGCGATCAACAATGGCTGTAATGGCATCTGCTTTCTGGATGGCAGAACCTATGAGCCGGTCTTTCATCGCGCCATGGATGATGACTGCAAGTGGCACCCGACCGATCCTGCGCTCATGATCTGCATATCCCGCCGCGAGGTCTATTTCTGGGCGCCGCGGAGCAACGCCAACACGATCGTCTACGCGCCCGCCGACTACGCGAACCTCCAGTTCGGGCCCTACAAGGGGAATCCATCTCGTGACGGCAATCGGCTGGTGCTGGTTGCAACGAACGGCGCCGGCGCGCTCGTGGCCTTTGCCTATGATCTTTCAGCAAGGAAGAAATATCCCGACATCGATCTCGGCGATCTTCCGGGTCTCCACGCATATTGCGGCATCTCGCCCTCCGGACGGTACATATACTGCTTCCACAGGACGGATGATGGAACGGAGGTCACGTATATCTTCACCGTCGACGGCGTGCAGATCCAGCACTGGACTGAGCATCACCGGCCTGGCCATGGCGACATGGCGATCGATGAAGACGGCAGCGATGTCTATGTGGGCGTCAGCAAGGCCGATCCTGACAAGTGGCACATCATCAAGCGCCGGCTTGAGGATGGCAGGGTCACTGATCTGGCGCCCGCCGGCTACGGCACTCACGCGTCGACGCGCAATATCAACCGGCCGGGCTGGGTCTTCGTGAGCTACGAAGGGAGCCATTCCAGGGTGGTCGGAAACCCCGCCTATGCGCCATTCTACCAAGAGGTTGTCGCGCTCCGGATCGACGGGAGCGGCGAGACACGGCGGATCGCCCAAACTCGCAATGCCAAGAGCGACTATTACAGCGAGACCCACGCCTCGCCATCGCCTGATGGTTCGCAAGTGATCTGGTCCAGCAACTGGGGCGAGTCCGGTGGACCGGTCGCGGACTACGTCACTCGGCTGTCGTGGCCTGAGGCATCGTCCAGGGAATGAAGATCGCGGAGGCCGACCAGAGCCACATGAGGGGAGAGATCGTCATCGCTACGGAATATTCCGGACGATCCACGGTCCCACCCGGTTCGCGAGTGCCAGCGGCATCTTTTTCCAACAACGGACCGCGAGTGCATATTTTGGATTGTTGGCGCTCAATTCTGGCAACTCGCTTCCGGACGCCAGCCAGTAATACCAGAATAGCGGGCGTACCTCGGGGTTCCATTGTATCTTGAACCGAAACGTCCCTCCATCGATCGAACACCGGCCGAGGTCCAGTTCGCGGACCCCCGACCTGCAGGCCCACTGAATGGCATTCCAGTACAGATATTCGTTCACACTAAAGGACGACTGCGAGTAATCGGAACAGATCCAGGGCAACTCCACCCGTTCACCGCGGCGCAGTGCGATTGCTGCGGCCGCCGGCCGCCCTTCGCGGCGCACAAGCAGTACAGCCGCATCCTTCGCGGACCTGAGGACGTTCTGAAAGAAAGCCCGGCCGTAAACAGGCGTCCCCAGATCCCGCATATTCAGGCCGAACACGCGATAGAAGTCGTCGAGCTCCTCGGCCGTTCCCACCGAAAACGTGGTTCCGGATTTCTCGGCCTTTCGCACCTTGCCACGCAGGCGAGAACTCAAAGCAGACCAGTGTGTGTCGGGATCGACGTTCAGCGGGATGACGAGCGCGGCTTTGTGCTGTCGCAGCTTCCATCCCGGTTCGGCAGGACTAGCCGCCGCGAACGACTGCCGCAGCTCGATGTGGTGCGCCCCTCTCTTCGCGGCCAGGTCCGCGGCGGCGGTTGCCAGCGCCCCCTCGTACTCCGGTGTGTCGGCCAGAATGCCGCCATAGTCGAGAAACGGCAGCGATACGAAGAAGTGCCCGAACAGTGAGCTTTTCATCTCGACCAACGGCAGGACCCCTCGCGTCTTACCATCGTCCTGCGCCATCAGATACCAACTTCGATGGCCGAAAGCGCGCAGCAAAACGTCCCGCCATTCAAGCGCATGGTACAGGGAAGCGTGTGGCGCGCTAGCTACGTAGGTCTGCCACTCTGCCTCGCGCCCCGCATCCACCAATTCGACGATTTCGTAGTGCTTCATGTGGTGTTGTCTTCCGAATCGTTCGGACCTTTTGGCATGGGCGGTCCTGGCGCTAATGGGCGTCGCGACAACCCTCGCGGTTCGACCTCGCGTTGGCGCTGAGCGGACCAAGCTTACTCTCGCTTGCATTCTTCATGGATGACCAAGCCGGGTTACCACTAGGAATCGGTACACCGCATAGGCAACGTGCGCGCCGCGCGATCCGCCGAAATCGGCGTCAAAAGAAGCCGCGCCACGAACGAAGTCGGCAAGCGCGCAGGCTGCATACCCCCACTTGGGTATACTCCGTCATACACGCACGTTTCTGAGCTTGCTGTGGTACTGCTTCTCACCCGCGCACCGAGACATCGCTTCTTTTCGCGGACCCCTAAAGCAAGCCGAGCCCGATGATTCTCGATCGCGTCATTCCAAAATCTCAATACCCGCACGAGTTGCGCAAGAGCGAGCCACCGGCTGTTGCAATCGAGCAAGCGATGGCGAGCATGATCACGGAGCGTCCGGGTTCCGGCAAGGCCGCGCTATCCATCGACGTCGAGGACTGGTTCCATGCCGCCAACCTGGGTGTCGGACGCGAGGCATGGGAACAATGCGAGCTGCGGGTTGAGCGCAACACGATGCGAATGTTGGAAATTCTCGACGCCTGCAATGCCCGCGCAACCTTCTTCGTGCTTGGCTGGGTGGCGGAGAAGTGTCCGCAGCTCGTGCGCGCGATCGCCACAGCGGGCCACGAGGTCGCATCACACGGATATGGTCACGAGTTTGTCTATTCGCTCCGGCCCAGTGAGTTCCGGTCAGACGTACTGCGTTCAAAGCAATACCTCGAAGACTTGACTGGCAAGCCGGTCCGCGGCTACCGCGCGCCTAGTTTCTCCATCACCGAATGGGCGATCCCGATCCTGCAGGATGCGGGTTTTGATTACGATTCTTCCGTCGTGCCGAGCGTCGCGCATGATCGCTATGGCCGGCTGGATGGCATGGATGCCGGCCGGCCGGTCGTTTTGCTCCGCGATGGTTTCTATGAAGTCTGTATCTCGTGCATCCGGCTCGGCAAGCGCGGAATTCCTTGGGGCGGGGGCGGCTACTTCCGGGTCGTTCCCTATCTGCTGTGGCTCTGGGGGGTGCGCAGGATCCTGGGGACGGGAATGCCTTACATCTTTTACATCCACCCGTGGGAGATCGATCCAGGGCAGCCCCGCGTGACTGGGATCAAGGCCACACATCGGTTTCGTCATCGCGTCAATCTTCAACGATGTGAAGGGCGCTTCGCCGCGCTTGTTGACGCATTCGAATGGATTCCCCTTTGCGATCTGGTCGACGGGTGGAACGCCGGGCGCGGCTCGCCGCACTTGCGGGGATCACCGAGCCGATGACCGTGGCGAGTACGCTTCGGACGCCGATCGATCCGGACGGCAGCAAATGAGGATACTCATGTGAGACCGCACCTGCTCTGCGTTGGGGGAGAGGACCATTCTTTTCGCATCCCGTTTTTGCTCGCGCTGCGTGACAAAGGCTTTCGAATAAGCGCTGCGGGGACCGGCGATCCTACCCCGTTCGCGAAGGCCGGCCTCGACTATCATCCCTTCCACTTCTCCCGGTTCGTCGATCCGCTGGCCGATTGGGCAGCGTTCAAAGCGATCTCGAAGCTAATCGCCGATGTGCGACCGGGCCTGGTTCAGTGCTTCGACACAAAGCTGAATTTGCTGGTTCCCTTCGCAGCCAGAGGGCAGCGTGATGTGAAGGTCGTCAGCACAATCAACGGACTGGGCTGGCTCTATTCATCGTGTTCGCCGATGGCTTTGGGGCTACGCCCGGTCTACCGCGCGCTCCAGCGGTTGGTGGACCGCTGGACAGCGGTGACCGTCTTCCAAAACCGCGACGATCAGGCGTTCTTCATGCGCCACCGGATGGTCGGCAGAGGAGGCAATGTGGTGATACCCGGCTCCGGCATCGATATCGAAAGGTTCGAGCGGGCTGGAGCGACGGGACCATCCCCCACCGAGCTCCGCGAGGCGCTCGGTTTGGGCTCGTCCGAGGTCGTCATCACGGTGACGCGCATGACTCGGCAGAAAGGGATCCCGACGCTGCTCGAAGCGGCAGCGCTGGTCCACCAGCATCGGCCTGGTGTGCGCTTTCTGCTGGTGGGACCGCGCGAGAGCGAGGGACCGTTCGCAGTGACACAAGCTGAGATCGAGCGCCATGCCCCTTACGTGATAGCCATCGGTCCGCGATCCGATGTGCCGGCGTTGCTTGGCCTCGCCGACGTGTTCGCGTTTCCGACCGAATATCTCGAGGGGGTGCCGCGTGCGCTCCTCGAGGCTGCAGTAGCCTGCCGTCCGATCGTGACGACGAGGATGCCGGGCTGCACCGACGTAATTCGCGACGGCTGGAATGGCTTTCTCGTCCCTCCGCGCGCCCCCCGACTGATGGCTGAGAGAATTCTCGACCTGCTTCGCGATCGGGTGGCCGCGGCGGCGATGGGCGCCCGCGCCGCGCAACTGGTGAAGACGGAGTTCAACCTCGGGATCACAGTCGCGCGCTACGCGGCGGTGTATGAGGACCTGGTGACGCGCTGCAGTCGGAACCGCTTGCAGATGCGCAAGGACGTGCTCGAGCGTGAACCTTTTGCCCAAGACGTTACGCAGTTCGAAGATTAGCAGCAAGAACGGGAGATCAGTTCATGCCGTGCCGGGATGCGGTGGCGCCGGAGTGCAGTTCGTATTTGTCTATGGAGGCATGACGTGGTGCTGGACCTGCTGCTCACCCTCGGCCTGCTGCTGTCGACGGCATCCCAGTTGAGGCCCGAAGGTGCCCCCGTCGGACCAGGCGAAATTTGCCTGGCTGTCTGGGTTTTGCTGATGCTCTTCCGCGAGGTGGGTCGACTCGGTCCCGCGCTGACGCCGCCTTTGTCAAGGCTGCTGATCTTCTGGCTGGCGTTCGCGGTCGCTCAGTGCGTCGGCACTATGGCGGGATTTGCCACGGGGGACCGTCACGATTCGGGATTATTCATGCACGATGTCATGGCCTATCCCGTACTAGCCGCCGTCAGCTGCCTCAGCGTGGCCAGCGCTCGCCTGCACCGCGTCGCCTGGCTGCTGGCGACGATTGGCGCCGCATGGCTTGCACTTCAGGTCGCGTTCGGTTGGGGATTTATCAACCTGGGAGATTTCGACACCTGGGAATGGGAACGGTTTCGCGGCTTGAGCGACAACGCGAACCAGCTCGCCCTCTTTTGCGCGGTAATCACTCTCCTCTCGCTATATCTTGCCGAGACGGCACGCGGACTCGGTGAAAGGATCGCCGCTGTGACCTGCATGATCGTTGCGATCGTCATAGGCCGGCTCACGATGAGCGATGCATTCTTGATTGTCCTTGTTGCCGCCGGTCCGATTTTCGTCGCGCTCAAGCTCCAGAGATGGCTGATGTCGCGGAATCGGCAGATGCCTTTGCATTCCGCGTTCGCATGGATCCTTGTTCTCGCTCTGCCGCTGATCACGGCCTATGTCGTCCCGCTCGGAATCTCTTCCGCCACCGAGTTCGAGGATGTCATCAAAGGAATGACCAAGGGGGGTGGCGGCCGCGACACCGAGGAGACCGCTCGTCTGCGCATCCATATCTGGAGTGAGGCGATGCGCCGGGGCATCGAGTCCGGGATGCTGGGCCTGGGGCCTGGCCCGCATCTTGAAATCCCGCCCTCTATCGTGGCCGGCAGGCGGGATTCGACGAATGACCCAAAGCACGTGGAGCATCCGGAGTTCGGATTCGTCCCGAATTTCGAAGCGCACAACACATTTCTGGATCTCTTTATCCAAGGCGGGCTGATTGCAGTTTTGAGTTTGGGGTGGCTCGTGGCGACAGCTCTCGTCGTGACGCGCCGGGCCGAGCTGGACGCGCTGACGACCTTGCTCTGCGGGCTCGCCATATTCAGCATCTTCCACCTGATCGTGCGCCATCCGATCTTCTGGTTTGCAATCTCACTCTGCTTGGTCGCTGTTGCCGATCCCCGCAGAGCTCCGACAATTCGGGTTAGGAGTTGAGGCCATGCGGGGCGTAGCCGGCATTCTTGCCCAAACGCGGGCGGCAGATCCCAGCCCCTTCGCGGCGGTCAAGAGCATGATCGCGGACGTGAATCGGTCCTGGCGAAGTGACAACGGTCTTTTGGTCGTTCCAATCCGCCACGAAATACTGATAGCCATGTGAGGTTGAGCGATGTTGCGGGTGCGTTTTGACGACTATGCGGCTGACGGCGCGGCTCATCTCGATAAAGCTCCGACCGCCGAACACGACGCGACGGGCGCGCAACTGTCCGGCAAACCGCGGCTCGTTGGCGAGCTTCACTTCGATCAAGTCGTCGCCATCCTGCGTCGCCGCAGTCCACTGATCCTCACGATCGCGGGAATCGGTACGGTGCTGGCTATTATCGTCGGACTGCTGATCCCACCCAAATATACCGCAATGGCCCAACTCGTGATTGAGGCTCCGGCCGGCAGCGCCGCCGAGCGCGCGCCAGGGGTGTCGGTGATGGACGAGAGCATTGACACCCACGTGACGCTGCTCGGCTCTCGCGATCACCTCCAGCGTGTCATCGAAAGTCTGTCGCAAGACCCGGAGTTCCGGCCAGCAGCGCCCAACACAGCCGACCCTGAGCCAACGCTCGGTGGTAGCGGCGCACAGGAATCGGCCGCTGTCGACCAACCGACGGACTCGACGGCGACAGAGGCCACGGGCCTGACCGAGCTCAAGCGCCGCCTGAATGTCTGGCTTGGAGCGTTTCGTGGGCGCGGAAGCACAGCTGTGCCGCCGCTCGAAGAGTTCGAACGCAACACCAGAGCCATCCAGGAGCGCCGTTCCCGCGTCATTTCCGTCGGCTTCACGTCGACAAGCCCCGAGAAGGCCGCAGCGTTCGCTAACCGCATCGTCCAGCTTTACGTCGACCGCCTGACACAGCAGAAGCAGGCATACGCAAGTCGTGAAGTAGCGCGGCTGGATGAACGGATTGCCGAGACCAAGTACGAGAACGAAAGGGCTGTGGCTGCAGTCCAGAACGAGATTCAACAAAAACACGACTCTGAGCAGAACGCCAGCAGCGGGGAACGAGAGGCCGCTGGGCAACTGCGCGAGCTCCTGCATCATGCGGGGAGTACTGCGCAGCTCTATGACAGCCTTCTGCGGCGTCAAAAAGAGATGCGCGACCGGCAGGAGACCGTCGCGCCCGGCGTAGGAATCCAGGTACTCGCGGGGGTGCCGAACCGGCCGAGCTCTCACAATCCAATCCTCTTCATCTTTCCCGCGTTTATTGTTTTTGCAATCGGCGGAAGTTGGCTGGCGGTGGTTCTTGAACAACTGGATCGAGGATTGCGCAGCGAGCAGGAAACCAGCGATGCGCTCGGTATTTCCTGTATTGGCCTTGTGCCGATGCTTCCGCGAAAGAACGCAATTCGCCCTTATCAGCATCTCCTGACGGAGCCATCTTCCGCGTATGCCGAGGCGATACGGTCGGCGGTTGCGGCGCTGGGGCTGGCGGGGTCCACTCGCAGCTCCAAGGTGATTCTGATCAGCTCCAGTGTTCCTGGGGAGGGGAAAACGACGCTGGCCCGGAGCGTCGCCGCTTACCTCGGGGTCCTCGGGCGACGTGTGCTCCTGATCGATCTCGATTTCCGGAAAGGCTCGCCGCTTGGCGAATTCGACGATACGGCCGAAAGAGCAATCGTCGATTTGCCGCTGCCGAACCGACCGCCCGCGGAGCTCATCCGGCACATCGCGGAGGCTGGGCTCGACTATCTCCCGATGGCCGGTTACCGCCCCGATCCGTTGGCGATCTTTGCCTGCGAACAGATGCCGCGCCTCGTCCGTCAGTTGCGCGAGCGGTACGACTGCGTGATCATTGATGGCCCGCCTGTGCTCGGTTCTGTCGAGGCGCGGTTGCTTCCTTCAATTGCAGACAAACTGCTCTTCGTCGTGAAATGGGGAAGCACGAGGCGCGAGGTGGCTCAGAATGCGTTGAGCTTGCTTCGTGACTCCGGCTGCATCGACCTGGATCGTAGCGATCCTGCGATCGCCATCGTGGCACAGGTGGATCTCAAGAGACACGCTCGATATCGCTACGGTGATGTCGGCGAGTTTCTCGCAAAGCACAGGAACTACTACTCCGGCTCCACTGAAGCGAAACCGGACACAGGTCACAAGGACCCGACAGTGGGAGCCCACCACGAACAGCCGTCCACGCCCAAGGTGTCGGGAGATTAGACAGATGGATGCTCCGTATGACATAGGCATGATCCGTCGATCACGCGCCGAAGATGCGATGCCACCTGGGCTGCTGGAGGTTTTGAACGAATTTCATCGGCAGCAGGTTTCCTACTGCTATTGGAAGAGCAGCAGGCGCCTCCATCCGGTGTTCGCCGGCGAGGGCGACATCGACCTGCTCGTGGCAAGAAAGGACCAGCATCGCGTCCAAGTGATATTGGCCGAACGGGATTTCAAACTCTTTCCATCCGTCGCCGACCGTGATCATCCGGCGACACTGAGCTTTCTCGGCTATGATGAACGCGGTGGGCAGCTGATCCATGTTCATCTCCATTTGCAGTTGATCATCGGCGAAAGACTTCTCAAGAACTATCGAATTCCGTGGGAAGAGACGCTTCTGACTCGGGCCATCCTCCACCCGACATTGCCGATCCGAATACTTGATCCGACGAGCGAGGCAGTACTGTTGGTGGTGCGCGCTTGCCTTGAGCTGCGGCGACTGGATCCCATGACGCTCTGCGTCTGGCAGGCGACGACGCGCAAGTTTGCGCTTGATCGCGCAGAGCTCGCTGCGCTTGTCGACCGCACCACACTTCGCGACCTTGCCGCCGAGCTATTGAGTGACGACTTGGCGGACCTCGTTGCGGAAGCCTTTTACGACGAGCAGCCGTTGGAAACTCAGATACGGCTCCGCCGGCGCATACGAAACCATTGTGCCGCGTATCGCAGCTACAACGCCGTCGAGGCGCGGATGCGCAGCGCGTGGCGGGCCTTGCTCTGGGTTGCCGGCAGCCTGAACAAGCGTGTTCTCCATGCCCCGCGACCATGGAACCGGCGCGCGCCAGGCGGCGGATGCATGGTGGCGATGCTCGGCGTCGACGGCAGCGGCAAGAGCACGTCGGTGGCAACGATGCGGGCTTGGCTTGGCTCGAAGGTCGACGTCGTGCCGATTTATTTCGGTACCGGGGACGGCAGACCGTCGATGTTGCTCCGGCCGTTCAAGCTGACGATGCCCTTGATGAGGCGTGTGATCAGGAGCAAGCCCAGCGTTGCGTCGCACGGCAAGATCTCGGGCCCCGCCCCGGGACTGCTCTACAGCCTGCTGCTGATGGTCTGGGCTGTGGCTGTGGCCGTGGACAAGCGAAAGAAGCTCGTAGCGGCACGGCGCGGAACCAACCGGGGACTCATCGTCCTCACCGACCGATATCCGCAAAATCAAATCCTCGGCTTCAATGACGGTCCCTTGCTTACACGTTTGACCGTGGTGCCGCATTGGCTTCGTCGGTTTGAGGGCGCCGCATATGCTCTTGCTCGTCGCCTTCCACCGGATCTCGTCATCAAGCTGGTGGTAACGCCCGAGACCGCCGCAAGGCGCGAGCCGGAGATGGACCCGGCGATCATCCGGGAGCGCATCGCGGCCCTGCAGCGACTCGAGCTTCCCGGGGCCCGCGTCGTGTGCGTGGACGCTGAACAGCCGTTGGCGGACGTAATCCGCGCGGTCAAGCGCGAAATCTGGCGCCTGATATAGGCGCGGTTAGCAGGGGCGGGGCATGATCATCGAGCTATTCGGTCCTCCAGGAGCCGGTAAGACCACTTTCGCGCGCGCGCTCGCGGCCCGGCTGCGAGAACGCGGCCACCTCGCGGAACTCAGACTGAGTTACCGACCGACCGAACGCCTGCCGGTCGTCGACCCGTGCGGGGCAGCCGCAGGACGATATCTGAATGCGGAGATCCATCGCTTGAGCCGACCGCTTCTCGAGATACTGACGATCGCGCGTCACCCGTTGGCCAATTCTCGCGACGTCAAGACAGCAGTTCATCTGCTAAGGCTGCTGCCTCCAACAAACCTCTTTGCGTCAATCAAGAACAGTCAATACATATCACGTCTGTCCCACGCCTGGTACGAGATGTCCCGTGCCGCGCCGATCGCGTTGTTCGATCAGGCATTCGTTCAGGCGGTGTGCTCGCTGGCGTTGCGGGCCGCATTGGCGAACGACACGCCGATCGCCGACGCCCTCGATTATGTACCGAAATCCGACTTGCTGATCCGCCTCGAGGCTCCTTTGGAGCTCCTGAAGGCCCGCCTCCACGACCGGTGGCGTCTTCAAGGCACGGTCGAGCAGCTGTTCGAGTCTGACCTGAAGACGAGCCTTGCATCGATCCCGATGATCGACCGCTTGCACAATCTGTTGCTGCAGCGAGGTCGATCCGTGCTGAGCGCCTCGTCGCTCGATCAGCGTTCGCTTGGCGAGAGCCTGAACATGATCGAGAAGGAAGTCATTGGGAGGTTCAAAACCAACCACAGAGGAGCCCCGTGATGATGACGGCCTGGGCTGCTGTATCGCGTCACCGAGGAGACCGATATGGATGACGGAATGCCTGGAAGCGCGACGGTCAGCCGGGTGGCCCGCGGCGGCGTTACCGCGTTCTTTGTTTATGGCGCCGGTTTCGGACTAACCTATTGCTCGCAGCTTGTCATCGCGCGCATCGTCGGCGTCGATACCTATGGCGTGTATGCGTATGTCTTCGCCTGGATGGTCGTCCTGGCGTACTTCTCGACACTTGGATTCGATGTCGGGCTTCTGCGCTTTGTGCCCGCCTACGAGGCAGAGCGCGCGTGGCCTCTGCTCCAGGGGGTGATCCAGTATGCGCAACGCCGGGCGGCGTTCGTCGGCTTCTCCGTCATCTTTATCGGCATTTGTGCTGTCAACGCCTGGACGTCGTCACCTGAACTCCGGAGTACTTTTCTTGCCGGGTTCGCGCTGGTGCCGATTTTGGCACTCGTGCGGATCCGCTGCTCTGCCGTGCGCGCATTTGGCGGTGTGGTTTCGGCACTTGTGCCCGACCGCGTGGTGCGGGAGGGGACGCTGATCGGCCTCCTTGCCGTTGCAAGTTTGGGCATGGGATGGACCCTCAATGCGCCGTTCGTGATGGTGGCCACGCTGATCAGTTCGACGCTGGGGCTCGTCTGTGCCGGTCTCGCCATGCGGCGTCGCCGCCCCCGGGCCATTCATGACATCTTGCCGGCGTACGACGCCGCGGCTTGGCGCCGGGCAGCGATTCCGCTCCTCATCCTCGGCGCCACCGAGGCCCTGATGAACCGTACCGGGGTCATCTTGCTGGGCTGGATCGCGGATACCAAGAACGCGGGAATCTATAGTCTGGCCTTCAATATCGCTCTTGTTGTCACGCTGCCGCGAATCGCGGTGAATACCTTGTTCGCGCCCGTGATATCGGATCTTTATGCGCGCAGTGACAAGGAGACGATGCAGGTCCTCATCACCAGGACTGCGTCATGGACGTTCAGCGCGGGACTTTTCATCGCGGCTGCGCTCTTCCTCCTCGCCGAACCGCTTCTCGCCTGGTTCGGCGCTGGTTATGAGGCCGGCGTGCCAGCGCTGCGTGTTCTTCTCATCAGCCAGGCGATGGCCGCCAGCGCGGGTTCCCAACTGTACGTCATGACCATGACCGGGCATGAGCGCAGTGCAGCCGTGCTGCTCGTGTCCTGCGCGATGGTCAACGCCGCCGCGAGCGCCGTGCTTATCGGCACGTTTGGGTTGGCCGGCGCGGCGATCGGCACTGCGGTGTCTCTGGTGGTCTGGAATGTTGCGATGGCGCTCTTTCTATGGCGGCGTTTGAATCTGTTGCCGGGTGTACTCGCCATCTTCCGAGTTCCTCTCCAGAAGGAGCACTCTGTCATCGCCGGTCGGGAGCGCTTCATGTAAGCAGCCGTCGTCACGCGATCGCACTTTCAGCATCGCCATCGTGGTCACGCTTCTCCGGACGGCGCGCTTGTTCGCCGACGGAGCAGCACTGTTTGCTTGGCGGAAGAATAGACGCTGGCGTGCCCGTTCGTCGGTCAGGTGATCGCTGCCAGCCCGGCCGAGCGCGCCGCCATCATGGACAGGCGCTAAACGCATGCGCATCAGTTCAAGCGCGTCAGGCGGCAACTGACGTCCCCGCACACGCGGCGCGGTCATCCGCGACCTTTCGCCGCAAGATCACATCGCGCGAAGACCGCTTGGGCCCGCTACTCGATCTCGTGTCGCGTGTGCCGCATCAAGAGCCGGATCAGCGCGGGCCGAAGATCTGTTTGTTGCACGCCCCGGAGCGGAGGGCATCGTCCGCGGCAAGGCGTTTGTTACGCCGCTCACCGCGCCAAAGGGAGGGCAGGTCGTGCTGCACTCGGTCTCGTCATCGCCGACCTCGAAATGCTTGCAGCGGGTTACCGTCCGCGGCATCCACAGCGACAAAGATTATCGCGGTCACAACCATCCCGACGGGTTCCAGGTCTGTATCGGCGGCCAGGCCCGGCATGCCACCAAAGTTGTGCGCCGCGAGATGCGGCGCCGAGCTGCTGTCGAATCCCTGATCGGCCATCTCAAGGAAGATCACCGTTTGGGTCGCCAACTATCTCAAGGGCCACGCGGCGATGCTTCGACACGGTTCCACCGTTGGCGACAAACTTCAGCCCACTCCTGCGCCGCCTGTTACACACCCTTAGGTTGATTTTTGCTCCGCGCTCGGAAAACGACTAGACCGTGATACAAAAGTGTTATAAATTTGTCATCCTGCCGGGCTGGTGTGTCATGGGCTGCGTGAGCGTCATCATAGCGGACCGTTCTCCCGTATTTCTGTGCGGTCTTATCAGTGTCCTCCGCGAGCAGGAGGATTTCGATATTGTGACAAGTTGCTGCGATGGCACCAAGTGTATTCAAGCCATTCGGAAGCTGTCTCCGCACATAGCGCTCCTCGACAGCTCGATGCCGGGCCTGTCCGGACTGGAGATCCTTGCCACCGCGGCGTCGGAAGGATTGTGCACACGAGTGCTCTTGCTCGCCACTTCGGTGGAGGCGCATGAATTGGCAACCGCCGCAGCGAGGGGAGCGTATGGCGTCGTCCCCAAGGATGCATCGCCCGAGACATTGATACACTGCTTACGGCAGGTGGCGGACGGCCGGAGAATGCTACGTTTCGTGCCGTCGGGCGAAGAACCCCGACAAGTGCAAGGACGCCCTGCGCGAAACGGTGGCACTCAGGATATGCTCTCCATGCTGACGGAGCGGGAACGGCAGATCATGCAGCTGGTATCGGAAGGTCTGTCGAACAAGGAGATCGGGCACTGGCTGGATATTTCCGATGGTACGATCAAGGTCCATCTGCACAACATCTATCAGAAGCTTGCAATCAACAATCGAACCACCCTCGCGGCATTGGCCATGTGCCGGCAGAGGGAAAGTGCTTGGTTGATTGCATCGCACTGAGCTATTTCTTTCGCTTGTTTTCGTCGGACAATTGGGTCGCCCGTCGACGTCGTCGCCAGTGTTTCTTCGTTTGGAACCTAGACTAGCGACGGCATACCTCATCTGTCGGCATCTGCGATTGCTGCCGGGTATCCTTGGAATTTTCAGATCGACACTCAGGCGATCCCTGGGGTTGCGCCTCTAGCTGGCACGCCCGATGCCTTGATACAGAAACCCGCGCCTTGTCAGTTCATCGGGATCATAGACATTGCGAAGATCGACGACGACCGGATGCGCCATCTCGCGTTTCAGTCGATCGAGATCAAGCGCCCGAAACTGCTCCCATTCGGTTACGATGACTAAAGCATCGGCGCCGCTGGCACATTCATAAGGATCCCCGGAGTATTGAACATCCGGCATTTCGATGCGGGCCAGTTCCATGCCAACCGGATCAAACGCTCGGACGGTCGCACCCATATCCTGCAGCGCGGTGATAAGGGGGATTGAGGGGGCCTCGCGCATGTCATCGGTGTTCGGCTTGAATGTTAAGCCAAGCACAGCAATAGTCTTGCCGCGCAGATTTCCGCCGAATGGCGCTGCAACCTTTCGCGCCATCGCCCGCTTGCGGGTGTCATTGACGGAGTTGACCACCTCCAGGATTCTGAGAGGAGCGTCGTAATCCTGTGCAGTCTTGATTAGCGCGCGCAGATCCTTTGGAAAGCAAGACCCGCCGAAACCAGGACCCGCATGGAGAAACTTGGATCCGATGCGGTTATCCATACCTATTCCGCGCGCAATTTCCTGAACGTTAGCACCTGCCTTTTCTGCTAAATCGGCAATTTCATTGATGAATGTAATTTTGGTGGCAAGAAAAGCGTTAGCCGCATATTTGATGAGCTCGGCAGTGCGACGGCTGGTATACATGATAGGCGACTGATTGAGATAAAGAGGCCTGTAGATCTCACCCATCACCTTGCGAGCGCGCTCGTCAGTCGTTCCCACAACAATACGGTCCGGGTGTTTAAAATCGCGTACTGCCGCACCTTCGCGGAGGAATTCAGGGTTCGAAACCACGGAGACGTCGGCCGATGGATTCACCTCCATGAA
>Ga0137416_10000543_pt1 | contig 17573 bp, 15 predicted proteins | sample CZODoug3_1_1_16f_FD_108282 | JGI IMG/M metagenome (GOLD analysis project Ga0137416, IMG submission 108282) | Vadose zone soil fungal communities from Angelo Coast Range Reserve, California, USA - CZODoug3_1_1_16fungal (Illumina Assembly) | ecosystem: Environmental > Terrestrial > Soil > Vadose...
AGGAAGACGAGGACGTCTCCCGTACTGCCGGGCACCGTGAGACGGCGGACCGCGGCAGCCACCTGCTGCTCGAGCCGGCGCTCGCCGGCCTTCTCCAGATGCTCGATCTCCACCGGGAAGCGGCGGCCCTCGCTTCGGATCACGGGGGCGCCCAGATGCCGGGCGAGTGGAGCGGTCTCGAGCGTGGCGGACATCACCACGAGCTTGATCGCGGGGAGCAATCGCGGCGCGAGCGCGAGGGCGAGGTCCCCGGGCAGATGGCGCTCGTGGAACTCGTCGAGGACGACCGCGCCGACGCCGCGGAGCTGCGGATCGGAGAGCATCCGCCTGGCGAGGATGCCTTCGGTGACGTACCAGAGCCGGGTCCGGGACGTTCCCGATTGCTCGAATCGCACTTGCCAACCGACCACGTCGGGATCGCCGAGCTCCTGCGCGACGCGCCGGGCTGCCATGCGTGCTGCGATCCGACGCGGTTCCAGCACGACGATCTCGCCCTCGACCCGATCGAGCAACGCGGGCGGAACGCGGGTGGTCTTGCCGGCCCCCGCAGGCGCCTCGAGCACGGCGGCAGAGTGGGTCCGCAGCGCTTCCAGCAATTCCGGCAGGGCGGCATCGACGGGCAGGGCTTCCTTCATGCGGCGGCCCACACGGTTATGAGCTGGCGGAGGTGTACCGCCGGATGGAGGCGATCCAGATCGCCCGCGCGACCGCTGCGAAGAGCAGGGTGCCTGCGATCGCGCCCGCGGCAGTGTGCAGGTTCAGCTTGCCGAGCAACGCGAGGGACGGGTAGGTCGTCATCAGCGCCAGGGGCAGCACGAAAGTGAAAATGACGGCGAGCGCGCCGCGGAAGACGCTGCTCGGCCAGCGCGCGACGTCGAACACCGACTGGAACAGGTAGAGGAGATTGTCCACGCGAACCGCGACGAACGCGATGGACACCACCAGGATGGCGATCGAGTACAGGACGAGCACCGCCGAGCAGAGCAGGAGCGCGGCCAGGAACAGGTCAGCGAGCGCCGGAGGGTGGCCGATGCGCCGGAACGCGACCACCAGGATGACCGCCGCGCCGGCGACGTCGATCATCCGCCACGGCTCGATCTTCGAGAGCGAGACCAGCAGCTGCGCGTCGGCGGGCTTGAGCAGGACGAAGTCGAGCGTTCCCTTCCGCACGTGCTCGATGACCTGAAGGAGCGATGGGCTCAGCGTACCCTCGAGGATCCCCTTGAGGGCGACGAACCAGCCGAGCACGACCAGCATCTCCGGAAACGTCCAGCCCGCCACCGCTTCGCGCGTGCCGAACACGACGATCAGCGGGACCAGCGTCACCCCCATCCAGAGCAGCGCCAGCGCTCCTTCCACCGCGAACTCGAACCGGTACTGGAGGGCGGTCGCGATCGACGCGCGCAGCTGCGCGCGCACCACGCGCAGCGCGCGCATCACCCGCCGTACGCCGCGTAGTGGCGCAGACCCGACCGCCACGCGACCCTCGCCAGCCCGAGGAACAGCAGCACATAGGCCCACTGTGCGACGAGCAGTTCGAGCGCCTCGCCTCGCGACCAGCGCCCGAGCATCAGCTCCACCGGAAAGGAGAGTTGGAACCGGAACGGCAGGACCATCGCCACGGAGCGCACGGCGCGGGGAAAGAGGTCCAGCGGCACCAGGTATCCGGAGAGGATGTTCGAGAATCCCAGCCAGGCGTCGAAGAGGGAGGCGGCGCTCTCGAACCGCAGCGCGAACGTCCCGATGATCGCCTGCACCAGGAAGTAGAGCAGCCAGGCTCCCAGCAACGCCGGGAAGAGCAGGAGCCAGGAGAACCAGTCGTGCGACAACTCCGAGCGCGCGACGTACAGCAGGATCGCCGCCACCGGGATCGCCACCACGCCGCGCATGGGGATCGCCGCCAGGTTGTCGGCGGACCACTGCAGCAGCGGATGGATCGGCCGCAGGAGGCGAAGGGCCAGGGCGCCCTGGCGGATCTCCATCGTCATTTCCCAGACCACCCACGCGCCGGTCATCAGCCGCACGAGCAGCGTGGCAAGGTAGTAGGCGGCGAACCCCTCTTGCGAATAACCGCTCACGGGCCCGGACCGCGCTGCCGCCGCCCAGATTGCGAGCATCACCAGCGGCATGTTGGTGGAGAACATCCAGATGAGGAACTCGGCCCGGTAGGCGACGGCCTCGGCGAATCCCGTGCGCAAGAGCTGCGGGTACAGCCGGAGCAGGCGCGTCACGCCGCGCGCCCCTGCGCGAAGAGATCGCGCATCACTTCCTCGAGCGGTGGATCCTCGACCGTGAGGTCGGTGAGCGGAAGCGAGGAGAGGGCGCGCGCCACGGCGGGCTGGAGCGCGTCCTGCGAGACCTGCACGATGGCTTCCGCGTCCCGATGCTCGATCACCGAGCCGAGCGCCTCCAGGTCGCGCCGCTCCACCGGGCGCGAGAGCCGCAGCAGCATCCGCTTGTCCGGCCGGACGCGGCGGACGAGGTCCGACAACCCTCCGTCGTAGATCAGGCGACCCTTGTCGATCACCATCACCCGCGGGCAGAGCGCGGCGACGTCCTCCATGTAGTGCGAGGTCAGGAGCACCGTCGCCCCGAAGCGCTCGTTGTACGCGCGGACGAAGCCGCGCACGGTAGCCTGCATGGAGACGTCGAGCCCGATGGTCGGCTCGTCGAGAAAGAGCACCTTCGGCCGGTGCAGCAGCGCCACCGCCAGCTCGCACTTCATCCGCTCGCCAAGCGAGAGCTGCCGGGCGGGCTTCCCCAGGAGCGGCCCCAGCTCGAGCAGTTCGGTCAGCTCGGCCATCGTGGCGTCGTACTGCTTGCGCGGGATGTCGTAGATGGCCCGGTTGAGGAGGAACGTTTCCGAAGGCGGCAGGTCCCAGAGGAGCTGCTGCTTCTGACCCATCACCAGGGTGATCTGCCCGAGGAAACCGCGGGCGCGCTCCTGGGGGAGGAAACCGGCCACCGAGACCCGGCCCTCGGTCGGGTAGAGGAGACCCGAGAGGACCTTCAAGGTCGTCGTCTTTCCCGCGCCGTTCGGCCCCAGGAAGCCGACCCGCTCGCCGGCCGAGATGGAGAACGAGACGTCCTCGACGGCCTTCACGTCCTCGTAGGCACGGTGGAAGAGGGACCGCAGAGCGGCCCCGAGACCGGGTGCGCGCCGATGCACGCGATACCATTTGCGCAGGCGGTCGACTTCGATCATGGCCGCGGGAGTGTACAGTCTAGAAGCAATAGCCGCATATCCGTGCGTACAGTCGGGAGCAGCTACACCCTGAAGCGGCCGACGACCTCCGACACCCGCTGCGAGAGGTCCTTCAGCGTGGAAGCGGCCTGCGTGGTGCTCTCCAGCCGGCGCATCGTCTCGTCCATCATCCGCGTCTGATCGGTGACGGCGCTGAAGATCTGCGTGATGCCGGCGTTCTGCTGCGACACCGCCGCCGCGATCTGCCGAACCGCGGAAGAGTTGTCCTTCACGATGTTCGACAGCTCGCGCAGGTTCTCTCCGGATTGTTTCACTTGCAGCAGCCCGCCCTCGATCTTCTGCGATCCGCGCTCGGTGATGCTCACGGCCACCCGGATGGCGCCGGCGATGTCCTCGAGGATCTCGCGCACGCGATTGGTGGCCTGGATCGACTGGTCCGCCAGGGAGCGGATCTCGCGGGCGACCACCGCGAACCCCTTGCCGTGCTCGCCCGAGCGGACCGCCTCGATGGCGGCGTTCAGCGCCAGCATGTTCGATTGGTCCGCCAGGTCCTTGACCGTCTGGGTGATGCCGCCGATCTGCTGCGTCCGCTCGGAGAGCTGGAGGATCTTCTGCGCGATCTCGTCGACCTGCGCCCGGATGTCGGTGAGGCCGCCCAGCGACTTCTCGATGGCCTCTTCTCCTTGCGAGGAGACCTGGTCGGCCTTCTCGGTGAGCTTCAGCACCGTCTCGGCCTTCTGCGCCGCGAGCAGCGAAGTCTGCTTGATCTCCTGCGCCGTGACCTGCGTCTGCTGCAGCGCGGTGGCCTGACGGGTGATCGTCTGGCTCTGGTCGTTGGTGCTCTGGCTCAGCTCGCCGCCGGCGTTGGCGAGAAGCTGCACCGACTCCTGCAGCGCGCGCAGCACCTCCTTCATCTTCTCCACCATCTGCGCGAATCCGGCCGCCAGCTGGCCCACCTCGTCGTTGGTCGTCACTTCGATCACCTGCGTCAGATCGCCGTCGACGATGCGCCTGGCCGCATGCGTCAGGTTGCGCAGGGGCGCGACGAATCGCCCGACGAGCATCAGGGAGATGAAGGCGGCGGCGACCAGCGCTGCCAGGGTGATGGCGCCGAGCAGTTTCTGCGCCCGCAGCACCATGGCGTTCCCCGCCGCCGGATCGAGCCCGACGTGCACGACGGCGCCGGTGATCACGGCCGCCGGCACGTCGATGTAGCTGACGCCGTCGAGCACGAGGTCCCGGATCTTCTCCGACTCGCGCAGCACGGCGGCATCCTGCTGCGGAATCCGCCCCTCGAAGGTGTGCGCGATCACGCTCCCGTTGGGCCCCACCACCTCGACGTAGGCCAGATTCGCGTCCTTCTTCACCGAGGCGATGGTCGCGCCCACCGCGCTGTCCGGCATCTCGACCAGCGCGGAGGCGAGGGTGGCCGAGATGGCCTTTCCCCGCGAGGTCGCCTCCACCTTGAGGACGCTGCGGAAGTAGAGATAGTTGCCGAGGCCGATCGCGATCGCGAGCGATCCGAGCGCCACCACCACCAGCGCCGAAACCTTGATCTGCAGCGCCAGACCCCGGCGCCGTCCCCTGTCGTTCGGTCTCACGCTCGTCTCCATCGTCCGTCTCACCCGCGCGGCCGCGCCGCGGCGGTGGTCCCAGGTTTCGCCCTGCAAAGCTCGAGGATGGCGGGCGCGATGCTCTCCAGCGGAAGCAGCGCGCGCGCCGCGCCGCAGGCGTGGGCTGCCTGCGGCATGCCGAATACGACCGACGTCTGCTCGTCTTGCGCGTAGGTGGCGCCGCCCGCCTTCTTCAGCTCGAGCAGGCCCTGCGCGCCGTCATCGCCCATGCCGGTGAGCACGAAGCCGGCCGCGCGCGACCCGTAGACGCGCGCCAGCGATGCGAGCAGCTTGTTTCCGGAGGGACAGTGAAGCCCGCTCGATCGCGGAGCGTGGATGCGCCCCTCCCGACCCAACTCCACGTCGCAGCCGTCCGGTGGGAGATAGACGGTGCCGGGCACCGGCAGATCGCCGTCGCGCGCGATCACCACGCGCAAGCTGCAGACGCTTGCAAACCAGCGCACCAGTCCGGCGCTGAACCCGGTCGCGATGTGTTGCGCGAGCAGCAGCGCGACGGGAAGGTCCCGCGGCAGCGCTCCGAGCACGTGCGCAAGGGCAGGAGGACCGCCCGTCGACGCGGCCATTCCCACCACGTCCACTTGCGCGCCGTGCGCAAGCTGCGGCCGCGCCGGCGTCGGCCTCGAGCGATGCCGGCGCACCACCGGCACCTCGGCCATCAGCCGCACCGACTCGGCGACGCGGTGTGCCCAGCGCCGCATCTCCTCGGGACCACCTTCGGGCTTCGCGATCAGCTCCAGCGCCCCCGCGGCCATCGCCTTGAACGACAGCTCCAGCTGCGGGTGCTGCCGCACGGACGTGATCACCAGAACGCGCGAAGGCGCCTCCGCCATGATGGCAGCCGTCGCGCCCAGCCCGTCCAGCCGCGGCATGTTGACGTCCATGGTGATCACGTCGGGCCGAAGCGCGCGCGCCTTCTCCACTGCCTCGACGCCGTCGGCGGCCTGGCCGACGATGGCGAGGGAGGGGTCCTCGCTCAGCAGGGCGACGAGGGCCGTGCGCAGGGTGGTGGAGTCGTCGGCCACCAGCACGCGGATGGGCCGGCCGCTCACGCTGCCCCCTTCCGCCGCGCGATCACCGTGCTCACCTCGGAGAGCAGCCGTCCGGAGACGCACTCCTTCTTGGTGAGGAACCCATCCGCGCCTACCGCCATGCCGCGCTGCCGGTCGGAATCGGAATCGCGGGCGGACACGAGCAGGATGGGCATCGAGTCGGTCTCTGCGCGCTGCCGCACCGCCGCCGTCAGCTCGTACCCGTCCATCTCGTCCATGCCGATGTCGCAGACCATGACGTCGTAAGCGCTGTGCCGCAGCTGCTCGAGCGCCTGACGGCCGTTGGAGGCGGTGTGGACGAGATACCCTCCGGTCTCCAGCGCGGTCCGGTGCAGCGCGCGCGCGGTGAGGGAATCGTCGACCACCAGTGCGCGACGCGTGCTCGCGAGTCCGGACTCCGCGCGGCGCTCGCTGCTGACGAGGAAATCCGGCCTGAGGATGAGCACCAGCTCGCCGCGCGCCAGCGTCGCGGCTCCCTGGTAGGCGGGCAGTTCGCGCACGTCCGCGGGCAGCGGCCGGATCACCAGCTCCCGGTCCCCGAGGACCTCGTCGACGCTGAGCGCGAGCCGGCGGCCCTGCGCCTGCAGGATGAGGAGCGGCTGTCCGTCTGCCGGCACTTCCGGCTGGCGCAGCCCGACCACGGCGCCCAGGTCCTGCACGGGGATCAGCTGCTCGCGATGATCGAGCTGGACGCGGGATCGGCCGACGCGCAGGTCTTTGCTCCTTGCGGCGCGCGACGATTCCACCGCCGCCATCGGGATCCCGAGCTGGTGCTCGCCGCAGCGGACCACCAGCACCGGCGAGCTGCCCAGGTCGGCCGGGAGCGTGAGGACGAAGCGCGCCCCCTGCCCGGCAACGCTCTGCACCTCGACATGGCCCTGCAGCGCCTGGATCTGGTTGCGCACGACGTCGAGGCCTACCCCGCGGCCCGAGAACTCCGTCGCCTCCGTCCTGGTGGAGAACCCGGGCCGGAAGATCAGCTGGTGGAGTTGCTGGGTCGACATGTTCGCCAGCTCCTCCGGAGCGACGAGCGCGCGCCGCAGGGCAGCCTCGCGGATCTGCTCCAGGTCGAGCCCCGCCCCGTCATCGCCCACCTCGATGAAGAGCATGTTGCCTTGCTGCTCGACCCGGATGGTGAGCGCGCCTTCGGGGTGCTTTCCGCGGGCCTCGCGCACCTCCGGCATCTCCAGGCCGTGATCCACCGCGTTGCGGACCAGGTGGATCAACGGACCGCGCAGCTGTTCGATCACGCGGCGGTCCAGAGACACCTCCGCGCCGACCACTGCCAGCTTCGCTTGCTTCCCGGTCGCCTTGCACAGGTCGCGGACGGCGCGCCGGAGGGGATCGAGCACGGTGCGCACCGGCATCGTGGAGATCGCCTTGAGCCCCTCCTCCATCGCGACGACGATGTCCGCCGCCTCCTCGCCGTCCGCGCCCAGCGAGCGCCGCACTCCGAGCAGCAGCGCGCGCGCCTCCGCCGTCTCCGCCTGGATCCCGAGCCGGTCGAGCTGCAGGATGGCTTTTTCCAGCTCCCGCCGGCGCTCCTCCACGCGGAGCCGCACTTCGCGCAGCCGTTCCACTTCGTGCAGCAGCGCGATCACCTGCCGCGTGGTGACGCGCCAGCTGTCTCCCTGCGCCTCGTCGGGCGCAGCCGGAGCAGGCGCTGGCTCCGCCGGCGAGAAGGCCGGGGCCTGCGCCGGGGCAACTTCCGGCGGAGGCGGCGCGCTCGCGGCCGGCATTTCCGGGGCGGTGCGGCCCTTTCCGTTCTTGCCCGCTCCGTTCTTCTTCTTCGCGGTTCCGGCGCCGGCCGGCTTGACCTTCTCCAGCAGCACGAGGCTGGGCCCGAGCTCGGGGAGCTCTCCCTTGGCTGCGATGGCCCGCAGGCGCGCCATCCAGACGTCCAGCGACTTGAGCACGGCGTCCGCCACCGCTGCCGGCAGCGGCTTCGCCGAGCCGCGCAGGGGAAGGATCACGTCCTCCATCCGATGGGCGAAGTCCGCCAGCTCCTCCAGGCCCAGCGTCGCCGCGCTTCCTTTGAGCGTGTGCAGACCGCGCGCCAGCTCGTCGAAGCTCGGCCCCTGCGCCGGCGACTTCTCCAGCTCCATCAGGCTGCGCGTGACGCGCTCGTAGATCTCCTGCGACTCGTCCACGAAACCGGCCAGCAGCTGCTCGAGAAGCGGATCCATCACCGCTTCTCCTGGGCGTGGCGGCGGTCCATCAAGCGCAGCAGGTCGAGCAGGTTCACCTGCCGCATCCCGGGGAGCGTGATCTCGGAGATCGCGCCGGTCGATCGGGCACGCGCTTCCTCCACCAGCGCGTGCGGCAGCCCGGTGGGCTTGGGAATGCGCTCGCAGTCGAGCGCCACCAGGCGGCCGAAGCCAGGGTCCACCACCAGGAGCACCGCCGGGTCCTCGCGCCATCCGCGACCGCCGAGGAGCGAGGCGAGGGAAAGGGCGGTGACGATCTGCCCCTGGAAGCGGAGGATGCCGATCACGTAGGGCGGCGACAGGGGCACCGCGGCGCGCAGCGTCTCCAGCGGAAGCGCGTAGGTTTCCTCCCCGACCGGAAACTCGGCGACCCAGAGGACGTTCTCCTCGTCGGTCTCGGCTGGCTTCCGCCGGACGCGCTCGGCCCGCTGCACGAGCAGCTCCTCCACCTCCGGGGTGAAGCCGTCGAGCTCGCGGGCCCGGAGCTTCATTCGAAGCCTCCGCGGCTGGAGCTGAGGAACGTCTGCGCCGAGTCACGGTAGAAGCTCACCGGCAGCGGCTCGGGTCCGGCCAGGACCTCGTCGCCGGGCAGCTTCTCGATGCGCTTGAGCACCTCCCGCATCAGCTTGCTCGCGGCGGACTTCTCGCCCATACGCACGTGCAGGAGCGCGCGCTCGAGGATCCCGGGGACGTAATCGGGGACCTGCCGGGCGAGGTCCGTCAGCTCCTTCTCGGCCCGCTTCTTCTCGCCCCGCTCGATGTGCATCAGGGCCCGCAAGTGCAGCGCGACCGGTTCGGCCGGGCGCACGCGAGGGACGTAGGGCGGCGCCGGCTCGGGCGAAGGCGCGACGGCCGGAGCGGGAGGCTTCGCCGCGGGCCTGGCATCGAGGCGCCGATAGACTTGCAGCTCGGGCGGGCTTGCCCGCAAAAGGCCCGGCGGCGGCTCGGAGACGTCCATCGAGCCGAACAGGAGCGCTCCGCCGGGGAGGAGCGCTCGCGAGAGGTGGCGCACCACGGTGCGCACCGCGTGCTGCGAGAAGTACACCAGCACGTTGCGGCAGAAGATCAGATCGAACTGGCCGGGCGGTTCCTCGAGCAGGTTGTGCTCGCCGAAGCGGGTGACCGCGCGCACTGCGTCGTCGATCCGGACGCGGCCGTTCCCGGTATCCTTGAAGATCGGATGCAGCACGGGGCCGGAGGGCCGCCGCGACCATGCCCCGTATTCGCCGACGCGCGCCGCGGCGAGGTTGCGCTCGAGCAGGTCGGTCCCCAGGACCTCGAGGGAGACGGTGCGCGGCCAGGGCATCAGATCGAGCAGGCACGCCGCGATGGAGTACGCTTCCTCGCCCGTCGCGCAGCCCGCGCTCCACGCGCGGATGGAACTCCGCCCTGCGTTCAGCAGCTCGGGAAGGAAGGTGGCGGCCATCCAGCGGAAATGCTCGGGGTGACGGAAGAAGTACGTCTCGCCGACGGAGACCGCCTGGCAGAGGGCGTGCACGACCTTGAGCTCGCGCGCGGCCGCGCGCGGCAGCACTTCGTCGGGTGGACCGAGGCCGGCGGCCGCGCGCCGGACCGCGTCGGGAAGGATGGCATCGCGGGAGAAGCCGGTCCAGTCGGCCGCGTACGAGATCAGCTCGTCCAGGACGTGCTCGTCGTACCTCCTCATCGCGCCGCCTCCGCCCGCAGCCCGGAGGCGAGCTTGCGCAACAACTCGCGGGAGACGAGTGCGCGCGGATCGATGAGCGGCAGCGCGCCTCGCGCCGTCTTCGCTACCGCGAGCAGCGCCTGCCCGAGGGCCCCGTGTTGCGAGCCACCCAGGCGCTCGCGCGGCGTGACCTCGTCCTGCGCCAGTTCCTCGGGATCGCGCACCTCATCGACGCAGAGCGCGATGCGGACGCCGTCGCGCTCCACCACCACCAGCTTCCGCTCCACCACCGGCTGAGCGTGCTCCACGCCCAGGCGGTGGGCCAGGTCGAGCACCGCGACCGGGTCGCCGTGCAGCTCGAACATCTGCGTCAAGTAGGAGGGGCCGAGCGGCAGCGGCCGGGTCGCCGTCTGGTGCAGGACGTTGCGCACGCTCTCCAGCGGAAACCCCAGCTCGATCTTTCCCACGGTGACGAAGAGCACGGCGACGTTGCCGGCGCGCGCCTGGGCCCGCGCCTCCTCCAGCACGCGCTCGACGAGCGGCAGCAGTTCCTGGGCGCGGATCGGCTTGGGCAGGAAGGCCTTGGCGCCGTTTCGCAGGCAAGCCTCGGCGCGCAGCTTCTCGCTGGAGATGATGATCACCGGGATGTGGCGCAGGACCGAATGATCTTGAAGGTGCGCGAGGACTTCGTCGCCGTCCATCTCCGGCATCGAGAGGTCGAGCAGGATGGCGGCGGGCTCGATCTGTGGGGCCTTCGCCAGCGCTTCCCGGCCCGTGGTCGCGGTGCTGATCGCGTAATGCCCGGAGAGCGCCGCCTTCTCGAACGCGAGAACGGCCTCCGAGTCGTCCACGAGCAGCAGGTGCGGGAGGCTCACGCCGCGGTCCTCAAGAACCTCTTCACCAGCTCCTGCAACTCCGGTCCCTTCAAGGGTTTGCCGAGGAAGTCGCTGGCGCCGGCGGCGCGGCACTTCTCCCGCAGCTCGGCGGTGCGATCCCCGGTGAGCAGGACGACCGGGAGCGTCGCGATCTCGGCCCGCGCGTCGCCGCGGACCTCGCGGGTGAAGGCGAGCCCGTCCATGCCGGGCATGTTCACGTCGACGATCGCGAGCGCGGGCGGGCTCGCCCGGACCATCGCCAGGGCTTGCGCGCCGTCCTCCGCCTCTTCCACCTCGATCTGCAGAGGTTTGAGGAAGATCCTGGCGAAGCCCCGGATGGTCGGGCTGTCGTCGACGATCAACACGGTGCGCGGCAACGTGCTCCCCCTCGCAAGACCGGCAAGAAGCGCGAGCCATTCTCGGCGAGGACACTGCACCCGACAAACTTCTCATTCTGCTCAGATCTACGGAATCAGGACGATTTTCCCTACAACCCGCTCGCTCGCCAGATCCTCGTGTGCGCGCGCGGCTTCCGCGAGGGGGTACGTCTTCGCAACCACCGGGCGCAGCTCGCCGCGCTCGAACCGCGGCAGGGCGCGCGCGGAAAAGTCCGCGACCAGCCGCGCTTTCTGCTCGGCGCTGCGGGTGCGCAGCGTCGAGCCGAGCACCGTCAGGCGCCGGACCAACAGCGCCCCGAGGTCCAGCGTCCCCTTGCTTCCCGACTGCGTCGAGATGCAGCACAGACGGCCGTGAAGCGCGAGCGCTGCGACGTTCGCTTCCAGATATGCCGCGCCCACCACGTCGAGGATGATGTCCGCTCCCTTCCCACCCGAGGCCGCCCGCACGGCATCAGGCAGGCGCGAGGGGACCTCACTGCGGGCGAGGAGGTGAGTAGCGCCGAGCGAGCGGCAATGATCGAGCTTGGCGGCGGATGCGGTAGCGAGCACCACGCTGGCGACGCCCCGGCAAAGCTGCAGGGCCGCGCTGCCCACCCCGCTCGCGGCCGCATGCACGACCACGACGTGTCCTGGCTGCAGGGCGCCGAGCGTCATGAGGTTCAACCAGGCGGTGAGGAATGCCTCCGGGATCGCGGCGGCCTCCTCGAACGAGAGCGTGTTCGGGATCGGCATCGCTTGCGAGGCCGGAACGCGCGCCTTTTCCGCGTAGCCGCCGCCGGCGAGCAGCGCCATCACGCGGTCGCCAGGCTTGTACCCGCCGGCCGGGCGTTCGACTTCTCCGGCGATCTCGAGGCCGATGGTGTCCGGCTCGCCGGGCGGGGGCGGGTAGCGGCCGAGCCGCTGGTGCAGGTCGGCGCGGTTCACGCCGGTGGCGCGGACGCGGACGATCAGATCGCCCTCGCGCGGCTGGGGATCGGGCACTTCGCCGAGCTGCAGGACTTCCGGGCCGCCGGGTTGCTTCACGACGATGGCGCGCATGGGCGTCTCTTACTATGAAGGGTTGTCCCATGCCCGCCCTCCGGATCCTCGACGACCGCCAGCGCGAGCTGATCTTCCTGCGCCCGCCCCGCCGCATCGTCTCGCTGGTGCCCAGCGAGACCCAGAGCGTGCTCGCGCTGGGGGCCGGCGACCGCCTCGTCGGGCGAACGCGATACTGCGACGCCCCCGAGTCGGTGCCCTTGGTCGGCGGAACCAAGGACGTCGACGTGGACGCCGTGGCGCGGTTGCGCCCCGAGCTGATCCTCGCCAACCAGGAAGAGAACTCGCGCGTGCACCTCGAGCAGCTCGCGCAGCTCGGGCTGCCGCTCTTCGTGTCGTTCCCGAAGACCGTGGCGGAAGGGCTGGCGCACCTGGGCCGGTTGGCGAAATTGCTCGAAGTCGACGCGCGCGATCTCCTGCGCCGGGGCTATGGGGCGGTCCAGGAAGCGGAAGCTGCGCTCGGCAAGCGCGGGATGCTGCGCGCGTTCGTGCCCATCTGGATGGATCCGCTCATGACGGTCAACGGCCAGACGTACATGAGCGATGCGCTGCGGCTCGGCGGCGGCGAGAACGTATTCGGCGAGCGCCAGCGCTTGTACCCCCTGGCGGCGGACCTGGGACAGGCCGTGCCGCGGCCGGCGGGCACGCGCGACACCCGGTATCCGCGCGTGGCGCTCGACGAGGTGGTGAAGCGGGCGCCACGGATCGTCCTCCTCCCGGACGAGCCGCATCCGTTCTCCGAACGCGATGCCGAGGTGTTCCGGGCGGCGCTTCCGCCGGGGACCAAGGTGGTCCGTTGCGGCGGGCGCGATTTCTCCTGGTACGGGGCGCAGAGCGTGGAAGGCGTGCCGAGGCTGCGCGCGCTGATCGATTCGCTGCGATGAAGCGCGCGCTCCTGCTCGCGGCGCTCCTGCCCCTGCCCGCGTTTGCCTACAACGAGGCGGTGCACGCGTTCGTCACCCGCCACGCCTTGCCCCTCGACCGGCCGGTGGCGCCGCCGACGCAGGACGATCTCGACGCGTTCCGCGCGCAGTTCTGGGTGCGCGCCTCCGAGCATCCCGGATTCGAGCGCCGCTATCCGACCATCCACGACTTCGATGCCTGGGCGTTCAAGGAATTCCTCATGCTGGATCCGGCGGCGCGGGTGCACGGATTCGAGCCGTTGCCGGACGACGACGCCGGCACGCTCCACCGTCTGCTCGAGCTCGCCAGCCGCTGGCCGGACGACGACGAGCGCAACCGCCATCGCTATCTGCACGATGGACGCACGCGCCAGATCGTCCGCGGGCCAGACGGATCGCCCATCCCGTACGATCCCGCCACCCTCGATTTCGGCAGCCTGACCGGCACCACCAGCCAGGGGCACGCGCACTACGGGCTCGTCGAGGGCCCGCTCAGCGACGACCCGGAAGTGCTGAAGAAGGAGCCGTGGCGCTTCGCCGTTCCGCCGACGGCGCACGCGTACGGGGCGGAGCTCGTGCAGGTGTACACGGATCTGGCGGCCCTGGCCGCGCAGAGCCGCCTCCCTTCCGCCTTCTGGCTGCAGGCGGCGTTCGCCGGGGCGGCGTTCCATCACCTCGAGGATCTCTGCAACCAGATCCACACCGTGCAGGTGGGCATCTACGAATTCCTGGAGACCGCTTTGTTGCAGTCGAAGCTCAGGGACCTGCAGACGCTGGGAGGGCTGTTCGGAGAACGGCACTCGCTGCAACAGGTCGGGCTCAGGCTGATCGCGAATCACCACCTGCTCTCCGAAGACCTGTTCGCGAAGCATCTCGGCGAGATGCAGCTTGCCGACATCGACCAGCCGGACGCGGAGATCGCCGCGGCGCCGGATCTCGCCCGCGCGATCATCGAGCGGTCCAGCCGGGAGGCGCCGCAGGTGTACAGGCTCGCCTGGCGCTTCTCCACGCAGACGTTGCGCGACGGCGTGTCGGGGCACGAGTACGACGGGAGCAAGGGGGACGATCCGGATGCGTACGTCGAGCGCACGCCCGAGGCGCAGGCCGCGATCGAGGAATTCCATGCGATCGAGATCCGCGGGCTGCGCCGCGCGGTGACGGCGGTCCGGGAATGGCAGCGTCGCTTTCCGGGCAAACCCCACGACCCGGTGCCGCAGCTGGTCGCGTACCACGAGCAGGCGGCGGCGCGCCGGGCGGCATACAAGCCGCCGGCCTCGGGCCATCCGGGGGTCGCCTGGGGATATCCGATCGCAGTGGTTGCGCTGCTCGGCGCGGCCGTGGCCTTCGCGCGGCGCAAGTCGCGGCCACCGAAGGTGGCTTAGTCGCGGCCACCGAAGGTGGCTTAGCGACTACGTTTTTAGACTGTACAACTACCGGCGGCGGTTCTTCTTCTTGTTCTGCCGCTCCTTCTTCCGCTTCTCCCGCAGCCGCCGCTTCTCCTCGTCGCTCATCTGCCGTGGCGGCGGCCCGCCCATCCCCATCAGGCGCTGCCGCGCCAGCGCCGCCGAGTGCGACCCCTTTCCGCCGGCGGCCGGCACTGCTCCCGCGCCCATGTCTTTCGGCAGCCCGAACAGCTTGGCCAGGTCCTCCGGCGGCATGCCCTTGAGCTGGTTCAGCTGCGCGAGCTGGCGGAACCCGGGCAGGCGCTGCAGGAGGTTCATCCCCGGCGCACCGGGCCCTCCCCCGAGCTGGCGCATCATTTTCTGCATCGCGAAGAACCGGTCGAGCAGCCCGCGGACGTGTTCCTTGCGCTGGCCGGACCCGCGGGCGATGCGCTCGATGCGCTCGACGCCGATCACCGACGGGTTCTTCCGCTCGGTCCTGGTCATCGAGGAGATCATGGCCTCGACCCGGTGCAGCTCCTTGTCGTCGAAGGTGACGCCCTCCGGCAGCTCGCCGAAGAGCGGGAACTTCTCGAGCAGCTCGTTGACGCTGCCCATCTTCTTCACCAGCTTGATCTGCTCGACGAAGTCGTGGAGGTCGAAGTTCCCGGTGAGGATCTTCTCCGCGTCCTCCTCGGCCTTCTTCTCGTCGACCACCCCCTCGAAGTCCTTCATCAGTCCGACGATGTCGCCGAATCCGAGGATGCGGGAGGCGAGCCCCTCGGGCCGGAACTCCTCGAGCTTGTCCAGCGCCTCGCCCATGCCGATGAACTTGATGGGCTTGCCCGTGACCTCCTTGATGGAGAGCGCGGCGCCGCCGCGGGCGTCCCCGTCCAGCTTGGTGAGAACGAATCCGGAGAGATCCAGCCGCCGATCGAACTCGGCCGCCGTCTTCACCGCGTCCTGGCCGATCATCGCGTCGGCCACCAGCAGGATGTTCTCGGGCGCGACCCGCGACTTGAGCTGCTCCAGCTCGCCCATCATCTCTTCGTCGATGGCGAGGCGGCCGGCGGTATCGTAGAGCACGACGTCGCGGTTCTTCTGCCCGGCGTACGCCAGGGCGTGCTGCGCCATGTCCGGCGGCTTGACGTTCTCCTCGTGGAAGACTTCGATGTCCAGCTTCTGCCCGAGCTGCTTCAGCTGCTCCACCGCGGCGGGGCGGTAGATGTCCGCCGCCACCATCAACGGCTTCTTGCCGCGCTTGAGCAGGAGATTCGCGAGCTTGGCGACGGAGGTGGTCTTTCCGGAGCCTTGCAGGCCGACCATCATCACCCCCGCCGGCCGCTCCCCCTTCTGCGCCAGCGCCAGCGAGGTGTCGACCGGGCCCATCAGCGCTTCCAGCTCGTCGTGGCAGATCTTGATGAAGTGGTCGCCCGGCGCGACCTGCAGCTTCTTGCCCTTCTTGTCGGTGACGCTGGTCGTCACCACCTCGCCGAGGGCCTTCTCCTTCACCCGGGCGAGGAAACGCTTGGCGACGTTGAATTCGACGTCCGCCTCCAGCAGCGCGACGCGGATGTCGCGCAGGGCGTCGTCGATGTTCGCTTCCGTCAGCTCGGCCTTGCCGGCGAGCTTGTGCTTGGCGGCGCGGAAGCCCTTGGTGACTGCGTCGAGCATGCGATGCTCCTCGAAAGAGGGCGGGTTTTAACATAGAGAGAAAGCCGTGGAGTACGCGCTCGCGCACTTGATTTCGAAGTTCACCTACATCGCCATCGTCGGCGTCCTCGCCGCGGCGGGGCTCGGAGTGCCCATCTCCGAGGATCTCACGCTGCTGGTCGGCGGCGGCCTGGCTGCCCGGGAGGTGACCGACTTGTGGCCGACGCTCGGCGCGGGCTACTTCGGCGTGCTTCTCGGAGACGTCCTCATCCACCACTGGGGAGCGAGGATGGGGCCCGCAGCTTACCGCCACCGCCTGGTGCAGAAGCACCTCTCCCCGGCGCGGCAGGAGAAACTGCGCGTCCACTTCGCGCGGCATGGCTTTCTCACCGTCGTGGTCGGCCGGCATACGCCCATGCTGCGGGCGCCGATCTTCTTCCTGGCCGGAGCGTCGAAGGTCCCACTCTGGAAGTTCGCGCTCGCGGATGCGCTGTCGGCGGCGATCACCGTGCCGATCGTGGTGATGCTCGGCTTCTATTTCGGCGAGCACCTCGCCGACATCCGGGCGATCATCCACCGCGTTCAATGGAGCGTTTTCGCCGCCGTCCTGGCGGGCATCGCCCTGATCTGGTTCTTGCGCCGCCGGGCCAAGGCACGCGCGCGAGGTCCCACGACGCCGTGACGTCCAAGGCGTCTGCCGAATGAGTACCCGGGGCCGGACTCGAACCGGCACGAGCTTTTGGCTCAGGGCGTTTTAAGCGCTCCGCGTCTACCGTTCCGCCACCCGGGCATTGCTCTTCACAGCGGCGATCTTACCGCAGCGACTGTCTTCGCACGTCGTCTCCCGGCAGAAATGGCTTCCGCCGCCCGGTTTCGTTATCTTCCCCGGCCCCATGGACTTCGATCGCGATTTCGGCGTCAACCAGGTCTTCGTCGAGGATCAGTACGAGCGCTGGCGGAACAATCCCGCCGCGGTCTCACCGGAGTGGCAGCAGTATTTCGCGCGGCTGCACGGCCTGCCCACTCCTCCGACATTCCAGGCGAGCGCCTGGTCCCAGCCCGCGCCCACGCCCGCCCCGGGCGGCGACGGCAACGGCCATGCGGCGATCGCCTTTCCTCCCCAGACCGGATTCGAGCTCCTCTCCATCCCCGCGCCCGCTCAAGAGCGGCTGCAGGCGGAGATCCTGCAGGAGAAAGTCGGAGAGCTGATCAACGCCTACCGCATCCGCGGCCACCTCTTCGCGAATCTCGACCCGCTCGGGCTGCTCCAGCCGCCCCCGCCCGAGCTCGAGATCGAGCACTTCGGCCTCTCCGAAGAGCAACTCGACAAGCCGTTCGCCACCGGCGACTTCGCCGCCGGCAAGGGCGAGATGACCCTGCGCGAGATCCTCGCCCACCTCAAGCGGACCTACTGCCGCACCATCGGCGTCGAGTACATGCACGGCGAGGATCCGGCCATCAAGCGCTGGCTGCAAGAACGCATGGAGGCGGCGCAGAACACGCCGACCCTCTCGCGCGAGCAGAAGCTGCGCATCCTCGCGCGCCTCACCGACGCCGAGACGCTCGAGACCTTCCTCCACCGCAA
>Ga0137416_10000544_pt1 | contig 17557 bp, 10 predicted proteins | sample CZODoug3_1_1_16f_FD_108282 | JGI IMG/M metagenome (GOLD analysis project Ga0137416, IMG submission 108282) | Vadose zone soil fungal communities from Angelo Coast Range Reserve, California, USA - CZODoug3_1_1_16fungal (Illumina Assembly) | ecosystem: Environmental > Terrestrial > Soil > Vadose...
GCACTGGGAGCGGCGCAACTGCGCGCTTGGACCAATAACAGTGGGGTGTGAAATCTATGAGAATCGCAAGGTCTACCTTGGTGGGAACAGCGGTCGCCATGGCGCTGTTTGGACGCAACGGTGCTGCACGAGCGGATGCTCCCGCCGCTGATTCGGCGGACGACAGCAACAACTCTGTCGAAGAGATCGTGGTTCACGGTTACCGCGCGAGTGTGCGCGAATCGTTGGAAACCAAGCGGCAGGCCATCGGCGTCGAGGAAGTGATTACCGCCGAAGACGTGGGCAAATTCCCGGACAAGAACCTTGCGGAAGCTCTCCAGCGCGTCCCGGGCATCGTGACCCAGCGCGATTTCGGCGAAGGCGAGCGTATCAACCTGCGCGGCACACTGACCTCGCTGACCAATGCAACATTCAATGGCCACTCGTTGTCTACCGCGGACTGGTTCCTGCTCGATCAGCAGAGCGCCACCCGCAGCTTCAACTACCTGATGTTTCCTGCCGATCTCATCGGCAAGGTCGAGGTCCAGAAGACGGCCCAGGCCGACGTTCAGGAAGGCGGCATCGGTGGCACGGTCAACATCCAGACCCGCAAGCCCCTCGAGTTGGATCCCTTCACGGCCTTTGCTTCCATGGAAGGCGCGTACACGAGCACCTCGAAGAAATACGATCCCTACGGCACGGTGCTGGCCAGCTGGCACGACAAGGACAACGTCATCGGCGTGCTGGTTTCCGGTATCTACCAGGAGCGCCACATCCGCCGTGACGGCTTTGAGATCCTGGGTTACGCACCGATGTCCGCCACGGCCGCGGGAAGCACCGATCCCAATCTGGTCCCGACGTTGATCAACTCGGCTCTGTTCCAACAGGACCGTATCCGCAAGGGCGGCAACTTCGACGTCCAGTACAAGCCGACCGACCAGCTCGAATTCAACCTGAACGGCTTTCTGTCCATTTTCGACGCCGAGAACACGAACCAGAGCTATCTGGTCGATCCGCAGCGCGCGATCGCCAACGGCGGTACTCTCACCAACGGCGTCCTCGACCATGGCACTTACGTGTCCGGTACGGTCGCGTCGAAGGCCGGTGGCACGCAGGACTTCGGCGTGTTCTACGACTCGTTCCACCGCATCGCCAAGACCACCAGCCACAACATCGACCTCGACACAAAGTACACGCCGACGGACGCCCTGACCCTGCATCTGGACTTCGGCTACACCGATGCCACGGGCAAAACCGATCCGCAGTATTTTCCTGAGTTTGGGGCTCCCGCCGCGTTCAGCTACGATTTCACACATGGCGCTCCGCGGGTGACCATGCTGCCGAACGCTAACGGCACCACGGTCGACTGGACCAATCCGAATTCCTTTGTCTTTGACTTCGCCAACGACGACGTCTTCATTAATAAGGACAAGGAAGCCTACATTTATCTCGACGGCGAGGAGAAGCTCGATCTCGGCGTGCTGAAGAGTGTGAAGTTGGGCTTCAAGGCCAGCAATCACGAGCGCGATGCCTCGGGTGACTTCACGACCTACGGCGATTTCTTCAAGCCCATCAACACGATTCCGGCCTCGGCGTTCTACGGCGGGCAGGCTCCAAGCGATTTCCTGAGCAACATTGCCAACTCGGGATCGTTGACCAAGGCCTGGATCGTGGATCCTGCCAAGGCGCAGGCGATTCTCAGTCAGCAGGAAGCGATCTCCGGCCGCGTCCCTTATCCGCAGGGTGGATTCACCGCGCAGGAAAAAACTCAGGGCGGCTATGTCATGGCCAACCTCGGTGGCGACCGTTGGCGTGGAAATGCCGGTGTGCGCATCGTCCATACCGACCAGATCACCACCGGCGCGGTATTCGTTGCGGATCCAACTCAGCCGGGCGTCATTGCGAATCCCTTCGGTGCGTACATTCCGACAGCAGCCGAACGGACCTACAACGACGTTCTGCCATCGCTCAACGTTGCCTACGACATCACAAACGATATCGTGGCGCGCTTCGCAGCCGCCAAAGTGATGTCCCGTCCTGACTTCACTGACATGGTGCCGCGCACGACTTTGAACGTGGGCGCGTTGACCGGCTCGGCCGGCAACCCGAACATCGATCCGTACCGCGCCAAGCAGGCCGACCTGTCATTTGAGTGGTATCCCAACAAGGACACCGCCTACTCGCTGGCGTTCTACTACAAGGACATTCAGTCATTCATCGTCGACAAGCCGGTCGCCGAAGTCCTGCCGTTTACCGGCCAGTCGGCGCCTTCCTCGGCGTGTACGACGGTTGGGCCCAACCTGTTCAACTGTCCGTTCACCGTCAATGTCCGCTCGAACGGCGGCGGTGGAAAGTTGAAGGGCGTGGAGCTCGGGATTACCCAGCCCATCTGGGGAGGTTTCGGCCTCCAGGCGAACTACACCTACTCGGACGCCACGCTGGACAGCGGCGATCCGTTCCCGGGCAACTCGAAGAATACCTACAACTTCACGGGTTTCTACGAGAACAATCTCGTGAGCGCGCGCCTGTCCTGGACTCAGCGGTCGAGCTTCTTCCTGAGCTTCGACCGTACGTCCAACCTGTATGAGACAGCGAATACGTCGCTGGACGCCGCGGGCTCCGTGAACGTCACGAAGTGGCTGGCGGTCACCTTCGAAGCGCAGAACCTGACCGACGCGAAGATCGTTCAGTACGCGGACTATCTGTCGCATCCGCGCGCGATCTACGACAACGGCCGAGTGTACTTCGCTGGTGTGAAGCTGCGGTTTTAGAGAAACCTAGGGACGGCCACGGGTGCAACTTCCGTGGCCGTCTCTACTATTCGTACCTGTAGGCCGCCATCATTTTTCGCAGGCGTGCCACGTGCGGCTCGAGTTGCTGCGCGTAGTGTTTGTGTCGGCCGATGGACCGGTCATTCAGTTTCTCAGTGACCTGCGCATAGCTCGGTGTGGGCGCATAGCGGCGGTTCTCGTGAAACTCGAGACAGGCCGGCTCAAACGGCAGGCCCAGATAGTCGAGGAGTTTGCGTGTCTCTCCCGCCTGATCGGCAACGAGGGTTTCGTAGCGCAGGACGAGCTCGTTCAGCTCAAACTCCTTGCCATAATGCTCCACCAGGTCGTATGCCGCGGCCAGGTGGTTGGAAATGTCCTCGATCCGGTAGCCGCAATGGAAGCCGTGAGTCATATTGTTCGACAGCATCGACACACAGACGTCCAGGGGATGGCGCACGACCCGAACGATTTTTGCGTTGGGAAAAGCCATCTTGATCAGCGGCAGGTAGATCTCGTTGAACGGCATCTTGTCGGTGAAGTAGGTGCTGCCGCTCTTGAGGAGCCCGTATTGCTCGGCACGCGCGAGGTAGTAGTCCCGGAAGAGGGTGGCGGTGTAGTGATAGTCCGCCATCCAACTGTGCGCGAGGTTTTCAGGGAATCGTTCGGATCCAGGATAGATGCTGCCCGCCAGCTTGCTCATATCGGCAACGAACGGCAGCTCACCGCCCGCTGCAACAGCCGAGTGGCTGCACAGAATCTGTTCCACCAGCGTGGTTCCCGAACGCGGAAAGCCCATGACAAAAATGGGCTGCGCTGTGTCGGGTCGCTGCTTTGCGTGCGGCAGCAGGCCCACATTCTCGCGCGTAAAGAACTGCTTGCAGCGCTCAAACAGCGAGTCAACCGCATCCGCACGGTATTCCGTGCCCGGGGACTCCTTCAACAATTTCGATTTGCCGGCAACGAAGTCCTGCCAGGCAGCGGCATAGTTACCCAGACGGTCGTGCGCTCTCCCGCGAGCCAGATGTGCTTCTCCCGCAAGCGTTCCGGCAGCGTCGAGAATCGCCAGTGCCTCCTTGGGGTGTCCGACCCGCGAGAGGAAGTTGGCGCGCAGCAGATTCACTTCCGCGGGCGAGGAGACGGCCTCGGCCCGGTCGAGAAGCTCTCCTGCGCGTTTGAGGTCGCCGCGGCCCTCATACAGGGTGGACCAGTAGGCGAGGGTTTTCATGTCCTTCGGGGCGAGGTCATGTGCACGGGCGAATTGGGTGTCCGCTTCCTCGACCCGGCCCTGCTTCATCAGGTTGAGGCCCAGGTTCATGAGAACGGGCGCCTGGGGGCTGGAAAGCTCCAGTGCGCTGCGGAAATGCCATTCGCCCGAGGGGAGGTTATTCATCTCCGACAGGATGGTTCCGAACAGATTGTGAGCGTGGGCATTGCGCGGGTTTGCGCGAAGCGCCGCGCGCGCGACCTTCTCAGCGTCTTCCGGCTTGCCGTGCACCATGAAGAGCTGAACCAGCTCGTTGTAAGCCCAATCCGCCCGCTGATCGATTCCAATCACTGTATCCAACGTCCGCGCAGCCTGGCCGAACTGCCCGCGTTTCTGTTGCACGATAAACCGGAGCTCAAGGGCGTTGACGTCACGTCCCGCAGTCTTCAGACGCTCCTCAGCCGCCGCTTCGACCGCGCGCATGTCGCCGCGTTGCAGAGCTTCACGACCACGGAGAACAAGAGGATGGGGCGCTGTTGGCATGAACGAGACCTCGGGAACCGGGTGCAGACTCAGATGCGTAGACCCGCTATGGTGCCCGCTTCAAGGCCGCTTGTTTAGGGCAGTTTGATGGGGGGCGCAGCACTTATATGGGTCAGCATGTTCGCAGCCGCCGCGTTTGTCACCTGCCGCCGCTGCGCGCTGGTCGGGATCCTCTCCGCTGTCGTTTACGGCCCCGCCATCTCAGCGGCGCCAACCGCGGCGTTGGCCCCCACTCTCGGCGAGCCGGCGCGAGCGACGTTGGCCCCGAACATCAACGTTATTCCGTTGCCAGCCCAGGTCGCGCCTGGCACCGGCAGTTTCGCGATCCGCACAGGCACGGGAGTCGTTCTCCCCCACGATCCTCGTGCTGCGCGGGTCGCGCTTTATTTCGTTGACTTGATGCAGACAACGCGCGGGATCCGGTTGGCGACCGCCGCCGCAGCTGGGGCAAGCGCTACCTCTCCAGCCGCCGCTGCCTCGGTGCGTGCGACCGCCACATCACGCGGTGCCGCACCAGCGGCAGAGTCGACAGCTGCCGCCGTGAGGGCCGTGCCCACCGCCGGCTCGATCGTTTTCAAGCTTCGCGCGTCGACGCTCGTGCCCAAAGCGCCTGACGGCGCCTCGTCCACCGCGCTGAACCCTGAGGCGTACACGCTTGATGTCTCTCCCGATGGTGTCGTGCTCTCGGCCAGCGACCCGCGCGGCCTGTTGTACGCTGCTGTCACCTTGTGGCAGCTGACAACATCAGGCGAGGTGTCGGGCACCGTGACCGTGCCAGCGGTCAAAATCGTCGACTCACCAAGGTTCGCGTGGCGCGGCCTCATGCTCGACTCCGCGCGCCACTACCAATCGCCCGAATTCATTCTCCATTTCATCGATTGGATGGCCCTGCACAAGCTCAATGTCCTGCATTGGCACCTGACGGACGACCAGGCGTGGCGACTCGAAATCAAGAAGTACCCGCGGTTGACGAGCGTTGGGGCGTGGCGTGTGCCAGCAGGGGCAGCACCCGCTGCGGATATCGATCCCGCCACGGGCCGACCGCGGTTGTATGGTGGGTTCTATTCCCAAGAGACCGTCCGAAAAATCGTGGCCCATGCTCTTGAGCGCAACGTGACAATCGTTCCTGAGATCGACATGCCGGGACATGCGACGGCTGCAGTCGTCGCCTATCCACGGTTGGCCAGCGTTGCTCCAGCCCCCGCAGTGGTGCCATCCGATTGGGGCGTTTATTCAAACTTGTACAACCCCGACGAGAGCACGTTTAAATTTCTCGAGGACGTCCTTTCCGAGGTCGTCCAACTCTTTCCCGGCACGTTCGTCCACATCGGCGGCGATGAAGCCGTCAAGGACCAGTGGAAGGCCTCGTCACACATTCAGGAACGCATGCGCGAGTTGGGCGTGTCCAACGAGGAAGCGTTACAGCGTTATTTCGTAGAGCGGGTGGGGAAGTTTTTGACCGCCCACCATCGACGCCTCATCGGTTGGGACGAAATACTCGAAGGCGGTATCCCGCACGACGCAACGATCATGTCGTGGCGTGGCGTTGAAGGCGCATACGCCGCCGCGGCGGCGGGCCACGACGCCGTGCTGTCGCCATCGCCAACGTTGTACTTCGATAACCGACAGGCTGCATTCGACACACAACCTGGACGCGGTCATGTCGTCAGCCTGGAAGACGTTTATAAATTTGATCCAATGCCCCCGTCGCTGGCGCCCGATAGTCGGAAGCACATCCTGGGCTTACAGGCGAACATCTGGACCGAGCACATTCGAACTGAAGAGCGTGTGGAGTACATGACCTTCCCACGCGCCGCCGCAGTGGCCGAGGTGAGTTGGTCTGCGGCCGATCGACTCAATTGGGGCGACTTCCTTTCTCGATTACCGCAGCAGATGTGGCGGTACGAGATGGTTGGGATTCAGCCGTCCCAAGACGCTTTCGGAGATCGAGTTCTCCATCACGTGATATCTGAGGTTCGTTCGCTTTCGAGTCATGAGCTGAAAAGCTGCACTGACAAGGTCGTACTGTCCCTGGAGGATGACGCGCCCGTTGACGGGCAACGAGCTGCGTTCCTCGTCGACATCATGAATCCCTGCTGGATCTACCCCGCAGTTGATTTGAGCAACACCCAAAGAGTAGTCGCAGCCGTTGGACAAGTGCCGTTCAATTTCCAGCTCGGAGCCGACGTCCACGGCATCAAGTTGAATCCGCCTCAGACACCCTCCGGAGAGTTGGAAGTTCGACTCGATGGTTGTGATGGCGAACGCATTGCGCTACTGCCACTGCAGCCCGCGATCGCAAACGATGATGTAACGATGCTTCCCGCAGCGACGTTAGCGCACCATGACGGAACGCATGACTTGTGTCTGAAGTTCACCCAGCGATCGCTCGACCCGATGTGGGTGCTCGACTGGGTTCGCCTGGAGTAGACATAGACGTGGGCCCATCCAAATTAATTCTGTTGTCGCCACTGCAGGGATGGAGTGCGCCCCTCGAGGAAGCGCCGGACCCGGTATTTTCCGGCCGCATGATGGGCGATGGTGTGGCAATCGACCCAACCGGTACATCATTACATGCGCCGTGCGATGGCACATTGGTGGTGGTACCTGCGTCCAAACACGCCGTCACGATACGCGCCGAAAATGGCGCGGAAATTCTGCTGCATGTGGGTATCGACACCGTCGGGCTGGCCGGCGAGGGCTTCGAACTGCACGTCCGTGAGGGACAAACAGTTCGCGCCGGTGATCGGCTGATCAGCTTTGACCTGGACCTGCTGGCACGTCGCGCGAAGAGCCTCATTACGCCCGTGCTGGTCACCGACACGATGGGATTCACCATTTCCCGCCGCAGCCAAAATTGCTCGCTTCGCGTGGGCGATTTCCTGATGGAGGTGTTGCAGACGGCGGATATTGAGAACGCGGATCCCGCTGCCACCCACCCTGGTGCCGCGCACCCCGGTGTCCCGAACGCCTCCGTCCCGCGGGCAGGCGTGGCGGAGACGCACGCGCCGGCCTCACGTGCCGATGCCAACGCCGCCCACGCGGCAGCTGCCGGCGCAATCCAGCCCGGTCTCGTTGAGCGCAGCGTGCTGGTTCTGCTGGAGCACGGCATCCACGCACGCCCCGCCGCCACACTGGCCGCGGTCGCGAAGAAGCTCAACGCCAATATCAACATCGCCTTCGGTGAACGGAAGGCGAATGCGAAAAGCCCCGTTGCAATGATGTCGCTGGGCGTCCGTAAGGGCGACCACATTGTTATTCAGGCGTCCGGCGCCGACGCCGAGACAGCCGTCGCAGCGCTAGAACAAGCAATTGCCGGCGGAAAGGATTCCCACGCGGGCGCGGCGACGTTGGCGGTGACGGGAGGAACTGCCTCCGCCGCGTCCGCGCGCCGGCCGACCTCGCCTCGAAGTGACGTGCCGCATCCAAGCGCGTCGCCGACCTCGCCTCCAAGTGATGCGCCACAGCCCGGCGTGTCGACGACCTCGCCCGCCACTGCGCCGCCGCGCGCGAACGGCACGCCCGGCGTTCCATCGGCCGCCGATGCATCGCCAACAACCGACACCGCGCCGACCGGCGTACCACCAACCACAACCCCCGCCGGCACTTCGCGAACAGCGGCCGGCGACCCCGCGTCAAACAGCGGCGCCGCATCTGTGGCAGCGGCCAACGCCGCCGCGCGCGCTGCCGCAACCCCATCCGACCGCGCTCTCAAAGGCGTCGTCGCCAGCCGCGGTCTTGGCGTCGGCACCGCCTTCCAATTCGCCCGAGCGGCAATTGAAGTGCCAGAGCTCGGCGCGGGTGCCGCCCGCGAGGGCACCGAGTTCGACCGGGCACGCGAAACCGTACGCGCCGACCTCGAGCGCTCCGTCAGTTCTAACAGCAGCGCAGCGCGCGAAATCGCTGAAGCGCACCTTGGCCTCATCGACGACCCCGAGCTCATTGACGGTGCGCGCGCACTCATCGAGAAGGGCAAGAGCGCCGGCTACGCCTGGCGTGCCGTGTTACGCGACGGCATCGACCAACTCCGGGCGCTGAACGATCCGCGCATGGCAGAGCGCGCCGATGACCTGCTCGATCTGGAAACCCGAGTGTTGTCCGCCCTGAGCGGCCACACAGACGCGGGACCCAATTTCCCACCCGAGTCCATCTTAATAGCCAACGAGCTCTTACCCTCGCAACTGGTCGCCCTAGACAGCACCAAACTCGCCGGCATATGCCTCGCAGCCGGCGGCGCAACCTCGCACGTATCAATCATCGCCGCGGCGATGGATATACCAACCATGGTTGCGACCGGACCGGGAGCGCTTCGGATCCCTACCGGGACGCCTGTCGTCCTGGATGCCGAGGCTGGCTGGCTATATATCGACCCCCCTCGGATGCACGTCGATTTGGCACGCAGCCAACTAGCAGAAAAGCGCGCAAGACGCGTCGTCGAACAACTAGCCGCCCAACGCGAGTGCCACACCGCCGACGGTACGCGCATAGAGGTGTTCGCAAACGTCGGCTCAGAGGCGGAGGCGCACGTAGCAGTCCGCAACGGCGCCGAAGGCTCCGGGTTGTTGAGAACTGAGTTTCTGTTTCTTGAACGAACGGCACCGCCGGACGAGGCGGAGCAGCTCGATCAATACCAGCAGATTGCAAGCGCCTTGGAAGGTCGGCCGCTAACCATCCGCACGCTCGACATCGGCGGTGACAAGCCGATTCCTTATCTGCCGTTGCCCCACGAAGAGAACCCTGCACTCGGGCTGCGCGGCGTCCGCACGAGTCTTTGGAGACCGGATCTCTTGCGCATTCAGCTGCGTGCGATCCTGCGGGTACGCCCGACGGGCCAATGTCGAATACTTTTGCCGATGATCACGGACGTGGGCGAGATCCGCGCTATACGTACGATGCTGGACGAATTGCGGCGCGAAGAGGGGTATCTCGAACCCATCGCCATTGGAGCCATGATAGAGACCCCAGCGTCAGCAGTGATGGCGGATCGCATTGCCCGCGAGGCCGATTTCCTTTCGGTTGGAACCAACGATCTGACGCAGTACACACTGGCGATGGATCGCGGTCACTCTGAACTGGCCGCGCGGCTGGACGCACTTCACCCCGCCGTTCTCCGCCTGATCGCCTCCACTGTCGCGGCAGCGAAAACCCACGGTCGAATGGTCGCCGTTTGCGGCGGGCTCGCTTCCGACCCCGTGGCCGTGCCGATTCTCATCGGGCTGGGCGTACACGAGCTCTCAATGGTCCCCGCGGTCATCCCGCAGCTCAAAGCGCTGATCTCAACGCTCAATGTGGACGACTGCACAACACTTGCCAACTCGGCGTTGGAGCGAGAGACCGCTGAAGCGGTTCGCGCCCTGACACTGCAATCCGTTTCGGGTCTGGACGCAACCGGGCGCGCCCGCGAGTAACACATGAAAAATATGCTATCCAGTCTGCAACGGATTGGCGGTGCGCTGATGTTGCCCATCGCCGTGCTGCCCATCGCCGGCTTGTTGCTCCGCCTGGGTCAACCTGACTTGTTGAACTACGCTTCCATGGCCGCCGCCGGTGACGCGATTTTCGCCAATCTCGGGTTGCTTTTCGCCATTGGCGTGGCGGTTGGCCTGGCGCGCGAAAATCATGGCGCAGCCGGCCTCGCCAGCGTAGTGGGCTACCTCGTGACGACCAAGGGCGCCGAAGTGTTGATTGCCGTGCCGCCCGACGCCGTAGCCAACTTCACGGGGCAGGCACGCGATCTCGCTGTCGCCGCTTACAAGGCGCACGAGCTGGGTAAACTGAGCGTCCCGGTCGGCATCATCTCCGGATTGATAGCCGGTGGCCTCTACAACCGATTCAGCGAGATCCGCCTGCCCAGCTACCTCGCATTCTTCGGCGGCCGCCGCTTCGTGCCGATTGCCAGTGGTTTCGCCGGACTGTTGGTCGCCGCCGTGTTTGGTTGGGAGTGGCAGCGGGTTGAGACCGGCATGGATGCGCTGAGCCAGTCGGTGCTGCATGCCGGGGCGTTCGGTTTGTTCGCCTACGGTGTGCTGAATCGAATACTGATCGTGACGGGCCTGCACCACATCATCAACAACATTGCGTGGTTTCTGCTCGGCGACTACAACGGCACGACGGGCGACTTGAAGCGCTTCTTCGCCGGCGATCCCAGTGCCGGCGCCTTCATGGCCGGCTTCTTTCCGGTGATGATGTTCGGGCTGCCAGCCGCGTGCCTCGCGATGTATCACGCCGCTCGTCCCGAGCGGAGGAAGGCGGTGGCAGGTCTGTTGGGCTCCATTGCGTTGACGTCACTGCTGACTGGCGTCACTGAGCCAATCGAGTTCACCTTCATTTTTCTGGCACCCGCCCTGTATGCGGTGCATGCGCTGTTGACGGGCGTTGCGTTCGTAATCATGAATGCGTTGCACGTGCGCCTGGGATTCGGCTTTTCGGCCGGCTTGTTCGATTACGTGCTCAATTTCAACAAGGCGACCCGGCCGCTGCTGCTGCTGCCCGTGGGTCTCGCATACTTCGGGCTGTACTACGGACTGTTCCGGTTTGTCATCTCATGGTTGAACCTGAAGACGCCAGGGCGCGAGGACGAGCCGGTAGCGGTAGAGGCCGAAAGCGGCGCGCCGGCGGATCGCGCACTGGCGTACATAAAGGCGCTCGGTGGAGCGGCCAACATCGTCGCGCTGGATGCCTGCACAACCCGACTGCGGCTCGTGATGGCTGATCAATCGGTGGTCGATGAGGCTGCGCTGAAGCGCCTTGGCGCACGAGGCATGATTAGACCGTCCGCGACGGCCCTACAGGTCGTCGTGGGCACCGACGCCGACCAGGTCGCCGGCGAGATGAAGATCGCCCTGCGGGCCGCAGGCGCGGCTGCAGCCACCAGCCCCGCCACCGCCGCATCAGCCGCGGCATCCACGGCCGGCAGGAACGCCGCAGCCCCCGTCACATCCGGCGCAGCGGCCCTCGACCTCACGCCCAGCCCAACCGCGCCCCCACCATCGCTCCCACCCATCCCAACACCAACCCTATCTTCCCTCCTGACCGCCCTGGGCGGCCGCGCCAATGTCCGTGCGATCGAAGCCGCCTCGACCCGCCTGCGAATCAACATCGTAGACCCCACAGCCGTGAACGAATCCGCCATCCTTTCTTTGGGACTGCGCGGCGTAGCGCAGGCCTCACCCAACTGGGTGCACGTGATTGTTGGCCCGGAAGCCACAACTACAGGCGTGTCATTGCGGCAACTACTCTGAGAAGCGCCTCGCATTATGAAGTGAGGGCAGTTCCGATTAGTTCAGGATGCGTGGGATTAAAGACAGTCCCGGTCGCGTCCCGATGAGCAATTTCCTCTGCGAATTCACATACTCACGGCCCATGACATAAAACTGGCGGCAAATTGCGACGGTTTTCGGGCCGTTGACGTCAGGGTGTCGCCGCGCAATAACTGTCGCCCAATTGCAGCGGAGCATGCCCATGTCCATGACGAGTTTGTTAGCGATCACGCCGTGGCCCGCTGTGTCAGCAGTCATACTGCTGGCGCTGTTGGTGGTAGCACTTTATCTCGCGCGTCGTACTGCACATCAGGCGATTCGCGCAGTCACTGACGCCCTCGGCCGCGGGTTGCGTTTGGCCTCACATGCAGTAGCGCGCGGCGAAGAACGCCTGGCTGCTCGCAACCGCGAAGTGCTGTTGTCAGCCGGCCGCGAGGCCAAGGAACGCATAGTCGAACGAGAATTCGTCCGAGTAGGCGATTCCGTGCGCAAAGACCTCGCCAACTACCCCACTCTCCACCGTGCACTGAGCGAATCCATCGTCCGTATCGAGGAGGACCAGGAGAAAGCCGTGGAGGTGCCGCCGGAGGCGCCGGGTTGGGTGCAGGCCGTCAAGGTCATAGCCAATCTCGACGCCAAGAATGGCGGCACGGAGATCCTCGAGGACATCCACAAATCCATGATCCGGGCCCACTCGGAAGCCATGGACGACTACCGCAAAGCCAGCGGCGAGCGTCACGCGCTGTTGCGCAAAATGATGCCTGACTGGCGCCAGATTCAGGAAACGCTGGGGCGAGTCAACAAGAACGTAGAAAGTGTGTTGGAGCGGGCGCTTGCGATAGACCGGCACATGCAGGAGTACGACGACATTGTGAAGGGTGAAGACCGCGCGGTCTCCATCCTGTCGTCTTCCTCCCTGGTGTACTTCTTTGTGTCGGCGCTCGTGTTGTCGGTGGCAGCAGCGGGTGCTGCCATCAACTTCACGCTGATCGCGCGTCCCATGGCAGAGATGGTGGGCGGCACCAGCTTTATCGGCAACTTCCGCACAGCCGATATCGCGGCTCTGGTGATCATCATGGTTGAGATCTCCATGGGACTGTTCCTCATGGAGTCGCTGCGTATTACCCGACTGTTTCCGGTCATCAGCGCGCTGTCGGACAAAATGCGCCGGCGGATGATGTTTGTCACGTTTGTCATCCTGCTGTTGATGGCCAGCATCGAAGCAGGGCTCGCGTACATGCGCGAAGTGTTGTTGCAGGACGAGCTCGCGACGAGCGCTCTGTTGCGCGGCGACGGAGTCGCGGGCACTGTGAATGAGCACCTGTGGATCACCACCGCCGCACAGATGGGCATGGGATTCATCCTGCCGTTCGCGCTCGTGTTCGTGGCAATTCCGCTCGAGACATTTATTCACTCGCTGCGGACCGTGCTGGGGCTCATCGGCATCGGCATCATGCGCGCGGTATCGCTCATATTGCGGGTGTTCGGGAATGGCATGCGGCACATCGGCACGCTCGCCGAGCGTCTGTATGACCTGCCGTTGTTTGTTCCTTTGTGGATCGAGACGCGGGTGGCTGCGAACCAGAACCAGCCACCCCTCCCGGAGGAGCCGCGCTCACCCGCGTGGCAGGAACAGGAGGCCCAGTCGTGAGTCGAACTACTCGATACCGCCGTACCGCGGCTTGGGGGCTCGTTCTCATGCTGGCCGCCTGCGGCCAGGTGAACGTGCCTCGCAACACGGGGTTGTATCTGTTGATCGATACTTCAGGCACCTACAACAGGCAGGTCAGCAAGGCGGAGCAGATCATTCTCGTGGCGCTGTCGAAGTTGCAGCCGTCGGACTCATTCGCGGTTGCGCGCATCGACACCGCCAGCTTCACAGAGAAAAACATCATTGCGAAAGCGACCTTCGATGATCGTCCCAGCACCGCGAATCAGCAGAAGCGGGCGTTTGCCAGCCGGGTCGAGAAGTTCATTGACGAATCAGCCCCGGCGCCGTTCACCGATATCACCGGCGGCCTGCTGCAGGCCATTGAGTTCCTGAAGGAGAAGAATCCGGGTCACAAGGAAATCCTGATTTTCTCCGACATGAAGGAAGACCTGGCCAAAGGCTACGTGCGCAACATCCCGCTGGACCTGAAGGGTTTCGACGTAGTAGCCCTCAACGTCACCAAACTCCGTTCAGACAACTTCGACCCCCGCGAGTACATGTCGCGACTGGACTCGTGGAAGACGAAGGTGGAGAAGGGTGGCGGCCACTTCAGAGTGATCAACGACATAGACCGGCTCGACGGACTACTCTAAGCGCCGGAGTGTCCCAGGAACGTTAGAAGCGGCTGGCAGTCGCCAGCGTCAGCCGCTCGTAGTGCCGCGATGTAACGCGCGCGAAGTTCGTTCGCAGCGGTCAGTGACTCACGACCCCACTCAAACCGTCGTCCTTCGAGCTGCATCAACAGCAAATCGGCCATCAACCTGGCGTGACGACCGTTGCCATTCGGAAATACATGAATGGCAACGAGTCGGTGATGGTAGCGAGCGGCGATCTCGGCGGGTGTGTAAGCGTTGTGCTCGATCTGGACGCGAACGTCGCCGAGCATTTGATTCAGGTGAACCGGAATTTCATACCAACGTACTCCGATGTTCTTGTCCGAGCGACGCGCTTCGCCTGCCCACCTCCAGGTCTGATTGAACATGCGGCCGTGTACGGTGTGGATAAAGCGTTCGTCCAGCGGGTCGCCTCGGCGACGTCCAAACAGCCATTCGGCCGCCTCGAGAATGTTAGCTTCCTCGTACTCGTTGAGCTCACGTTGCAAGGTGATATGTGCGGGAAGCAGTCCGGCGGCTTCGTCCGCATCAATCGGAGTGGCACCGGGCGCGTATTCAAACTTTACTGCCACAGCCGCGATCGCTTCCCTTCGAGCAGTTTTCGCTTGATCTGCGCCACCTGAAGTTCCAGGTGTTCCTTACCCGTTTGCTGATCTTCCAGCGCCATCGAATGTCTGATGCGCGACACTTGATCGCGCGCAATGCGGTCTGCGCGCTCTTCGACCATCTCCCGAAGCGGACGCTTGGGTACCAACACATAACTGAGCTCACAACCGAGCGCTGCAGCGTACCGTTGCAGTGTCGCCAGTGTGATATCTCCCTTGGCTTCGTTGCGTTCGGCGTCGACGACAGCGCCCTGGGTTACTCCTACCGATTTGGCGAGTTGGCGGGTCGTCATGCCGAGAGTCTGGCGTACCGCACGCAGCCAGCCGCCTGTCGGCGGCAAGCGAGGCAGGGACCGCCACGAGCTGAGCGTCTTATCGATCTGAGACAGGGCTAAGGAGCGCAACATGTGGGTCTCTCTGAATAGTTAAAGCTCATCAAATATGAGTATATGTGAATAGCCAAAGCCATTCAATTACGGCTAGAAAAAATAGCTATAGCTCGTCAAAAAGACCCGATTTCACAGCCAGTGATGCGAGCGCCCATTTCTAGTTTGATCAATGACATAGATCGGCTCGACGGACTACTGTAGGCGCCGCTATGCTCGCGACATGCAAGCAGGGTTACCCATCGTCAACTCGCCCCAGGGGCGAGATGCGGATCAAATTCTCAGGGACGTCTTTGGCTACCCCGTCTTTCGCGGCCAGCAGCGGGAGATCGTCTCGCACGTGGCCGAGGGCGGTGACGCGCTCGTCCTGATGCCGACTGGCGGCGGCAAGTCACTTTGCTTCCAGATTCCGGCGCTCATCCGTGAGGGGATGGGCGTGGTCGTGTCGCCGCTCATTGCGTTGATGCAGGATCAGGTGGCGGCTCTCGATGAAGCAGGCGTACGCGCTGCCGCGCTCAATTCGAGTATGACGTGGTCCGAAGTGCAGGCCGTTGAGCGTCGCGCGCGGCAGGGCGATCTCGATCTCCTCTATGTCGCGCCTGAGCGGCTTCTCACCGATCGCTGCTTGGAGCTGCTTGCTGCATCGAAACTGGCGCTGTTCGCCATCGATGAGGCTCACTGCGTCTCGCAATGGGGGCACGACTTTCGCCCGGAGTACATCCGGCTTGCAGTGCTCGCTGAGCGTTTCCCCGGCGTGCCACGCATAGCACTCACAGCGACTGCGGACGCTCTGACGCGAAAAGAGATCGTCGAGCGACTGCATTTGCAGAACGCTCGCGAATTCGTCTCTAGCTTCGACCGTCCAAACATCAGATACCGCATCGCTGAAAAGGTCAGCGCTCGCAAGCAACTGCTCGAATTCATCAAGAGTGAGCACCTCGGCGAAGCCGGTATCGTCTACTGTCTCTCGCGAAATACCGTCGATGAGACGGCCGCGTTTCTGGCCGGACACGGCATCAACGCGCTGCCGTATCACGCAGGCCTGGACAACGGCACGCGCGAGGCCAATCAGAATCGGTTCATCCGCGAAGACGGCGTCGTCATGGTTGCCACCATTGCGTTTGGGATGGGCATAGACAAGCCGGACGTCCGGTTCGTCGCGCACATTGACCTTCCCAAAAGCATTGAGGGCTACTACCAGGAGACCGGCCGCGCGGGTCGCGACGGTTTGCCTGCAGACGCATGGATGGTCTACGGGCTATCGGACGTCGTTCAGCAGCGCTGGATGATCGACCAATCGGAAGGTGATGCAAGCTACAAGCGCATCATCACCGCCAAACTAGATGCGATCCTCGGCCTTTGCGAGACCATCTCATGTCGCCGCGTCGCGCTGCTTGATTACTTCGACGAGTCCAGTAAGGCCTGCGACAACTGCGATAACTGCATCACTCCGCCACAGGAGTGGGACGGGACGGATGCCGCACGCAAGCTCATGTCGTGCATCTTCCGATGCGAGCAGGCGAGTGGGTTCTCCTTCGGGGCGCAGCAGGTCATCGACGTGCTGCGCGGCAAGAGCACGGCGAAGGTGCAGCAGTTCGGGCACGAGAAGTTGAGCACGTTTGGAATTGGAGCTGAGCTGGACGCCACCCAATGGCGTTCGGTACTTCGGCAGCTCGTCATGCATGGCCTCGTGAAGGTGGATCACGAGCGATTCAATACGCTGCGCCTGACGGCGGCGAGCCGCGAGGTGCTTCGCGGAGAGCGCCGCCTGAGTCTGCGGCGTCAGGAAGCGAAGCCGATATCCAGACGCGGCGAGCGTCGGGCAATCGATAAGACGCGCCTCGGCCGAATCGGCGCAGCTGGGATGGGCGCGGGCGCCACCGCCGGCAGCGGCGCTGGGGCGATCAACACCGCTAACGCCATCGTGTTTGAAGCCCTGCGAGGCTGGCGCCGCGACATGGCCAAGGAACACGGCGTCCCCGCGTACACCATCTTCCACGACAGCACCCTGCTCGAACTTGCGGACCGCCTGCCCAGCTCCCTGGATGAGCTCCGCGACATCACCGGAATCGGCGCCACCAAGCTGGATCGCTATGGCGTCGCGTTGCTTGAAGTGATGCAAACCGCAAGCGGCTGACCGCCCGCAGCCGCCTCACACAGGGTCCTTAAGTACGCTTACCACCTGCGGCTCCATATTCTCCTTCAGCCCCAACTCCGAGTACTGGCGTCCCATGCCAGACTCCTTCGCACCCCCAAATGGAACCGTCGCCGACGTTGCGTGATGTTGGTTGACCCAAGCCGTGCCAACCCCGTGAACGAAATCTTGTCGATGTGGGGATGTTCCGACATCCACCGGCCAAGCTCCGCAAACGACCTCGCTTTCCAAGACGGAAAAGCCGCACGCGCAGCACCCACGGCAGCATCGAGTTGCTCCGCGTTGGCTGCCGGACAACGCGCAAACACCGCCCCCGTAGCCGGATTTATA
>Ga0137416_10000554_pt1 | contig 17462 bp, 17 predicted proteins | sample CZODoug3_1_1_16f_FD_108282 | JGI IMG/M metagenome (GOLD analysis project Ga0137416, IMG submission 108282) | Vadose zone soil fungal communities from Angelo Coast Range Reserve, California, USA - CZODoug3_1_1_16fungal (Illumina Assembly) | ecosystem: Environmental > Terrestrial > Soil > Vadose...
ACAAGGTCGGGTCGGTGGGGCTCCGCTCTCTCATCGACGAGAAAGCCGTCAACAAGGTCTACACCATCCTGAAGCAGAAGGACATCTCCGTCGATTCCGCCACTTGGAACCGTCGCTACCGCGAGTACATGGAAAAGATCAAGACCGGCTCCGTGTTCGAGATCGCGGAAGTGCTGCGCGACCTCTACCTGCTCAAGTTCGACAAGGACCTGAGCTTCGGCGAGCGCAAGATGCTCGATACGGCGCGCAATCTCTTGATCAAGGAGCTCTCGCTCGCCAAGGGCGTCAACGAGGACGACATCGAGGGCGACCTGAAGACCATCTTCAACTGCTGATCCGTCCTTCGGCGGTCTCCATCACCAGGATCGTCCACGGCCGCGGCCGTTCCACGTGCCGCGGCCGTTCCACGTGCCGCGGCCGTGCTCCGCAAGGGCCGCGCCGGCTCTGGTAGAAGAGATCCATGCCGTTGCGCGTCTTCAACACGCTCGTCAACGAGAAGCAGGACTTCACTCCCGTCCGCCCGGCGCGCATCGGTATCTACGTGTGCGGCATCACCGTCTACGACCTCGCGCACATCGGCCATGCGCGGATGCTGACCGCCTTCGACGTCGCGGTGCGGTTCCTGCGCTGGGCGGGCTGGGAAGTGGCGTTCGTCCGCAACTGGACCGACGTGGACGACAAGATCATCCGCCGTGCGCTCGAGCGCGGGCAGGACCCCAGGCGGCTCTCCGACCACTTCATCGAGGAATGTCGCCGCGACATGCAGTCCCTGGGGGTCATGGCGGCGGATGTCGAGCCGAAGGCGACCGACCACATTCCCGAGATGCAGGCGCTCATCGCGCGCCTGATCGAGCGCGGGAACGCGTATGCCTCGCGGGGCGACGTCTACTTCGCCGTGCGCTCCTTTGCCGGGTACGGGAAGCTCTCCAAGCGCAATCTCGACGATCTGCGTGCCGGGGCGCGCGTCGAGCCCGGCGAACAGAAGCGGGACCCGCTCGATTTCGCTCTCTGGAAGGCGGCGAAGCCCGGAGAGCCGGCATCGGTGACCTGGGAGAGCCCCTGGGGGCCCGGCCGGCCCGGGTGGCACATCGAGTGCTCGGCGATGTGCCAGAAGTACCTGGGGACCACCTTCGACGTGCACGGCGGCGGAAAGGACCTGGTGTTTCCGCACCACGAGAACGAGATCGCGCAGAGCGAGGCCGCCAGCGGACAGGAGCTGGCGCACTACTGGCTGCACAACGGTTTCATCACCATGGACGCGGAGAAGATGAGCAAGTCGCTGGGGAACGTTCGCACCATCCGCGACCTCCTCGCCCACTGGGACGGAGAGGCCCTGCGCGCCTTCTTGCTCTCGACGCACTACCGGCATCCGATCAACTTCACCGAGGCCGCCGTGCTCGAGGCCGACCGCCGCGTGGACTACTTCTACGAATCGCTCGCCAAGGGCGACGCCTACCTGGCGCAAAAGAAGCTCGCAGGCCGATCCGGGCCCGAGCCGCTGGGCGAGCACGTGCAGGCGTTTCGCGAGGCGATGGAGGACGACTTCAACACGGCGGAGGCGCTGGCGCGGCTCGAGCGCCTCTACGGCACCTTGAACGCCCGCGTCGACGCGGGGGCGCGGCCCGACGAGGTGGCGGCGCTGCTGCAGACCGCACGGGCGCTCTCGGGGGTGCTCGGGCTCGCATCGCGCGCGCCCCTCGAGGCCGTGCGCCAGCGGCGCCAGATCGCGGCGGGACGCAAGGGCATCGATCCGAAGTGGGTGGAGGAGCGCATCGGCGCTCGCATCGCGGCGCGCAAGGCGAAGGATTTCGTGCGGGCGGACGCAATCCGCGCCGAAGTCGCCGCCCGCGGCGTCGAGCTGCGCGACGGGCCCGGAGGGACCGATTGGCGCGTGCTGCTGTGAACCGCCTGCTGACGGCCCGGCTCGAGCTGGTGCAGCTCGATTTCGCGGCGATCGACGCTTGGGTCGCGCGCGACGCGGGAAGGCTCGAGGAGCTGACCGGGGCGCGTTTCCCGCAACCCGTCGACGCGCCGCCGCTGTTCGACGCCGACCTGCCGCGAATCCGCGATTCGCTTGCCGGCGGCCGCACGGCCGGTCCGTGGCTCTTCGTCCTGCGGGACACGCGGGAACCCGTAGGTGCTGGGGGCACCGCCGCGATGGGCGACGGCATCCTCTTTCTCGGCTACTCGGTCTGGCCGAAGCACCAGCGCCGCGGTTACGCGTCGGAAGCGGTGCTCGCGCTCTGCGCGCATGGCATGGCGCAGCCTGGGGTGAAGCGGATCCGGGCCACGATTCCGGCCGGCCACGTCGCTTCCGAGCGGGTATCCGAGCGCGCCGGCCTGAAGCGGGTGGGCAAGGAGTTCGATCCCGACGTCGGCGAGGTGGGCATCTTCGAGAGGGCGGTGTAGAGCGCTCCTGCGGCTGTTAGACTGACCCGTCATGCCCTTCAAGCTGCGCAGCGACTACAAGCCGCAGGGCGACCAGCCCCGGGCCATCGCCGAGCTTGCGGCGGGGTTCAAGCGGGGGGACAGGCACCAGGCGCTCCTCGGCGTGACCGGCTCGGGCAAGACGTTCACCGTCGCGAACGTCGTGGCGCAGGTGCAGAAGCCGACGCTGGTGATCGCGCACAACAAGACGCTGGCGGGCCAGCTCTTCGGCGAGTTCAAGGAGTTGTTTCCGGAGAACGCCGTCGAGTTCTTCGTCAGCTACTACGATTACTACCAGCCGGAAGCGTACGTTCCCTCGACGGACACGTACATCGAGAAAGACTCCACCATCAACGACGAGATCGACCGCCTGCGACACTCGGCGACCCACTCGCTGCTCACCCGCAACGACGTGCTCATCGTGGCCTCGGTCTCCTGCATCTACGGCCTCGGCACCGCCGAGGCGTACTACGAGCTGAAGGTGGCGCTGCAGACCGGGGAGGAGTATCCGCGACACAAGCTGCTGCGCGATCTGGTCGAGATCCAGTACGAGCGCAACGACCACGACTTCTCCCGCGGCACCTTCCGGGTGAAGGGCGACACCATCGAGATCTTCCCCGCTTACGAGGACGAGCGGGCCATCCGCGTCGAGCTGTTCGGCGACGTGGTGGAGAGCATCAAGGAGATCGATCCGCTGCGCGGCAAGGTGCTCGGCACCCTCGAGAAGATGTCGATCTTCCCTTCTTCGCACTACGTCACTTCGGGAGAACGGCGCAAGACCGCCATCCAGGCCATCCGCGAAGAACTGCGCGACCGCCTGATCGTGCTGCGCGGGCAAGACAAGCTGCTCGAGGCGCAGCGGCTCGAGCAGCGGACGATGTTCGATCTGGAGATGATCGAGCAGATGGGGTTCTGCAGCGGGATCGAGAACTACTCGCGCCACCTGAGCGGTCGCAGCGCGGGAGAGCCGCCTCCGACGCTGCTCGACTACTTCCCGAAGGACTTCCTGCTGGTGATCGACGAGTCTCACCAGAGCGTCCCGCAGATCGGGGCGATGTATCGCGGCGACCGCTCGCGCAAGGAGACGCTGGTCGAGTACGGATTCCGCCTGCCGTCGGCGCTCGACAACCGGCCGCTGCAGTTCGGAGAGTTCGAGCGGCTGGTGAACCAGGCCATCTACGTTTCCGCCACCCCGGCGGAATACGAGCTGCAGAAGAGCGAAGGGGTGATCGTCGAGCAGATCATCCGGCCGACGGGGCTCGTCGATCCGGAGGTGGAAGTCCGCCCCGTGGCGCAGCAGGTCGACGATCTACTCGAGGAAGTGCGCAAGCGGGCGGCAGTCAGCCAGCGCGTGCTGGTGACCACGCTGACCAAGCGAATGGCGGAGGACCTCGCCGAGTACTTCGCCGATCTGGGAGTGCGCGTGCGGTACATGCATTCCGACATCGACACGCTCGAGCGTCTCGCCCTGGTGCGCGATCTGCGGCGGGGGCTGTTCGACGCGCTGATCGGGATCAACCTGCTCCGGGAGGGCCTGGACATCCCCGAGGTGTCGCTGGTCGCGGTGCTCGACGCGGACAAGGAAGGCTTCCTGCGCTCGAGCGTGTCGCTGATCCAGACCATCGGCCGCGCGGCCCGCAACGTGGAGGGGAGGGTCATCCTCTACGCCGACACGGTGACGGCCTCGATGAAAGCGGCGATCGAAGAGACCGAGCGGCGGCGGGCGAAGCAGGTCGCGCACAACAAGGAGCACGGGATCACTCCGCAGTCCGTCAAGCGCGCCATCCTCGACATGGCCATCCATGCAGTGGCCTCGGGCGCGGACGAGGCGCTGGCGGGGAAGGAAGAGCTGGCGGGATACCTGCCCGAGGACCGCAAGGACGTTCCGAAGGTGATCGTGCAGCTCGAAGCCGAGATGCGCGCGAAGGCCGAGGAGCTTGACTTCGAAGGCGCCGCCATGCTCCGGGATCGGATCCAGGCGATCAAGGACCTCGATCTGGGGATCATGCCCAAGCGGCCCGAGGTGCTGAAGCAGGAGGCGCGCGCCGCCGCGGGCTTGCCGACCCGCCCCGCCGGGCAGAACCGCCGCGGCCGGCCGAACGGACGGCCCGGATCGCAGCGACGCTGAAGCGATGCTCTCCGCTGAGCTGAAGCAGAAGCTCGAGACGCTGCCGACGCAGGCCGGCTGCTACGTGATGAAGGACAAGGCCGGCGACGTCGTGTACGTCGGCAAGGCCGTCAACCTGCGCGCCCGCGTCGGCCAGTACTTCCAGGAGCGCAGCAGCGATACCCGCGCTTTCATCCCCTTCCTCGAGGATCTCCTTTCCGACGTGGAGGTGATGATCACTCCGTCCGAAAAGGACGCGGTCCTGCTCGAGAACGAGCTGATCAAGAAGTACCGGCCCCGCTTCAACGTCAAGCTGCGCGACGACAAGAACTTCATCTCGCTGCGGCTCTCGAACACGCACCCCTACCCGCGGCTGGAGGTGGTCCGGCGCGTGCGCAAGGACGGAGCGCGGTACTTCGGGCCGTTCGCGAGCGCGTCGTCCATCCGGGAGACGCTGAGCATCGTGAACCGCCACTTCCAGCTCCGCACCTGCACCGACTCGGTGATGGCGAATCGGCGCCGGCCCTGCCTGCAGTACCAGATCAAGCGCTGCCCGGCGCCTTGCGTGTACAACGTTCCGCAAGAGGAGTACCGGCGGTCCGTGGAGGAGGTGGCCCTCTTCCTGGAGGGCAAGGCCGACGAGCTGACCGGCCAGCTGCAGACACGGATGAAGGATGCGGCCGGGAAGCTCGAGTACGAGCGCGCCGCCCAGCTCCGCGACCAGCTCCACGCCATCGAGCGCAGCCTGGAGAAGCAGCGCACCGTGCTCGGCGAGCTGCTGGACCAGGACGTGCTCGGGTTCCATCGCGAAGGGCCGGCGCTGGAGATCCACCTGCTCTTCTTCCGCAACGGCCGGCTGACGGGCGGGCGCAGCTTCGGCTTCAGCAAGCAGGAGTTTCCCACCGAGGAGCTCCTCTCGAGCTTCCTCGACCAGTACTACGAGTCGGGGGCGCTCATCCCCAAAGAGCTGCTGCTGCCGATGCACCTTTCCGATGCGGAGATGCGCGAGGTCTGGCTGTCCGAGAAGAAGGGCGAGCGGGTGCGCGTGCACGTGCCCGAGCGCGGAGAGAAAGTGCGGCTGGTCGAGATGGCGATGGAGAACGCGCGGCAGAGCTACGAGGAGAAGGCGCGCTCGCAGAAGAGCCAGCTGGAGGCGCTGACGCGTCTACAGTCGAGGCTGCGCCTGCCGCGGCTGCCCCGGCGGATCGAGTGCTTCGACATCTCGACCTTCCAGGGTCAGCTGACGGTCGGCTCTCAGGTCGTGTTCTGCGACGGGGAGCCCGACAAGAGCGGCTATCGCCTGTTCAAGGTGCGGGGCCACGCCGCCGGCGACGACTTCGCCTCCATGTTCCAGGTCCTCACCCGCAGGCTCAAGCGAGGCATCGAGGAGCAGAACCTCCCGGATTTGCTGGTCGTCGACGGCGGGAAGGGGCAACTGAACGTCGCTCGCGCGGCGCTGAAGGAGGTGGGCCTCACGCTACAGGGGGTTCCGCTCGCGGGCCTGGCGAAGAGCCGCGTCCTGGAGGACGAGGAGCGCTTCGCGGCGCGCCAGGGCTTCCGGGTCGCGGAAGCATGGGCGGAAAAGGCCGGCCCCGAGCCGGTGGTGCCGCAGATCGCCGGGGAAGCAGGGACGGCACCTTCCGCGCCGCCGGATCCTCCATCGCGGCGCGGCCGCTCGCGGCAGAAGGGCCGGTTCGTGAAGGGCGACATCGAGCGGAGCCCCGAGCGCGTCTTCCTGCCGGGGCAGAAGAACCCGGTGGTCTTGCGCCAGAACACGAGCGAGCTGCACCTGCTCGCGCGCCTGCGCGACGAAGCGCATCGATTCGCCATCACCTTCCATCGCAAGCTGCGCCGCGAGCGCAACTTCCGCTCGGTGCTGGAGGAGATTCCCGGCATCGGCGACAAGCGCAAGCGCGCGTTGCTCGCCCACTTCGGGTCGCTGAAGCGGATCCGCGCCGCTACCGTCGAGGAGATCGCGCAGGTCGAAGGATTCAACCTCCAGCTCGCGGAGCGCGTGCAGCGGTTCCTCGCGGCGCAGTCCGCCGAGGTGGAGGCGCGCGAGGCGGCCGAAGGCGGAGCGGCGCTGGACGGCGGAGCGCCTCCCGAAGCCGGCCCGGACGACGGCACGCTGCTCCGCGACCGCGAGGACGTGGCGTTCGACGCCGCCGCGGCGGAGCTCGACGCGCTCGAGGAGGAAGAGGCGCCGGCGCCCGAGCCGATCGACGCGGAACCCCCGCCGGCACAGTGATCGCGCGCAACTGTTTTTCCTTGCTCGCACCGGATACCTGTCCTACAAGGTCGTCCCTCGCAGGACCGGAGTGGAAAGGACCGAGAAGGATGAAGCTTTACCCGAAGATCATCCCCGCCATCGCTCGCGACGTCATCGCATCGCTGATGACGGACGGCGACATCGAGGTGGAGACGATGCGGGTTGCGGATGCGGAGATGGACATGGCCGCCATCCTCAAGGAATATCTCGCGTCCGAAGAGCGCGTGAATCAGGCGACCCGCGAGGCCCTCGAGCGGCGCGGTTATGATCATTCGCGCTTCAATCAGGTGAAGCGCGAGATGGCGGACGTACGCGGATTCAAGATGGGCGACGAGGGAATCGATTACATCATCAACCAGATGATCGAGTTCTTGCTCATCTCCCGGAACATCGAGGAAGTCTTCGCCGAGGATCACACCATCCGCCGCAAGATCTACCAGGTATTCAAGAAGCATCTCGACGTGGACGAGGACATCGACCGCGAGGCGCGCTCCCGCCTCAAGCACCTCTCCGAGGGCACCCAGGCCTGGGAGGTCGAGTACCAGAAGACAGTCGAGCAGATCCGCCGGAACAAGGGGCTCGTTTAGTCGCGGCCGCCGAAGGCGGCTTGGCGACTACGCCTGAGCGCAAACCGTGCCAGGCCGGATCCTGAGATGTGTTCCAGTCACTTCCTCGCGGCGCGCCGCAGTCCGGGAGCGGACACGAGCTGTGCCCGGATGGTCTTTCCCCGCACGTCCCCGATAGCGACCAGCGGCAGGCGGCGGTCGTCGTCGGTCATCCAGAGGTGCGCGCTGCGCCGAACCTTGGGGTCGTCCGCCCGGACGGCATCTCCGTCGAATCGCAGCGTCATGAAACGGCCCAGCGGCGTGTCGATGCTTTCCTTCGCGGCCAGCTGGCCGGTCAGCTTCCACACCTTGCGTCCGGCGAACACTTCCAGGCAGACGGGCTGTTTCATGGGCACGAGGCGCAGCAGGTAGAGCGTCGAGATCATGTCCCGCACGTTCTCGGTCAGCTCCACCGCCAGCGGCTCCGGCTCGCCGTTCCTGGTCGCTTTGACCGCCAGTTTCCCGCTCAGCGGCGGAAAGAGCAGCTCTGCGCCGCGGTGGACGTCGTTCTCGTCGACGTCCTCGCGGTAGCGCAGGGGGCTGAAGTCCCGGGCGATCAGGGCGGTTGCATACGTCTCGAGCCGGCCGAGGTTCGTGGATACGAAAGCGTTCGTCTTCGCTCTCGAGCTGAGCTGCAGCGCAGCGCGGGATCGGTCGGAAACAGGAGGCGGCTCTGCGCGGATCTCGAAGGTGCCCACGTCGGCGCCCATGGCGTCGAGGCGGAAGAGGAGCACCTCCGGCGCCATGGACCTCACGACGGGCAGCTTTTGCGTCGGACAGAGCGCGGCGAGGAGCAGTGCGAGCATGGGCAACATTCCTACCAGACCAGGCCGTTGACGCAGGTATTCAGCGCGCCCCCAGCTTGCGCGCGGAGAGCAGCGCCTCGATGCGCGCGGCCAGGTGTTCGCGCATCTCGACGTAGGCCCGCGGATCGCGAGCGAACCCGCGCAGCGAAGGCGCCACCGCGCGGGCCTCGGCGCGGGCGAGGGAGGGGTCGCCGAGTTGGGCGCAGAGGGACAAGTAGCCGTGGTCCGCCAGCGACCGCGAGATCTGCACAAGCCGCAGGCTCTCCACCGGCACGTCGTGCTTCCCGCCGATCCGGGCCGGCGTTCCCGGGTAGAAGAGGGTGCCGTCGCCGTTGCCGCCGAACGCCCACTGCGACTTCCAGGGATCGCCTTCGTGGTAGGCGTACACCGTGTCGAAGTACAGCTCGCCGGCGACGTCGTTGACGAAGGCCAGCGTCCCCATCACGCGCGCCGCAGTTGCCGGCGCGTCGATCATGTAGCTTGGCCAGCCGCGGAACGCGGGGTCGAGGATCGGATTTCCGTCGCTGCTGCAGCCATGGGACATGCAGCTCTGGTACCACCAGAGGCGGTCGTACCTCGCGCGGGGTGCGGCGCGCGAGCAGGTCGCGTTCTTCTCCCCGACGCAGTTGAGCAGCGGGGTCCACTGGTTCACGTCTGCAAGCGCGTCGGTCCAGGCCGTCGTCACCAGGCGGCGCACGTCCGGCGCATCCTCGCGCAACTCTCGCGCCTTCTCCGCCACGCGCGGGAACGCCGCTGGCGCCGGCTCGTCCTCGACGTACCGGAAGAGCCGATCGAGCCAGCCCCGCTCGCGGAAGTGCTCTTGCCATTGCCGGCGCCAGGATCGCCGCTGCGGCCGGGAGAGGCCGGCGGGCTCGCGCAACTCTACCGCCGTCCAGCGCGCTCCTCCCGGGATCGCCGTGCCGTCGAGGAAGGGCGCCACTTCGGCGTCGTAGCTCGTCCAATCGATGCGGACGTCGTCGCTGCGCTTGCTGAACGCGGGAGGATCCTGGGTGCCCCCGAAGAGCGTGATGCCCCGCCACAGGGCGATCAGGTCGTAGGCGCGGGTCAGCTCGCGCGCCGCATCGACGTTGCGGCCGTGTCCCTTCGCGGCCGAGTATCCGGAGAACCCGAACGCGGTGGCGAGCGCCGGCGTGGCCCGCAGATCGAAGGCGCGGACGCGGACCTCTACTGGCACGTCCGCAGACCCGCCGCGCCAGGAGAGCCGGACCGAGCCTGCCAGGCGCGCCGGTCCGGCTCCCCGCGGCACGCAGGCCTCGACGAAGACGGCCTGCGCGCGACCGGAGACGACGTCGACGGGAAACGCGTTCCGTTCTTCGCCGTAGACGGCGTCCCGGACCGGGATCAACGCGTCAGGCCATTCGCCGGTTGCGCCCTCTGGCCCGGAAGGATGCTCGAGAACGATGGTGGCGACGCGATACAGGTCGAGATGCGGCTTGCCGCGCGGCGCGGCGGTCAGGCCGGACAGCGGGCCTTGCACCACCAACTGCGCTCCGGCGCACTCGCCACCGGCGGCGACAAGACGGATGCGCGGGTCCTTGGCCGCGGCCGGAGGGCGCGCATCGGGGCGCACCTTGGCCGATTCGTCCGCGATCCAGATCTGCAGCGCAGCGAGGACCCAGAGCATGGCGCGAGAAACTGTGGCGCGCTGCGCCGGACGGCAACGTGTCTCGCGCTGAGCAGTTTGGCGTTACACTGCCGCAATGCCGCCTAGAGACGGTTTCCGCGACCGGGACATGGATGACGAAGACGAAAAGCCGACAGGAAGCACGCTGGGCAGGCGCCGCAAGTTCTCCGAGTTCGAATGCCCCACGTGCAGCGCGCACAATCCGTTCGAGGAGTTCGGGAACGAGGACGAGGTCGTCTGCAATTGGTGCGGCCTGCAGTTCAAGGCCGTGATCGACGACGAAGGCAAACTGAAGCTGAAGGAACTGTGAAAGGCGTCGCGCGCAGGGAAGTCCGGCGAGTCGCGGCAGGGGTGCTGCAGCCCCCCGCCGAGGACGACATCGTCGCCGAAGAGCCGCTGGAGATCCGCGCGCAAGGGGAAACCCTCGCCATCACCATGCGGACGCCCGGGGCGGATCGTGAGCTGGCGTTGGGCTTCCTCTTCGCCGAGGGCGTAATCTCCTCGCGAGACGACGTCGGGCGGGTCGCGCATTGCGGACGCCCCGATCAGGAAGGCTATGGGAACACCATCGACGTCGTGCCGGGCCCTGGAGTGTCGCTCGACATCGATCGTTTGTCCGCCACCCGCCGGGGAACCCTGACCACCTCCGCTTGCGGCGTATGCGGGCGGCGCAGCGTCGACGACGTGATCGCTCGCTGCGCGCCGCTGCCGGTCGCGCGGGGGGCGATCGCGCCGGCGGCGATCCTGACGGCGGTGGAAGAGCTTCGCTCCCGCCAGCCGAATTTCGCCCGCACCGGCGGAATCCACGGCGCGGCCATCCACGACGCCCACGGCAACGTGCTCGCCGCCTTCGAAGACATCGGGCGGCACAACGCCGTCGACAAGGTCGTCGGCGCGTTGCTGCTTTCGGGGAGGATCCCCGGACCGGATCCGGCGCTGCTGGTAGTGAGCGGCCGCGCTTCCTACGAGGTGGTGCAGAAAGCGTCGGCCGCAAGCGTGCCGGTGATCGCCAGCGTCTCGGCGGCGAGCTCGCTGGCGGTGGATCTCGCGCGAGCGGCGGGAATCACGCTCTGCGGGTTCGTGCGAAACGGCAAGATGACCGTGTACTCGCACCCCGAGCGAATCCGCTGACCGGACGCCGCTTCGGCCGGCTCTCTAGTACCGCGCGCCGTAGACCGGAACGGCCGATTTGAACCCGGTTTGCCGCTGGTCCGCGATCGGTCCCGTGAACGTCCGGTCCGCCGACGAAGCCGCGCTCGCGACGCCGAGGATCAGGCCGACGCCCGCGCCGATGCCCGCGCCGATCAAGACGTCACGCTGCCAGTCTCCCCAGCCAGTGTTGTCGACGTACCGCTGCCAGGCAGCGACGCCGCCGCCGGCCAGCGCTCCCAGCGCCGCTCCGCCGATGGTGTCCGTGAGGATCACGCTGCCAGCCGACCTTCGCGTCTCGACCTCGGTGGTCTGTTGAGGGAACGCCTCGGGGTTCGCCCCGGAATCCGCGCCTCGGACCGGCGCAGCGCGTGCCTGGACCGGGGCCGCCAGCGCACACGCGCAAGCCACAACGACGCCCTTGAGCATGCTCGACTCCTTGTTTCCCCAAACGTGCTGATCCGGCAGTCGGGGCGACAAGGTCCGAGCAATGCAGCGGTCGCCTATTTCTTTGCTGCCGCGCGGTTCGCCGCCCGCGCTTGCTTCCTCCTCCGCTGCCGCTCGCGGAAGCCCATCTTCTCCTGTCGCGGCGCGTTGGGGCGGGTCGGTGCGGGGACCCGCGCTGCTTCCTCGAGCGGACGTCCCCATGCGCGGCCCACGGGCTGCTCCGACCGCCTGGAGTCGACGGCGAACCAGAGCAAGCGCCGGACGACGAGCGTCGCGTACGCGCCCGGCGGGAGGGTGAACGACAGGTTCACCTTCCTCCGCCCGCGGTTCAGCTCGTCGGCGCGCGGCTCGTTCGCCCGCAGCTTGCCGGGGACCACGAACAGCGGACGCTCCTCGTGCTTGAAGAAGAGCAGGGGCGTATCGGGAACTCGCAGATCGCGCAGCTCCAGTCCTTGCGCGCGCAGCGCGCCGAGGGCGGAAGTGCGCACGAGGTCGTCCTCGAAGGTCGACTCCGGCGCGAGCAGCGGAAACGGCGTGGACCACAACTCGTCGCGCAGGGCGCGGGGAAGGGCGCGGGGGAACAGCAAGGCCCCCGCCTGGTAGCGCAGGCCGATCAGATCGGAGGAGGGCACGCGCGTGGCGAGGTAGCGCTTGACGCCCTCGTTCCAGATGAAGCTCTGCAGCTCGAAGAGCGCCAGCGTCCGCACGCGGCGGTCGATGTGCAGGAAGGCTCCTTTGAAATCCTTCGGATCCTCGCGCAGCCGCCGCAGCACCGGCGCATAGCGCTTGCCGGCATCGTGCGGGGCGCGCAGCTGCCACTCGCCCCAGTGGTCGCGCCAGAACGCTTTCACCTTGGCGTCGTCGCTGCGATCGAGCTCGCTGGGAGTGGCGAGGAAGGCCTTGAGCGCGGCTTCCCAGTGGCCGCGCAGCAGGTGGCGAGCGAGGAAGCCCTGTCCGTGCTTGAGGAACCCGAAGCGCTGCGAGTCGAAGTAGTTCACCACGCCGGCACGCTGCACCTCCGCTACGCTCTCCGGCACGCGCTCCGCCTCCTCGGCGGAGAGGTCGCGCACGGTCACCTCGAATCGGTTGGCGGAGATGTTCGCCGACGTGAGCGGTCGCGCGGTCCGGCCGATCAGCTTCAGACGCAGATCGCCGCTCTGCACGACCTCGGATCCGCCGAGCGGACCGCCCAGCACGCCGACGAGCTGCTCGGTCCGGCCCTGCTTGTCCTTCAGCCCGCAGACGGAGAGGTCGCGGCGGCGCACGGCGAATTCCTTCGAGATGCGCTCCAGCGCCTGGAGCGTGGAGACCTTCTGCTTGTCCATCCGGTAGACCCACACCGGTCCTTCCGGTTCCGGCTCGAAGCGGAAGCCCTCGCGCACGACGAAGTCTTCGGGGCGCTGCTTGATCTTCACGCGGCGCGGTTACCAGAAGGTCAAAGTCTCGTAAAGCGCGGCCGCGATGGTATCCTCGACTTCCGGGGGAGCTCGTGTCCGTCTGTCCAGTGTGCTTCCACGAGAGCGAGCCGGTCGCCGGCCGTTGCCCGTCCTGCAGCGCGCCGCGCGTTCTCGCGTCCTCGGACAGGGAGGCGGTCATCCCACCGCGGCCTTCCGCGCCGCACATCGCGTCCGCACCCCGGCTGATCCTCAAAGGGCAAGGCGGCGAGATCACCGAATACCCGCTGGGCGACAGCAGCGTGCTCGGACGGAGCACCACGGCATCGGTGCGGCTCGCCGATCGCGAGGTCTCCCGCAAGCACAGCCAGATCGACCGCGAGGGAAACGACTACGTCCTGCGCGACCTGGGTTCCTCGAACGGCACCTTCCTCAACGGAAAGCGCATCGTCGGATCGGCGAAGCTCGGCGACGGCGACGAGGTGCTGATCGGGACTTCGAAGATGGATTTCCGCCTGACGAGCGGGGCTCAAAGCGGGAACAACGCCGAGATCGTACACACGGGAAAGCCGGGCGTGCTCGAGGGCGTGGTCGCGCGCACCTCGGCGAAGGCGACCTTCCTTCCCGTCGAGCAGGTCCAGGACGTGGGCCAGCTCAAGCGCGACTACGAGCGGCTGCGCATCGGGCACGAGTTCTCCACCTACGTGCGCCTGGAGCGCGACCTCAACGAGCTGCTCAGGCGCATCCTGGAGATCGCCTTCGATCTGATCCCCTGCGACAACGGCGTCATCCTCCTGCGCGACCCGCACTCGCAGGAGCTGGTCATCCAGGCCATGAGGCAGCGCAAGCCGGGCCAGGGCAAGGTGCTCGTCTCGGACACGCTGCTGGCGCAGGTCCAGCTCACAAAGGAAGGGGTGCTCACCTCCGACGCCATCGCCGACAAGCGGTTCCAGGCCTCGCAGTCGATCATCACGCTCGGCGTGCGCAGCGCGATGGCCGTTCCCCTGCTCACCTCGTCCGGCGAAGACGTGAAGGGGATCATGTTCCTCGATTCCCGGGAGCGGATCGCCGCCTTCACCACCAAGGACCTGGAGGTCCTCTCGGCGATCGCCGCGCAAGCCTCCGTGGCCCTGGAGAACAGCGAATACGCGCGCGCCCTGGAGTTCGAGGCGACCCAGCGCGCGCAGCTCGCCCGCTTCCTTTCCCCCGCGCTGGTGGAGCAGGCCGCGCGGGGAAGCATCGAGCTGTCCAAGGGGGGCGCGCTGAGCGAGCTCACCATCCTCTTCAGCGACGTCCGCGGGTTCACCCGCATCTCCGAGAAGCTGCCGGCACAGGAAGTGGTGCGGATGCTGAACGACTACTTCGAGCTGATGGTCGACATCCTCTTCGAGCATGAAGGCATCCTCGACAAGTTCATCGGCGACGCGATCATGGGCCTGTGGGGAGCGCCGGTAAAGCGTCCGGACGATGCGACCAACGCGGTGCGCGCCGCGGTGAAGATGCAGAAGCGCGTGGCGGAGTGGAACGAGGAACGGGTCGCCCAGGGCAAGGAGCCGATCCGGATCGGCATCGGCCTGCACACCGGGCAGGTGGTGGTCGGGAACATGGGGTCCTCGAAGGCGCTCAGCTACACCGCCATCGGCGACGGCGTGAACCTGGCCTCGCGCCTCTGCGGCATTGCCGGCGAGGACATGATCGTGATCTCGGAAGAGTGCGCGCAGCGGGCGGGGAAGGACAAGTTCGTCCTTGAACCGCTGCCGCCCGCGAAGGTCAAGAACCGGGAGGCGCCGGTGGAGATCTACCGGGTGGTCGAGGCGATCGAGTAGGGCGACGCAGGGCGGCGCGTCCGAGCGCCACTTCTCTTCGCAAAGCGGTTGTGCGGCGCCGTGCAAGTGGTGGTGGCTTTGCAGGAGCGGGCCTTCCGCGGCCTGAAGGCCGCGGCGTTTAGTTGACAGAAAACTTGCGCGGTCAATCACCTAGGCCACACTGCCCCACATGGCGGATCCCGTCGCCCCCAAGTCCCAGCCTCCGCTCGGGAAGAAACGCGCCATCCAGCGCTGTCCGAACTGCGATATCCGCTGCGACGTCAGCCTGTTCGTCGAAGGATCGCTCGCGCGCTGCGGGCATTGCGGCGTTCGATTCGAGGTCCATCGGGAAGGGAGCGTCCCGCCGGCGCGCCAGCAAACTCCCGCGAAACCGCCCAGGGCCGCCGTCGCGCCGGAGCCGCCGCTGCCGAGGCTCGAGGGGTTCATCGTGCTCGAGCGGATCGGCCAGGGCGGCATGGGGGAGGTGTTTCGCTGCAGCCGCGACTCCGACGGGCTCCTGGTCGCCGTGAAGATCCTCACGCCGCAGATGGCGGCCGTGCCCGACTACGTCCGCCGTTTCGGGCGCGAAGCGGCCGCCATGGCCCAGCTCGATCATCCCGGCATCGTTCGCCTTCTCGGGCGCGGCAAGGCGGGGCAACACGTCTACATCGCGATGGAGCTCATCGACGGCGAGTCGCTGCGGACGTGGGCACATCGGAACCGTCCCACGGCGCGGCAGCTGGCCATGCTTCTGGCGCAGGTCGCGCACGCGTTGGCGTACGCGCACGCGCGGGCGGTGGTCCACCGCGATCTGAAGCCCGACAACGTGCTGGTGACCAAGGACCTGCGCACCAAGGTGCTCGACTTCGGTCTGGCAGGCCTGCACGCCGAGGGCGCCCAGTGCCTGACGCAGAGCAACGTCGCCATGGGCACCGCCAACTACATGGCCCCCGAGCAGCGCAAGGACGCCAAGCGCGCGGACCACAAGGCGGACATCTATTCCTTCGGCGTGATGACGTACGAGCTGCTCACCGGCGAGCTGCCGGTGGGAAAGTTCCCGCCGCCTTCGAAGGTGGTCAACGGCCTGGACCTCCGCTGGGACGCGTTGATCGAACGCTGCCTGGAGTCGAACCCGGCGGCGCGCCCACACAGCGCCCTGGAGCTCGCGCACGCGCTCGAGGCGCTGGCCGGAATGGCCAAGGCGATGCAGCTTGCGCCGCGGACGCGCAAGAACACGCGCAAGTCCGGGGTCTGGTCCTGGCTGGGGCTTACGACCGCCATCGCCGTGGTGCTGGGGGTGGCGGGGCTGAAGGTGTCGCAGGACCACAAGTCGCCGAGGCCGTCGCTAGCGCGAGCGCTGGCGAACAAACCGAGTCTGAGGTTCCGGTAGACCTCACGCTTTTTTCGACCCGCTCCGCGGCTTGTAGAACACCACGACCGTCAGGCAGTGGAACTCGTTGTCGCTCGACTGCGTCACGGTGCGATCTACCACTTCCAGATCGGCGTTCGCCCGGAGCCATCGCGTCACCTGCTCTCCGAGCTCCTCGCGTTCCTTCGCCTTGGTCGCGGAGAACACCTTCACGCCCGTAAACATCCCGCCCCTCCGGGTCTTGGCCGGTCAAAATCATCCACCCGCCCGCCCGGATGTCAAATCAGCGGGGTTGCCGAAGGGCGCCGCAACGCCCACCGTAAGAGGGGACATGGCACGGCCGGGGTCAGGCATCGACGCGAAACGCAAGCGGGAGCTCGCCATCGAGTTCATCCGGCAGATCCGCGCGATGGATCGCGACAAGCTGCACGAGCTCATCCTGGCGCAGGCCGGTGAGGAGCTGGCGCAGTTCTTCCTCGCCTATGCGACTGATCTCATGACGCGCGAGCCGGCGCGGGCAGCCGAGAACGCTTCATCGCTCCTGCTCATCGGGTACCTGATCCGCTGCTTCGAGGAGGGCCTCGAGGGCCGCGCCATCGCTCCGAACAGTCCGATGCTGCACTGAACACCTCTGGCATGGCAGGCACCCGATACCTACGTTGGCGCCATGCCGCCGGCCACCGTGCCATCCCGCGACGCGCTGCACCGGCTGCTAGATGCCCTGCAGACGCTCATCCGCGAGCACCTCGCCCTCGCCCGGGTGGAGTTGAAGCATGACCTGCGGACGATGGGCAGGGACCTTGCGACCGGCGCTGCCGGAGTTCCGCCCCTCGCCGCGGGATTCCTGCTCCTGATGTTCGCGATCGCCTCTCTGCTCTCGATCTGGCTTCCGGCATGGGCCGCGTTCGGGATCGTCGCTCTGGTCAATCTGGTGGCCGGCGGCGCGATCACCTTGTCGGGCTCGCGGCGCATCGCGCACAGCCGCATCGAATTGCCCTGTACGGCCGAGGAGATCCGTCGCGACCGGGAGTGGATGGCGGCGCTGAAGAACCCGGCGGGCGGCAGCCCCGCGAACGCGCCGGCGGCGGCCCTTTCGCAGCCCGGTTCCCGGCCGGACGTGACGCCGCAGTGATTGCGCAGGAGGATCGATGCCTGAAAACCCCAGGGACGCCGAGGCCATCCGGGCCGGCATCGAGCGTGCCCGGCAGGAGATCGAGCAGTCGATGAACGCGCTGCGCGCAAACGTGTCGGATAGCCTGAACTGGCGCAGCGTCGTGCGCCGGCATCCCGGCGCGACCTTCGCGGGCGCGGTGTTCGTGGGCCTCCTCATCGCCCGCGCCACCACGAGGTGAACCTTGGCCGAGACGCGCAGCAAGACGCAGCTCCCGATGTCTGAGCTCACCGCCGGTACGCCGTCGGCGGAGGAGGCGGCCCGCGCC
>Ga0137416_10000558_pt1 | contig 17434 bp, 13 predicted proteins | sample CZODoug3_1_1_16f_FD_108282 | JGI IMG/M metagenome (GOLD analysis project Ga0137416, IMG submission 108282) | Vadose zone soil fungal communities from Angelo Coast Range Reserve, California, USA - CZODoug3_1_1_16fungal (Illumina Assembly) | ecosystem: Environmental > Terrestrial > Soil > Vadose...
ACTCGCCTACGTCGGCTTCCTGCTGCCCTCGGCACTCGCCGCGCTCAGCCGGGTGGCCAGCTACTCGATCCTGCTGTCCTCGCTCGCGGTGATCGCCATGGTCGGCACGGCGGTGATCGCCCGGCACTCCCGCCGGCACCTGCCCGAACCCCACCTGCCCGAACCCCACCTCGCCGAACCCCACCTCGCCTAGTCCAACCTCGCCGAGTTCAACCACAGCGGGCTGACCGACGCGGTTCGAGGCCGGCGCGGTTGAACTCGGCGGGGGCGGCCGGGATCGGGCGCACCGGCTAGCCTTCGCGCAATGGCAAGCCTGGTCGCTTCGCGGACACGGCGTCGCACGGTCGTCGGCTCGCTCGGCCCTGTGCTCGCGTTGCTGCTCGCGGCTCTGGCGGCGTGCGCGGGTAGCTCGGCGCCGAGCGAGCCGACGGCGACCGTGGTGCGCGGCGACGTGTCCCGCACGGTGTCGGCGGACGGCGCGCTGTCCGGGGTGACCGCCGGGGCCGGCAGCGTGCTGGTCGTGCCGTTCGAGGAGTCGGCGGCCGCGAACATCGTGGCGGGCCAACCGGTGCAGGTCACCTTCGCCGCGGTGCCCGGCCTGGAGCGTGACGGGTCGGTGCTCGCGGTCGCCCCGGGCGGGGTGAACATCTCCGGGGTGACGAACTACTACGTCACCATCGTGCTGGCCGCCGGCGACCCCCGGTTGCGGGCCGGCCAGACGGCGACGGCCGCCGTGCACACTGGTTCCGCGCACAACGTGCTGGTCGTGCCGAACGCGGCGGTGCTGCGCGACAGCGGCGGCAGCTACGTGCGCACTCCCGGCCCGGACGGCAGCCCCGTGCGGACCCCGTTCCGGCCGGGCGTGGTCGGCGACCAGACCACCCAGGTGCTGTCCGGTCTCGCCGAGGGCCAACGGGTGCTGCTGCCGGCGCCGACCAGCGCCCCCGGCTGACCGCCCCCGCCCGGCCGCTCAACGGGCCGGCCGGGGCCGGCCGCTGGCGAACTAGCGGGCCGGGTCGGCGCGGCCGCGTGTTACCGAACTCCACGCCAGGCACCCCGCGGGGCCGAAAAACCTGCCTGGTGTGCAGCTCGGTAACAACAGGCCGGGCCGAGCTAGCGGGCCGGGTCGTGCAGCGCCCGGTCGGCCGGGCCGAACCGGTCGGCGGCGGTCCGGGCCTGGTGCCAGTGCGGGTAGATCAGGTCCGGGGCGCTTATCCGGTCCAGGTGCTCCACCTCGGAGTCGGCCAGCTTCAGCTCGGCGGCGGCGAGGTTGTCCACCAGCTGTGCGTCCTTCCGGGCGCCGATCACCAGCGTGCTCACGGCCGGCTTGGTGAGCAGGTAGGCGAGCGCGACCTGGGCGGCCGAGACGCCGTGCCCATCCGCGATCTTGATCAACTCTTCGATCGTGTCGTAGAGCTTGTCCTCGTCGCGCACCGGCGGCTCGTTCCAGTCTCCGATGTGGCGGCCCTCGCTGGGCTGCTGGTCGCGCCGGTACTTGCCGGAGAGCAGGCCGCCGGCCAGCGGGCTCCACACCATCACGCCGAGGCCCTGGTCCAACGACAGCGGCACCTGCTCGTACTCGGCGTCGCGGCTCTCCAGCGAGTAGTAGATCTGGTTGCTGACGAACCGCTGGTAGCCGTGGGCGTCGGACACCGCGAGCGCCTTCATCAGCTGCCAGCCCGAGTAGTTGGACACCCCGAGGTAGCGGACCTTGCCGGCGCGAACCAGCGAGTCCAGCGCCTCGAGGGTCTCCTCCAGCGGGGTCTGCCCGTCCCACTCGTGCACGTGGTAGATGTCCAGGTGCTCGATACCGAGCCGGCGCAGGCTGGCCTCGACCTGGTTGCGGATGTGGTGGCGGGACAGGCCGGCGTCGTTCGGCCCCGGCCCCATCGGCATCCGCACCTTCGAGGACACCAGGAGCTGGTCGCGCCGTCCCTGGATCGCCTTGCCGACGATCTCCTCGGACCGCCCGGTCGAGTAGACGTTCGCCGTGTCCAGCAGGTTCACGCCCGCGTCCAGGCACAGGTCGATCTGGCGGCGCGCGCCCTTGACGTCGGTGTCACCCCACGCGGCCAGCGCCCCGGTACCGCCGAAGGTCGCCGCGCCCATGGTGAGCGTGGACACCCGCAGGCCGGACCGCCCGAGCTGCCGGTACTCCATGTGCTGCCCCTCTCCATTGCAATGGTGGACACATTGATCAGTACCAGCCGGCGGCCGGCGAGGTCGCCCCGCGCCCCGGTGACAATCCCCACCGACCGGGTGGGAAGAAACCGCAAGATCGCCGGCGACCTCACCTCGGCGATCAACCCTGGACGACTAGGCGGCACGTTCACCGAGGGGTCGGCGGCGCAGGCTCGGAGTCAGCAGGGCCGGGGGCTGGAAGGCCTGGTCGAGCGTGCCGACGTCGGTGCCGGGCGGGACGATCTCGTCGATCCGGTCCAGGATCTCGTCGCTGAGGGTGACGTCGAAGCCGGCGAGCAAGTCGTCGAGGTGGCCCATCGTGCGCGGCCCGATGAGCGCGCTGGTCACGGCGGGGTGCGCAATGGTGAACGCCATCGCGAGGTGGGTCATCGGCAGGCCGGCCGCTTCGGCGAGCGGTATGAGCTGCTCGACGACGTCGAGCCGACGCTCGTCGTTGAGGTGCCGGAACATGCCCGCGCGGCGCAGGTCGTTCTGTTGGCCCTTGCGGACGCGGCCGGTGAGCAGCCCCTGCGCGAACGGGCCCCACACGAGCGTGCCCATCCCATAGCGTTGCGCGACCGGCAGTACCTCCCGTTCGATGCCACGGCTGAGCAGCGAGTAGGGCGGTTGCTCGGTGCGGAACCGCGCCAGGCCGCGCCGCTCGGCGACCCACTGGGCTTCGACGATGTCGGAAGCGGGCATCGTGGACGACCCGATCGCCCGGACCTTGCCACTGTGGATCAGGTCGGAGAGCGCGGCGAGCGTCTCCTCGATGTCGGTGGTGGGGTCCGGCCGGTGGATCTGATAGAGGTCGATGTGGTCGGTCTGAAGCGGCGCAGCGAGTTCTCGACCGCGGTCATGATCCAGCGCCGCGAGGTGCCCTGCTGGTTCGGGTCGTCACCCATCGGCCGACTCAGCTTGGTCGCGACCACGACGCTGTCCCGACGCCCCTTGAGCGCCTTACCCACCACCACCTCGGACTCGCCGTGGGAGTACACATCGGCGGTGTCGATGAAGTTGATCCCCGCGTCCAGCGCCTTGTGGATGATGCGTACCGAGTCGTCGTGGTCGGGGTTGCCGATGGACGCGCCGAGCATCAAGGCGCCGAGCGCGTAGGGACTGACCTTGATGCCGGTCCGGCCGAGGGTGCGGTACTGCATACGGTCTCTCCCGAGGTTGCGGTCGAGGTGTGGCGCGATCGTGCGATGCCGTACCCTTCGACCAAAGCGGAAAGCTCTTCCGGAACTATACGGAATGTCTTTCCGAATATGCAACGGAGGAGTGTCGTGCCGGAGAACACGGCGCCGACCGGAGTCGACCCGACCGGCTCCCGGGGTTCGGGCGCCCCCACACCTGCGCCGCGCCCGCTGCGCGCCGACGCGCGACGCAACATCGACTCCTTGCTCGAGGCGGCGAAGGCCGTCTTCGGCACCTCAGGCGTGGACGCCCCCGCGAAGGAGATCGCCGACCTGGCCGGCGTCGGGGTCGGCACGCTCTACCGGCACTTCCCGCAGCGCTCGGACCTGGTCAAGGCCGTCATGCAGCGTGGGATCGACGCCTGCGCCGACGCGGGCCCGGCACTGAGCGCAGCGCACGAGCCGGCGGCGGCACTCGCGCTGTGGCTCCAGCGGTACACCGAGTTCCTCGCGACCAAACGAGGACTCGCCACGGCCCTGCACTCGGGCGACCCGGCGTTCGACGCCCTGCCCGGCTACTTCATGCAGCGACTCGGACCCGCGCTCGGGTCGCTACTCGAGGCCGCGGCGGCGACCGGCGAAACCCGTGCCGACATCAGCGCCAAGGACCTGCTGCATGCCGTCGCGCTGCTGTGCCAACCCGTGCCTGACGAGGGTGTCGCGTACAGCCGGCGCATGGTCGCCGTGCTGATCGACGGGCTGCGCTACGGCGCCGAGCTTCGCCGGGCCTGAGCACGACCCGGCGGCGATGTCCGTTGGGTATCGAGTGATGCTCAACGGGTTCTGGACGGGTATCAGCGGTGGACTTAGCCTCCCCATACACCGTGATCCGGCACCGGCGTGCGCGCGTCGGCGGGGGGAGACAGCGATGTCTGGGCTAACTGGGACCGACGATGTCTGAGACCGACGCGGCGCCCATCCGGGCGGAGCCGACCGGCCCGCGCGCCCGGCGGGTGGTGCCGACGCGCTACCTGGTCCTGGCGCTGATCTTCATCATCACCGTGGTGAACTACGCGGACCGGGGCAGCCTGTCCATCACCGGCACCAGCGTGCAGCGGGACCTGGGCTTCAGCACGGTCCAGCTCGGCTACCTGTTCTCGGCGTTCAGCTGGGCCTATGTGCTCGGCCAGCTGCCCGGTGGGGTGCTGCTGGACCGGTTCGGGGCCCGGCGGATGTACGCGGCGAGCATCGGGCTGTGGACGCTGGTCACGCTCGCGGTCAGCTTCGTCGGGCTGGTCACCACGCCCGTGCTGGTGGCGCTGACCATCCTGTTCGGCCTGCGCTTCGCGCTCGGCATCTTCGAGTCACCCGCCTTCCCGGCCAACGCCCGGGTGGCCACCATGTGGTTCCCGACCGCCGAGCGGGGCCGGGCCACGGCGGTGTTCAACTCCGCCCAGTACTTCGCCACCGCGCTGTTCGCGCCGATCGTCGGGTGGATCACGCACGAGTTCGGTTGGCGCTGGGTGTTCGTCGTGCTGGGCGTACTCGGGCTGCTGCTGACCGTGCTGTGGCTGCGCTGGATGGACGTGCCGCGCAGGCACCGCCGCGTCTCCCCCGCCGAGCTGGACACGATCATCTCCGGCGGCGGGCTGGTCGACCTGGACCACTCGGCGGGCGCTGACCATGGCCGTGGCGGCGGCGAGGGTGCCGTAGTGCCCCGGCGGGCGCCGCTGAACCGGGCCACGATCGCCCGGATCTTCGCCACCCGACCGCTCTGGGGCGTGTACCTGTCCCAGTACGCGATCAACGCGCTGACCTACTTCTTCATCACGTGGTTCCCGGTCTACCTGCTCAAGGGCCGTGGCCTGTCGCTGCTCGAGGTGGGCTTCGTGGCCGCGCTGCCGGCGCTGTGCGGGTTCATCGGCGGCCTCACCGGCGGGTTCGTCTCCGATGCGATGCTGCGCCGCGGCTGGTCGTTGACCGCGGCCCGCAAGGTGCCCTCGGTGTTCGGCATGGTCCTGGCCACCACGATCGGGCTGTGCAGCCTGATCGACAGCACCACGCTGATCGTCGCGGTGATGACGCTGGCGTTCTTCGGCAAGGGCGTCGGCTCGCTCGGCTGGGCGATCACCACGGACATCGCGCCGCCCGAGGCCAGCAGCTTCGTCGGCTCCACGATGAACGCCTTCGGCAACGTGGCCGGCATCGTCACGCCGATCGTGATCGGCTACACCGTGCAGGCCACCGGGTCGTTCAACGTCGCGCTCTGGTTCGTCGCCGCACACGGCGTGCTGGCCCTGGTCGGGCTGGCCGTGATGGGCACCATCCGGCGGATCACCTTCGATGCCTGAGCGCGCGCCGGCCCACCCCGACCGAAAGGCCCCGCCCGTGACGCAGTCCGTGATCAACTCGGTCCGGCTCTCCTCGGTGACGTTGCCGCTGGCCACCCCGATCAGCGACGCGAAGGTGCTCACCGGGCGGCAGCGCCCGATGACCGAGGTCGCCATGCTGTTCGCCGAGATCGGTACAGCGGACGGCCGGGAGGGCCTCGGATTCAGCTACTCCAAGCGGGCCGGTGGGCCGGGTCAGTTCGCGCACGCCGTCGAGCTCGCGCCGGTGCTGCTCGGCGAGGACCCCAACGACATCGGCAAGATCTGGGACAAGCTGGCCTGGGCCGGCGCCTCGGTCGGGCGCGCCGGGCTCGCGGTGCAGGCCATCGCCGCGTTCGACGTGGCGCTCTGGGACCTGAAGGCGAAGCGCGCCGACCTGCCGCTGGCCAAGCTACTCGGCGCGCACCGCGACTCGGTGCGCTGCTACAACACCTCCGGCGGGTTCCTGCACACGCCGATCGAGCAGGTGCTGGACAACGCCGACGCGTCGGTGAAGGCCGGCATCGGCGGCATCAAGATCAAGGTCGGGCACCCGGACAACGCCGTGGACCTGGCCAGGGTGGCCGCCGTCCGCGAGCGCGTCGGCGACCGGGTGGCGCTGATGGTGGACGCCAACCAGCAGTGGGACCGCCCCACCGCGCGCCGGATGTGCCGCAACCTCGAACAGTTCGACCTGGTCTGGATCGAGGAGCCGCTGGACGCCTACGACGCCGCCGGGCACGCCACGCTCGCCTCGGCCTTCGACACCTCGATCGCCACCGGCGAGATGCTCACCAGCGTCGCCGAGCACGCCGAGCTGATCCGGCACGGCGCGGCGGACATCCTGCAGCCGGACGCGCCCCGGATCGGCGGGATCACCCCGTTCCTCAAGGTGATGGCGCTGGCCGAACATCACAAGCTGCAGCTCGCCCCGCACTTCGCGATGGAGCTGCACGTGCACCTGGCCGCCGCCTATCCCGCCGAGCCGTGGGTGGAGCACTTCGACTGGCTGGAGCCGCTGTTCAACGAGCGGCTGGAGATCGCGGACGGCCGGATGTACCTGTCCAGCCGCCCCGGCCTCGGCGTCACGCTCAGCGAGCAGGCCCACGCCTGGACGGTCGGCCGGCACGAGGTCCGGGGTTAGCCGATCGGCCGTCCCCAGCCGGTTGTGAGCGCCTGACCCCGCTGGCACACTTCGACTCCCACCGCGCGGGCACCGGGCACCCGGTCCCGCCCCCGGTGGCGCCGGCAGCGGGGAGCAGCCATGCCCGGAACCCTGTTCGCCCTGCTCGTGGGCATCGACGCATACCACCGACCGGTGCCGGCGCTGAACGGCTGCGTGCGCGACGTCGAGCAGGTCGCCGGCTGGCTCACCCGCCGGGCGGCGCGCGCCGGCGACCGGGTCGAGGTCATGCTGCTGCGCAACGAGCAGGCCACCCGCGCGGCCGTGGTCGACGCGTACCGTAGCCACCTCGGCGCGGCGGGGCCCGCCGACACCGCGCTGTTCTACTACTCCGGGCACGGCGCGCAGGAGCGGGCGGTACTGCCCGAGCACCTCGCGGTCGAGCCGGACGGGCAGAACGAGACCCTGGTCCTGGTCGACAGCCGCCACGAGGGCGTGCACGACCTGGCGGACAAGGAGCTCGCCGCGCTGGTCAACGAGGTGGCGACCACGGCGGGGCACGTGCTCGTGGTGTTGGACTGCTGCCACTCCGGGTCGGGCGTGCGCGCCGCCGACGAGGACGGGCTGGCCACGCGGCGCGCACCCGTCGACCCCAGGCCCCGGCCGGCGGACAGCTACCTGCCAGGCAGCCGGGATGTCACGGCGCTCGGCGCCCCCTCCCCTGCCGGCTCGGCCGGCTACGTGCTGCTCGCTGCCTGCCAGCCGGAGCAGACGGCCAAGGAGGTGCTCGTCGACGGTCAGGCTCGCGGCGCGTTCTCGGTCGCGCTGCAACGGGCGCTGGCCGGGCTGGGCGGCCGGCCGAGCTACCGCGAGGTGCACCGCGCGGCGGCCGCCGCCGTGCGCAACCTGGCGGTGGCCCAGTGGCCGGTGCTGGAGTCGCCGCACCCGGACGGCATCCTGCTGCCGTTCCTCGGTGGCGTCGCGGTACCGGACAGCCCCCTGCTGACCGCGAGCTTCGTCGACCGGCGCGGCTGGGTGCTGGACGCCGGCCGGCTGCACGGCATCGCGCCCGGTGGCCCGACGACCCCGGCCGAGGTGTCCCTGCACCGCCTGCCGGCCGACGCCGACCCCGCCGCGCTGACCAGTGCGAACATCGTCGAGGTCGGCGCGGTCTCGGCGCTCCTGGACGTGGCGGACCCGGCCGTGCTGGATCGGGCGACGACGTACCGCGCGCTGGTCACCCGCTCCGGACAGCCACTGGCCGGTGTCGCCGTGCTCGGCTCCGGCGAGGTGGCGGAGCGGATCCGGGACGGCGTGCTGGCCTCCTCGGTGATCGCGCTGGTCGCCGGCCCGGCCCTCGAGTCCGGCCTCGGCGACGCGACCGGCTTGGGCGACGCGACCGGTGCCGGGGCCAGCCTCGGTGCCGGGGCCGACCTGGTGGTGCACTGCGATACTGACGAGCTGCGGCTGACCCGCCCCGGCGCGGCGCGACCGGTCGCCACGGTGGCCGACCCGACGGAGCCGGGGGCGGCGGAGCGGATCGTGCGCACCGCCGAACACGTCGGCCGCTGGACCGGGCTGGCCCAGCGCCAGAACCCCAGCAGCCGGTTCCGGCCGGACGAGGTGCGGCTCACCGTGTCCGACGGGGCCGGCGCCGAGCTCGGCGTGGCCGGGGCACCGATCGAGCTGTCCTACACCCGCGACGCCGCCGGCGCCGAGCAGAACCCGACGATCCGGATCGAGTACACGAACGCCTCCGCCCGGCCGCTGCACTGCGCGGTCCTCGTGCTCACCGAGCTGTACGGCGTCGGCTGCCTGACCACCGGGGGCGCGGTGCTGCTGCAGCCGGGGCAGCGGGCGCTCGTGCCCGGCCCCGACGGCGAGCCGTTCCTGCGCACCTTCGTGCCCGACGGCCGGGCCAACACGACCGACCTGATCAAGTTGCTGGCCAGCACCGAACCGTTCGACGCCCAGGCGCTGCAGCAGGACGAGCTGACCCCGCCCGCGACCCGGGGCGCCGAGCGCGGCATCGGCGGACGCCCGGTGACCCCGGCCAGCGGGCCGGACTGGGCGACCCGCGAGCTGCTGGTGACCACCGTGCGGCCCACCGAGTGGCGGCCGGTGCCGACCGCCGGTGCCGCACCGGGCGCGCTCGGCGACGGCGTGCGGCTGCTCGGCCCCGCCGGGCTCACCGCCTCCGCCCGGCTCGCCTCCGCCCGGCCCGCCTCCGCCCGGCCCGCCGGGCCGGCCGCCTCCGCCCCGCCCGCCGGGCTGGCCGCCTCCGCCCGGCCCGCCGCCGGCCCCTCGGCGAGCCGGCAGGCGATGGTGCCGCTGCTGCCGGCGGCCCTGCTCGACGCGGGCACCGAGCCCTACGACCTCGGGATCGGACCGGCCCGGTCGCTCGACGAACGCCCGTCGGTGCTGGAGCTGGCCGACCTCGCCGGTGCCGAGTCGGTGACCGTGGCGACCCCGTTGCGGCTGCGCCTGGACCGGCCGCTGGGCACCGGCGAGCGGGTGCTGCCGGTCGCCTTCGACGGGCAGGACTACCTCCCGCTCGGCTACGCGGCCGGGGTCGGCGGCGGTACCGAGCTGCGGCTGACCCTGCTGCCGGCGCCGAGCGGCGCGACCCGGTCCCTCGGCGGGTCGCTGCGCATCCTGTGCCACAAGCTGGTCCTCGCGAAGCTCGGCGCGGACTATCCGTATCCGCTGCTCAGCGCGGTCAGCTACGGCGGCGGCGGACCCGAGTACCGGCACGGTCCGGAGGCGGTGCGAGCGGCGGTGCGCGGCGCCGAGCGGGTGCTGCTGGTCGTGCACGGCATCATCGGGGACACCCGGGGCATGACCGCGTTCCTGGACGCCCGGCCGGACCCCATCCGCGCCCACTACGACGCGGTGCTCGCGCTGGACTACGAGAACATCAACACGCCCGTCCGGGAGACGGCCGAGGCACTGGCCGGGCGGGTGCGGGACGCCGGCCTCGGCTCCGGTGGCCGGGTCGACGTGCTGGCGCACTCGATGGGCGGGCTGGTCGCGCGCTGGTGGGTCGAGCGGGCCGGTGGGGCGGCCGCCGTGCGTCGGCTGGTCACCTGTGGCACGCCGCACCTCGGCTCGCCGTGGCCGAGGGTGCAGGACGTCGCCACGGCCGGCCTCGCCCTCGGGCTCAACGGGATCGGCGGGCCGTTCGGCCAGGGGCTCGGCTTCCTGCTGGCCGGCGTCGAGCGGGTGGACGACGCGCTGGACGACCTGCGGCCGGGTTCCGCCCTGCTCGACCAGCTCGCTGGCTCCCCCGCGCCCACCGGGGTCGACTACGTCGCCATCGCGGGCGACGAGCCGTTCGGCCGGGGCGCCGACACGACCCGCGCCCAACGCATCCTGCGCAAGCTGCGGCTGCCCGAGGCCGGCTTGGCGCTGCTGTTCGGCGGCGCCCCCAACGACCTCGCGGTGTCGGTGGCCAGTGCGTCCGCCGTCGGTCGGGACTGGCCGAGGGGGCCGACCGTGCTGGCTGCCGACTGCGGCCACCTCGACTACTTCGGCGCGGCCCCTGGCGTGCGCGCGGTCCGGCGCGCCCTCGGGCTCTGAACGCGACCGGGTGCGTGGGTCAGCCCGTACCGGTGCCGATGGTCGCCGGCACCTGAGAGGCCGGCGCGCCCTCGCGCAGCCGGTAGAGGGGGTCACCGTAGAGCGCGTAGGCGGCCCAGGTCAGCCGGTCGGTGTGCAGGGTGCGACTGGTCGCGCGCGCCTCGCAGAGCGCCTCGCCCACCCGCTGGCGGGTCAGCAGCCGGGTGTAGAACGAGGCGGCCAGGGTCCGGGCGGTGTCGTCGAACACCGGCCACAGGGTGCCGACGCACGCCTGCGCGCCCCCGTAGACGAACGCCGAGGCGAGCCCCTGGGCGCGGGCGACGATGCCGCTGGTCGACGCCACCCCGTCCTCGTTGTGCGCGCGGCTGGTGTCGCAGGCGTTCAGGAAGACGATGGGCCGACCCTCCAGGACCCGCTGGATCCGCTCGGCGTGGAACCGCTGTCCCCGGTGCAGCAGCAGGAAGCTGCGCGCCGGGTCCGTCGCGTCGAACCCGGCGTGCCCGGCGTAGTGGATCAGGTCGTACTGCCCGGAGCTGAGGTGCCGGGTGAGCGCGTCGCCGGTGGCGTTCTCGCCGGTCAGCAGCTCGGTGTTGACCCGGACCGGCAGCTGTTGCAGCGTCTGCTCGATCTCGTCGATCTCGCGCGCCGACTCGCCGAGATCGCCGCCAGGGTCGGAGTGCACCAGCAGCACGTTCCACATCGCCCGGGTCGTCGGCACCGTCCGCCGGGAGCGCCGGGGGAACGTCTGGCCGACCGGCATCCGGGCGAACGGCCGCTTCAGGCTGAGGAAGTCGTCGCCGTCGTGCATCAGCTCCCAGGGCAGCTCCAGGTCGTTCGACGTGATCGTGAGCGGGCAGCTCGTCTCGTCGATCAGCCGCTGCATCGCGTCGGGGATGAGCAGGCTGTACATCAGCCGACCGATCCGTTCGAGGCGCTCCGCCGGGTGCTCGTCCAGCGCGCGCTGCGCCTGGCCCAAGATGCCCCGGGTCGGCTCGACGGTCGGGGGTGGCCGGGTCGAGGGCGGTTTCGCCGCGCGGACGCCGGCCGAGGCGGCCTCGGCCAGCTCGTCCACAGCCGCACTGAACTGGCGCCGATCCTCGTCGTCGATCCGCATCATGTCGTGCAGGTTGGACTCCTGGGTCGACTCGAAGCTGGGCCGGCGCAGCAGCACCCGGTACTCGACCGGCGCGCCGGCGCGGGACACCTGCTCGCCGTCCGGGCCGGTGTGCGGCGCCGCGATCAGGAACAGCTCGGCCCGGCGCGTCATCACGGCCTCGCGCCGCTCCACCGCGATCCGCCCGGCGGCGATCTTGCCGATCCGTTCCTCGAACGCCTGTGCCTCCCACAGCCCGTGTTGTTCGAGCAGTTGGCGCGCCGTGCGGAGGGCGACGGCGACCGTGTCGAACCGGCCCTGCCCGGCGTCCTGGTCGGCACGCCGGATCCGGCTGTCGAGCTCGGTGAGAAGCTCGGTGTCCACCGTGTTGAGCGGCGCGCCGACGTCCATCGCGCTGGTCAGCTCGCGGCGGTACCGGTCGAACCACAGCCGGTGGGTGCCGAGGTCCTCGGTCAGCGTGCGGACCACCGCGTCCTGCTCGGCGCACTGCCGGTCCAGCGCGGCGGCGGCAGTGCCGGCCACCGTCCACTCCACGCCGTGCAGCGGTGCTTCGAGCCGACCCACCGGGCCGTCACCGGGCGCGGCCGCACCGCCACCGGCCAGCTCGTCCAGCGCCGCGCCGGCCTCCCGCAGCCGCAGCTCCAACCGCTCGAGCAGCCAGCGCTGGCCCGCCACCGGGAACAGCTTGGCCCGGTCCAGCCGCTCCACCTGCAGCCGCAGCTGTTCGGCCAACGCGCGCCGCTGCTCCAGCAGCCGGTAGGCCTCGGCCAGCCGGCGGACCAGCCGAGCGTCCGCCCCGCCGGCCGCGCGCGCCTCGGCCGGCCCGGTCCCGACGGCGGTCACGGTGACCCGCCCAGCCGCCGCGCGGCCTCGGCCAGCCGGGTGTCCAGCTCAGCGCGGTGCCGGGTGACGAGCTCCGGCCAGAGTTGCCCGTCGACCAGGCCCCACTGCGCGAGCAGGGCGTCCCGGTCCCGCGTGTAGATCTCCAGCTCCACGCCCGCCCGCCCGACCGGCGACTCGTCGGCCGGGGCGGTCAGGGTTGCCGAGGCCGCCATCGGCGCACGCGGCGGCGGTGGGGCTCCGCTCGGCTCGGCGGGGGCCACGAGCCGCCCGGCGGGCAGGAACCCCACCGGCGCGGCCCACTCGGCGCGCAGTGCGCTGGCGAACGCGCGCTGTTGTGCCCGACCGGCGGCCAGCGCCCGCTCGAACGACTCCCCATCACCGAGTGCCCGGTAGAACGCGTGCAGGAACGCCGCGCAGCCCTTCTCCGAGACGCTGCCCCTGATCCCGACCACCGCCGGCACCACCCTGGCCAGCTCGGCGGCCAGCACGTCGGTGTCCGAGCCGGCGAGCACCACCAGCCGGGGCCGCCGGGCCGCATCGAACATCTCCAGCAGCTCCGTGGCGGACACCAGCACCACGACCGCCATCGGGTCGGTGCCGCTGGCGTCGCCGAGCGCGACGTACTGCCGCCCGTCCGGCAGCTCGACCCCACCGGCCGCCACGTGCAGCACGTCGACGCGCCGTGCCCGCAGTGCCGCCGCGACGTCCGCCGTGCCCTGGCCGTGCCGGGCCTCCACCGAGGCGGCCGGCCACACCTCCCGTAGCGCCGCCAGGTCCGCCTCGTTGTCGACGCCGGCCACCCGCGCCGTGACCACCAGGACACCCAGCTCGCCGGTACTGCCCAGCGGCTCCGGCGGGCGCGGCGGCACCGGCACCGCGCGCAGCACCGACCAGCCGTCGACGAGCAGCAGCTGCCGGTTGACCAGCACGCGGTCATAGAGCAGCTCCCAGGGCAGCCCGTGCACGGTCAGGTCGGCGCTGCTGACCACGAGCCGCATCCCCCGGCCCTTGGAGTCCTCGACCGCCTGCGCCCAGCAGCGCCGCAGCGCCCCGGCGAACAGCGCGTCGAACAGTCGCATGCCGGCGTCCGCCGCCGCGTCGGTGCCCGCGCCCCCGTCCGGCCCGGTCCCCACCCGGGCGCTCTCCTGGTTCCAGTCATAGGCGGGCAGCTGGAAAGTGCCGGCCACCGGCGGCCGGCCACCCACCTGGGCGCTCGCCACGTACCCGCCCGCCGGAGCACCAGCCGGCTGCAGGGTGATCGTGACCTGGACCGGGTCGGTGGCCGCCCCGACGCCAGCACCGGCGACGGCACCCGCACCGGCGGCGGCATCCGGGTGCGCTACGACGCTCGACTTCCGCACGGGACCTGCCCTGTCGCGTCCGCATCGACGGCCGATGAGAAGGGAGTCACATGGTCGCACCCAGGAATGTTGCTGTCCATGAAAAGCGCTTGATCACTTCCACCCGGCCTTGCCACCCCGGCGGCATTCGACCACAATCCTGCGTGCCGTGCTGAGCACCAGCCGACCGAACTCCCCGCACTAAGCCGTCGCACCAATCCCCCGCATTGTTCAGAGAGCGAAGATGGACGCACAGGATGTGACCATTACGGTTCCGTTGACCATCACCGTTCGCCTCGGCGACGCCACCGGAACTCCCGCCTCGGCCCCCGCTGTCGCGCTCGACCGCGCCGCCGCCGCCGTCCATCCGATCTCCTACTACGACGGTTATCTGGGTTATGACCCGACGTTTCTCCAGGTGCCCGTCCGCTTGCCCAGCCTGACCGACGAACAGCGGCGGAACGCGGCCACGAGCACCACAGCCGGACCGAACGACGACCCGACGGTGCTTCCTTACACCCATTTCAGCCTGGTGATGAATCGCGCCCGCCAGTTGGCCTACTACACCGCGGTGAATATTGACGGCAGCACGTCCAACGATCTCAAGCGGACCGCGGACCACTGGTTCTACGACGGCAGGATCGCGGAGTCCGAGCAGATCGGCGAGGAGCTCTACCAGCGCAACGCCCTCGACCGGGGCCATCTGGTGCGGCGGCTCGACCCCGTGTGGGGCCCCGATTTCGAACGCGCCAACGAGGACACCTTCCATTTCACCAACTGTTCACCGCAGCATGAGCGGTTCAACCAGGGCAAGGACCTGTGGGCGGGCCTGGAGAACTACATCCTGGAGAACGCCGAGGCGCTCGACCGCAAGATCACCGTATTCACCGGGCCGGTCACCGAGGACACTGACCCGATCTACAAGGGTGTCCGGCTGCCCCTCGCCTTTTGGAAGATCATTGCGTACTGCCGTTCCGACGGCACACTCGCCACCGCCGCATATGTGCTGGAACAGGGCGCGCTGATTCAGGAGATCCTCAGCCGCGCCGTCACATTCGATCCCGGGACGTACCGGCTGTCGATCGCGGACCTGGACGCCCGCACCGGCCTAGACTTCGCGTACCTGGCCGACCACGAGCTGCCATTGTCGTCCGGCGGGATCGAAAGGGCCGTTGGCCACGTCCGCATTGCGGAGAATTACACGAACCTCGCGCTCTAGTGTTTACCCGATGAATTCTTCAGGACAGCCGGGAGACAGCCAGCGTGGCTAACCCGAGCACCACGTCGTCGGGCAGCGGAGTCTTCCCGGAGCTCAAGTAGATGCACGAGTTGCCCAGCCGGACCCGCACGTAGCCCCGACCGGGCGTCAGCAGCCCACCGTCGCCGAGCTGCAGCGGCCGCTTGCAAGGTCCTTGCAGCTCACCGGCGCGGCCGCCCTGTTGATCACGACAGGGCGGGCTCCCGGCCGAGCTCGGCGGACAGCTCGCGGGCGATGGCGCGGGTGCGCTGGCCGGCCCTCGGCAGGTGCTGGCCCAGGCGCCCCTTCGGCGCGGACACGTTGATCGCGGCGGCCACCTGGCGCCGGAAGTCGTACACCGGCGCGGACACCCCGACCACGCCTTCCTCGAACTCCTCGTCGACCATGGCGAAGCCGTGCCGGCGGACCTTGGCCAGCTCGAGGTGTAGGTCCTGCTCGGTCCGGATGGCCATCCGGCCGCGCGGCCCGGCCGCCGACCGGGGCGCCGGACCCGGTGCGAGCTGCGCGTCGAGCAGGGCGCGCAGCGCCTCGGCCGGCCAGTCCGCGACCAACACCCGGCCGGCGGAGGTGGACAGGGCAGGCACCGTGAGGCCCTCCCAGCCCAGGCCGCGGAACGCGTGCGGCGGGCTGACCGAGCTCACCGTGAGCACCTGGTCGCCCCGCAGCACGCACAGGTGCACCGTCTCGTGCAGGCTGCTCACCAGCCGACGCAGGTAGGGCGCGGCGAGGTGGGTGAGCCGGGTCTCGACCGTGCGCGCGGCGAACGCGTAGATCCGCCAACCCAGCCGGTAGAGCAGCGTGCGCTCGTCGCGTTCCACCAGTCCCTCGGCCTGCAGGGCGCGCAGTGCCCGGGACACCTGGCTCCGGCTGCGACCCAGCCGGTCGGCGACCTGCGCGACGCCGAGCCCGGCGCCGTCCGTGCGGTCCGCGGCGGCCAGCGTGTCCAGCAGCTCCATATCGCGGCGCAGGCCGGCGGAGAACGTGCCGGGCTCGGGTTCGGTCGTGAGCCCCTCGGAGTGTCGAACCATGGCCGTCCCCTCGCCGATTGCACTCATCGCAACGTGCATTGCGCCCATTGAAGCTCCTTCCTACCCTCCGAAACCAGGGTCGGAAAGATGGCGCCCCGACCGGGGCCGGCCAGCGAACCGGCACGCGAGGGGGACTCCGGTGCGGATCGGCGAGAGCTTCATCGGCGACGGGGTCGACGCCGCCCACATCAACACGGTGCTCGGTGCCAAGGACGGGCCGGTCGGGGTGGCCTGGGCGACCGCGCTGGCCACCCCGAGACAGGGGCACGTGCCCTTCGTCGCGGTGCTGCAACCGGGGCTGCCGACCCGCCCAATGACCCTGTTCGTCAACAAGGCCACCATCGCCGGCGACCGGCACGCCACCCTGACCTGGGGCGCGGCCCAGGCCGGCGTCGCCGCCGGCGTGGCCGACGCGGTGTACGCCGGCACCGTGGCACGTGAGCAGGTCGACGAGCTCGTGCTGATCGTCGCGGTCTGGGTCAACCCGCTCGCCGAGTACGCCGACGCGGTGTATGCGAACAACCGGGAGGCCACGGCGCGGGCACTCGCCGCCGGTGCCGCCGACGGACCGGCCGCCGACGCGGTGTTGGACGAGGTGCTGGCCGCCCGGGACCAGCCGGCCAACCCGTTCTACCGGCCCGGCGGCACACACCACGGCCCCGGCGGTGGCGCATGACGAACTCCACCCTCGGCCAGGGCAGCGAGCCATGAAGATCACCGGTATCCGGCTGGACCGGCTGCGGCTGCCGCTGGACCCGCCGTTCGCGGCCGCCTGGGACCCGGTGCCCCGCCGGCACTTCGACGCCACGCTGGTCCGGGTCGACACCGACGAGGGGCTGACCGGCGTCGGCTCCGGGGACACCATGGACGGCTTCGAGGAGTACGAGTCGCTGTTCCTCGGCCGCGACCCGCTGCGGATCCTGAACCACGTCCGGACTTTGGAGACGATCACCTTCCACGCCGCGCGGTACTGGCCGTTGGAGGCCGCGCTGTGGGACCTGGCCGGCCAGGTGTGCGGCGTGCCGGTGGCCACCCTGTTCGGCGGCAGCGTGTCCCGGTTGCCGGTGTACGCCTCGTTCGGCGAGCTGCAGCCGCCGGCTCGGCGGGCGGAGTCCGCGCTGGCCGCCCGGCAGGCCGGGTTCCGCGCGATGAAGGTCCGGGTGGCCCGGGACGGGCTGGCCGAGGGGCTCGCGGCGGTCACCGCGATCCGCGAGGCGCTCGGCGCCGAAGTCTCGATCATGGTGGACCTGAACCAGGCCTGGCGGATGCCAGGTGACATCGCGCCCGCGCTGGACCTGGCCTCGGTGCGCCGGTTCGCCGCCGGGTTGGCCGAGCTCGACGTGCTGTGGCTGGAGGAGCCGCTGCCCGGCCACGACCTGGCCGGCGGCCGGATGCTGCGCGAGGGCGTCGGCATCCGGGTGGCCGGCGGCGAGATGGTGCGCACGTTCGGCGAGCTGGTGGCG
>Ga0137416_10000562_pt1 | contig 17398 bp, 15 predicted proteins | sample CZODoug3_1_1_16f_FD_108282 | JGI IMG/M metagenome (GOLD analysis project Ga0137416, IMG submission 108282) | Vadose zone soil fungal communities from Angelo Coast Range Reserve, California, USA - CZODoug3_1_1_16fungal (Illumina Assembly) | ecosystem: Environmental > Terrestrial > Soil > Vadose...
GACAGAGTCTTTCGGTATGTCGCGCGTCAGCACACACCCTTCGACCAAGCCTTCCGGAAGGTAGTGATTTCGGCACATCTCATCCGCATTCACGGCCTCGCCGTAGGTCATATACATTCCGTAATCGTCGAGAACTTCGCCGCTTTTCAAGTCGCGTTTTGCGACAGCGCAGACTTCGACCACCGGGCCACCCAGAGGTTTCGCCACGGAGTCCCGGAACAGTGCCACGCGTGCGATGGCCGTGGGCACTTCAAAGTGCACCAAGTGATATGGGACAAAGAACGAGTACAACGGCCCTTCACCCATCTTGTACAGATTGAGATAGTGTTGTTGCTTGGGATCTGGATGTTCGGCGAGAACATATACTTTGGTCAGGGGCGTGCCCACCACGTAATCCACAATGCCGCCCAGCTTACGGATTTCTTCGACATCATAGATCTTGCCGATTTTCATGACGTCGTCTTTGTATTCGAGGCCCCTCGACATGCCTCGTGAGCGCACGACGAATCCGGTTGCGTTGGCGACGATAGCTTGTTCAAAGCTTATCTTGGACCCGTCCGCGAAGCTGGTTACCATGGCCGGGTTCTGTGCCCATTTTTCCGCGAAACCCTTTTGCGTCGTTGGATTACGGTACGGATCCTGAAGACCCTTGATGTTGCCAATCACTCTGGGCGTCAATCCCAGTCCCTTTACCCAGCGGTACAGATTGATCTGCACTCCTGGTTCGTCTCCGTCACACGCAGACAAAATCACGCCATTCTTTTCTGCATGGATCTGCAAGACGGGCCCGATAGTGGCGTCGATTTCCGCGTTCAGCAACACGACGTCCTTTTTGTGCCGAAAAGCCTCAAAAGCCAGCCGCGCCCCAAATTCTACCGAGCCAGTCACGTCCACCACAACGTCTACCCCAGTGGATCGTGCCAGCAGGAAGGCATTGTCAGTGACGGCGACTTTCGCTTCATGAATTGCCCGATCCACGTCCCGCTGCGTCGTGGGAGCGACTGCTTCAACACCGACGTATTGGCAAAGATCAAACGCGCGCTGCACGCCCCGATTGAAAACACCCACGAGCCGCATTCCTGGCTTAGTGTGTACAATGTGATTTGCCAAACCCTGGGACATGAAGCCCGCGCCAATGAGCGCGACTCGGATAGGCCGCCCCTCCTTTTCGCGTGCTTGCAGGGCGTTATCAACGATAATCATTTGAAATTCTTCGACCGAATCTTGATCTACTTGGCGATTTCGACGGGCTGGGCACTCATCCTTCGCTTGATCTCTTCTTCCTGTTCATCCAGCCGTTTCCAGACCTGGTCCTTGTCCGAAATCAGGCTGACTGGCAGGGGCCACGTCAGCGCCAATCGGGGGTCGTTATAGTGCAGACCACCCTCGCAGCCGGGTGTATAGAACTCACCGACCTGATAACTCGTTTCGGTGTCATCTTGGAGCACCTGGTAACCGTGAGCAAACCGTTCAGGCACGTAAAGAGCACGGTAGTTTTCTCCCGTTAGTTCGACTGCGACGTGGTCGAGATAAGTCGGGCTCTCCGGCCGCAAATCCACAATGATGTCGAGGATCGCCCCACGGGTACAACGTACGAGTTTCGTTTCAGCGGCCGGAGGAAATTGGAAATGCATGCCGCGTATCGTCCCTTTCTTGCGGTTATATGCGACATTGGCCTGAGCAATGATGGGCTTCAAGCCGTGTGCCTCGAACTCGTGTTGACAAAAGACCCGAGCGAAGAACCCCCGCGCATCTTCCCGGCGCTCCACGTCAGTTACGAACGCGCCCGGTAGCTTTGTCTCTGTGAGGATCATGGAACTGGCTCTCCTTTTCCTCTTGCCGGGGTTTTAGGTTAGTTCGGGCGTCAAGGTAATTTTGTCTGATGGCGAAGCGGTAGTCCAGTGCAAGGAAGCATCCAACTGCCTGGCTTTGAGCAGGCGCTGGATGCTGTTGATTCGAAAATAGCGACCACCCTGCAGGTCTTCTGCGGTGAGCCCAGCGTCGCGGTAGGCGCCATAGAGCTCCTGCGCGCCTTTGCGGGCAGTCCACTGCGGTTGGAAGCCCGGCAAAACGCGCCGAATCTTATCGCAATTGACGCGGTAACAGCGTTTGTCCGGTCCCCCGCCGCGAGCATACTCGATGTGGCAGCCAGGTACGGTATCCTTGACTATAGCTGCAAGCTCGCTAATGCGATAGTTCTCGGTCGTCTGTCCCACGTTGAAAGTTGCGTTGTGGATTACGCTCTTTGGAGCCTCCAGCGTGCACATCATGGCGCCAATAATGTCGCGAATGTGCACGATCGGGCGCCAGGGTGTACCGTCGCTCTTGATATGAATACGGCCAGTGGTAACAGCCGACGCAACAAAATCGTTCAGCACTAGATCCAGGCGCAGACGCGGAGAGGCTCCGTAGGCAGTGGCATTTCTCATATAGGTCGGACTGAAGTGTTCGTCGGCTAGCTCCGCGACGTCGCGCTCGACGAGAACCTTGGATTCGCCGTAGGGGGTGACAGGATTGAGCGCAGCTGACTCATCAAGGAATGTATCGCCTGCAGAACCATAGGTGCTGCAAGACGAGGAGAAGACGAAACGCTTTACGCCGGCCTGTTTAGCTAGTTCCGCCAGTCGCACGGACGCCTTGTGGTTGATGTCGTAGGTGAGGTCAGGATCGAGATTGCTCAACGGGTCGTTGGACAAGGCCGCCAAGTGCACTACAGCGTCGAATCCGTGCAGATCAGCCTTCGTCAGATTCCGTATATCTTTGCGAATTTCGGGTAGCTCCGGGGCCGGTTTTCCGAAATCGCAGCCCGCGAAAAGGTCGGTATCGAGGCCGACTACTTCATGGCCGGCAGAGCGAAACATGGGCGCTGCCACCGTTCCTATGTATCCTTTGTGGCCCGTCAACAGTATTCTCATCCTCTTACTACTCCCATTTGCAGCAGATTTGATCTAGATTTCGCGCAGCGGGCCGCGATTCCAATCGCTGAAATCCTTCAGTACTCTTTCGAGAACCCCTCTTGTAAGCATAAGCCGATGGCTAACCCAGATGCTTGTACAGGAAGTTCCCGGCAGTAGACAAAACAACACTCGACAAACCTGAGAATATCCCCCTGAATCCTCGCGACTCCCAGGAGAACTTCGATTCTACCCTTCGCAAGTTCGTGTATCTATAATATTTTAGCAATTTTCGCAAATCACCGAGGTCATCCAGAAGAGGCTCACAATGATCGGCAAAAGGGAGCGACACCAAGCGAGTTCCCGTAAGCCAACTCGAAATGCGGCACAGGACTACGCCATTCGTTAGTCGTTCCCCCGGAGGCGAAGTTGTGATGACCAGTGGCTCATACCCATACGTGCGAGCTAAAGCATACAGCCAACCCCGTTCGTGAAATGCTGACGCATTTGGATGGCGGGCCACCAGATCGTCCCAACGGCCATCCGAGAACGGGTTCATGCGATAAACGTTCACTGTCTCTGTGCGCTCCGCAAACTCCAAAAGGGCATCTGAAGCGGTCCGGGCATTACCGTCTCCACCGCTCACCATCTTGCGCGAGGACTTGCACTTCAGAGACCGCAAGAAGGAGAAGTAGGGACCGACGATCCCTGCGAGAGGCCCTACAACATGGGTCTCCGAGCAAGCTACCGCCGTTTGTGTGTCTGCGAGCATACGCGCGATCGCTCTGCCAGAATCCAAAGCAAACCTGAGCATTGGCCCCGCCTAACCATGGATTACTTGTTGAAAGCATTGCAGTTATGGGTGGTCCGGTACTCTGTAGCCGCGGCCTCCGCCGGCAGTATCTACCTGGCAGGCCTAAGAGGGAAAATCTCTTCCTAAACCTTGCGAACCACTTTCACTCCAGAACTGCGAGATGTGAGACAAAGCCAGGTAAGGCCAGTCTCCAGCCTTCGGAATACAGACCTAGGAGGGCGCACGACGACTCGCCAAAAAATCGAGGGCGGATTCTCGAGTGACGCAACGCATTTCGCTCTGATGCTCGGGCTTGTTTTTGTGCCAACGTTCGCCGTCACTTGAATGTTATCAAGGCCAGGCAATTCAGATGTCCCTAAAGAGCAGGTCGTACTGCTCGTCTAAGGCGATTCGATAGGCCTCTGCCTTTTGTTTGATTTGGGACTTGAGATTGTCAGCGTTTTGCTCGAGCGCCATAAATTGGCCAATCAATTTGTCGCTATCGACGTTCCCAATGTCCTGGCAGAATTCCGACAACCCTACCCCGCTCATCAACGAATCGACCTTTTCATGGTACGAAATGGCCACAACCGGCTTGTTGAGCCATAGAGCCAACAACACATTGTGAAACCGACTCGCGACTACAAGATCTGTATCTGCCAGTTGTGACAACACCGCGTCGACGGAAGAGGCCGGCTCATCGATAATCTTCCTATCTCCATAATTGATCCCGCTGACTTCTAATAAGCATCTCAGATCTTGCCTGGCGCGGTGGTCGTACACAGCATCACCGATGAGCAAGCGAACGGTGTATTGATGTTCGAGCAGCCAAGTCACGAAGGCGACGAGTTTCGCGATGTAATTTCGGTAGCCAGATTCATCGGTTCCTGAGTTCGCGCGCCGATCGGAATATGTCATTATGCCAACGCCGACCACAGCTGTGTGGCCGTCATAGCCCTGAGAGCTGGGGATCATTGCTTTTGGCAGACTGAACGCCAAGTCCGGGCAAACGCTGTCTCTCGTAGTATCGAAGTGGAGACTCTCGAGGTATTCCTTGGAGAAGCTGTCGCGATAGGATCGGTAGTCCGCCAACGCCAATGCTGCCTTAACCAACCACCTACTCAGCGGGTGGCGTATGGGCCCTACTCCAACGCTCACAAACAGTAGTTTGCACCGACACAGTTTTGCGATGATCGACCACTTCAAGATGTCATAGTGCAGGCCAAAAGGGAGAATGCCGACATCTCCCAGCATTCCCGTGCCTGTCATAACAAGCATGTCGACACCCTTTAGGGTCTCGAACACCTTAGACCATCGATACAACTCCATCGGGATTCCAACAAATATTCTCCTTAACAATCTCATAGCCCTATTTTTCATGGACGGCAAAGACGTTTCTCTGATCGGGAGCGCAGAAATGTTATAGCTCGATGCCACCTCCTTAGGTTCCGAACAAACACAACTGATTTCCGCGTTCGGCGCATACTTTCGAAGGTTATATATTAGGGCTTGCAGCGTGCACTCATTGCCCAAGTTCCCTGCGCCAAAAACGCCGAAGAGACCAATCCTCCGTCGCGTCGAATTAACCCTCATTTTTCACACCGATGATGAATCTTGCAAAGCAGAAATATCTGAGCCCGCATCGGCTCTTCTGAATCTCAATGGCTAGAGATTGCATTCGTAACACTTGCGCTCGGCCTACGGTACTCTTTGTGTTCCGTGGGCATATGAAGAAATACAACGAAGAGGACATCGTGAAGTGGTGCCAATGGGGGGAGGTTCGAAAGTTTTTCAAAAACTGGTGATTGCAAACGTGTTCCCTTTCAATAATTGAGACTCCCACTTTGCAGTAATTGCGTCAACTGGCAATCATCTGTCCCTGCGCAAATGAATCAAAACTGCTTGACACACCTCTCTCACCTATCTGAAATGCAGCGGCATAACGGAGGACCCAGTTCTGGCGGCTCTTATCGAGAGGCTCCAGCCCCCAGTAACTCATCGGCCAATCTCGTCGCAAGCTAGGGTCGCCATCATGAGTCTCTTCCAATAACTCCGTAACAGGTTTCCACCCCTGATCCGTTGCGACTCTTGTTCGAACATCCAGGTCGATTCCGGATACGACAAGATATCCTCCCGGCTTTACGAAACGTGCAATGCCACGCAGAGTGGTCTCGGCATCCGATGACTTCATGTGACAAAGGAAGTTGTTTGCCACCACGATATCCTGAGAGCCCAACACTTTAAGCATATCCGGATCGCGAACATCACCTAGATGCCAGATGATGCCTTGCCTGATCCAACGCTGGACTATTAGTTTATCGGCGTCCCTATCAAACATCTTGTTTATTTCCGCCTCAGTCAAGCGTTGAAAAATTCTCTCTCCCACAAACTCGGGAGATGTGAGGGAGTAAGTTCCCCTCTGGGCAATCTCCAAAACCTCTTTTGAAATATCCACGGCATGCGCAACGACCTTCAACTCCGGCCGCAATGACCGGAGTGTCGCGAGGATAGAATAAACCTCAGCGCCGTTGCTACACCCTAGCACCGCGATACGGAGAGTGGACGCGTTTTCGGCCTGATGTGACAGTTGACGTATGAGTTCGAGCTGGGGCCGATTTCTCAGAAAAAAGGTCCCGAGGTACTGCCTGCGATTGCCCCACCGCCGAGCGAGCGCATGCAGAAAATGGCCGTACGAACGCAGCGGGCGAAGATCCCTTAACGAGGAGGGAAGATGATTCCAGGTCCACTCGTTCATGCGCAAGAATACCCCTACCGGAGACTTTCCACAGATTCTTAACTGCAGTACTCTATCTATCGAGAATTGAGCCATTCATTTCAACTCGAAGAGATTCCGTCTCCAGTCGCGGTCCGCCCACCCCCAGTGCATAGCCTGGGTGAAGGTATAAAACTCAAAAAAATCGTTACGAAGGCCATGCGAAGTTTGCATTGACCACTACACGGGAATCATGGTATTCGGCTCTACTGATGGGCGCCTTGCCAGCCCCCGGAGAAGCTTGACGTAGAATCCTTTTTGTCTCATGACGTACAGGAGCATCGCCAAGTATGTACCAAGCAGAAGACAGGTTTCCAATAGAAGTTTAGGAAAAGGAGACAACGAGTGACCGTAGAGGAATTGCATTCCGAGTGGTACTACCGTAGCCACGATGCCTGAGAGCACAGGCCGCGAAACCACACCCAAGACGTCTCGGAATGAAACAACTGTGCCACGAAGTCCCCATACAGTCAGAGGAACAGTTAACAGCGTCATTGCTGCTGAAAAACCGAATGCTACACCTCTGGGCCCATAGGGTAATCCCAGAACATACGCCGCAGTTACCACCGGGGTGATGACCGACCCTATTTTCAAGCATCGTCCGACCATTCCCGTAGAGGCTAGTAGCCATCCTACAGGATTCATGAGCGCAAAAATGAGGATGGTCGGAGCCAACAATTGGAGGATCGTAGCCGCACTATTCCATCTGGCACCCAGAATGACCATAATCAGGTCGTGAGAAAAAAGAGCAATGATAATGGTAATCGGGACGGTGAGCGCAACAACTAGTGAATAGCCCTTCAGGAAATAACTCTTGAGCCGTTTTGGATCGTCCTGAACCCGTGACAGCGCCGCAAATGCCACCTCGCCGACTGCGGAATTCAGATTGTCCGTCGGGATACTTATGATCTGGTAGGACCTGCCATACAGGCCGAGTACGTCTGCTCCCCAATATCTGCCCAAGAGAATCTTATCAAGATTATAGGCGAGGTAAATGACGAGGCTATTTAATGTCACCGTGACGCCAAAGCGCATCAAAGGCCGAACACCGACTCTTTTTCGCGGCGCCCCGGGAATCCACGATGTGGCTAGCCAGAAGCAAGCAGTGGAGACCAGTGGAAGTACGACCGACATTATTACCAGAGCCCAGTATCCGTACCCTGCAACGGCTAGGCCGATTCCGAGTGCGGTGCTCGCCACCAGAGAAATAATCTGTATCATCGCCAGGGCGGTGAAACGCATTTGTCGCTGCAGAAGCGCGGAGTGTTGCACCCCCGCCGCATTGAAAAAGAATCCAGTGGCCAAGACTATCGTCATCCAGAAGAGACGGGGTTCGTGATAAAAACTAGAGATTATCGGCGCAGACGCTGACAACAGAAGCCCAAGAATCACGCCAGCCAAAATGTTTATCCAGAATAGCGTTGAAATCTGCTCATCGGTTACGGTGGCACGCTGAACGGTGGCCGTCGAAAGTCCAAAATCCCTGAACAGATTCAGCACACCTGTAAAGGCCGTGACCATGCCCACCAGTCCAAACTCTTTCGGGTCCAGTAACCTGGCCAAGACCATCAGTGCCCCGACCCGGAGAACGAAGAATATCGTTTGCGCGACGACTCTCGCAAATCCGCCGCGGATTGCTTTTTCCCTGAGATCTTTCATCGGGAGGTCAAGCCCTCGGCCAATAGGTTGGCCATCTGCATTGTTCCCGGGAAGTCTCGGCGACGAGTTCATGTATCGTTTCCTTCACTTTCAAACATTAGACTTAGGCAAGAACCTCGGCGTAGTCATTGGGCCAATCCCACACGCGGGTGCAAGCGGAGTTCTGCTCAGTTTGAAAGAGCACGAGCCGTTGCGAAATCCTTGACGATGACCTCTTTCGGCTTTGAGTCTGTAAAAGAAAGCCGGTCACGCGCTATCGTTAATCGCGCCGATCAGCTCACCATAATCAATACGGATGATCTCTACCTCTGGCATCTAAATTCCCCGCACCCTACTCAGAATTGCCGAATCAAGCTGAACTATCTCGCGAGCGGCGCTAAGCAGCGATTGTGCGAACACATCTGCGCCACCATTCCCAACCTCATACCCTTTTACTATGCGAACTGTCTTGCAACCGGCGCTTCTGCCGGCTTCGACATCGATGTCGGAGTCACCGATCATCCAAGACGAGGCCAGATCAAGTTCGTATGTTTGTGCGGCTGTTAAAAGCATACCTGGGGCCGGCTTGCGGCAGCTGCAAGGAGGTTGCTTTTCGTGTGGGCAGTAATAGACTTTCGTGATTACGGCACCCGCGTCTGCGAGTTCCTGACACATCCGCTGGTGTATTGACTCCAATTCGTCCTGCGTCAGCAGTCCTTTCGACGCACATCTTTGGTTGCTAACCACAAAGACGCAGTAGCCCGCTCGCGCGAGCAAGGCTATCCCTTCGGGGACTCCCGGAAGAAATTGCATCTCCTCCCAGCGGGTTACATACTGGCCTTCCGGCGGCCTTCGGTTGATAACCCCGTCACGATCCAGAAACACGGCCCTATTCATGGAATAATTCATACTCCACTAGTTCCGAAATGATGTGGCCGACCAGAATATGGCATTCTTGAATGCGCGGAGTGTCATCCGACGGTACGCAGATGCAATGATCCACACACTCCTTGAGCTTCCCGCCGCTGCGCCCCGTCAACCCGACTGTGCGCAAGCCGATTTTCCTCGCTGCCGTTCCAGCGCGAAGTACGTTTGGTGAGTTGCCACTCGTCGTGATCCCGATGGCGACATCTCCCGGCCGCGCTATTGCTTCGATCTGGCGACTGAAAACTTGGTCAAAGCCATAGTCGTTTCCGATGGCGGTAACGCACGAAGTATTCACCGATAAGGCCAACGCGGGTAAAGCGGGCCGGTCGAATGCGAAGCGCCCCACAAATTCCGCAGCAATGTGCTGGGCATCGGCGGCACTACCGCCGTTCCCGAACAGCAGAGCTTTGTTTCCTTGCTGCAGGGCCTTGATCAGGACCTCGCTGACCTTTGCTACAATTGACACGAGGACGGAGTTGTGCAGCAGATCCCGTTTCGCAGCAATCGAGGCTTCGATTAGCTTGATTACACGAGGCTCAAAATTACTTGTCTGTTTCATCCACCCTCCACGTGAGGGTCCTTTTCACATCTGAGAAAATTTCGATGACAGGCTCAAAAATAACTGCGCTGCTGGTATCGCCTTATGTTCCTTCTCTTGTGAGTCTGGGAACAGCTTTACGAAGGGGCTGCTGTAGCCAAACTGGTACGGACGAGCAATCCGGCAGGAATCAGCATGGCTCAACTCGATGAGCCGGGCCCCCGCTTGCGGGAGGCAGCTTCATAAAGGCGCCCACAAAGCCCCTGTGCCCGCGCGTAATCTTCCGGCGTGCCTATGTCGATGAATACTCCTTGCTGCTCCGATGCGTAGACTCCGCGAGCCAGCAACTGTGGAAAGATGTCCTTCTCCAAACTGGCTGGTCCTTCCGGAATATGCTCGAATATCTCTCGATTGAAAACATAAACGCCCGCGTTCACAAGCCCGCTGGGCTCACTGCCGATTTTCTCCGCAAAGCCGTTCACGCGTCCTCTGGCATCCATCTGAACCGTTCCGTAACGCATGTCATTCTGTATTCGAAGCACGGCCATGCTTGCCAGGCCGCCAGATTCACGATGAAACCGAATCAGCTGCGGGAAGTCCATCTCGATGAACGAATCGCCGTTCATCACCAGAAAGTCGGAAACCCCACGAAGGAGGGGCTCCGCGAACTTCACGGCGCCGGCGGTGCCCAGGGGATACGGTTCCTTCGAATACTCAATCGCAATATCCCAGGTATGGCCATCGCCCAATTCATTCTCAATTTCGTGCGAAAGATAGCCCGTACACATCACTAAATGCCGGATGCCCTGGCAGCTCAGTTGCCGCACAAGCAATTCAAGAAAGGGCCTGTTGCCGAGTGCCGCCATGGGTTTCGGCGTGGACGAGATTACGAACCTCAGGCGAGTTCCCTTGCCCCCAACAAGCAGAACAGCTTTAGTATCGTGGCCAATTAGGGCCATATGTGATTTACCGACGCATGCAAATAGGCCAATAATCGGAGGTTCGAGCTGTGAGCGGTTCTTAGAAGCAAGAATTGCGCATCCTGAACCGCAAGAGAGCAACCGTACCTGTTCCGCGCATATTTTTTCCTGAATTTCCTCAGTCTGGCCTCTGCCCTGGCAAGGCGAGGCCGGGCCAGCGCGATTTTTGATTGCTTTCGCCGCTGTTGCAAGCGGAGTACGGCACTCGATCCCAATACTCGAGCATGGACGCCAAGGTCTGATCGGTGGAGAACATGGGTTTCCAACCTGTGTCTCTACGGAACTTCTCTGTATTTCCGAAAATAATCTTCTCGTCAGAGGGTCGCAACAAATGAGAGACTCTTCGGACCTCTGCCTTTACTCCAGACAGTCGCATCGCACTACTCAATAGCTCGCCAATCTCGTGAGTCTTGGTTGCGCACAGATTGTAGGCTTCGCCGCGCTTTCCCCTGAGAGCAGCAAGATAGAATCCACGAACCGTGTCGTTCACATCGAGGAATGCCCGGTGCGGCTTCAGGTTACCAACTTCAATTACCGGCGGCTGCAAGCCCTTCTTGATTTTAACCAATTGGCGAACGAAGTCCGAAGGCGCGTCGTTTGTCTTTCCCGGTCCTGTGGTGTTGAATAGCCGTAGATTGACCGTCGGAATCTTATAATCGAGGAAGTACTGACGCGCCAACAGATCTAGACAAACTTTGCTGATTCCGTAAGGGTGCAAAGGCCGAAGCGGCTGCTCTTCGCCAACGGGAATGGCGGAAGCCGGCACATGTCCGTATTCCGCGCTAGAACACGCCGACACGACCACGGGCCGGCGCTTCATATGGCGCACCGCTTCGAACAAATGCAACGAGCCCATGATGTTCGATTCAAAGGTGCTTACGGGATCCTCCCAGGACAAGGTTGGCAGGCTCTGTGCAGCCATGTGAAAGACGTATGTCGGCTGGTGCTCCCCCAGGATCTGCGCGATTCGTTGACCATTGCGGAGATCGCATCGGGCGAAGCTCAAGTTGGGCAGCTCCGGTAGTGATTCAGAGCCCGGCAGATAGTAAGTGCCGACGACGTTCCAACGCTTCAACTGTAGAAATCTGACCAAATGGGATCCGATGAATCCTTCTGCGCCGGTCACAACTGCAGTTTTTTTCATTCGTTTTTCACGGGGAATTGCGCGCATCGATCAAAATAACCAAGATAAGGAATGCCAAGAAGGACGTAATCTCTAATATCCTATTGAGCTCTGCCAATCGGTATGCTGGTTCACATCCCAATTGTAATCGAATCGACCGACGACGATAATTCAAGGGTAGCGCATGAAAAAAATCATCAACAAGACATCAAAGTGGATGCACGTGTCAACTTTTTGGATCACGACCCTGTGTACGCCAAGACCTATCTGCTGTGGAACTGAGGTACTTGCGCAGCTTCAACGATGCTCATGAAGATTATTCTTTCATCGTCCGTGTCTCGGTGCGATGACTTCAGCCCGACTCGTATGGTGCTCTTCTCCTGGGGCGTGACTGCATTTCGCTCAATGTGACAATCTCAGTTAACAATAGCCTTGAGGTTTGTCGGGGGCGGAGGAGGCGGAGAGCCGGAGCCGTAACAATTGTTTGCGTTGAAGCTCAGGACGTTCCCGGTACCATCTGCTGGCCCGCCCATCGCATTGGTGTAACAATCCTGGGCAGGAATTGTGAATGCATGGCCAGCGACACCGGCGATATTGCCGCCGGTCACGTCAGGCCCAATCGGGGGCCACGCTTTTGCTGAGGGCCACCACGGGGGCTTCGATGTACGGTAGAACGATGCCGGAAGAGTCTGGGTCAACGGAAGAGGATTCGCAAATTGACCCAAACTGATCGGTACTTCCGAAATCAGGAACCTTAGGGCGTTGTTTACGACGTCGTAGTTTCCCCAGCGCATAACCGTGCTCAAGGTGAGCGGATCATCAGCCACGAAGCTCGCTCCCGTACCAAGAAGAAAAACCGACTGGTCAGGACTGGGGCCGTTATTTGCAATTGCTTGATAATTGGTGTGTGGCCGGGCCGTACTGCCAAGAACGTTTCCAATGACATTGAAGTACCTCGATAACGGGTACATGATGATCGGGTTCGTATGGGTCGTCGTTGTGGCGGTTCCATTCTTCTCAAATCCATCGTAGCGATTGCGGAACAATGTTGCGAAATGAGCGGTTCCGTGGAATCGGTCGCTATACAGCCCCGTCCCGACATTTCCTTCAAGCAGAATATTCATAACCGAGGAATGGAAGTTGACACCCTGTTGTAACCAGTTGGTAGACTGGCCAAAATAGTCATTAATCGCAAAATTGTAGCCGGCCACGCAGCCTTCGCAGTCAGAGTTGAACATCTGAGGGGCCGCGACCTGATGAAAGACGTTGTTTTCTTCAAGAATGTCGGAGGCCCCGAATGTCTCCACCCCATAGCTTTGACTGACGGCGTTTTGGGTTTGATAGAAGTAGCTATCCCGGACGACAATTTTTGCACTGGTCCATATCGAGACATGACTACGGTTAGGCTTGATGCTGCGAACGCCTTTCACCCAACATTGCGAGCAATTGGAAATCAGGATGATATTCACGCCGCCGGAAACGGCACTATGGTCTATCGAAAGATTTTCAATCCCGTCAAGCGAGACCGGATTTGAATCCCACCACGCCCCCGGCGACTGGCCCGGTCTCCAGTTCGGCATGTAAAGCCCAGGCACAAAGGTCACTGTATTACCACTAATCGCAGTGACTGTCACGATCTGCTGCTGACCTCGTGGGTTCAGCGGAACGCCTCTTTGCGCCCCGGAATCCCCGCCTGTTCCACCGTTATCTTCATTGCAGTTCGGGCTTTGGCCCGGACGCTGAGAAGGCGACTGCTCGCAGACGTAAATCGTGCCGGAATCGGTAAGGTCATCGATCTGATCGAGAATCATGATCTTGCCGACGGCCAGATTCGTGACATTACTCAACGTAATTTGCGTCGTGCCCTTTGGCCAAGGGCCACTGCCCGTGAACGTGGCCGTATTCGATGGACTGCCATACCAGTTGTTGCCGGGAGTTTTAATGCAGATGTCTGCTCCCTGACCATTACATCCCCCGGAACCAGACATAACGAGAAAGGTCTGATTGGCCCCCGCACCACGCAGCGTTATATTGCTCACACCGTTGAATAAGATTCCGTCTGACAGGCTGTAGGTCCCCGCATTTAGGAACACGACTTGACCGCTGGGGCAGGACGCAATAGCAGAGCTGATTTGGGCCGCGCTCGCACCCGGATTGAGCGTAGCACAGATCGTCGTGCGGTTTGGAATCCCTCCTGATATCCCCACGTTCGACCAATCAATAGCTCTGCTTGGATCAATGATCCCAGACCATTGCTGTGCACACCCCGGAGCTGGTGCTATGAAAGCGAAGATCAAAACAACAATGGTAAAAAGAAACAGCCGTGCTCTTCTCATGTTCCCTTCAGCACATCCTCACCGAATACAGAGTGAGTGCGCTTTCCCGGTGAGTGCGCATGGCAATGGCATCTGCGCTGGCGCATTCTCCACCTCAAGTCTTACTCTAAGACAAGGGTTTCTTACCACTGTCCTTAAGGCCAAACAAAGTCCAGGTGTTCCCACTGGTTCAAAGGTAATCATCGAACTTTATGTTATGTTGCTTAGACTCTTGTATGAGGCATGTGCTTGATTTGACTTGGGTTAAGCAAATCGCAACCTAATCGGAACACGCTACGCGATACCAAATCGTCGGCACCCTTCTATTGTTATTGTCCGAGGGCCAGAAAATTTGAACGGCTGTGGGAGACTATGCTTGTTCCGCTTGTTCCGGCCCACAGACAGCAACCTGGCTGTCTCTATTCGAAAAGGCCCACGGAACACATAACAGACTCTTGAGCCGTCGCCTCAATGCCTCACGTCGTTGGGGCGGGACGAAGAACAGCATAAAGCCGCCGCCAGTCCTATGAACCTATGCAAAAATAACTTCAACGTCCTTAGAACCAGATTCTTGAGCCCCTTATCACTCAATCACCCATTTGTTTGCGTCTTTCCCAATATTCAGATAACCGCTAACGCAACAAACCCAACGAGAAGGAAGGCTACTGTTGTGGCCCCTTCTGGAGTCCGTAACATAGTGACCTGCGCCTGGCTCCACCGATTGTTTGAATAACTGTACATCCAGTTTGGTACCGTTGCAGGATCTATATCCGAATGAGCCAGTCTCCATGAGCGATTGTCAGAAGTTAGAAAATTTAATCCATACCACGGGTCGAACGGGCTAGGACGAATATCTGTTCCGGTCAAAAGAATACTTTGGACCTGAACGTTCAGTTCAACGTCCAATCCGCCAAACTGGCCAGACATAGAGGAAACAAAATAGGCCGTGCCATTTATGGTAGAAGGAGTACCAAGCGGCGCAAGACTAGCCGGTCCAGTTACGAGCGTACTATTTCCAGACGACCGACCTGACGCTATTGTCTAGTCCCACGTTATGACCGAGTCAGCTTTTGCCGAGACGGCGAAGCCACAGATAAGTACGGCAAAAAAGAGGGCACGAGCGAAAGCCCTTATAAAGCTCCCGCTCGCAATTACACAACCACGATACTCTCTATTCAGTTTCATACCACTACCCTCCTTTCATCTCAAAATTTCCCCAACTCCTTCTGTAGGTTCATCTCCGCCAAGCGCAGGATTTCTTTTGCACTCAGCTCACTACTCACTTTGTAGACAGGAATCTTTGTTGTCTTCAATGCAGATGCTCGACTCGCCGAAGCCTTCTCAAACCGATTGCCAGTATCGGCTATGTCGAAGTAAACTTGACTGGCCTTTTTTGGATTTCGGAAAACCAGCTTACTTCAAAAGTCGCGGAACACTAGGGTTAGTTCTATGGATGCTCGTTCTGAGCATATACGTGGCGACGCTCGCGCGTTAGACCTTCGTCGTACACTTGCTCCGGCTCATAGACAGCAACCTGGCTGCCTCTATTCGAAAAGGCCAACGGAACGCATAACAGACTCTTGAGCCGTCGCCTCAACGCCTCACGTCGTTGGGGCGGCACGAAGAACAGCATAAAGCCACCGCCGCCAGCCCCTAGCAGCTTGCCTCCAAGAGCGCCTGCGCTGAGTCCCGCCTCGTAGATATCGTCGATGCTGGTATTGGTGATGTTCTGCGTTAGCGATCTCTTGACTTTCCAACTCTCGTGCAGGAGCCGGCCAAACTCATCTAATGAGCGACTCGGGCTGGTGATTATGGCCTCAGCCTCACCAACCATTTGAAACATAGTAGCCAGTTCTCTCTCCTTGTGCGGCGTCGCTTTTATCTGTTCCTTTGCGATTTCCGATGCAGTCCGGGAAAAACCAGTAAAGTAGAGCGCCAGATGTTGCTCTAGTTCCGCCAGTCTGTTCTGTGCAGTTAGTATCCTCTTTACCTCGATTGTGCCATCGGCGTTGAAGTTGATCCGATTGAAGCCGCCGTAGGCAGCACTAACTTGGTCCTGCGCACCAACAGCCTCTTGTAGCAAATTCTGTTCCACGTGTATCGCATCCGCGGCAAGCGCATGCTTATCCCTCATCTCGTTCTTGAGCGCATACAGGCCTAGAAGCAACCCCACTGTGAAAGCAGAACTCGTGCCCAAGCCCGTCCGAGCAGGGAGGTCAGCTACGTGATGAATTTCGACGCCCTCGTGAATCTCCAAAAACTGGAGGCAGGCGCGCACTGATGGATGTTCAATCGAATCGTTGTTGCCGACGTTTTCTACCTTTGAATACGAGATGCGGCTATGGTATTCGAAAAAAGGGGGTAAATGTCGACAAGTAATATAACAACACTTGTCAACAGTGGTTGATAATACGGCCCCGCCGTGCTGACGATACCACACAGGATAGTCGGTACCGCCACCAAAGAATGAAATTCGAAGCGGGGTGCGTGTAATTATCATGCGTTTGACCTCTCACCGATCTTAAGCTAGCGACTCGGAGCCGCAGACAAAGACCTCAATCATCATTTATTCATGTACAGCATAGCGGCAGTTTTTTTTGTTGCGTTGGACTGCTGCCAGTCGGTGCGGTCTGCCGAAGTTTGGGGTGCTTCCTTGCTTTGAGCCGGGATCATCCACAGGTTTTTTGTAACCGTGGTTTCGCAGACGTTTGTGTTTCAGGCGGCGCTGAGGGCGAGCTGAGCCAATTCACCCAAACGACGCTCGCGTTTTACCATACCGGGCGATGGCTCAATGCCTGCTACCTGAAAAATCTTCTTCCATCGATAAACCCAATCATGTCGCAGCAATGCCTCTGCGCTATTTCTGCGGCTGATCGTAGAGACCCGCTCCCGTTCTGAATCGAGGCTCGCGAGAACCTCCAGTACATCCGATCCGTTAGGCTGGATCTCTATCACAGCATCAGGCCAACCAAACATATCACTGAACTCTTCACAATTCGGCGCTTGTCCAATCATCACCGCGCCCGCGGCTGTCCCCTCGTAGTAACGAAAGCCAATTGCAACTTGACCTTGGGTTTCTTCCAGAGCATCCATTTTCCCCGGTGCAACCATGAAATAGCGGCTTCGCTTCGCTACGTTTGCGTACAACTCACGGTGTTGTTGATGATCGTAAACCTCAGTGAAGACACTTGGGAACGTGTCATAAACGTAGAACACGTCCCTACGTGTGGCCGCTCCGAGCATGGCCCTGTGAATCCCTTCCCATCTTCTCCCAATACTGTAGACATCTATGACGCGCGCGGGAGGACTCGGATACGGAGAGAATCGGAGAGCGTCAACAGCACCAGGAAGCCAATGACAACGTAGATTAATGGCTTTGGACAAGGGGCCAACCGTGCCTCTGTAACCTACGAATAC
>Ga0137416_10000566_pt1 | contig 17312 bp, 9 predicted proteins | sample CZODoug3_1_1_16f_FD_108282 | JGI IMG/M metagenome (GOLD analysis project Ga0137416, IMG submission 108282) | Vadose zone soil fungal communities from Angelo Coast Range Reserve, California, USA - CZODoug3_1_1_16fungal (Illumina Assembly) | ecosystem: Environmental > Terrestrial > Soil > Vadose...
GCCAGTAGCACGATGCAGGCTGCCGGTGTATGTCAAGCCCAAAATGCAAAACTCTGTCTTGCCTTCCCGCCGCGGTAAGTTCGATAGGTCCCCGAGGTGCCCCAAAAATCAAAAATGCTTTATTATTGGGTTAAGAATAAGGTCTGTTATATGTTCTTGTTCGTAACCAGTCGTGAGAATGGTATGCCGTTCCTGGACCTCCGACTCGACCTAAGCCGCGTCCCCAGCTTGGACTCGCGGATGGACCTCACGACGACAAAATCCAGTCTGTATGGCAATCAAGTTTGCTTTGCAAGCCAATATCAGCCGCCCGCGAACTAGAATTTGCGACCCTTGCGCGGGGCTCTCTTCTTCTGTGCCGGCGGTCGAGTCAGCGGTTGGCTCCGCTTCCGGATTGCATCGAACTCATCGCCCGGCTGCCAGCCGATCAATTTGGGCTGCGAAGCCGCCTGAACTCCGAGCTCATAACCGAACATCGCCATCTTCGCATCGCCGGTAAAATCCATTCCCGGTAGGTATTCATCGGTCGGCTGATGGTAGCGGTGTTCCACGTAATCCCGTTCCTCTGCCTCACCCCACGCCTCATCATGTCCTTTGAATTTCAATCCCTCGCCAATTGAAAACGAAGGGATCCCCACCCTTGCCAGGCTGAAGTGATCCGATCGGTAATAATATCCCGCTTCCGGATGCGCATCCGGCCGAAGCGCTAATCCCAGCGCCTTCGCCCGCGCTTCTATCGTGGGATAAAACGTCGTCCGCTCCGCCCCACTTACTTCCACCTCCTCTGGGTCCCCGATCGGTGCCAGCGCGTCGTAGTTCAGGTCCAACGAGATCTTCCCAGGGGAGACTGGGGAATGCGTGCCCAAGTATTCCGAGCCAAGCAACCCCTGCTCCTCTGCCGTCACGGCCGAAAACAAAATTGTTCGCGGAGGCGCTGACGGCGTCATCTGCGACCACGCGCGTGCCAATTCCAGCAGTACGCCACATCCCGTCGCGTTATCCACCGCGCCATTGTAGATGTTGTGGTGTTTCTTGTCGGGATCGATACCCAGGTGGTCGTAATGCGCCGTGTACAATACGGCTTCCTCTCTTAGTATCAGATCTCTCCCCAATAGCGCCGCCAGCACATTCCTCGAAACGAACGACCGCAACTGACTCGCCACGCGTGCTTGCAAGTGCACTGGCAATTCGATCGGATTGAACTCCCGCGACTGCGCCTGTTCAAAGAGCCTGTCCAGATCCAGCCCCGCCGCCGCTACGAGCTTTTTCGCCACTTCTACGTGAATCCACGAAGCCGCTCGCAGTTTCGGCGAACCATCCAGCTTCAGATACGACTTTTCGTGCCCCCAAGAGTTCCGGACCACGTCCCAGCCGTAACTTGCCAAGTCCGTCCGGTGGATGATCAGTGTGGCCAACGCCCCTCGCCGGGCCGTCTCTTCGAATTTGTAGGGCCATCGTCCGTAATACGTCAGCGCCTTGCCCTTGAAAAAGTTTGGGTGGTCCGAAATCGGCTCGTTCACGAATAGCAGCGCCACCTTGCCTTTCAGATCAACGCCCTTGTAGTCGTCCCAACCGTACTCCGGCGCGTTGATCCCGTATCCAACAAAGACAATCGGCGCGTCGATATCCGCATTCTCCTCTTGGCTTTCGTTGCTGGTCACGTAATCGTCGAGATTTTTTAATGTCCACGTTCCCCTGTCAGCAGACACGAAATTGAACGACGTGTCGCCAAGCGTCTTCACCCCCACCATGGGGACATCCTGAAAATAAGTGCCTTTGTCCCCGGCTGGCTTTAATCCGTACAGCGCAAACTGCGCCGCGATGTATTCAGCGGCGATGTCCCCCCCACGTTGCCCAGTGCCGCGTCCCTCCAGCAGATCGCTGGCAAGAAATTTCACGTGCGCACGGATCTTTTCCGGGTCCATGTGAACTGAGGCAGGCTCCGGTTTGTTCGCCGCCGCTTCGCTGGGCGTCGCCCGTCTCGCCTCGGTCCTGCTTGCCTGCGCGCCAACGTAAGACACGCTCAGCGCGGTCGCAAGAATAACTCCTAACAGAAACTTGAACTTTCGCATGACTCACTTTCCTCGATTGAAAATGACTTTTCTAAACGAGATGTTGAGCATTCCTAGGATTACTACGGATGGCGCAAACTTTCCACAAGTACGTTGAAACTGTGTCCCTTCCAATCATCTGTCTATGCGAACCTGGAGCCCCTTGCATCACTTCTTGGCCCGGCCCTTTAGCAGGGGTTCTTCAGCTCGGACATCTGTCCACAGTTCGACGGATTCCGGCCATGCGGACACGCGCTACGGCCCCGGAGAGATTCTTGATGCACAACCTTCCGCCGAAACAAGGCGTCCCCACTGCCCTGTTCGAACGCGGCGGCGTATTGCGGGTGTCAAGAGAGACATTCCAGCAGCCGAAAAAGCTGTATAATCGAATGAAATAACACGCTTCGCTCAAGAAAGGGGACGGTTATGAACAAGAACCGATTTGCGAAACGAGTGGCGGTTGCAGCTGGATTCTTTTTTCTATGTGCGGTACCAGGGCTGGCCCGCGCGCAGAGCAGTCCACCCACTCCGGCACCGACTCCGCACAAGACTTTACCGGTGGCCCGACCGAAGAGAGACACTCGCCCAACGGACGATTTTGCCGGATTGCAATATACGGATGAGCAGCGAGCAAGAATTGACCAGATTCATCAGGATTTGAAGGTGCGCATGGATGCTGTGGTGAAAGACGAAAAGTTAGCCGCGGAGCAGCGAGACGCGATGGTCGCGGGGTACCAGCGTATGGAGCGCAGCCAGGTTTTCAAGGTGCTAACGACGCAGCAGCAGAAAGAAGTTCTCAAGAGGGTGCGAGCCCGGCACGCGGCAGAGCAAGAGGAGCAGAAGAAGCAGTCTCCGCCAAGGTGAAAATAGGAAGACTGTGGATTAGTCCCGAAAAACTTACGGGGCCACTGTAAAGAAGACGAGGAGCTGGGACTGCAGCCAATGGTTTTCTACCGTGGGGAGCAGGAGTTTTTCGAGAGAGGCGCCGCGGTTTTCCATTCCAGGAATCGTCAGGACAGCCTGTTCTAATTCTTGGTAGGATTTCTTTCTAGACAATAGTGTTATGCCATGAAGCGACAGCCTTTTCCTGTTTTTTGTGAGAAACTCCCGATTAGAGCAACCAAATATTCAGCGGAACCCCGGCCGGAGAAATCCGCCCTGGTGTGCCGGTGCTTACTTGCTAGTAGCTTGGGTTTCGGGCTGCGGCGAAGGCCTGGCGAATAGAGAATCCTCCAGCTTCGGGTTCACGGCGACGTTTTCGATGAACATTTTATGTGTGACTTTGTTGCCCTCTACGGCGGTCTCGAGAACATAGGGAACCATCAAGCCATTCACGGCCTTGTAGTCGCGCAGGTAAATCGAGACAGGCCGCATCCTGCCATCCATGCGGCGAGGGGTGCCCTCTACCTTGACTTCTAGAAAGGTCTCAGCATCGACCCAGATGTGCTGCACCTGACCGGCCTTCATGGTGACCTTGAGCTTGTAGGCATCCTGGCCTTCCACCTTCTCGACGCCCTCAAGCTCCACCTTGTTGCCTTTAGCGGTGTAATCCACCAGGGGACCGTCAACATCTGATTCGAAGGAAGCCGATTTGAGCTCCTCGGGTGAATATGGTTCCACATCCCTGCGCCCGAGGTACGGGCGCAGCTTCCAGCCGTTGACACCGTCGTAAACCTGCACCGCAGTATCATTCTCGAAGACTAACTCGATCCTCATTTTCCGGGGCCGCTTCTTCTCCAGCACAAACGGCAGTTGGACCTTAGCCTTTCCTCCCGCGTCCATCTTGCCGGAGAAGGAAATAGTTTGAACCGCCCGCCAAGCCTGCAGTCCCCCCTTCGCGGACACATTCTTCTCGACGATCTGCGCAGCAGTAAGATTGGCCGGCGGCCGGGGGCTACCGGTGCCGGTCATCGCTAGGGACATGCAAAGGGACAGAGCAACAGACGACAAAAACGTTTTGCTCAGCATGGACGAGACTCTCCTGACGGATTCTTGAGGCTTTCTGAGTTATTCTACGACCAATCCTTCGAGCCGAAATCTGCCGATCATTATGTCCACTCGGCTCCCGGGTTTTATGACTTTGCCCTTATTGGAAAAGACCATCCAGTATTCACGGCCATTTTCGGGTGTCGCAGTCTGGCGTAACTGCCCTACTTTTTCCATTATAGGAACTTGTAGCGCGAGTCCCGTTTTCTCCTCGATCAGATACGGGGGCTTTGTTTTGTCGTTTATCAAAGCAGCCTTCTCAGCATCCACAACGCGGTAACTAAACCGAATCAAGCTGCCCGAGGCGGTTTCCCGAACGGCGAGGTCGTCGATACCCCAGCGCTTCCTGTAAAAGTCGGCCCCGCGTTGACTCGTCGCGACGGCGGGAGCAGAGCGAGTCGCCTTTGGAGAGGCAGAGGGTGCAGGAGCAGGCGCGGCGGGCTGCGCTGTGCCGATCTTATCGTTTCCCTGTGCTGCTTGGGTCAAATCAGAAGAAACGACAATGCTGCCCGCGAGTGACCCCGCGAGCAGCATGGCCTTTAGATATTTTGTCTCGCCGTTGAACATCAATTCCGTATACCTCGGTTTTTGTTCTCTCGGGGGCAATCGGACCGATAGCCCCCGAGGTCAACTCAGTTGCCGTGGAAGGCGGCGCTTGTCTGGCTCGGCGTCAGAGCTCCGCTGTCGATGAGTGTCACATGCGCGATTGCCATTGCCTTGTCCGCGGGTGTGTACCGAATTTTGATCGTGCAAGTCCCGCCCGGTGCGAGGACCTTGTTGGTTGTACAGGTTCCGCTAGTAATCGCAAAGGTGCTGGCGGCCGCGCCAGCCGTCTTTGTAATCGTTGGCGCGGCACTGAGAATGAGCCGGCTCGAACCCCTATTGCTGACAGTAATTGTGCCGTTCTTCACACTCATATTAGCCGGAGCAGTCGTCAAGTCCGGATTCGGATCGGAGATGGAGACAACCGCGTCGAGATCCGATAGGGGCGCACCGACCTCAATTGCCCCGATATCGAAGTTACCAGCAGCACCACCGTCCGACCTCGGGTTACCGAAGAAGTCGGTCGGCGGGTGACTGATATTGTTCGGGACCCAATCGATGGCCGGCGAACCTCCCGCAGGAGCGTAATTTGCGAGCAATGCACCATAGCCCGTAGCGCCCTTCTGGATCACTGGATTCGTCATCGACAGCGGACCGTAGAACATGTTGATCCAGTTGCTGCCTTCATCCACCGTGGCCGCAGGTGTCAGTGTGAACAATGGGAGGGGAGGGACAAGGGAATCCGCAACGCCTCCAGGCACGGTGGTTCCTACTCCTACCGTTCCTGGCTGTATGCAACCCGGAGCGTTGGCATTGCCTTGGGGACCGCTGCAAAGTGCCGGTGCAATTTCTGGGGGCACACGCGAACCATCGCAGTACTGGCTTGCAACGGTCGTGTTGTTCCCCTGACGGTTGTTTGCGCCCGGATAATCGGCCGCATCATCCAAAATGGAGTACGTCGGATGGAGCGTCAATCCCGAGTTGTGGGTGTTCGGTGCCGTATCGGTATAGACGCCGATATCCCAGTAATACGCTCCACTGGGGCATCCGCCCGTTGCGGTTTGGCTTAACGCCGGTGCCAGTTGGACTACTCCTGCGTTCGTAGTGATGTTGAACGCGCGGTTCCCCCAGAAGATGTCGCTGGTCAGCGCCGGGACCGAGAATTTCGTGCAGTTATGGGTCGTCGTCGGTTCCCCCGGGCACGCCACGTTGGGGTCGGTGAATGCTTGGAGGAAGTTTGCGCTGTGCGTCTCTGTCGCCAACCCTGCCGGCTGCTTGTTCGACGTAGTGACTGAGCCCGTGCCGCAGGCCGCGCTATTTGGATTGTTCGTCGGGTCGCATCCCGGTGGGGCGTGATTGGCATTCGGGGCTCCGAGGGTGTCGAAGAGTACGCCCGCGGTAGCAGTAGCATCATTGGACACCACCGTGTTATTGCGGAAGTCAACCTTCACGGCGTCGTACAGCGCGACTCCGCCTCCGGTCCAACCAGCGACGTTATCCCCGAAAATGTTGTTGGTGATCGAGACTCCGTACCAATTACCAGCATTGCTGGGGTTGTTTAGCACGTCGTTTCCGTTAACGTGCATCAGCATGAGCCCGCCGCCGCTGCCTTCTTCGGCGGTGTTGCCCTGGAACAGGTTAGCGTTAATTCTGAGGCCGGGACCGGAGCCATCCGAAAGCGCCGGAGGGCAATCAAAGTCGATCAAGGCGTTCTCGCAAGCGGCCCCATCCGGAGCCGCACCTTGGACGATAAGGCCGCCGCCGTAGGTAGTCAGCGTCGGGTTGATGCTCTGATTGAAGATGATCGAGTTGTGCTCGATGTCGCCATTCCACATGAACCCGTGCTGCGCAACGCCACCACCGTCACCCGTGCTCAAATTGCCGCAAACCCAGTTGTAGTCGAATAGGTAGTAATCGGAGCCCGTGCAGAAGGTCACACCGCCGGCCGACGACGGGGTGGTGGAGTTCAATTCGTCACCATAGGCAGCGTTGAAGGTGACCGAATTGTTATGCACGTGAGTATGGTGGTTGAGATTTAATGGTTGCGCAACGGAACTGTTCGTGGCGCCAACGAGGGTCGGGTCCACAGTCTCCATCTGGCCAATAGTGATGCCGCCCGACAGAGTCCCGCCATTTCCGAAGACGTGGTTGTTGGAGACTTCCAGGTAATGGGTCCAGCCGTGGGCGAAGATACCGCCACCGCCTTGGGAAGATTTGGTGAAGGTCATGCCATCGACGCGCGACGGGTTGCAAAGGAAGTTGGACTGGTAGAATTGGGATGTACGGTTGCAATCTCCGCCAGTAGCGGTACTGTTGTTGAGAGGGATGCAGCCAGCGGCGTTCAACGGAGTGCAGTTCAACGTATTGTTGTTCTCCAGGCCCTTCGCGAGGATGGTAATGGCCGCGCCTTCGTAAGCGCCCATCAGCGTGGGTTCCTGCAAGAGTTCCGCAATGTTGCCATTGAGGGTGGCGTCCCAACCGACAACGGGCTCGCCCAGTGCCGGATCCACCGAATTCTGCATGTTTGTGCTGCAGGTGAACGGATTAGTGAGATTCGGATCATAGGGGTGTGCGGCGGTGATGAAACCACCGTCTAGTGCCAAGCCAAAGAGGCAGTTCACCTGCCTGCGCCAAGGCTCGAGCAGCTTGCCGGCGGGGTGCGTGTTCGCGTTCACTATAACGGAGCCGGTGCCGACGCCTTGCAGCCGGAGGGGCTTCCACATTAGCAGCAGTTCGTTGTAGGTCCCCGGGCCAACGATGATGAGGTCGCCTGAGAGGGCACTGTCGATCGCCTTCTGGATGGCGTTGTTCGTGGCATTCTCCCCGTTGACGTAGCTTGGAGCTTTGCCGCCGATGGTGACGGTTACGGTGTCGATCGACTGCTGGCCCCTGGGGTAGGCCGCACTTGGTGCAGTAGTGATCACCAGTTGACCGCACTGTGCCGGAATCTTTACACCCGTGAGAGGATTCGTTTGCAGCAGTGGGCACGTTGGTACACCTGGGGGCACGGTGCAAGTCATTGCGATGTCGCCGCCGGTGCATGTTGCGGCAACACCACCGATGGTTACGTGGGCGCCAGCGCCAAAACCATAGTGGCGTGTGACGAATTTCTGGTTGTACGGAGCACTGGTCGCTGCCGGTCCAGAGTATGCGTCGTTGGGTACCACTTGGTCGCCCAACGCGGTGAGGGTCAAGGTGTGATTTGCTGCGCTGACCCAGGGTCCCGCGCCGCCGCCGCTCGTATCGCCCGTCACGCTCTTGATCATCGGCGTGGCATCCGGGTACGCGCAATCCGGCGGGTTGTAGCCTTCAGCGAACGCCGAGACCGGAACCACCGGCGTGTCCAAGTAAGTGGCATCACCCGGCATAAATGGCATTTCATAACAGAAGGTGCTATATGTCGGGGCGTAATAAGGATCCGTGATCATGGTGCCACTCGGACCCGGGATCGGCCCTGCATCGTTCATGCACGTAATCATCATGTTGGGCGAGTAACCGGTTATGTTGGGTACGTTGACTTCCCAGCTGCCATATACCAGTCCGTTGTAAATGCCCCACTGGTCCGAATATAGGCGGGAAACTTCGTTTCCGTTGAAATCCTTGATGGATACCGGCACGTTGGGGATGGCAAACTTCTCGCCGAAAGCCGGCGAGGCGGGGTCAAATTCGGAAGAGAAGTCGTCCGATATGAACCCGGTAAAGGTCACGGCTTTGGCCACCTTGGTCCAAATGAAGAAATCCGCATTGGCCTGCATCTGATCCTCGAGGGTGACTTCCTTGCGGTCGCACAAGTTTTTAGAATAACCCGCGAAAGGTGCCACCTCGCCGGATTCCGGGGAGATGCTCAAATAATCCGGAACGATACGTAGCAGACCGACGCAGGGCGCGTTCTGCTGGATGATTCCGCCGGGCCCGAAACTTCCGAAGGTGGTGCGGCCATAGTCCCCTGCCTGTTTGCCGTTATTGGTCGTGCTCGGAGTAAACGTGCAGGTGCTAGCCACACCCGGCGCTGTGCAGTTGCTGAACGGCTGAGTGTACGGATTGGCGGCAGTGTAGGGACCCGTATACGAGGGGTTGGCCGCATCGATGGAGGCCTGGTCCGGCGTGATGAAGATGTTGCCCAAGCCGGCGCCGCCGAACTGCGCTACCGCAGGGGCGATGTACTGGTCACCAATCAGGAGGTTCAGGTCTTCCTCCTTATTCAACTCCCAGTTGGGAGGCACGATCACCTCGGTCACGTACTTGGCGGCCGGCAGGATTGCCGGCAACGCACCCATTCCCGCGGCGCCGGTTTGACCAAAGGCAGGGTTGGCGATCGTGGCGCAATGATAAGCCGTGGTGTTTCCTGGAAGCGTGAAGGTTGCGCCTGGTGACAGGCAGGTCGCGCTGGGGAACTGATACAAGCCATCATACGGCGCGGGCTGCAACTGGTTGAGGTTGTGATAGCCGTCATAGCATTTGAACTGCGAGTTGTTCGGCAGCGGCGTATTGGGATACAGGTAGTTCGTCGTACCGGCCATTGTATAGCTGAAGAATGGATCAGCGGGATCCTGGCCGGTGCAGCTCATGTTAGGCACTGAGGTTGTCCCGACGGTGTGAAAGCCCTGGGCCCAAGCATCCCAGCTAGATGTCTGCGTGGTGTCCACAAGGGTGAGACTTGTCGTACCATCTGGGGCGGTGCCCTCCTGATAGAGGTTGATGGTGACATTCGGAACCAGAGGATCCCAGAGGTTCTGGAAATTGTTCCGGGGATCGTCGAAAGGCCGCGTGGAGGTGTACACGACATGGCCGCGGATGCCACCGTTTTCACCTGCAATGTACGGTGTCTTGCCCCAGTCGAGCATATCGAACTGGCCGACGCCGCCCTGCCACCCCTCTACTGTAACGTTGCCCGGATCAATTCGTCCGGTCGAGGGGGTGGAAGAACTACCGCCGGCGATCCCACCGGGACAGGCCGCACTAGCGCAGTACACGGAGCCCGGAAATCTCAGAGCGGGAGGAAGCGGGAAACTCTCCTTCGAGTTCAGTATTCCCTGATAGGGGCCAACGTTTCCGTTACCCACCGGTCCAGGACCGTCAACCTGCCCACCAGCGTCGTTGACGGCGTGCACGCCGGTTCCGCGGAAGCGCGTGGTGTCTGATTCCACGGTGTAGAAGGCAAATAGGGGAAACGTTTCGTCAAAGCGGGCCGTGCCGGTGATGTCGCTCAACAAGGTGTTGACAAATTTGCCGTTGCGTTGGCGGACCCGAGTGGGAACCTGAATGAGTCCTGGGCTAAGAAGCGGATCCAGATTTCCGTCGGGGAGAAGCACCGGGGCGCCTCGACCTCCGACATCCATGTAGGTTCTGCTCCACAGGTGCGTCTGCCAGGTGAACGTCGGGAATACTAAATTCACCGTCTGGTTGCCGGTTAGGTTCACTGGTCTGCTTGATCCGTCCACGATAAAGTCGTCCCACTGGTCGAATAGCACGATTCCATAATTGCCGGAGGGAAGCCCGGGTGCCCCGGCTAGCCCATCAAAGGTGAAGTTCCCATCGGGATCGCACTTGGCCAAGGCGATCGTGGCGCCGTCAGAATCGCCTATGGCGGCGTAACAGTTGGTATACGATAGCGGCGCGTAATTGCCTGGGTTGCCCTGGCCAAAGACGGCGCTACTGTAAAGGTTCTCGTTCGGCGAACGCGACTGGTGCAGGTTCGTCACCTGGCCATGAACATGGTTGTTGCATGGCGGCGTAAATGGCGGTGCGCCAAGAGTGGTGTTTGGCGGTGCGCTGCATATCGCTGCCAATCGTGCGTTGATATGCGCGGGGTTGGCCATCCCGAAAAACACGTGGTATCCCCCCGGTCCAAATTCCTGGAAGTAGGGAGGTTCACCCACCCTGATGAAGGAGTCCAGGAAGTGGCCGCCGTCCAAAGAGTTGGTCTGGAGCCATTCCTCTCCCGCAGCCTCTCTCGCGGCTCCGGGGTGGGCGATCAGCGAATATTTCCCTTGCATGAGGTTCCGAACAACCACTTGGCCCGTGAGGGGCGACGGAACGGGGTTTCGTGCAGCATCGACTCCGTTTTCGAATTGCGGGCACACAATGATCACGCCAACGCCTGCGCCTGCAGTGTTGGAAATGGGGCAGGCGTCAAACCCCGTGTTCGGGTCGATGGTTCCGTTCAACGCGTTGGTTAGCGGCACGTTGAACGTGTCATAGGACATCTGTCCGGTAAAGTCACCTACCCCGCCCGCAGTGTCCCAGATTTCGATCTGGAAATCTCCTAGCGGAACCTCCAGGGTCGGCATGACGTCCGCGCCCCCCCCGGTGTCCGGTTCCCCATTGAGTGGGTAGTTATCCTCGAAAACAAATGCGGTGACCGTGGCCGTCCTGAGTGGCTCCAGTTGCAGGTTCACGGTCACATTCGCGACTGCGGGAGCGGCGGGCGCGGGATAGGTACACGTGTAGCTTGCTGTTCCTACTGTTCCTGTGCAGACTCCGGCTGGAACGGGAGCACCGCCCATGGTGTGCCCGCAACTCGAAGAAATTGCTATTCCCGTGGGCTCTGTCCCAGCAGCGCAATTGGCCGCGTTGAAGCTCCCGTCCGGGTTATACGGACTCTTAGTATTCGCGGTGTTGAATGCGTTCGTGGAGTCGCCCGACAAGATCGAGATGTAATAGGCAGCAGGGGTCCCGTCTGGATTGGTGGCGGCCAGGTGAGCGTCTACGGGGGAGGACATCGGCAGTTGTGTGGCACCGATAGTGCAAATGCCGTAGCCGTCGCAGGCCGCCTTGACGTGCTGCCCGGCGGTCGCGCTGCACCCGGCTGGCACGCCGGGCGATGTGCAGGACGTACCCGCGTCGTAGACCGTTTGTCCCTGCCCGCAACTCTGCGGGCCCGTGCAGCCCGACGCTATGACCGGATAGTGGCTGGTATGGAATTGCGTGGCGGGGGTGGGAGGCGCTATCGAGCCAGTGGGCAGAGCAGGGCAGCCCGTCGGCCTGGCGGCGCCGGTATTCACCTGGCACGCGGGGTCGATGTGGAATGTAAGGTCTTGCTCGATGATCCACTTATAGTCCGCGATCGCGGCTTTGGTCGCCGCATCCTGCACCCTCACGTTCAGACCGCTGCCAGGCTGGAAAATCAGCGTCGCTGTCGCAGTATTACTGAGTATAGCCTGCGAGTTTTTCGCCTGGTACGTGAACGTGCAACCTGTCGGGGGGCCACAAGTGCCAGGAGCTGCGGGTACGGCGGTGAAGGAGCCATCTGCGCTCAAATTGACAGTTACGCCAGACGGAGTGCCAATAACGGCACTCAGCGGGTAGTTGTTAGGATCAGTGTCGTTGCGCAACACGCCCGGGGCGGCAACCCTCATGAGCGACGCGGTCGCGCTGGTGTAGCTATCGGGATACGCAGTCGGTGCGTTCGCGGAGTTGGCGGTGGCGGATGCGTTCAACGTCACCGTCGTGCAATAGGACGGGGTGCTGGTCGTCGTAGTCCCATTGGCGCAATAACCAAAGGAATCGGCGCCAGATCCGGTCGGGACATACGTAAACGTTCCGTTGGGATATAGGGTCACTGCGGGTGACACCGTCGAAAGTTGAACTCCATAAACGTTAGTGTCGTTCGCGATTACACCCTTGCCCGGGTCGGAGACCTTGAGCGTGACGCCCGGCGCATAAGCGTAGTGGTCCGCTACGACGTTGACTGAGGAATTCGCTGCGGCCAACTTGGCCGCGCTGCCGTCATTGACGTCCAGGATGGCTTGCATGCCGCCATCACGCTGGCTGTTGGTCCCCAAAGCCAGGGAGCGATCGAAAATAGGGTAGGTGGCAGAGTCGTAGGTTCCCGCAGTGGTCTGGGGGGGGCTTACGATTACGTCGTACACCTTACCTGCAGCCTGGAATACCTCGCTTCGAACCTGCAGGCCTGAAGGTTGCGTGCCTGTGGGTGTTGGCTTTGCTGTCAGCGTTTTGTTCAAACTGAGAGCCAGCGCGACGTCCGGAAGAACATAGCCGTCTTCCGCTACCAGCAACATATTCAAATTGTCCACGACAGGAACGTGCATGTGCGAGCCGGCATTCACGTAACGCACCAGGACATTTCCGGTGGCGCCAGCCGCAGGAACCGAAAGAGCTGAGGCTACGCGATTGTCCTTACTGAATGCCAAGCCATTGATCATGAAGTACGTCGGAGTGTAGTCGACGGCCGGTGGGTAACACGTAGGTGCTTTTCCGCTGTTTGTTAGGCCGTTCGCGCCTGCGCCACACTGGATATTCCATTTTGCCGTCTCGCTGAACCCCGCGTTCGCGGTTGAGCTGCCCGTTGTGCCGGTGGCCGGGAAGAGGGCCGCGACCATTCTGTTCTGCCGGGCGTCAATTTCGCTCTCTAGCGCGACTACATCGGCATCGTAAGTGACGCCTCCCGCTGTAGAACCCCCGACGGGATAAGCTAATCCTGCGGTTCCTGTAACGGGGGCTCTTGTCACGACCAGGACTCCGTAAAGACCCATAGGACCCTGGATTGAGGGGTACGTGCCCGTGCGAATGAGATAGGTTCCAGGGTTCAGGTTAGTCCATTGGTAAACCCCCGGAAGGGCTACGGTCCCACCGAAAGTGGCGACCCCAGCAATTTCTATCGAAGTAAAGGTGCGGGCCCGTTCGCCTTGAATTGGAGGCGTGAACGTGCCGGGAACAACCGTGGTCCAAGTCGTTGCGGTCTGACCTGCATGAGCCCCATCCATTCGCGGCCCAGCTTCCCGGACTGGAGCTCCCAAACCGCCGCCGGGTTGACCAATGATCACAAGCGACGTCTCTACGGGCAGAGTGTTCGTCAGATTGATCGTCAGGTTAGTGGCGCCGGCCACATAGGGGACGACGATCAGCGGGGGCTGCCAAGTCGTGCCGCCAGTCTGGAGATTATGGGCACCGGTAGTGGTGTTGTAAGTCAATGCCGTGCAAGAGGTACCGGCGGTCGTGCCCTGAGTCACCGTGCCGCACGTCCAGCCCCACATCGGGATGGTATTGCCGTCCGGAAGAGTGGTGGACTGCTGTGACGCGGTAAGATTCACGGTCTGGGCGGAAGATACACCCGCCATCGAGAGAAGAACGGTCACCGCGAGTATTGCTGCCTTCAGAGTTGCTTTGAGATAATTAGATCGCATGGCTCTTCTTCTCCTCGTCCTTACAGCGTCTCATCAATGTTCCAAACGTAGGGATCAACCAGCATCATCATCAGCATGCCGCCCGGGAAAACGTCGTTCGTGGTGATCTCGCGCTCGTTGTGGGAATGCCACATAAAGGCGATACCGGACTCTGGCGTCGGGTTCTGGCTGGGGCTGCCAGGAGGCAAGGGCGACGGCCCGCGTGATCTGAGGACCGCGTCAGGGCCCAGGTAGGGCGTGCCGTTGTACCAGAGGCCGTTGGTCATGATGAGCGGATCGGGCAGGGTCATGGGACCCCCGCCGCCCACTTGGCCGACAGGGTTGCCCTCCAGCGAGTGGTTATGGTCGGCGCACCATTCGTAATAGTTCTGAGAACCGCTGACAAAAAGCCCTCCAGAGTAGGTTGGGATCGTGGCGCCGCTGGTTTGTGTGTAGAATCCGTTGACGTCCGGATTGCAGGGAAGATTGCCGACGTTGGTACTTGTGTGTCCGAAAATATCCCAGCCGAGGCCTTTACCCGACCAGTAAAAGATTCCCTCATCCGCCTGGCCGGGAGTCACGTCCGTGTTGAATTCCATGCGTCCAGCCAACAGTCTCGGATCCGTCCCAGTCTGGCTGAGGAGCAAATTCCCATCGCGGCCCAGGATGCGCACGTGGTTCCCGTGCTCGTGAAACGGATGTTGCCAATGTCCTTGTCCCATATAGCGTACGAGCACCAACTCGCCTGGATGCATGTGGGGATTGGCGTTGTACGGCTGGTTCGGATAATTCGGCGCATAATCCGCGTCCATGTTGTCCGGCATGGAGCGCCCATTAATAAGGAAATAATTCGGGTGATAAGGCTCGGTCACGACATTGAGCGTGGTCGGGCAGGAAAACTGCAAAGCTGTGTTAGCAGGGCATGATTGAATCAATTTGATTTGATCTTCCGCTTGCTTGTGAATCTTCGGGTCTATCTCGGACCACTGGAACAGGTATTCCCGGTCGTAGCAAGTTAAGGGGTGGTCGTACGCGGAGGATGCCAGCCTGAAATCCTCCCGGCCGGGCTCGGTAGTCGTACAATTAGGCGCACTGGCCGACGTGCCCACAGGATGCGCGGGCCGAACGACCACTGCTCCAAAAAGACCCATCTCGATCTGCAGGTCCGGTTGCGTACCGCTGTAGTACTCGTGTGTGCCCGGCGCCGCGTAGGTGACGGTGTACGTCACTGGGGTTGTCTGCATAGCCTCCTGCGTTAGCAGTCCTTGCACGCCCCCACTGAACGTCACTGTGGCCCCGGGGAACAGAATAGAAGTATTGCCCGCAGGTGCCGGCAGACTGTTCGTGAGCGTCACCGTAAAGGGTATCCCCTCTGTGACGATCAACGTGGGACCCGGCAATTGCATCGTCGGACAAAACCCGAGCGAAGCGAATTGCGCTGGGGCGTAGGTGGGCGTAAATCCCGTAGCGCAACCGTAACCCCAAGAATAAATCAACATCCCGTCCGGCTGGCTGCTGTAGCCTGTGCCGGCATTCAGGCTGAAACTCGTGCCCGTGATGCCGGGTGCGGCAGCATGCGCCGAAGCCACGAGCAGCAAGGCCACCGCCACCACCGAGAAGAATCGAGATACTGCACACCAGGTTTTTGTATTCATGTGGCTCATGGTTGCTCTCCTACGGAGTTACTACGACTTCGGTCATCAACCCGCCGAAGTTCTCGGCGTCGTTCGACAAATGGTCAAGTTGTGGCGTGTACAGGAAGTACGTGCCGGGGGCAACGCCCGTGCTGTCGAGAATCACATCTAGGGACTCGCCGCCGCCTAGTGTGATCGAGTTTGTCTTGATGTAGAGGTTATTGCCTGCTTCGTCTCGCAGGATCTTGGCGTTGAAGCCCACTAGCAGCATGGGGATGCCGACGGAGGAAAGCGTCTGGTATTCCTGAACGTCCAGGTCGGCAATGCGCAGCGCCGCCCTTTGCCCGCAAGTTGTTGCTGTACCGCAGGTTCCGGCGGGGCCTCCGCTGGCGCTTAGCGTGATTAGGGTTGGCAGCGGCTGCGAAGGACGGCTAAGTGTATCCGTGTCCGCCGTTGAGATGGCGTGCGTGGCCGGATCAGGGTTTGTCGCGGTGGCGAGCTGGCCTAGAACGTCCGCCGGTCCACCGGCAACTCCCACCGTGTCGGGATAGCTGCGGCCATTCAGAAGGAAGTATTTGTCCTTCATGTCCGCGAAACCTTCCGGGTTGAAGGTCATACCGACAAAGTGGAAGTTGGGATCGAAGCCGTGAATCTGGATGGGCACGTCGACGTCGTACCGGGTGGAGCCGTCGCCGTCGTTGTAGACATACTTATAACCCGTCGCGTTCAGAAATCCCGGGTGCACTGCCGGCAGCGGCGCCGAGCAGAGGATGTCGGGACCCGGCTGGCCTGCAGCAGGGAGACCAGGATGACATGCCGTTCGGAGATCGTTCTGCTGAAGTAGGGACGTTTGGTAGACGTCGGTGCCTGCGGGCGTTCGATTTTGCCGTGGACGCACATAGAGTTGCCCGACCATGCCCATCTGCAAGTGCTCGGGAGGCGTGATATGGCAGTGCCAGAAGTAAGTGCCGGCATCCGGCGCGAGGTAGTAATAGGTGAAGCTGCCACCGATGTTGATAGCGAGCGAGGCGTCCGGAACGCCGTCATAGAAAGAAGATGCGTTGGGGTATCCGTGGAAGTGGACGGTGTGCTGCTCGAACAGGTCCGGGCGCATAATCATGCCGACGTTGGTGAGCGTCAAGAAGAACTCGTCGTCCTCATCAAAGGCCATCAGCGGAGCGGGAATGTTTCCATTCAATACGCCGGTGTTCATAATGGCCGCAGCATCGGCGCCTGGGCTGGGGTTTGTCGCAGTGGGCGTGACATAACCCACCGCACCGTTAGGGTCGGTGGTTGAAGGGTCGCAGGGAGAGTAGGGATTGGGTTGCCCGCTGAGGTAATTTGCGTTGGCTGGATCGCAGTACGACTTGTTGAAGACGGCTGGAAGCTGCGTGCCCGCCTGGCCGTTCTGGATCGCCTGCAGGCCGGACAAGGGACCGAAGGAGAACATATAAGTCTGGTTCCCATCCGCCTCAGTCATCATACCGTCGCCACCCGAGACTTGCTGGCATTTGATCGCGCCGCCGTTGTCGGTGAACGTCAGAGGAGGATTGTATGTGTAGCGCCCGGACGGATCTGTCGCCGCCGTCCTTGTAATCGGGCCGCTGTAGGCGGCCTCCGCGCTTGCAGGCGTAGAGTTACCGGTGCCAGTGCCGCCGGGATGCAAGAGTGTGGCGGTTGGGCATTGAACTCGAAACGACCCTCCGCCTTGGGATCCGGGAGCCTGAGCGCTCGCGACCGCTGGAATAAGACAGACTAGAAGTATCGGCAAACAAATCTGGTACGGCTTTCTCATGCGTGTCCTCCCGTGGCTGCGTCCAATTGGTGCTTACCGCCAGGAACCACCGGCCTGCAGTGGTCACGAGAATAAGGGCCCGGCTACACAGACTCATTGCTATAGAGCAAAATAACCACCTAGATAACCACATTTCACAAAATGTTGACATGTAACCAAGCGAAGGTCGGTAATTAGC
>Ga0137416_10000570_pt1 | contig 17302 bp, 16 predicted proteins | sample CZODoug3_1_1_16f_FD_108282 | JGI IMG/M metagenome (GOLD analysis project Ga0137416, IMG submission 108282) | Vadose zone soil fungal communities from Angelo Coast Range Reserve, California, USA - CZODoug3_1_1_16fungal (Illumina Assembly) | ecosystem: Environmental > Terrestrial > Soil > Vadose...
CGAGCGGGTTTACAATTATCATCACGCCACGCTGCATGCGCTGACCGAGCTTATTGCCGCAGCGGGGCTCGAACATCCGCAGGACATCCGGCCGATCCATTTCTCGCAGCGAACTTCCACGACCGAGGTGCGGTCATTCGCGCAACTCTATCAGTCGCTACGTCCGGGCGAACTGATCGACGGCACCGCCGATCCGCGCTTTCGCGAGGCCTGGGCGATGGCGCAGGCGGATACGTTTGCGGCCGCGGGGTGAGAGTCATTCAGGGGCGCGCGCTCGCACGGTGGTTCCGTCATCCTGAGGTGCGCGCTCTTGCGCGCCTCGAAGGATGAGCACGGCCCGTGGCCCATCCTTCGAGGCTCGCCCAGCGGTGCAAGCGCACCGCAAGGCTTGCACCTCAGGATGACGGGTGCGGGTGCGCTGATTTGACCCAAAGCCGTCACGCCCTAATGTGGATTTTCGAGGCTGAACAACTCCGACTGCTCGTCATACGCGAACAGTTCCGCATAACGCCCCCACGACACGATGGTCTTGAGCGTTTCGTCCGCGTAGTCTTCCGACATGTAGTCCTCAAGCTCGTTGCGGAAGCGCGCCGCAGGCGCCGAGTGCGACGGCCGCTCATCGAGGACGCGGCGGATCAGGCCCATCAGCGGGATCAGCACGATCTCGGCGCGCCGGCTCTTGGCCGCTAGCGCTGCATAGATGAAGGTGAAGACGATCGAGCAAACGATCGCCAGCAGCATGCGCATCGTCGTGCGCAGCGCATAGAGCGGAAGGTTGGCCGGATCGAGCGATACCGGATTGACGTCGAGCGTCGACAACGGAAGCGCGGTCTGTTCGCCGCCATAGACGATCAGCACCATGGCGCCGATGACGAGAATCAGCGCAACCAGGTCCCAGATGTTGGGACGCAACGCCTGTCCCAATGTCGGGGTCCGGATATCCTCAAGGGCCATCACGCGCCGCCTTGTCAGAACTCGCCATGCAACCGGCCAGAGAAAACGGAAACCGGCCCTCGATCACCGTTATAGGCGGGGTTTGTGATCAGCTGATAGTCGGCGGTGAAGGTGAAGTTCTTGTCGATCGCAAGCGCGTAGTAGGTCTCGAGAATTCGTTCGTTGCGGTAATTCAGCTGACCGTCGCCGATCAGAAGACCGAGCCCGCCAGCGGCGAGGAAATCGCGATGCGCGCTTGACAGGCCATTGATCGCGCCGCCGAGACCGACCGTATCGGCCGGCCGGCCCCAATAGCTTCCCTTGATCGACAGGCCTCCCGACAGGCTGCGATCGATATCGGTGAATGACAGGATCTCGTTCTGGCCGTCGTTCCAGCTCGCACGGGCGAACAGCCCGACATCCTTCATGAGCTGTTGCTCGGCGTTGAGGTAAAAGCCGTATTTGAGGTTGTCGCGGCGGATGCCGACCATCACGCTGTTGATATCGAGCGCCGGGTCCGCGGCGGTGATCGCCAGCGCGTCGCGGTAGTTGCCGGTATTGCCGCGAGTGCCGAAGATGCCGAGCCGCAATTTGCCGGGCTGATCGAAGATCGTGTGACGCTCTTCGAATTCGACCAGCGCGCCGCCGGTCTTGAAGGTGAGGATATCGCTATTCGGCGCATCCGGCACCTCGAACAGACCGGCGCGCACGGCCCAATCCTTGCGATTGAGTTCGACGACGGCGCCGCGGGTGTAACCCGGCAGATCGGCAGGGAAGTCGTAAGCCGCCGCCGACCACATCGCCCAGTTCATGAAGTCCGCGCGCGGGTCTTTGGCGTAGGAATTGCCGTCGAAAAAATCGCCGACGGCAAAACGCCCGACGATCACCGTGATGCGGTCGATGTCACGCTTGCCCGGTAGTTGGTTGGCGGCGTCCGCGATCTCTTCCTGTTCGCCGCCAAGGCCGAAGGTCTGCTTCAGGTAATAACGCTGCGGACGAATTTTCGGGAAGGCTGCGCCGGCTTTTTGCGCTTCCCCATTCGGAAATCCAGCCAGTCCCAGCGTGCCATTGATGCCAAAGCCTTGCGCGATCTCCGCGTTGAAATAGAACTCGCCGCCTTGCCAGAGCCGCGCGCCGAGAAAGGCCGTTGTGGTCCAGGTCTCCTGGATCTGTCCTGTTCCCGGAAGGCTGTTGGTGCCGGTGTAGGGCGCGCGGAAGGATGGATAGGCTTGCGTCAGAAACGTCGTCTGCGCATGCACATTCCAGTCGTCCGATTGCGGCCGCGCGGATTGACCGCTTGCGGAAACCGACGGCGCCCAGGGCGTATCGCCGAATCGGTAGTTGAGACCGAATTTGAGCAGGTGGATGCGGGGATCGACGTTGACGCCCGGCAATGCAAAGGCGCTGAGGTCGTACATCCGGCGCGAGAGATCGATGTAGTCATATTCAAGCTTGGCACTCCAATTGCCGCCAACGGCAAATTCGGCGCCGGCGCCCACGGTCCAGCCGGTATGGTATTGCCCGGGTGTGGAGACGGCGTTGCCGTTGCCGTCATCGATTCTGATGTGGCTGTGTCCCCAGGCCAAGCCTGCGGTCAGATACGGCATCCAGGCCCCGAACGCATAGCCGACGCGGCCGCGCACAGTGCCGGTGTAGTCGATCGTCGCGTTGAAAGCCGCAGGCGCCAGCCGTGGCGCGTCGGGCGGCGCGGGAAACGTCGCATCGGCTTCGAGGCCAAGCACCACATGGTTGGAAAGCTGACGATTGTAACCGGCCTGGTAACCGCCGACCCCGCCCGTGATGGTAGGCGGAAAGAACACGCCTTGTTCGGGGATCGGATTGGTGCCTGGGCCCAGACTTCCGTCGCCATAGCCGACATGGCCGCCGAGATAAAAGCCTGTCCAGTTATAGACCACCTGATAGGCCGGCGCTTTCAGCGTCATGTCCGCCGCCGCAACGGGCGTTCCGAGCGCGAGCGCGCCGAGCCCGAAGCTGGCAACAACTCGCTCCCATGATCGGCGGTCGTGGCGCATGGCGCAGATGCTTCCAGCGCCAACAGTTCCGGCGCGCGCGCCCATCACTGCAGATTTACCGGCGCGCCGCCACCCCAGAAATGAAGCCATCAACCCCGCCGCCCCCGGTCGGATTTCCCGATTCTCCCGATCAAGCCCAGATCGAGTAAACGCGTAACTTGCTTCTGGTCCTTATTGCAAAAAAATCGCAACAGCAACAAGGACCGAGAAGCTGATCGTTGGATGACATTGCCTGATGACAGTTTTGCAACACCGTTCAAGGGATGAAGCGGAAACCCGATCGGGATCAAAAAAACCTGACCCAACTCAGGGCTAAACGGGGCATTCAGGACGTCAGGTTGATCGCGAAGTATCTGTGACGCGGAGCCGCACGAAGCCGCAGCGGGCGCCGTCCGGAGATCGCAGGCCGCGAGGTTAGTCCATCGACGACGCTCGCCTTCGAACTCATGCCGCGCGAGGACGCTGGACTTCCACGGTGACGTGCGACAGATCAGCAAATCGGGCCAGCCTCTGCCGATAATGCGCCGGCTCGCGGGCCTGGGTGGTCGCGATCGAAACGATGGCACCGAGATGCCCCGGGCCAAGCCGCCAAAGATGCAGGTCGGTCACCTGATCGCCCTCGCTTTCGATGATGCTGCGAACCTTCTCCGCCATCCGCGTATCCGGCGTTCGATCGAGCAGAATACCTCCGGTATCGCGCAGCAACCCGAACGACCAGTTTGCGATCACCAGCGCTCCGATCAATCCGGCCAGGGGGTCCATCCAGAGCCAGCCGAATGCACGCGCCAGCAACAGGCCCACGATGACCAAAACCGATACCGCGGCATCAGCCAGGACATGGATGATCGCTGCCCGCATATTGTTGTCGCGGTGATGCGCGCCGTGTCCTGCTTGGTGGTCGTGCTCTTCGAATTCCAGTTCGCGGTCGTGTTGCAGGCCCTCTTGCAGCAGGCGTATCCTGGCAAGGAAGGCATGCGGTTCCGGAATTTCATCGCGCGATTCCAGATATCCGCCGCGGTCCTCGAACGAAAACAGCTGGCGGCCGCCGTCCGGCCGGATGGTTTCGATGGAGATAGCGGCAGCCCCCAGTGGTCCGCCGTTGGGCGCCCTGACGCGGAAGCGTGGCGGCACATTGTCTTCAAAGACTTCGATTTCCAGGAGGGTGCCACCCAACTCGATGCGACGAGCTAATTCGTCGTCACCATGGCCATGCGAGTGGCCGTGGCTATGACCGTGATGGTGTCCGCCGGACAATAACCACGCGCTCACGACGTTGACCGCGAGACCGAGAACGGCGATCGGGATCGCCTCGTTGAAGCTGATGGGGATCGGCTGCAGCAGGCGCGCTACCGCTTCGTAGCCAATCAGCAGGGCAATCATCGCGAGCACGATAGCGCTGCTATAGCCTGCCAGATCGCCGAACTTTCCGGTGCCGAACGTAAACCGCCGGTCGTTGGCATATTTGCGGGCATAGGTATAAGCCAGCGCGGCCAACAGCAGCGCGCCGGCATGCGTCGACATGTGCAGACCGTCGGCAACAAGCGCCAGGGAGCCGAACAGGGCGCCACCCACGATCTCGACGATCATCATCACGCTGCAAAGGATGATCACCGCCCAGGTTCGGCGCTCGGCTTTTTCATGGTCCCGGCCCAGAAAGATATGCTCGTGCGCGGGCGGCGAGGGTACCAGGTTTTCTTCGGTCATATTTCTCTCACTTCAGGTAGGTGTGGACCACTTCAATGAGTTGATCCGCCGCGTCGGCATTCAGGGCGCCCGGGTTCTTTTGCGGATCGACCAGATGGGTGCGGATGTGATCCTCGACCACTTCGGCCATCAGTCCAGCGACGCCGCCGCGGACGCCCGCAATCATGTGCATGATGCGCTCGCATTCCGCCTCTTCGCCGAGCGCGCGCTCGATGGCTTCGACCTGGCCGCGAATGCGGCGGACCCTGGCCAATAGCTTCTTCTTGTCTCGGATCGTGTGAGCCATCCGCGCCATATAGGGTACCCCCCTATACTAAGTCAAGGTTGAGAACCTCCATGCCGGGGCCTGCGAACGCTCGCCCATGACCTGATCGGGGCGCTGCAAACTGCAGAGCGTCTAACCGTAAAGTGAAGGACAACACCCGTTCGCGCTTTGCGCGGCGCAATTTGCATGTCACCATTTTCACTGAGGCGACGGAGGGCCGCATGCGCTGGTGCTTCTCGATCGGAGCGATGCTTTTCATCGGGGCGATAGCGGGCGCCGCCGGCGCGGCCACGTCCGGCCCCGGATCGCCGATGGTCGACACCCCGGACAGCCGGCCGGCGGTCGACATCGAACTCGTTATCGCGGTCGATGTCTCCTATTCGATGGATTTGGACGAACTTGCGGTCCAGCGCGAGGGTTACGCGCAGGCAATCGTTTCGAAAGAGTTCCTTCAGGCGCTGAAGAACGGCCCGAACAGCAAGATCGCGGTGACCTATTTCGAATGGTCGGCAACGAGCGACCAGAAGATCATCATTCCCTGGCGGATGATCGATGGTCCTGAATCGGCGGACGCTGTCGCCAACGAGATCATGCAGACGCCGGTGCGCAGGGGCTCACGTACCTCGATCTCCGGCGCCATCAACTTTGCGATGCCGCTGTTCGAACAAGATCCCTATCGCGGCGTCAGGCGTGTCATCGACATCTCCGGCGATGGACCAAACAACAATGGAATCCCCGTCGCCGAGGCGCGCCAAGCCGCGCTGGAGAAGGGGATCACCATCAACGGCCTGCCGATCATGGTGAAGGAGCCGTCCTATTCGACCATGGATATCGACGATCTCGACTTGTATTACGAGGACTGCGTCATCGGCGGGCCGGGTTCGTTTGTGGTTTCGATCAAGGACCGTGACAAGTTCAAGGAGGCGATCCGGACCAAACTCGTGCTCGAGGTCGCGGACCGGACCCCGGGGCGCCGCACCGTCCCCGTCGCCGGGAAGGAGCCTCGGGTTCCCTGTCTGATCGGCGAAAAAATCTGGCAGGACCGCTGGGGGCGGTGATCCCCACCGCAACCCTCCTTGTCAGGAGAGGGCGCCGCATTCAGAACTCGCCATGCAGCCTACCCGAGAAGATATGCACCGGGCCGCGGTCGGCGTTGTAGGCGGGATTGGTGACCAATTGATAATCCGCGGTCAACGTGACCTGCTTGGTGAGCGCGTAAGCATAATAGGTTTCGAGGATCCTTTCGGCCCGGTAGTTGAGCGCACCATCGCCGATCAGGATGCCGAGCCCGCCGGCGGCGATGAAATCGCGATGATCCTTCGAGAGTGAATTGATGGCGCCGCCCAGCCCGATCGTGTCGTCGGGCCTGCTCCATTTGGTGCCCTTGATCGAGGTGCCCATCGACAGCGAGGCATCGATATCGGTGAATGCCATGATCTCGGTCTTGCCGTCGTTCCAGCTCCAGCGGCTGAACAGTCCGATATCGTCGGTCAGCGCCTGTTCGAGGTTGATGACGTAGCCATATTTGATGCGGCCGGTGCGGGTCAGCGAGATATCGAGATTGAGCGCCGGATTATCCAGCGTCTCGCGGTAGCTGCCGGAATAGGCGCTGTCGAGCCAGGCGATGGTCCTGAGCTTTCCCGGCTGGGAGAACAGCGAGTATCGCGTTTCCAGTTCGAGCACGTAGGTGCCGCGCTCGAAGACGTTGGTATCAAAGCTGTTGGAGTTGGAAGCCGACTGCATCAGGAAATAGCCGGAGCGCAAGGCCCATCGCTTCTGATTGAGTTCGGCGGTGACGCCGTAGCTCAGCCCGACCTTGTCGGCGGAATAGTCGAAGGCGCCCGGCGCCCACATCGACCAGTTGATGAAGTCCTTGCGGGTATCCTTCGCATAGGCATTGCCATCGAAAACATCCAACACCGCGAATTTTCCGGCCTGCAGCGTCAGGCGGGAAACATCGACCTTTTCGCCGAGCTGGGTCGGTCCGCTGGCGAGCTCTTCCTGCTCGCTGCCAAAACCAAAGGTCTGGCGCAGGAACAGCCGCGAGGTGTTGTAATGCGGGTAGGGGAAATTGGACTTCTGCGCTTCGCCGCTGGCAAATCCGGCGAGGCCGACGGTGTCGCTCAAACCGAAGCCCTGCAGCAGCTCAGGATTGAAGTAGACCGCGCCGCCCTCCCAGAGCCGTGCGTTCAGGAACAGGCTGTTGCTCCAGGTCGCCTGGGCCTGCGGTGCCGGCGTCAGGCTATTCGGACCAGTGTAGGGCGCGCGGAATGCCGGATAGCCTTGCGGCAAATACGTCGTCTGACCGTGGATTTCCCAGCGGTCGGATTTGGGATCCGCCAGCGCGGTGTTCGGCGTCCAGTTGCCGGTTCCCGGCCGGTCGACCTTGCGGTTGAGGCCGATGCGGATCGACTGGAAATCGAGGCTTGAAGCGTATTGCGTTCCCGACGGAAACAGGATGTTGGCTCTGCCGAACTGGCTGTAGAGATATTCCAGCCGCACGCTCCAGTGCGGAGCGAATGCGTATTCCAGACCGGCGCCGGCGGCCCAGCCGAGCCTGACGTGAATATCCTTTTCGTCGCTGCCGGCGCCCGGCGTGTTGACGAAGCGTTCGCCGGCCCGTGCCAATCCGCCGGTGGCATAAGCGAGCCACGCGCCATTGGCATAGCCGATGCGGCCGCGCGCGGTCCCGACATAGTCCCACTGCTCGGTGACATCCGATCGCGCCGTCGCCAGCGACGACACCACCGAGTTTGAGGTCAGATAATTCGGAAACGTCATGTCGGCTTCGACGCCGAGCAGCAGCCCGGACGGCAGTTGCACATTGTAGCCGGCCTGCACGCCGCCGCCGACGCCACTGAACACGCTGCTGGTCGTGCCGATCACGGGGTCTGACAGCGCCGCGCCCGTCGAACCGCGGCCGAAACCGGTGTGGGCGCCGACATAGAACCCGGTCCAATCCAAAAGCGGGACCGGCGCCGAGGCCTTCTGTGGTTTCATGGCTTTCCGTGGCTCGCTGCTGCCGAATTCCTCGGAATTTGCCGGGCCGACCAGAGCGAGCGCCATGACGGCACCTGTTCCAAGGCGGAACACCCGATCTCTCATACGCAACATCCAACCCTCAAACGCTGTTGCAAATCATTTGCAATAACAAGGCACAGTTCCAAACATCGCGCAAGTTTGTTGCGAATAATTCGCAATTGCAGGGAAGATCCCAAGCTGCGGTGAGGTGAGCACGCTCGCTGGCGCGCCTTCAGCGGCCACGGCGGAATGAACCGTTCCCCAAAAAGGTCGACCCGCCCGGGGGGACAACCGGGCGGGTCGGGTGCGGCACGGAGGTGGATGAGGCGCCCGTGCCGGACGCAGGATCCACAGTCAAAGCGTTTTCAGGCGAACAGGTACCCCGCACTTGGATAGCGGGAGGGGCTCGGCTGGCGTGAAGAAAACGCGTCAACCAAGACCACTCGGTCGATCAGTAGCAGGTGCGCACGCGGCCCATGTAGTTGCCGTAGGCGTCGAACTGGCGAACCCAGCCGCAGCGGCGATAGCCGCCATAGTAGCCGTCGTTGGCAGCGATCGCGCTGCCGACAATCGCGGCACCGACAAGGCCGGCGCCAACGCCCCAACCCAAGCCGAACGGCTTGGCCTGAGCCTGCGTGGTGGTCGCGATCGTGCCGGTAAATGCGAGCGCGGTGAGGGCGAGAGCGGCAATTCTGGTCTTGATCGACATTGAGAAACTCCATCCGGTTGAGGGCGGCACCGTTGTGGTCCGCATGCCCCTTGGACGGAGGTTGCTCGATTCCGGTTCGAAGCGTCTTCCGGAACCTTCGAGCGCTCGCTACTTCAAAGCCAATGCAATCACTTAGCCGATTTGTCGGGGCCGCCGGAAAGCTTCTTCACGTCGAAGTTATCGACCTCTTCCAGCAATTCGCAGAACGCGCGGGCGCCGTGATCGAGCAGCCGCTCGCCGTTCTCGGCGGAGGCTTTGGTCGCGTCGCCGATCGCGCCGCCGTCGTGAAGATCCTGCGCCTGCCAGGCGTATGGCGCCGGCCGCTGCGTTGAAAGCCAGCGATGATCCTTTTCCATCGCGATGCTGGCGGGGCGAAAATTCGCGATCGCTTTTTTCCGCACGGACTGCGGATATCGCGCCAGCATGATCGAGGTCTCGGCCGCGCCGCCGTGAATGCCGTGCCGCAATTCTTCTACGGAAAACAATCCATCTGCCGCACTGAGGCGCGACCAACTGGTCGTGACCACGAAAAGCCGGTGCTGCGCGCGCAAATCCTGCGCCACCAGCGTCATGCCGGCGCTGTTGCCGCCATGGCTCGTCACCATCACGAGCTTTTTCACCCCCGATCGCGCAACGCTCTCGCCAAGCGCGACCCATGCCTTCAATGCGATTTCGGTCGGCAGCGTCAGCGTGCCCGGATAGTCGATGTGTTCGGTAGAAATGCCGACCGCTTGCTGCGGCAGGAAAGTCGCCGGAATTTGCGCGGGCAACAACTCGCGCACCCGCGCCAGATAGGCTTCGCCGATCATGACGTCGGTGCCAACAGGTAAATGCGGCCCGTGCTGTTCGGTCGCCGCCAGCGGCAGCACCGCGATCCAGCGCGCAGGCTTGGCTCCGGCGATATCAGGCCAGTGGATATCGGTCCAGTCGCGGGGCGGGGCGGGTGAACTCATCAAGCGAAACGTTTCAATGGATGGAATTGCGAGGTAGTTTGTTAGTCATTCCGGGGACGTGATCCACGCCCCGGGGACGTATCCACGTCCATTGCCTCCATCATGGGCCAGAACGAGCGACGGAGTCCAACCATGAACCCGGCCTTTTTGCCGCGAGCGTTAACCGCAGGCCTTTTGGCCCTATTTGGATGGCTTGGCCCCGCCCGTGGCCAGACCCTGGACAAGGTCTCGTTCGGAACCAATTGGGTCGCCGAGGCCGAGCATGGCGGGTTCTTCCAGGCGCTGGCTGACGGCACCTACAAGAATTACGGGCTCGACGTCACCATCGAGCCCGGCGGCCCCAACAGCAACAACCGCATGCTCTTGATCGCCGGCAAGCTCGACTTCTTCATGAGCGCCAACACCCTGCAGACCTTCGACGCGGTCACCAACAACGTGCCGCTGGTGGCGGTCGCCGCCATGTTCCAGAAGGATCCGCAGGTGCTGCTGTTCCATCCGGAATTGAAAGTGACCAAAATCGAGGATCTGAAGCCGCTGACGCTTTTGGTGTCGAAGGAAGGCATGACCAGCTACTTCCAGTGGCTGAAGTCCGAATATGGTTTTAGCGAAAGCAAGGTGCGCCCCTATACCTTCAACTCGCAGCCTTTCATCGTGAACCCGCAAAGCGCGATGCAGGGCTATGTCACATCAGAGCCGTTCGCGGTCGAGAAAGCGGCCGGCTTCAAGCCCGGCGTGATCCTGCTCGCCGATTACGGCTTCAATACCTACTCGACCCTGATCGAAACCCGCCGCGAGATCACCGACAAGAAGCCTGATCTGGTGCAGCGCTTCGTCGATGCCTCGATCGTCGGCTGGTACCATTACCTCTACGGCGACAACACGCCGGGGAATGCGATGATCAAGCAGCTCAATCCGGAAATGACCGACGATTTGCTGGCCTATTCGGTCGCCAAGATGAAGCAATATGGCATCGCCGATTCCGGCGATTCCTTGAAAAACGGCATCGGCGCCATGACCGACGAGCGGATGGCGAGCTTCTTCGACAAGATGGTGCGGGCCGGCGTGGTTCGTAGCACGCTCGATTATCGCCAGGGCTATACGCTGCGTTTCGTCAACAAGACGGTCGGCCTCGATCTGCGGCCGAAGAACTAGGCGTGATGGTTGTATCCGACGCCACGTCTGAAACCGCTGCTGGCCCGGCGGTGAGCCTGCGCGGCGTCACCAAGGTCTATGACAGCGGCGTGACGGCCCTGGGGCCGTTCGATCTCGACGTCGCAAGCGGCGAGTTCGTTTCCCTGCTCGGGCCGTCCGGCTGCGGGAAATCGACCGCGCTGCGGCTGATCGCGGGGCTCGCCGCGCCGACCTCGGGCGCGGTCAGTGTCGCCCATCGCGCGGAGCTGCGGCGCGGCAGCCATTCGATCGGCTTCGTGTTCCAGGAACCGACGCTGATGCCGTGGGCCAGCGTGCGCGAGAACGTCCGCCTGCCGCTGAAGCTTGCACATGCGCCGGCAGCCGAAGCCAGTACCCGCATCGACGAGGCGCTGGCGCAGGTTGGCCTGGCCGAATTCGCCGGCGCCTATCCGCGCGAATTGTCCGGCGGCATGAAGATGCGGGTCTCATTGGCGCGCGCGCTGGTCACCGATCCCGATATTCTGTTGATGGACGAGCCGTTCGCCGCACTGGACGAGATCACGCGCTTTCGCCTCAACAACGATCTGCTCGCGCTGTGGCGCAATTTGCACAAGACCGTGATCTTCGTGACGCATTCGGTGTTCGAGTCGGTCTACCTGTCACAGCGCGTGATCGTGATGACGTCGCGGCCCGGGCGGATCGGCTCGGAATTTCACATCAAGGCGGCGGAACCGCGTGGCGAGGCGTTTCGAACCTCGTCCGATTACGCCGCCTTCTGCCGCGAAGTATCGAATGCGCTGGCGCCTTCCTATGCAGGGCAGGGCGTATGAGTTCTCCGCTGAGCATCGTTCGCGTGCTGCTGCCCGTCATTGTGCTCGCCGCCGGCATCGCGCTGTGGGAATTCGTGGTGCGTGTCAACGGCATTCAGCCCTACGTCTTGCCCGGCCCGGTCTCGGTGTTCCAGACGTTGGTCGGCGATTGGCCGGTGCTGTCACACTCCTTAGGCGTTACCCTGCTGACCACGCTGGAGGGTTTTGTCGCGGCCGCGATCGGCGGCGTCGCGCTGGCGCTGCTGTTCAACCAGTCGAAATGGCTGGAATATTCGCTGTTTCCGTATGCCGTGATCCTGCAGGTCACGCCTGTCATCGCGATCGCGCCGCTATTGCTGATCTATCTCCAGCAGCAGACTGCGGTGATCGTCTGTGCCTGGATTGTCGCTTTCTTTCCGGTGCTGTCCAACACCACGCTCGGGCTCAACTCGGTCGACCGCAATCTGGCCGGGCTGTTTCAGCTCTATGGCGCCTCGCGGCTGCAGACGCTGCGCTATCTCAAACTGCCGGCCGCGCTGCCGTTTATGCTCGGCGGATTGCGGATCGCCGGCGGCCTGTCCTTGATCGGGGCCGTGGTCGCGGAGATCGCGGCGGGTACCGCGGGCGCCGGCTCGGGCTTAGCGTTTCGCATCGCCGAGTCCGGTTACCGCCTCAACATTCCCCGAATGTTCGCAGCGTTATTGCTGCTCTCGCTGGCCGGGATTGTCATCTATGGGCTGCTGGCGCTAATTTCGCATCTGGTGTTACGGCGCTGGCATGAAAGCGCCCTTGGAAAGGAAAGCTGATGGCGGGTATCTCCTCCGAAAAGATCGATCTGCTGATCTATGGACCGAGCAGGCCGATCCTGGAAAACGGCTTTTCCGACCAGTTTGTGCTGCATTTCGCGGAAAGCCGGGCGGATCTGGAGCGGCTGACGCCGGATGTTGTCGCAAAAACCCGTGGCATGGCGGTCACCTACCATGCCGTACTGGCGGACAAGGCGGCGCTGGCGCAGTTCCCGAAACTCGAGATCGTCGCCACTTTCGGCGTCGGCTACGACCACGTCGATTCCGCCTACGCGCGCGAGCACAATATCGTGGTCACCAATACGCCTGACGTGCTGACCGAAGAGGTCGCCGACGTCGCGATGGGGCTGTTGATCGCGACCTTGCGTGAATTCGTCAAGGCCGACCGTTACGTGCGCTCCGGCCTATGGCAGACGCAGAATTACCCGCTCAGCGTCGGCTCCCTGCGCGACCGCAAGATCGGCATCGTCGGCATGGGCCGGATCGGCCAGGCGATCGGGCGCAGGCTGGAGGCCTCCCTCGTTCCGGTCTCCTATCACTCGCGCAAACCGGCGGAGGGCGTGTCCTACAAGCACTATCCTGATTTGATTGAGATGGCGAAGGCGCTCGACACGCTGATCGTGATCGTACCCGGCGGCGCCTCGACCGCCAAGATGATCAACGCCGACGTGCTCAACGCGCTCGGCCCGCGCGGCGTGCTGATCAATGTCGCGCGCGGCTCTGTCGTCGACGAGCCCGCTTTGGTCGCGGCGCTGAAATCCGGCGCCATCCTGGCGGCGGGGCTGGATGTGTTCGCCGCCGAGCCGAATGTGCCGGACGAACTGAAGGCGATGCAGAATGTAGTGCTGCTGCCACATATCGGCTCGGCGTCGGTGGTAACGCGCAATGCCATGGATCAGCTCGTGGTCGACAATCTGAAAAACTGGTTCGCCGGCAAGGCGCCGCTGACGCCGGTCGCGGAGACTCCCGTAAAGGGTCGCTGATGTCATCTCATCGCGGGGCAATCGCGCTTGCAGCGCTTTTGATGCTGATCGGCGGCGGGTCGCCGGTGCGGCCGCAGGACGCCACCACCCTGAAAAAGGATATGGTCGGGCAGTGGGAGCTTGCGACCACCGATCGCAGCAAGACCTGCGTCGTGACCTTGAAAAGCGATGCGACGCCGCAGGGTCTCAAGCTTGAGCTCGAGCCTGGTTGCGCGGCGGCACTGCCCTTCACCAAGGAAATCACCGCCTGGAATATCAAGGGCCTCGGTGATATCGTGCGGCTGCAGAACGCTGCGGGCGAGGCTGTGGTCGACTTCACCGAGGTCGAGAGCGGCATTTTCGAAGGCTTGCGAACCGGCGAGGGCGTCTACATCCTGCAGAACCTCGTCGCCGCCCGTTCGCTTGCCAAATCGATGGACCAGATGATCGGCGACTGGTCGATGGTTCGCGGCAACGGCCAGGCGATCTGCGGCCTGACGCTGACCAACACCGAGGCCGGCCAGGATAATTTCCAGATCTTCCTGAAACCCAAATGCGATCCCGCCATCGCCGCCTTCGCGCCGACGCTGTGGCGGCTCGATCACGGCCAGATGCTGTTGATGTCGGCCAGGGGCGAAACCTGGCAGTTCGAGGCCGACGACAACGCCCAGTGGCGGCGGGTGCCCGACAGCACCGATCCCCTGATCATGCTGCGGGGGCAGTAGTGCCCCTGGTGGGGGCTCCTGTCGGGCCCGTTAGAATTTTTTCGAAGAATTAGAATTTTTTCGAAGAATATGTCGATTTGCCGGAATCCCGTTCGTCGACCCCAATAGCGAGACAGTTCCGTGGCGTTGGTGCCGCGGCTCGCCTCAAAAGGAGTTCTTCATGCGCTTTATGTCGATCGTCACCTCGCCCCAATCGCCGGGAAATCCGACGCCGGAGCTTCTGGAGGCCATGCACAAGCTCGCCGACCGAGAGATCAAGGCCGGCCGGATGGTCGACACCGGCGGTTTGATGCCGCTCGCGACCGGCGCGCGGGTGCGCATCGCGGACGGCAAGCTCAGCGTCGTCGACGGTCCCTTCGTGGAGGCCAAGGAGGTGATCGGCGGCTATGCGATCTTCGAGCTGCGCAACAAGGAAGAGGCCGTGGCGCTCGCGGTCGAGTTCATGCAGCTCCACAAGGACCATATGCCGGGCTGGGTGGGGACCTGCGAGGTCCGCGGCTTTGCCGGATTTGCCGGCCAACCCGCGGAGTAGGCAACGACATGCACCGTTGCCGGCCCGCAAGGCGAGCATTCGCCAGATGGTGCCGGCGGCCGTGACCGCCGCCGACATCAACCGCACGATCCTCGCCGTCTGGCGCATCGAGCAGCCGCGCCTGATCACCGGTCTGTCGCGCATGCTGCGCGATGTGTCGCTGGCCGAGGATTTGACCCAGGAAGCGCTGGTGGCGGCGCTGGAGCACTGGCCCGTCACCGGCGTGCCGGAAAAGCCGGGCGCGTGGCTGATGGCGACCGCCAAGCGGCGCGCGTTCGACCATCTGCGCCACAACCGAATGCTCGCCCGCAAGCACGACGTGATCGCGCGCGACCTGGCGCAGGAGCAAGAGGCCATGCCCGATCTCGACGCAGCGCTCGACGACGATATCGGCGACGAGTTGCTCCGGCTGATCTTCACCGCCTGTCACCCCCGGCTGTCGCGCGAGGCCCGCGCCGCGCTGGCGCTCAAGATGATCTGCGGGCTGACCACGGAGGAGATCGCGCGCGCCTTCCTGCAGCCGGAGCCGACCATCGCCCAGCGTATCGTGCGCGCCAAGCGCACACTGTCGGAATCCGGTCTCGGCTATGAAACCCCGCGCGGCGAGGAACTTTCCGAGCGGCTCGCCTCGGTGCTGGAGGTGGTCTATCTCATCTTCAACGAAGGCTATACGGCCGCGCGCGGCGACGAATGGCTGCGGCCGCAGCTCTGCAACGAGGCGCTGCGCATGGGCCGCGTGCTGGTCGGGGTCGCGCCGCAGGAGCCGGAGGCGCACGGCCTGCTGGGGCTGATGGAGTTGAACGCGTCGCGGACGGCGGCGCGCACGGACGAAGCCGGCGATCCCGTTCTATTGATGGACCAGAACCGTGCGCGCTGGGACCAACTCCAGATCCGCCGCGGCCTGAAGGCGCTGGACCGGGCGCGCGAGCTCGGCGGCGCCGGCGGCTTTTATGCGCTACAGGCCGCGATCGTCGCCTGTCATGCGGCGGCGGGTACGCCCGGCGAGACCGACTGGCGGCACATTGCCGGGCTTTACGCGGAACTGGCAGCGCTGGTGCGCTCGCCCGTTATCGAACTCAACCGTGCGGTGGCGGTCGGCATGGCCGACGGGCCGCAAGCGGCGCTTGCGATCGTGGACCGCCTCGCGGATGAACCCGCGCTGAAGTCGTATCATCTGTTGCCGAGCGTGCGCGGCGATCTGTTGCAAAAGCTCGGCCACTTTGAGGAGGCACGCGCTGCGTTCGAGGTCGCCGCGGAACTTGCCGGCAACGCGCGCGAGCGCGCGTTGTTGCGGCGACGGGCGGCGGAGATGGCGAATGTTTCGCGATAGATCGCAACTGCCTGGCCCGGTGCTCCGGGCACCCGGCTTTCCCTGCTCCCTCTTGTTTTCGAGGGAGATGTTGACGCAAACCTCGGGCGCCACCTGCGCCGCGAGATCGCGGGCGCGGATCTGGATTTCGTCATTGCGAGCGAAGCGCAACAATCCATTCTTTCTTTGCGTGGCGAGATGGATTGCTTCGTCGCTTTGCTCCTCGCAATGACGGTCAGGCTGCTTGAAAGTTGAATCAGAAGGCCAGACTAGAACCCGGATGAAATCTGATTGCGATCGACGGCCACGCCGGCGCGGGAACGGCGCACGTTGCTCACCAGCGCGCCCGGCCGATCTTCGTTGGCGGGTTTGGCCGTCGCCAGCCGCAGCACGGCGGCATAGTTCGGCTGCACCTCCATTCGATCAGCATGAGCGCTGCGCGAAAGAATCTGGTGAACGCGCGGCAGGTTGTAGCAGGGCACGTAGAACAGCAAATGGTGCTCGAGATGATAGTTGACGTAGTATGGTGCGATGAAGAGCCGTTCGAGAAAGCCGGCGCGCGTGGTGCGGGTGTTTTGTAACGGGTCGTCGCTGTCGGGCACCACCGCATGTTCGGCGATGTTGCGGATGCGGGTGATCACCATCATCCACGTCACCAGCGGCAACAGCCACAACAACGGATAGGCCCACCACACGCCGGCCGCGGCAAGTCCGGCCGCCAGAAGCGCGTTGGCGACGAACTGCGGGCCCAGTTTGGCCCAAAAATGGGCAAGTCGCTGCGCCAAAGGCCAGGATTTATCGCCGAGCGCATTGAGCAATTGCGCCTTGCGCTGCGCGTAACCGGTCTGGCCCGAGATGTCGCGCCAGAATTTCCGGCGATAGCTCGGCCGGGTGATCGGAAACGGGGCCGAGAGCACCAAATCGGGATCGTCGTCCTGCTGCGTGCGTGCGTGATGTTGCAGATGATAGCGGCGATAGGCGGCGGTCTCGGCAAAAACCGGATAGGCGCAGAACCATTGGCTGAGCGCCATGTTCAATTTCTCACCGTTGGCGAGACACCCATGCGCGCCGTCATGCATCAGGATGGCAAGGCCAAGCTGGCGCGAGCCGATGATCGCGACTGCGAGGATGAAGGTGAAGGGATTGGGCCACGCGGCCACCATCGCGATCGAACCAAGGATCAACGCCCATGCATGCGCGATCAGCGCCATGCTCTTCCAGGTGCGCCGCGTGCGCACCGCGATCAGTTCCTGCGCGCTCATCAGGTCGCGGGCGCGGATGCGAAGGGCGCTCATCGTTGCTTCTCCTTGCCGGCGGACGGATCGCCGGTCGCGGGACTTGCGGCGCCGACGATCCTCAGCTGCGTGGCTTCGGGCGGGACATCGGCCTGGGTGCCGAGCAGGCGCAGCA
>Ga0137416_10000571_pt1 | contig 17297 bp, 23 predicted proteins | sample CZODoug3_1_1_16f_FD_108282 | JGI IMG/M metagenome (GOLD analysis project Ga0137416, IMG submission 108282) | Vadose zone soil fungal communities from Angelo Coast Range Reserve, California, USA - CZODoug3_1_1_16fungal (Illumina Assembly) | ecosystem: Environmental > Terrestrial > Soil > Vadose...
ATATCCGGTTCGACAGGAAGTCTGGCAGCATTTCGGCGATGATCAGTTCCGGAGCGGCCGTTGCATCGAAACGAGGATAGCCAATGTCGACCGTGTGCTGCAGATTTGCCAGCGGCGACGTCGAGTAGATGTAGCCCCAAAAATACGTTCTCGGCACGCCGGATTCTTTGAATGCAGAGGTGGGGTGTCCTAGTGTTTCAATGCCGCCCGTTCTGGCATCGCCGAATATGCCGAAAAGATATAGGACTCCGAGTGCAAGGATTGCGATCGTCGGCACGGTAAAGGAATGGAGCCGCTTGCGGTTGATTAGATAAACAAAGCCCCATGATACCAGCGAAATCATGATGACGCCGCGGTAATTGAGAAGCAGTAAGAAGACCAGTGGCAACGTCGCTTCAGCAAGATAGCGCAGTCGCATACAACCTTGCGAGTAGATGAAGTCGGAAAACCGTATAGTTGCGATTGCGCATCCAAAGGTCACAGCGAATACGTGCAATGTCGGCATGCCTGGGAAGATGCCATAAGTGTAGGTGCCGCGAAGCAAAGAGATCAGCGGCACTTGGCGAGCATAAGCAATGTCGATTGCAAAGATGACTACCAGTAACAACGATGTCCAGTTCGGAAGTCTCCCCGGCTGATATTTAGCGGTCTCCATTATCGCTGGTTCGATCATGAGGCCGAAACCTGCTGCCATCACGAATGTAAAGGCGAGGAACGCCAGCGTATCCAGCGTCAGCGTTGGATAAATCTCAGACCATCCGAGCTGATAAATTGCGAGCGCGCCGCCGAATGCCAAGATATAGATGACGAAAGGGTTCTTGAGCATCTCTGCTTAGTCCTCGGGAAGAACGGCCCAATATGGCCGCCCGTTTGAACTGGTGTTGGTGCCATCTGTGGAAGAGAAAACGGCTTGGTCCTGCCAGTGCGAGAACCGACCGTGGCCGTACTCGGCGATCTCGCCGTGCTCTACATGTCCGGGCCCGAGCCGCTGGAGGCCTTCGTAGATCACGACCCGTGATCGGGTTGGATGCTCCGGCGTGTCGGCGATGCTGCTGAGTTCCGGTAGCGCAGCGCTGGTGCCGAACTTGCCGAATAACCCGAACGGTCGGTGCAACGCGATGACCTTATCACCTCGCGGCAGCGTCGGCGGCACGTAGGAATATTTAAATAGCAGGGCGATTGAGAGATACAGCCCGATCGCGGCAATCGCGCAGGCCCATTTCGTCGATCTCTTCCAGTGCATAGCGATCCGCCCCCGGATACTGTCTCGTGCAATAGACGATCTCTACCCCGCAACCTGCCCGCGAGCAACCGGCAGGCCGATGGCACCCATCTGAACGACACCGGCGCCCCGTCGGCCACCACCGCGATCGGTGGCGTGCCCGGGACATCGAGCATCGCCGTCTCTTTGGTCGTCAACGGTTCCAACTTCCATTTTCATAATATTGCAGTTCTGCTTAACGACTTCTGGGAAGGTCTGATTGACGACTTCTGGGAAGGTCTGACCTTCTCGCATTGCGGCTTCCAAGGTGAAGTTGGCGTTGCTGGTATTATTGTTGCATCTGGTACCCATACTGGGCCGTTGCTTAATATCTTCCGTTCACAATTCAACAGTGCGGGGGTGCAGCTTGATATCCTCACCGCCGTTAGCCAAGTCGTTGCCATTGGCAACACTGTAACTGTATTCGGCAACAGTTCCTTTGGCTTCGATGTCGGTGTTGGTAGTGATGCCATCGTGCAGGGCAACCTATTCAACGTTGCCTCTGGCACCTCCACAACTGGCGTGCGCTATAACGGTGCTGGCGGCGTAATCGGTGGCAATGTATTCGTTAGCGTAGCTACCGGCGTCAACCTCTTTGCGGGGTCCTCCAACACGACCGTCTCTCAGAATACCTACAACTCCGTCACCACCCAAGTCACCAACGGCGGGACTGGCAATCATGTTGGCGTCGCGACGAATTAGGCTTACCATCTTCAGCCGGCGCAAAATCGGCCTCTCGAAAAACTCATACAAGACAACCGCCAGAACGAGGGCCAGCCCGATCCATGTTGCAATCTGGATTGGGCCAGGAATGCGGGATGGGTTGTACTTTGCGAGCCAAGTCAACAGCAGATGATGGCTGATATAGAGCGAATACGACATCGCGCCGAGATACTGAAGCCACTTCGGGAAACGGGCTCCATCAATCTCACTAACAACGACAGCATAGATCAGAAGAGCCGAGCCCAGGCCATATGTTGCAACTCGCTGAAAGCCTGAGATCCAATGGCCGCCAGCCGCTATGTACGCGCCAGCCACGAACAAGCACAGCGCAAGAGCGGCCGCCGTTCGCGGCCATGATGGATGGAATCCGTGCTTGACCAAACAGGCGATGCAAACGCCAAAACCGAATTCTAGAGTGATCGGATCGCTGTAGATCGCAAAATGGATATTGGTTGCCAGATCAAGCGTGGCAACAACAAAAACCGTCGCGACGAGTATCTGCATCACGTATCGCGGCGTAAGCAGGACGATCACGGCGACGGCGGCATAGAAGTAAAGCTCGAAACACAGCGACCATGCCGGGGAGACGAAATAGTTTCCCGTGCTCAGTGAGAAGATGTGCTCCAGACTGACGTGGTGGTTTGTCAGCTTGGCCTCTGGCGGAAAAACATCGATCCAGTACGAACTCGCGACGGCGGTGGCAAGTATCAGCCAGTAGACCGGATATATGCGTCCCGCGCGTTTGGCCGCAAACTCCATGGCCCCTAATCGGCCGCTAGCATTGCCGATTTCGGCAGCGGTGCTGGCGATGATAAAGCCAGAAATGACGAAGAAGACATCGACGACGCCGGATTGTAGCAGGCCGAGGACATCGAACGCCACTTCGGGGCTCAATCCCATACCAAAGCGCATGGTGACGGCATGCCCACAAACGACCGATAGCGCAGCAACGCCGCGCATCGCCTGAATACCTGTGAATGTTCGCAATTGAGCCCCCAAGGCGCCGACCTTACCCCGCAACCTGCCCGCGAGCAACCGGCAGGCCGATGGCACCCATCTGAACGACACCGGCGCCCCGTCGGCCACCACCGCGATCGTCAATGCGATGCACGCGAGCGGGGAGCCTTATTGATCACCGCCCACATGTTCAGAACGTGCACATGGCTGCTTTTTGCCATGAATCGTCCTTACGTTTCGATTTGGCCATGCCTAGCGGGTCAAGGGGATGATCAGGGCCCGGCGCGTGTCGTTTAAGAACTCACGCCGCGCGTCGGGCCGCAATACCTAGCGACCGCCCATGATGTTCCAGATGATAGCGAGCGCAACGATGAGCAGCATCATGCGGCGATGCGGTTCATTCCAGAACCTCATATTCGAATGCTATGCGCGCCTATGCCAGGATGGCCAAGGATACGCAGCTTGAGATGGATGCGACGGAATTACGTCGGCGAGCTGAGCGGCGCCTTGGCATTATGCTTTCAGAGCAAAAGCGAACCACCGGTATGAACAAGGGGGCGCAAGGCATCGGCACAAGTGCAGTGCCCCAAGAGAACCGCACTCCTACATTGGCGGATGTGGGCATAGACAAGAAACTATCCTCGCGCTCACAGCGTGTTGCTGTCATCGGCGAGCAAGCCTTCGAGGCTATGATCGAAAGACTGCGCCAGAAGATATCCGAAGGCGGCCGGGTCTCTCTCGACATATCCGTTACAGCCAAGACGATCACCGACACTGCTGACCACGCCGGGCTCAGCCGGGAGCACCTATCGCGCGAGCTGAGCAAGCCGCATATCACCGAACACCTGCGTCAGAAGATCAAGCGTTTTCTGGCCGTCGGCGCCGCACGCGCTGGCGTTACGAAGCTGGCGCTCCTGGATTCGCCGAACGAAATGGTCCGCGATCGGGCATCCGGCTATGTTCTGGGCCTGCTTGGCATCGTTCCGGAATCATCCCCGCTCGACCGAGGCGGAATTCAGCAGCCTGGTTTGCAGATCGTCATCTACAGCCCCGGCACCACCGTCGGGCCCCAGATCATCGGGCCCGCATTCGAGGCACCAGCGACGCCGCGGCGCGCGATAGAGCACGAAACCGGCGTCGTCGAATAAGCCGCAGCCGCTGACCCAACAAATATTTTCTCTGCTTTCCCATGGCCTTCCCAACGGCGATTTCTGGGAAGATTTGGCTTGGAAAAAACATGCTAAGCCATTGAAATTATTGGTCGGGGCAGCTGGATTCGAACCAACGACCTGCAGTACCCAAAACTGCCGCGCTACCAGGCTGCGCTATACCCCGACTATTTTGGCAAGCGATGTCGATACACGCTTAAATCGGCGCCAGCAAGGCGCGGGTATCGGCTTCTAGTGGCCGTTGAACAGCCGGTGCGCGACCCGGTCGCCGGGCTTGATGCCGTATTTCTGCGCCGTGCCCGCGATCACCTCCAGCACGCCCTTGGCAAGCCCGCCCGACGATATGATCCTGGTCGACTGCGGCTCGGTGTTTTCCGCGATCCGCAGGATACTGCCATCGGCGCGGATAAAGATCATGTCGAGCGAGATGAAGGTGTTCTTCATCCACATCGACACCTGCTGCTCCGGTGAGAAATCGAACAGCATGCCTTTGCCGTCCGCCAGCTCCTTGCGGTACATCAGGCCGGTCGTCTTCTCTTCTTCGGTGGTCGCCAGCTCGACCGAGAAAACCTGCACGCCGGACTTGGTGACGATCTCGAGCGGCTCGAAGGTCGCGGCCTGCGCGGCGGGGCTTGCGACCGCGCCGAGCCCCACGACCAGCGACGCCATCAGCCATTGCCGCACGCCCCACCGCCCAAACACCCCTTTGAAATTCATTGGACGATACTCACGCCGGTGGATTTTGCGTGCGGACCCTAACCCGATGATTGCGGCAAATACCAGAGGCCGCGGCCCAGACCGAAGCCAGCCGGCTCACGATTGCGTCAGGTGATTGGCGGAAGGACTAGTGTGAGGACAGCGCCGACGGCCCGGTCTCGGGATGAATTTCGGCCGCCATCATGCCCTTGGAGCCGGGCCCGAACCGCACCAGCACAAACTGGCCAGGACGCAGCTCGGTCATGCCGAAGCGCCGCAGCGTTTCCATGTGGACGAAGATATCCGGCGTCCCCTCGCCGCAGGTCAGAAAGCCGAACCCGCGCAGCCGGTTGAACCACTTGACCTGCGCCCGCTCCAGACCGCTGGTCGGGGTGACGCTGACATGGGTCCGCGGCGGCAACATTTGCGCCGGATGGATCGCGGTGGATTCATCCATCGAGACGATCCGGAACGCCTGATAACCTTTCGCGCGCTGCAGGCACTCGACGATCAGGCGCGCGCCTTCGTAGGCCGTCTGATAGCCGTCGCGCCGCAGCACGGTCACGTGCAAGAGAACGTCGGGCCAGCCATTGTCGGGGACGATGAAACCGTAACCCTTCGAGGCGTCGAACCATTTGATGACGCCGGAGATTTCAACGAGGTTCGCCGCGGCATCGCCGAGGCCGGAGAACGCATCCATCGCCGGATCGCGTGGCGCGTTGGCTGGATACTCACTCGGTCCAACTCTGCTCTGCCCTGCCCCGCTTGCTGGCGGGCCGCCGAGCTTCTTGGACTCAAATCCGTCCGACCCCATGACCCCGGACCCCACACATCAATTGCGGCCCGTCGTCTTTACGACACAGCCGGAACACGCTGCTGTCCGTGACCGCTCAGGATCACGCCGCGCGAATCTCTCGAATCAAAAGATAACACTCCGGCTTGCGGCGCATAGCTAAAAAACCAATCTGCGGGGAACTATGAACAGGCTTGCACAGGCGCAAATCAAATAGGCAATCAGTTGCCTACGAACGGCCCGAGCGTCTCGCCGATATCGTAGCGGATGACCAGATCGGCGACGTCATCCTGTTCGGTCGGCTCGTTATTGATGATCACGAGCCTGGCGCCGCAGTTCTTGGCCATCAGCGGAAAGCCGGCGGCCGGCCACACCACCAGCGACGATCCAATCGCCAGGAACAGGTTGCAATGCTGGACGAGTTCCGTGGCGCGGCGCATCGCATCTTCCGGCATCGCCTGCCCAAACGAGATGGTGGCGGTCTTCACGGGGTCGTCGCAGTCGGTGCAATCAGGCGCCGCGCCGATTTCGTCGAAACGCTGTTTGACCCAGGCAAGATCGTAGGCCTTGCCGCAGCCGATGCAGCGGGCATAGGTCGTGTTGCCGTGCAGCTCGATCACGTCATCGGCTTTGAAGCCCGAGATCTGATGCAGATTGTCGATATTCTGGGTGACGATCGCAGGAACCTTGCCGGCCCTGTATAGCGCGGCCAGCGCGCGGTGCCCGCGCCCGGGCTTCGCTGCGGCGAAGGTCGGTTCCATCGCAAAGCGCCGCCGCCATGCCTCCTCACGCGCGTCCGGACTGGACACGAATTCGTCGAACGGGATCGGCCGATTCCGGGTCCACAGCCCGCCGGGCGAACGGAAATCAGGAATACCGGACTCGGTCGAGATGCCGGCGCCGGTGAAGGGAATGATGCGGGAAGCCTCGGCGATCATGTTGCCGAGCTGTTCGACGCCGCTGCGAAGATCTTTTGCGATCACTGCGATTACCTGATGGTTGGCCGCGCGCCACTATAGCACGGCCAACCGGCGTTCGAGATCGCTGCTTCAGACCCGCGAACGCCTTCCGGTTTCGTCAAGCGGCCTTTCGTCAGGCAGCTTTGGCGATCGCCTCCTTCGGTTCAATCGCCTCGTCGTTCTTCCTGATCTTGGCGATGGGGACGGCCTGCGACTTTTTCAGCGGCCTTGCGTATTGGCCCAGCCTCTCCAGTTCGACTTCGAGTTCGGCCTGCCGTGCGGCAACTTTTTCATACAGTTTTTCGGTTTGCGTGGTCGCGCAGGCTTGCGAGCTCTTCGATGCCAAATGAGTCCAGATCGATCTTTGCCATTGCCGTCTCCCGTTTTGCTTTGGCTACCGGGGCGGCGCGCCGGCGACAAGGCGAGCGGGAGCTTATCCACCGCCTTTGCTTTGAGCGCAGGCGATCACAATCCTGCAACGCGGCTTCCCAATTCGTGCCCCAATCGCCAACGCCTATGAGCGCGGGACAAGAATAGCAACAGGACGGGCCATGACCGAAAAAGAAGACCGCCTCGCGCGCGAGCGCGAAGAAATCGCCGCGCGCGTCGCCAGTTTTAGGGCCACGCAGGATAAATTCGAGCGCGAGCGCCAGGAATATTACGCCACCACGCTGGCCAATGCCTGGAGCGGCTTCACGCGGCGGACGGCCTGAGCCGCGCATAGCGTCATGTGGAAAGCCCGGAGCAACGCTCCGGGCCTTTTTCGTTACCGGCAATACTGACGGATAAACCGCCGGGGTCCCTGATGGTTGCGGCGGGTTCAGCGCCGGCGGCGAGCCGCCGAGCTATGCGATTGCACGGGGTCCACCATCGGATAGTGCCGGAGCCAAATGACAACCTCTGGCTTATAATGGCAGAAGAGGTGGACCATGCCTTCGTGGATGGAACTTTTGCTCAACGTGATCGGCTACGCCGGCTTCGTCGGCGTCGCGATGTATCACAAACGTTCTGACGAAGAATTGCCGGACTAAGGCGGCATGAACGCGACGCGCGCTAATTGGCTTTGTCGCTAATTGGCCTTGTGCGGCTCCCCGGCCGTGCGCACCAGCCTGTCCGCCTTCACGAGGACATGCCCGCTTTCCGGCTGTGACCGAAGCGAAAAGCTGATGCCGACGAAGGCAAGGCAGAACAGCAGGCCGACCACCATCACGCGCTGGTGGGTCGGTCTATCCGCATTATGAAATGAAGGGACCATGGCTGTTTTCCGCCACGCATCCTTATCGCAACCTCAGGTCGATGCAACGTGATTTGGCTCTTAACCTAACTGAATAGGGTTATCGGTTGCCGGGAAATGGATCGTTTAGGTTTGGTCCAACGATCGGCCTGCTGGAGAAACAGGCAGCAGACAGTTTTCCACGCCGATATCCCCCGATTATCCGCAGCAAATCCACAGCCCAGCAAACCACGATTCCTGAGCCACACCGTGATCTTGCTGCGCACTCGTCTACAGCCCGGCCGCCGCGGCGCTGCAAATCAGATGTCGGCGAGTTTCTTCAGTGTGGCACGAAAGCTCAGGCTGCGGGTTCCGACCAGCGCAGTGCCAAAAACTTCGGCCTGATCGTCTGCGAATGTCCCGGAAAAGCCGCTGCTGACTTCCTGCCCGCGGAACAGAGGCCGGACCAACGGATTGGAAAACGGCGAGTGCTGGTTGGTGCTCAGGTGACCTTTCCAGGTTCCCTCCCCAACTGTGTAGGCGCCGATTGACCAGAAGTGAGGACCACCGCCGGCCAGCGCGCCGTCACGCAGGATCAGCACGCCGCTGTCGCGGCCTTTCACGCCGTCCATCATGTGCATGTGAATGGAGTACAGCCCGTTCTTCATCGATCGCGTACCGTTCGGCCCCGAATATCCGGATTTTCCCCTTGGCCCTACTCTGAACCGTCTCGGCGGCTGACGCTACCCGGCGTTGAGAGCCACAACAGTCATGCTCAAAAGGTTCGGCGTTAGGGCCAGGCCTCCCCGGACGACCAAATTCGCCAGCGTTAACCCACCCTCTTTACAAAGCGTAAACGAGACCCCGGTAGTTTTACGGGGCAGGAGGGTTCCATGGTCATCTATCCCGTGCCTGTTGCGGTGACGCAGGCCAGAGTTCAGCTTGTCATCGACGAGACGGCGAAGGCGCCGCCCCATACCATCAACGACGACGTCCAGAACGTGCTCGCGACGCAAAGCCAAGCGGTGCGCGAGGCGCGGCTCAACCGCAAAGCCTGACGACAAGCGAACGGCGTTTATCGTCGTTGATCCCGGACGGTGACGGCGACAGCCGTGGCCCCCTGATCCAGATGAAAGCCCTTGTCCTAGCCAGCGCAATTCTTATGCATCCTTTGTATACGGTAACGGATGGAGATCCGAAAACTTGCTACGCCCTATTTCCCGACACCAAGGGAAGGAAGTGTTGTGACGCTGCTTACAAGGATCGTGTGCGTAGTACGTTCGTGACTGAGGAAGAGAAGACGGTTCTCGAAATATGCGCTGGAAAAAAGGCTCAGAAGTAATCACACCCTCCGCCCTACACATCTCGATTGTCGCTTCTAAGATCTTGGAGCGGGGAAATTGATGTCGTGGTCGTTTCGCCGAAGGTCCTTCAGTGAGCCAACAGCGTAGCTCTCCATGGGGCACCTCTCCACGTAAGAGGCGTTGAAACGGGAGACACGGAAAGGGCACAAAGGGGCAATGACCCGCACGCAAGCACTGCCCTCTTGTGCATTTTGCTGTTATTTATTGCCTCCGGGAGCCGAAACGATCTCCAATTCAGCAAATGTTCTCAAGAGGATAAGAAACATGCGTTATCTCCACACCATGCTGCGCGTCCGCAATCTCGATGCCGCGCTGAAATTCTACCAGGATGCGCTGGGGCTTAAGGAAGTACGCCGCATCGATAACGACAAGGGCCGCTTCACGCTGCTGTTCCTGTGCGCCGCCGAGGACGAAGGCCTGTTCAAGCAGGCTCCCACCAATCGCGGCGCGCCGCTGGTCGAGCTCACCTACAATTGGGACGAGGAGAAGTACGGCGAGGACCGCTATTTCGGCCACCTCGCCTATGAGGTCGACGACATCTATGCGACCTGCGACCACCTGATGAAGCTCGGCGTCACCATCAACCGCCCGCCCCGCGACGGCAACATGGCGTTCGTGCGCTCGCCCGATCTGCATTCGATCGAGCTGTTGCAGAAGGGCGACCCAAAGCCGCCGCAGGAGCCGTGGTCGTCGATGCCGAACACCGGCCACTGGTAGGTCTGGTACAGATTCTTCATCGGACTTTCGCTCTCCGAGATTCCCAAACCATAAATCGTGACGTTCAGGCCTTGCCGTTACACGGCAGGGCCTGATTTTTTGTCGGCTCGGAGCCATCATACCCGCGCTTTTCCGCTGGAATTCCGATATCAACGGCGACAAAGCGAGCAGCGGGAGAGACACGCGTGGCAAACACCGAACAGCAACTCACGATCTGGGGCCGGGCCAATTCAGTCAACGTACAAAAAGTGCTGTGGTGCCTGCGCGAGCTCGATATCAGCTATTCGCGCATCGATGCCGGCATGCAGTTCGGCAAGAACGATCAGCCTGCATATCTCGCGATGAATCCCAACGGCCGCGTGCCGACGCTGGTCGACGGCGATTTCGTGTTGTGGGAATCCCATTCGGTGATGCGCTATCTCTGTCTCGCCTATGGCCAGGCCTCGCCGATCTATCCGCCATCGCCGAAGCAGCGCGCGGCTGTCGACCGCTGGCTGGACTGGGCGTTGTCGACCTTGCAGCCGGTCGACCGTCCGGTGTTCTGGGCGCTGGTGCGGACCGCGCCGGAAAAGCGCGACATGGTCGCGATCCAGAAGGACGCCGACGCCGAAGCCGTGGTGTGGCGTATCCTGGAAGCGCAACTGGCGAACCGGCGCTTCATCGAAGGCGATCAATTCACGATCGCCGATATCGCGGTCGGCGCCTTTGCGCGGCGCTGGTTCGGTGTCGAAGGCGTCACCAAGCCGAAGCTGCCGCATCTCGCGCGCTGGTTCGCGCGGATCGCGGAGCGGCCGGGATTTGTCCAGTTCGTCGCGCCGCCGATGTCGTGAAATGACATAGCGTTTTCGAAAACGCTCAGCGCGCGCCCATATGGGCACCCACCCCGCTGCTGACGTACCCGCCGACCTTCACGCAGGTGTCGGTGCCCTCGACCTTGACGAAGCCCGCGCCATATTCGGCGCACGAATTGCTGCGCGCGGCTCCCTTGAGTGGAAGCAGCTTGCCCGAGGCCGGAGCTTTGCCGGACTTCTGGTGGCGAGGCTGCTGCGCCAGCGCGAAGGCGGGCCATCCGGCGACGATGATGATCAGGAAGATTTTTCGCATCCCGCCTTTTACCGCGCGGCGCCGGCCGGCGCTATCGCACGAATTTGATGCCCACCGTCTTGCCGCGGCGCCAGACCACTTCACAGTTTCGCCCGGTCCTGGCGTCGCGCGAAAACGCCAATCGCAGCCTGGCGGGCAGCGTGTTGGTATCTTCGATCGTGATCTTCGCACCCGACGAGGAAATGTCCTGCACCACGCATCGGCGCGCCGCGAAGCCGCCCTCGAGCGTGATCCATCCGGACTGGCGTAGCGATTTGCGCGCCTCGCGTTTTTTCGTGACCAAGGCCATGTCAGTATCCCCAGCCTTCAGCCCTACGTACTTCGGCTTTAAAAACCGTTGCCAAATAATGTCGGTTTACGGCAATCGCCGGAATTTGGCCCCTCACCGGAACCGCCTGCAAAAGGACCGTTTTGGCGGCTTGCCCGGTCCCGCAATCGCCACTATACGTTCCGCCGTTGCCGCCGTTGCCGCCGTTGACGGTCGGCGACCGATCCGGCACATCCCGCACTAAACTATTGATTTGCCGATTGTTTTGCTCCCTTCGTCTATCGGTTAGGACGCCACCCTTTCACGGTGGAGAGAGCGGTTCGATTCCGCTAGGGAGCGCCAATCCACGCCCCCGCAAGAAGGCGGCTCGTCAAAAACATACCCCCGTCGGGGGCACTGAAGGTTGCAGCTCATGCCTGACGTCGATGGTGCCCGGGTCCTTGCCGATCTCCATGCGCTCCGCGGCATTGGCGCCTACAAGACCGGCGTTCACAAGCCGACATTCTCCGAGCCGCATATGCGTTCGCTGGAGTGGCTGGCGGACAAGCTTCCCGAGGCGGGGCTCGCCGCCACGATCGATGGCATCGGCAACGTGCTCGGCACCAGTCCGAAATCCGGACCCAAACTGCTGGCCGGGTCGCACCTCGAAAGCCAGAATTTTGCGGGCTGGCTCGATGGTCCGCTTGGTGTCGTCTATGCCCTCGAAGCCGCTCGGGTGATCAATCCCGATCCGACCGTCAACGGCGCCGTCGAAGTTGCGGCGTGGTGCGACGAGGAAGGACATTTCGGCAGCTTTCTTGGCAGCGGATCCTATGTCGGCGGCGTAACCGAGGCGGATATCGACGCCGCAAGCGACCGCAGCAGCGGCCGGTCCATGCGGGACGCCCTGCGCGATGTCGGTCTAGCCGGCCGGCCGCGCGTTAACGCCGAACGCGGGCGGCATATCGGATATCTGGAGGCGCATATCGAGCAGGGTGAGACGCTCGAAAGCGGTGGCCTGGCGATCGGTGTCGTCACGTCGATCGTCGGGATCTGGCAATACCGGATCAGCTTCTCCGGCGAGCAAAATCATGCGGGCACGACCCGGATGGGCGTTCGCAAGGATGCCGGCCTGGCGCTGGCCCGGTTCTGCGTTGCCATCGACGGTCGGTTTCCGGCGCTGTGCGGCCCGCGCACGGTATGGACCACCGGCGGCATCACACTCGATCCCGGCGCGCCAAGCATCATCCCCGGTGGCGCGGAGATGTTGTTTCAGATTCGCGACGATGACCCCGCCATCATCGATCGCCTGGAGGATTTGCTGCGCACGATGGCCACTGAGGTCACCGCGCAAGGTCGCTGCAGCGTCAAGCTGGAGCGGATTCGCACCGGCGTCCCCGCGACGATGGATGGCGCGATCCAGTACGCCGTGGAGGGTGCGAGCTTAGCCTTTGCGGGCGGCAAATTTGTCCGGATGCCGAGTGGCGCCGGCCATGACGCCCAGGTCCTCGCGACGATCATGCCGGCGGGCATGCTTTTCGTCCCCTCGATCGGCGGCATCAGCCATCACTGGACTGAAAACACCGCAGACGCCGACATCATCACCGGAGCGCAGGTCTTTGCCGAAGCCTGCCGGCGTCTGCTGGCGCGATGACCGCGCCGTGCTTGGGGATGCCACAGCCCGAGCGCTCACCAACCTGGTCACGCACGCCTGCCCCAGGGAATATCGGCCCAGATCCGTTCGTGCAGGTAATACCAGGCGATCTTGGTGACGATCTCCAGCCCTGCGATCGAACCCGCGATCTCGACTTTGCCGGTCATGAACCAGCTGATGGCGAACGTATCGAGCGTTCCGAGCGTTCGCCAACTGACGGCCTTGAGAACCGATCGCGTATGTGTCTCCGCTCCACGAAAAAACACCCGGCAAATCCTCCCGTCCAGATCGTATTGAGCCTACCACGCCGACGCTTCACGACCGGTACGCAATGTTGCGGCCAGGTTGGCACACTACCTGCAGATTTCCGCTGCCCCGACTTTCTTGGACGAGCTCTGTTCGCTCTGCTATGTCCGCGGCATTGCAGTGCCGGTGAACGCGCACCTTGAAGGCCGGGTTCCGTCGGCCAATGGAGTTGTGATGAAATTGAATGCCCTGCTTGTTGCCGCGTGCAGCGCGGTCTGCGCGCTTTCCATGGGCGCGGCCGCCCAGGCCGGCGAATGCAAATCGGTCGCGGATCCCGCGGCAAGGCTCGCCTGCTACGACAAAGCGGCGGCATCGCCGCCTGCCGGCGCTGCGGCGGCAAGGCCGGCGGTCGCTGCCAGGCCGCAGGCCGCCACCGTCGACAGCGGCCGATATATCGATTCAATCAGCGACGAAGATGCAGAGGTCAACGCCAAGCTGCACGGTATCTGCCGCGGCTGTTGAGCCGCTTGGCGCTGGTGCGGCAAAACCTGCGAAGTCGCATGCCCATCAGGCCACCAAAGGTGCCTCGATGCCTTGCAAACCGCTGGATTTGTGGTCATTTTCGATTCTCGCGCGAGGTAAAGCTGTCATAGATGTTGCTGCTTGAGTCACTTCCAACCGTGATCGGCGCTGCCGCAATCGCTCCCGCGTTGCTGGTGCTGTGGCTCGTCATCGCCGCCGACGAGCGCCCGGGCCCGCCCGCGAGGGTCTGGGTCGCGTTCCTGCTCGGGGCCGCGAGCATCTCGCTGCTGGGGCTGGCGCGGGCGCCGTTCAACGCGATCCTGGCTATTCCCGGAAATCCCTGGATGACGCTGGCGCTCCGCTCGGTGTTCGGCGTCGCCGCCCCGGAAGAAATCGTCAAGGTGCTCGTCATCGTCACGGTCTCGACGCGGCGCCGGACGTTTGCCGATCCGATGGACACCGTGGTCTACGGCGCAGCCGCAGGCCTCGGCTTCGCGGCTTACGAAAACCTCGCTTATCTGGTGCAACACGCCGAGATGTGGCGTGCGCTCGCGGTATTGCGCAGCGTCCTGACGGTGCCGTTCCACGGCGCGCTCGGCATCATCGCCGGCGCCTATCTCGCGATCGCGCGGGCCGGCACCGCGCTGGGCGCACACCGTCACCACCGCGACTGGGCCCGCATCTCGAGCTGGGCGCTGGTGCTGTTCGCGCCAATCGCGCTGCACGCCGCGTTCGATTTTCCGCTGCTGACGCTGCAGAAGAACGGCGACCTCACGCCTGCCACCCGGCTGATCCTCGGATCGGCGGGCGTACTGATCGGGTTCAGCTCGATCGGCTTTGCGATCCGGCTGGTGCGTCGGGTCGGCAGGCACCATGCCCCGCGCACCGAGCTGGCGCGCGAGCGGCTCAGCCAGTTGCGGCGGATGTGGGCGCTGCTGGTGGCGGGCGGCGGCGCCGGCTTCGCAGGCCTCGCCTTTGTGCTGACCTCGATCCACCACTGGTTCGTCAATCCCGAGCGGAACGTGTCGCTGGTATTGATTCCGATCGGCTTGTCCTCGATCCTGATCGGCTTGGCGCTGCTGATAGCGACCACCGCCGTCTATATCCTCGGCCGCAACCGGATGCGGACGACGTCGGAGGGCTTTTCGTCAGCCCCCGGTCAGGGTTAGAATAAGGTCAGGCTCGCGCATACCGGGAGAGCTGCGATGACCCTTCCCAACGACCTCGCCAAATTGCAGTCGGAAATGAGCGCCGCGGTCAAGGCGCACTGGAAAGCCTTTTTGTTCGAAGGCATCCTGCTTGCCATTCTCGGCCTGGCGGCGATGATCGTGCCGCCGCTGGCCAGCCTCGCCGTGACCATCTTCCTCGGCTGGATGTTTTTGATCAGCGGCATCGGCGGGCTGATCGTGACGTTCTGGGCGCGCAAGATGCCCGGCTTCTGGTGGTCGCTGTTTTCGGCCGCGCTCGCCGTGCTCGCCGGCATGATCCTGCTGGCACGGCCGGTGCAGGGCGTGCTGACGCTCACGATTGTGGTCGGCGCCTATTTCCTCGCCGAGGGCGTTGCCACCATCATGTATGCGCTGGAACACCGGCGCGAATTGTCCAGTCGATGGTCCTGGATCCTGGTCGCGGGCCTGATGGACATCTTCATCGCTTTCGTCATCATCGCCGGCCTGCCCGGCTCGGCGGAATGGGCAATCGGCCTGTTGGTCGGCATCAATTTGTTGTTCGGCGGCGCCACGCTGATCGGCATGGCGCTCGCCGCGCGCAAGGGCTGACAAGACAAAAGGCGTGCGCCATCGAGCTGATAATTGATGTGGGGAACGGTGCTTGGTCAGGTTCTACCCGACCCTACTGCTGCTTATCTCCAGATTACGGATCTTGCTGGGGTGGGCGAGAAAATTGATGCCCGCGTAACCTTCGCGTTTGCGCAACGTGATTACGATTTGCGACTTGGCGCTCCGGAACTTGCCTGCGATCATGATCAACGGAACACGCCGGCGAAGTGATATATGATGCGGCCGTCCTTCAACACGAAGGCGTCGTAGACTCGCCGGGAATTCGGGCCGGGGTTTATCTCTGCCTCGATAAGGCAGACGTTGCCAGACTCGACAAACGCTTCGGTGTTGACGGAGAGGTCTCCAAGCATGGGAATGTAGTCGCGAAACATTTCCTTCAGCGCCGCCTGTCCCTGCACGACGCGCTCCGGCGTGACCAGAACAGCATCGGGGTGGTAGTGCTTTTCCACCAACGCCGCCACGTCACCGTCGCGGATCAACTGCAGCTGCTCCTCGTAAAACCGACGCAAGTCCATGGGGGCTCCGATTCCTATCCGCGGTTATCGTTTCTTGAGCGCCGGCCGCCGCGGAAGGGTCCACGCTCCCAGGGGAGCTTTTGGGCATTTCGCATCGTCTGCGTTATTGTTATACCGACCTCATCGCATTGTTATCAAATCGATTGTTTCGATGTGGGTTATCGATATGACTGATTTGCGCCTCTTCGACCTCAATCTCCTGGTCGCCTTCGATGCATTGGTGGCGGAGAGAAGCGTCACGCACGCCGCTCGGCGCGTCGGCATCGGCCAGCCTGCAATGAGCCATGCTCTATCTCGTTTGCGCGAGCTGTTTGGCGACCCCCTCTTTGTTCGAACTACTGACAAAATGCGGCCAACGACGCGCGCGCTGGAACTCGCCGCACCGATCGCACGCGTTCTCGCAGACATTCGCGAGAGCGTACTCGCCGACCGTGCATTCGCTCCCGACCGGGCCGAGATGACCTTTCGCGTGGGAGCATCGGATCAAAACGAACTCGCGGTGCTTCCCACCGTGCTTGCAGCGTTGAGGTCATCGGCTCCGAAGGTCCGCATCGCGGTAAGTACAATGGATCGCGATCGGATCGATACGATGCTGGAGAGCGGAGCGGTCGACCTTGCCATCGGCTATTTTCCTGACCCTCCCAACGCCCGGACAAGCGAGGTGCTGTTCCGCGAGGAGTTCGTTTGTCTTTTCGACGCCAAGGCCTGCGGTGCATCGTCTCCGCTGAAGCTCAAGACGTATTTGGAGTTGCCGCACATCATCATGTCGCTTCGCGGACAGTTGAGCGGCGATGCCGACACCGTAATCGGCCGTGGCGGAGGAAGGCGCTTTGTCTTTATGGCCACGCCGCATTTTCTCGCAATTCCATACCTGCTGCACGGTTTTCGTGCGGTCGCGGCCGTGCCCCGGCGGCTCGCGGAGCATTGCGCCGAAGTGGCCGGACTGGACATCAGTCCCTTGCCAATCGCGATGGACGGTTACGACGTTTCGATGCAATGGCATTCGCGGACCGAGACGGATCCAGCGCAGCGTTGGTTTCGGGAGTTGGTCAGGGTATCCGGGCGGTCGAAGGCGCAAGTGTCCCGACCGAACAAACGCCGATAGCAGCAGGGCCCGTTTTGGCCCACGAGAGTCGACCGGATTGAGATTTTCCTGGCCGAGCTTCTCGACCATGCGCTGCTCACCGGTTTATTTCGTGCTTTCGACGAGGCCATGCCTGCTCAGCGCCGGTGCTCAAACAACGCATCCAATCGCCTTGAGCTAATATGTTTATCTTCGCTGGGCAAATCGGTTGCGTCGATAATCAAAATTGAAACTACCGATTTGACGATATCGATTAGAGGACGTTACCTTAATA
>Ga0137416_10000580_pt1 | contig 17207 bp, 18 predicted proteins | sample CZODoug3_1_1_16f_FD_108282 | JGI IMG/M metagenome (GOLD analysis project Ga0137416, IMG submission 108282) | Vadose zone soil fungal communities from Angelo Coast Range Reserve, California, USA - CZODoug3_1_1_16fungal (Illumina Assembly) | ecosystem: Environmental > Terrestrial > Soil > Vadose...
CGGCAGGAACATTAAGGTAGAATTTGGCAATCAAGATGTAAGAGTTCTAAACTACAAGGGTCCACCCGTGGAGATTAATGCTCTAGAGACTATTGCAAGAATTTGGGGTCAAGTAAGGCTGCCCGCAGGATTCAAGGGAGACATAATGAACATCCAGGTTTCATACGGCGACGCTATCGACGGTTCACGAAAAACACTGAAAGCCCCGGTGAGCATCAGAGTCGCCAAGAACAACGAGGAGTATCAACAGGGGATTCGTAGCAACCTCATATCCGAATTCTCATACTATAGAGGCCTGGAGGATTATTACAATCAATTATCCGCCGGGCACATGAAAGAGGCCACGCAAACGATGCAGAAACTTACTTCAAACGCCGAGCAGACCCGACGTGCGGATCTCATCGAATCTACACGCCAGTTATCTGACAAGCACGAGGAGACGCTCAAACTAGGTGGCAAGCCTGAGAACACAAAGAAGCTTCTCAAAGAGGCCGCCAGTGAGACTACGAAGCGAGCAAGAGACAAGTAAGACAAGCACATCGATTCACCCGGTATTCTTGGTGGGCCCGGCCGGATTCGAACCGGCGACCGTCAGGTCTCTCGCGGATTTGGCTATGAGCCTGCCGCTCTTTCAAGCTTCCCCGTTCTTTTGAACAAAGAAGTGACCTAGCTGAGCTACGGGCCCCACAAGGAAGAAGCCGGCAAAGGTTTCGAGTTTTAACCTTTAACGCACAGCAACGCCCAGGGTGCAGTTGAGCCTCTAGCGTACAGTTCGTAAAGCGTACTTTTATCATAGTGGCGTGCTCATGACACGGACCTAGGTCTGAGCATAGCGAAATGAAGATTAGATGCATGGGAGCCTGCCAAGAAGTTGGCAGGTCCGCCTTCGCCGTCAACGTCGGCGAGAAAGATGTTGTTCTCGACTACGGAGTTATGGTCAACCACCACGTAGGTTTCCCCATGCATATTCCCCCAAAGCAGGTCGAGGCGATAATCTTGACTCACGCCCACCTAGATCATGTCGGCTCCGTACCACTATTCTTTGTGGACGGTGGAGTCCCAATCTATGGTGTACAACCTACCTTCACGCTAACTACTCTAATTATCAAGGACTTCCTGAAGCTCAGCGGATACTACCTCCCATACGAATACATCGACCTCCAGACTATGCTCAAGCACGAACGAGAGATCCAGTACCGTACCCCCCTAGACATAGGAGATGCACACGTGACTTTGGTAAACGCTGGCCATATCCCTGGAAGCGCACAGACGCTTATCGAGTATGAAGGAAAGCGGCTTCTCTACACAGCCGACTTCAACCGTCAACCAACGAGGCTAGTTGACGGTGCGGATCCGGAATATTACAAGAACTTGGATGGTATTATTATTGAAGGAACATATGCGACAGAGGATCATCCCGCTCGAGACGAGTTGGAGAAAGAGTTTGTCAGCAAGGTTACGGAAGTTGTAGAACGGAAGGGAACGGTCCTTGTTCCTGCTTTTGGCATTGGCAGATCTCAGGAGCTATTGACGGTCCTGTCGGCCCACAACTTCGAATACCCTGTTTTTGTTGACGGCATGGCCCTCGATGCAATGGATCTTCTCCTCAAGTTTCCGGAGGCTCTGCGTGACGCTCGAATCTTCGAGAGAGCTAGCAAGACTGCGCACTGGGTGGAGAATTGGCACGATAGACGCAAGGCAGCGAAAACACCGGGTGTCATTATCTCTCCTGCTGGGATGTTGAAGGGAGGAGCTTCGGTATTCTACATGGAGAACATAGCGGGCAGGCCGGACAATGCGATTTTCTTAGTTAGCTTCCAGGTCCCAGGCAGCCCAGGACGCATTCTCCTGGAGAGGAAGAAGTTCGTAATTCACGGCCGGGCCCGTCCGGTGGAAGCTCAGATTGAAAGGTTCGATTTCTCGTCCCACGGTGGCAAGCGAGAACTCGAATTGACCCTCTCAGAACTGGACAAGAAGACTAAGGTCTTCGTTGTCCACGGAGCGGAGGGTAATTGCAAGAGGCTTGCGGAGTGGGCTTCCAAGGAAATGGGACTCGAAGCAAGTGCTCCGAAAACCGGAGACCTACTCGAAGTATGACCGAAACCGAGCCGGCCTCAGAACAGGGGCAGGAGCAAAGGAGGTTCAAACCTCATCTTTACCACCTCTACCCCATTTTGTTCAGTTTTCTTGTCACCGGTATTTTGGGATACCCAATCTTTCTCGCTAGAATTACTGCCCCACCGGTGACGATCTTCCCGGACACTCCCACCGGGGCTGGTTTGAACGCTCTTGTATTCATTGCAACATTGACTGTGAGTGCCACTGGCATGTTGCTCCTTGTTAGAAGACGAAAGAAGAGAGCACTTCAGGGATTAGTGAAGGCGGGGCTGATACTCATGTCGTTCGTTGTCGCGCTCTGGTATGGTTCATCCATAGCCTACATCCTAAGCTCACCAGTTTCTGACCCGGAGATACTGATATTTTCAATCGGCATCGCCGCGGTTTTAGCTGTTCTAGTTTACGGCAAAAACAAGGTACTCCAAGCTTTTGGAGTCACCGCGGTCGGGGCTGGGACAGGATTGTTTCTGGGTGCGTCCATTCCCTTCCTCACATCGCTTGTCATTCTCGCAGCCCTGGTTGTCTATGACACCGTCTCCGTCTTCCGAGGGCCCATAGGCGCTCTCGCAAGGAACGTTGAGATCGGTGATCTAACGGGAGCTGTGTTCAACTACCGAGACCTGACGATTGGGATGGGCGACATCGTCTTCTACTCTCTAGTCGAAACGGTAGCTCTGCTGAAATTCGGAATTGCCCCCTTCCTTGGGGCTGGAGTGGGCGTAATCACTGGCGCATACCTTGGTTTCAGAGCATTATCTAGATATCAGGTCTTTCCGGGACTGCCCTTCGCACTGCTCCTTGGCGCAGGTGGAATGTTGGCAGTTGCTCTCGCGCAAGGACTTCCAATCTAGACGAATATCTGTGAGAGGAGACGCGGAAGATTAGCAAGACTGTGAAGTTTGAGCGAGGGACGAACTGCCTTAGCCGATGTTTCGGATCTTTTCCTTTCGATCAAAACCGTGCTGATCCCGGCTACATTGGCGCCTTCCACATCGTTTCGAGGATGGTCTCCAACATGGATAGCTTGCGCAGGTTTCACCTTCATTCTAGACAATGCGTAAAGGAAAATCCCTGGGTCCGGTTTTCGTACGCCTATAGTCGCAGAAGTTATGAGTTCGTCAACGTAACGATCAAATTTGACCTTACGGAGTATTTCAAAGGCAACATCATGAGAGGACACATTCGATATGACACCTATTCGATAGTATCCGTGCAATTCTTGCAGGGCCTTGCGAGCATCTGGATATTCTGCCGCATTGGCAGCTCGACTCTCCACAACAATCCTAACTGCCCTCTCCACGAGATCGGTTGTTGGTTCATGACGGTCTGCATATCGTAGCAGTTCGCGCATCCAAGCCGAAATTGGAATCTCTACATTATGAGATGATCTTATCGGTTGATTGCGACCGTATCCTTTCTGGTAAAGTCGATACAAATCTGCGGGAGTTGCGTTAACTGGGAGTTCTCTTGAGATTCGTTCGAGCGCACTTTGGGTGACCAGGTTGTCCTCAATATTCTGGGTTACGAGGGTCTCGCCGAGATCGAAAAAAAGAACCTTAGGCACTCCCAACTCGATGACCCGGGGCAAGGTCGCAAACCCGGTCTATTAGGCTCTTCACCAATCGATAAGTCAGGCACACAGGACTTCCCACGTGCATCGCCCAATGGGGCTCAGTGGACACGTTGGGTAAGAATCATGTCATCCGAATATCATCCTTCCGATTGCCCAGCCTACTAATCCTCCTGAGAACATCGAGACTCCCCAAACCGCAAGATGCGCTCCGAAGAACCCGAGATTCGTGATTGCTTGCTTGTTCGTGCTGGCTCCCTCAACCCGTCCAGAAGTGGTGACAAGTAGTACTCGATTCTCCTAGGAACTCGGTTATATTCCGTTGAACTGGGACCAAGAGGATCTCGGTGCGCATTCCGGTCGTGCAACCATCTGGAGATGTGCTTTCATGAGCAGAGTGTTTATGCAATCCTCAGACCATGTAGCTATTGAAAGGAAAATTGCCCCCGAGGTTCCTTCCCAGAGCCCATTCAGAGGCGTATGGCTGGCTGGACAAGTCGAACTGGAAGAACATTTCGAAAGACCGAAACCTGAAACGAGTAGACCCTATGCTTCGAGACATAATACAACTCTTGAATCGAAAGGGCTACACGACGTATTCATCCTGTAGCGGGGGACACGCGTCAAACCAGCGTCGCCGACACCAGCGACATATCGAAGGCTACATAGCATTCTCCCACGCCACAAGAGCGGTAGTCGAGTTGTATTTCATACTTCAAGGACGAGTAGAACCTTTCCAATTATCTACTCAGATCGGGATGCTCGACGAAGATAATGGAGACGATCAAACGGTATTTTCAGAGATACGTTGGCAGTTGCACGATACAAAGCGGCATAGAAATCAGTATTACGAAGACTTGTTCCGGAATCTGAAGGAAGCGGTGGAAAAGCTGCCTCACGCAGAAGGAGATGAGGAAAACGACAGATTCCTAAAGTCCTTCTTCGGCGAGAGCCATGTTGGTCAGGGTCTCGAGATGATACGCGGGCAGAATCATAGATTCCGCTAACCCAAAGGAATCTTTTATAGCACGATCAACCCAGCACGCTGTCCTGACAGACCAATGCCTGCAGAAATCTCTAACACAGACCAATTCATCACCCTATCAGAAACGGCTTCCGAATGCAGAGTGAAACGGCAGAAGGACATTGTGAAGCTCAAGCTCAGAACGCCTAGACAGTTGTACACGTACAAGGTCAAGGTTGAGAGGGCTGATGATATTATTCGCCGATTGAAGTGTGAAATCGTCGAGGTTTAGCAGTAGGCCTCGAAGAGTCTTCTTAGCCGCCGTGTGCTACTGGAATAATCGTAACCGTCGTCTTGGGCTGAACGAGAGCCTTCAATCCCCCAAACAAGTTGCAGTCCTGTTCATCCAGGAGAATTATGACATTCGGCCGGGGATCTCCTGTTCCAGAGTCGACGAGGAAGTCTTTGAACTGACGGTTTCCGACAGTCTCTAGCAACCTGGAAACGAAGCCGGCGACTGTCTCTGGGCCCGGAACCTCTAGCTCGATTTCCCGTTTCCCGGCTGCGGACGCGAGAACTCCGATCAACCTGACTTGTACAGTTAGGGGGGAATCCTTGAGCAAGTTTACTGGCTCACTCGAAAAGAAAGACCTCTTCTTCGTATTTTCGGCTTCCAACGATTGAGCCTTCCTCGATCCGTCTAAGCTTCATCCTGCTGAGATGGTCCATTAGCTTCGCTTGTGCGATCTCGGGTTTGTCAAGTGTCAGCCATTCTATAGGTACGCGTGTTCCTAGAGGTCGGGATGGAATTAAGTGCCTGGTTGATTTCGGTGGATAAAGTCGACCGGAAGAAGCAATAGTCACTACCTCGTCTTTCTCAAGTTTGACTGTCGAGAGAACGAGAGTTGCTTCTGGAATGATCTCCGGTTTCTTTTCGACGTAAGAGACAGTCAAGCCTTTTTCACGGAGGAATTTCTCGATCCTAAAGGAGGTCCGAAAATCGTCTAAAGTATCTTCTCGCAATGGTGACTCGAAGACTATTGATCGATCCTGATCCTCAATTACGAAGGCCACTCTTCTCCGGTCCAGGAGTTCTCTTGCAATTGCGGGCTCCTCGTGTCTCATGCTCAGGCCAAGATTTTGAAGGCCAGGCCATAAATCATCCAGCTTCCCTGATCTAATTAATCGATACCATCGCTCGACCCTTATCCTTGGATTGTTATAGTCAACAAGTGCAACCGGGGCAAGGCGGCAGTTTATTCGTCTAAGAGCTACCAATCTGTGGTTTCCATCTAGTACGACCCCTGTCCTCGCATCAGCGAGGAGTGGATGCCTGAGGACTTTGTCATGGCTGATCGAGCGAGACAATGACAAGAGTTCGTCCTCCATGGCCTCTTCATGTGGCTTCAATGATTCGAGGCGTTTAATGGCTATGATGATCGGTATCTTCGCGTCTTTGATCTGAAAGCCTGACCGCTCTGGATGCAATTCCAAGAGTGTGTAATGTCCTTCCAGGACTAGGGTCTAATGCTTCGAGGCTTAAGATGTCTTGTACTTTCGGTAAGAAAAAGATTCGACGCCGTCAGGGAAGTTTTAGGCTTCTTGCTCGGCTTCCATTTGCATTCCGCCCTCAGGGGCGGAGGCTCGGGTTTCTTCAGTGATCTTCAGCCGGGTAATGTACCCGATCACTCTATTCCGCATTCTTTTTGTCCGCGCTTCGACTAGTAGCACAAGGGCCTTCTTGTTAGCTTCAAAATCTTTGTTGAATTTTTCCGGATAGCGAGCAACCATATCCCTGGCTACTTTTTTTACTGCAGCTATCCGAACTTTCCCCAATCACACACTCTCTAAGCTTGGACTGGTCTGACCGTCCGCTGAGGTTTAAATATCTTGGTTTTGCGAAGCGTTGAACTGTTCGCGTTTGGTAAAAGGAGGAGAGATATCATCGGCCGCTGTGCGTCGCCTGATTCGCAAGGGCGGTGCCGGACGCGTCGGGGGCGATGCTGCCAAAGAACTTCGTAAAGTGATAGAAGAACTTGCGGTTATTATCGGAAAGGAATCCATCGAGATGGCGAAGCATGCTGGTCGCACTACTGTTCGGGCAGAGGATATCCGTCTCGCGGCGAAACGTCACCAATTGTAGGTTTACCCGCGTATCAGATTTCCATCGTTGAAAAGAGGCTTTAAAACATAGTTCTAGATCGGGGGACGGACAAGGGAGATAATTCGAGTTTGGCATATTTAGCAGGTCAACAAGTTCTCATATTGAGAGAGGGATCCGGTCGAAGCAGAGGTAAGGACGCGCAGAGGTCCAATATTAGCGCGGCAAGAATTGTATCTGAAGTTATCCGGACGACTCTTGGCCCAAGAGGGATGGACAAAATGCTTGTCGATAGCTTGGGAGATGTCACTGTCACAAGTGACGGTGCGACCGTACTGGACGAGATTGATGTACAACACCCGGCAGCGAAGATGCTGGTCGAGATTGCTAAGACGCAGGATGATGAAGTGGGAGATGGGACGACGACGGCGGTCGTTTTGGCCGGGGAGTTGTTGAAGAAAGCTGAGGGTCTTCTGGACCAAGGGCTCCATCCAACTATTATAACTGCAGGCTACAGAAAAGCCGCTGACTATGCTGTAAAAACTTTGAACGAGATAGCTGTGCCGGTCAAGCTTGACGATACGGAATCTCTTCGGAAGATCGCTATTACTGCGATGCATGGTAAGGGGCTGGGCTCTGGCACGGAACATTTTGCCAATATTGCGGTTGAAGCCGTCACGCAAGTTATGGAGAAGCGAGGCGACACTTACACGGCGGACATTGACAATATCCAACTCGTGAAGAAGGAGGGAAAGAGCCTCCTCGACACTTCACTGGTAAGAGGGGTTATCATTGACAAAGAAGTTGTCCATCCTGGCATGCCGAAGCGAATAGAAAAGGCCAAGATTGCATTACTCGACACTCCAATGGAGATCGAGAAGACAGAGTTCAGTGCCGAGATCAAAATCTCGAATCCACAACAGATGCAGGCATTCCTAGACGAGGAAACGAATCTCATGAAAGAGATGGCTGAAAAGATCAAAGGATCGGGTGCAAACGTTGTACTTTGCCAGAAAGGGATAGATGAAGTCGCGCAATCATTCCTCGCCAGATACGGAATCTTGGCCGCCCGCAGGATCAAGAAATCCGATATTGAGAAGCTATCGAAGGCCACTGGCGCAAAGATAGTGACCAACCTGGATGATCTTCAGAAAGAAGATCTTGGCTTTGCAGGCAGAGTTGAAGAGCGAAAGATTGGTAATGACAAGATGATATTCATTGAGGAGGCCAAGGACCCGAAGGCAGTTAGCATCTTGATCCGGGCTGGACTGGAAAGGCTTGTTGACGAGGCAGAAAGGGCCTTGAAAGATGCCTTGTACGTGCTGATCGATGTTGTTCGCAAGAACAAGATAGTCGGAGGAGGAGGAGCAGTGGAGATGGAGTTGGCGAAACGGTTGCGAGATTATGCGACAAAGATCGGAGGAAGAGAGCAGTTGGCAGTCGAAGCATTTGCAGAATCTTTCGAGTCGATCCCGAGAACACTGGCGGACAATGCTGGGCTTCACCCGATCGATATCATGGTAGGCTTGAGATCGGCACACGAGTCCAAGGGATTGTGGAACGGAGTCAACGTACATACCGGAAAGATCGTGGACATGATGGAAGAGGGTGTTTTGGAACCCTTGAAAGTCAAGGAGCACGCTGTACGCTCAGCCTCAGAGGTTGCCTCAATGATACTGCGCATCGACGATGTAATCGCTGCGGCCAAGCCACCGCCGGCGCCGCCAGGGCCACCTGGTGGTCATGCTGACTAGAACCGCAATCAAACTTCGCATTTGTCAACGGCCAAGAGCTCACTCAGTGAACGCTCTCGTAAATTGGGGCCAGTGGATTTCTGTGGTGTCCCAACAGAGGCTAACTTTTAAGCCGACATAATTCCATTTCTCGAACGGCTCCGGTAGTATAGACCGGTCCGCAGCAAAACGTTGCTGGCCGATAGTATGCCGGACTCTCGATCCGGCGACCCGGGTTCAAAAGCCTCCTTCCAAGGGAAGCTGAATGTCCCGGCCGGAGCACCATACACCATAACAGAATTGGCAATCCTGATACTAATTACCGGCACCCCAGGAGTGGGCAAGTCCATTCTGGCCTCCAAACTTTCAAAGAAACTCGATTGTCAACATGTCGACATCAGTACCCTTGTTAGGAGGAAAAAGTTGTACACTAGAGTAGACAAGAAACGGAGGACCCTGATAGCTGACGAGAGACGTCTAAAATCAGCTGTGAACAACCTAATCCGGGAAGACAATAATAGGTGCCTTGTGATATCGACCCACTTTCTAGGTGGATATCTGCCGATTAGCCTAGTCAAGTACTGCTTTGTGTTGCGGTTGAGTCCAGAGAAGCTTCGCAAGAGGCTAGTATTGCGCCGATGGTCCCGGTCGAAGATACGTGAAAATGTTGAGGCTGAACTGATCGGTGTCTGCCAGTTCGAGGCAATCGCCCTGCTGGGTCGCAAAAAAGTGCACGAAGTCGATACCACAGGAAAATCCTCGACCAAGGTTCTCGGAGAGGTGAGCAATTTGGTTGACGGGAAGAAAAAAGATATCGGGAATGCGGGAGTCGTTGATTGGCTCGAGACTTACGACTTGAAGACATGGGGTTGAAGAGTTCGGCTGAAGACAAGGAAGCCTACAGAATAGTATCCTGTCCTTACTGTAAGTCGCTTCTTATCGCGGACGCTGGCTATAGGAGCAAATCATGTTTCCATTGCGGGAAGCGGTTTGAACTAAACGATAGACCTGCTCTCGGCTTAGCAAGGAACGCAAGAGACGCTAGAGAATTACTTTCGAAGATGAAGGTTCAAACAGACCAAAGATGATATAGCCCTTGACTAGCAGCCCTATTCTTCAAAGAGCGTGGAGTAGAAGTAACGAATTGTCCTCAACAGCTGACAGAAGATTCATGGAAGAACTCTCCGGACTCCTTCAGAGGAATGTGAGCATCCTCACGTCCACTGGCAAAACCTTCACCGGGACACTTTCAGGTATTGACACGGACACTTTGAGTTTGTGCCTCACGAACGCAAAGGACGACAAAGGAGCAGGGATGCACAAGGTCTTCCTAAACGGGGACACGATTATGCAGATCTCAAGCTTCGAGAAACCATTCGACCTACCAAGCCTAGGAGAAAGATTAGAACGGGTCTTCCCACGGATGGTTCGAGTCATGGAAGACGCTGGGGTAATCGTTGTAATGGATCGAATCAGGGTGTCAGAGAAGGGGATCATCGAGGGATCTGGACCTGCGGCCGAGAGGGTTCAGAAGGTCTACGAAGAATTCATCCGAGAAAAGGCACGACCTCAACCCTAGCCTGAACAAGAGTCAGCTCAAGGCAACAATTGAGTTTTCGGATCCGTTCTAAAGATCTCGCAGCAAGAACTGGAACATTAGAAACGAAAAGCGGCGTATTCCAGACCCCGCATATGTTCCCCGTTGTTGATCCCAACCGTCCAACATCGACAAGGGAACTGTTGAAAGGCATGGACGCCGATGCGATAATGACGAACGCCTATCTCTTGAAGAGAGGGCAGACGAGGCCGGTGAAGCTTGAACTACACGATTACCTGGGCTACACCAAGACAGTTGCAACAGACTCAGGCGCCTATCAAATCCTAGAGTTCGGCAAAGTAGCCGTAACCCCGAGGGAAATAGTTCAGTATCAGGAAGAGATCAATAGCGACATCGCAGTCATCCTAGACGTTCCAACCGGTTTCCGGACGAGTCTTCAACGAGCGAAATGGACAGTGGACGAGACTATCCGCCGTGCCGACGAAGCTTTAGAGTCGATTACCCGGAAAGACATTCTCTGGGTCGGCCCCATTCAAGGTGGCGTCCATCTATTAGAGGTAGAAAGATCTGCGGGGGAGATGGGCAAGAGAGATTTTGCGATCTATGCACTAGGCAGCCCGACTGAGTTAATGGAGACACAGCACTTCGACATTCTGGTTGATATGATCGTGGCGGCAAAGAAGGCCTTGCCAATCTCGAAACCTTTGCATTTGTTCGGTGCTGGTCATCCGGCGACATTTCCGTTCTTCGTAGCTCTAGGCTGCGATCTTTTCGACTCCGCAGCCTACGCCTTGTACGCGAAACAGGGCAAATACTTCACGCCGGAGGGGACTCTCAAAGTAGACGAGATGGAGGAGCTACCGTGCAATTGCACCACGTGTCATGGCAACACAGCAAATTCTATTCGCGAACTTCCACCGGAGGAGAAGGAGATGTTACTTTCCCGGCATAACTTGTACGTCTGCATCTCGGAGCTGCGAAAGATACGCGAGATGATACGGACCGGACGTCTTTGGGAAATGTTGGAGATAAGATCGCACGCGCATCCCGCGTTCAAGAGATGCTTCGAACGCTTGGCTTTTCACTCAGAATTTCTGGAACGGTACAATCCAGCGGTCAAGCTCCACGGCATCTTCTTCTATGGACGATCGACAGATGCACGGCCGGAGATTCAGAGGTATTCGACAAAACTGAAAATGGCTGTTGAGCCAAGCGCGAAATGGTTAGTGCTGCTTCCTTCAGGTTGGAGGAGGCCATTTCACCAGGACCCGGGGCTCGACACGGTGGTAAGAGTGCTTCGGGAAATGGAGGGCGTCTCGATCGTCTTCTACTCTTTAGCATATGGTCCTGTCCCCTTGGAACTTGATGAGGCGTATCCTATTCCTCACACTGACGTCTATGACCCAGGATCATCGGATGACTACGCGCGATCCGGGATCAAGGTCGCAGAATATGTCAAAAAGACGGGTCCTAAACAAATTCTGCTTGTCCATGGCACGGGACCATTGGGGAAGCATATCGAGATGATGTTGAGAGAGAATGAATTCTCCGGAAAGTTGAAGATCGGAACCTTGAGAGAAGCTGTTGGCCTTATTGCTACTGGGACTCTTGTGACTATTTGACTAGGCGTACATTCGTTGCAAGGATCCCTTTGTCAATCGACTCCTGCGGTCGAAGTCTCGCTCAACAAATTTTGCATCCTTCATTAATTCTTCCACTTGAACTCTGAACCCGTAAGCCTTTGATATTCTGCGGACTGCAAGGGCCGCAGCTCCAGGGTCTGTGCGTACGGGGTCGGCGAACGGCAGTACAGCGACTGCGGGGAAGTCGTGTATCTCAAATTCGCTCAGCATGACCGCCAATGGTCCATAGACCAGTAGACCAGGTTCTAGGACTTCCCCGGTAACGTTTCTGGCCCCGTCAAAGTAAGCTCCCGTCGGGACGATGCAATATCGGTCTTTACTGCGCTTGTAGGAGGAGTCCAGTCCACCAATCAGTACTGCGTCTTTGAATCTTTGATGGATTGCCCAGTCGGCGAGGACCTTGGCAAACTCCGCTTCTTCGCTCTTGTGGGGTGAGAATTCTAGCTTCACCAGGATTGTTTTTCCCTTCTTATAGACTTCAAAGGGTGTTACGAGTCCTCCGTCAGCTGTACCAACCCATGGCGGAGGATTCTCAACCTCGATGAAACCGATCCTTACTGCTTTGAGAGCGTGGATGAGGTAAGAAGTTGCTAGATATCCGGTCAAACCAACACCATGGAAGCCTGTGATCAAAGTGGAACCCTTCAATCCTTTTTGATCTACAAGGACACTAACTGGCATCGGTGTGGCTCAACCTCGACTCGTTCGATTGATGGTTCTCTGTGTCAGAAGGTTCGGCTTAAACTCACCTGATGCTTTCAGCGACCATGTGAATTCATTACTGTCGATAAGGTAGGCCAGCGGCCTGAAAGGCCTATGATGATTGGAACCTTATCGAAGCTCCAACGTTTTAATAAACCCCTGAAAACTTCCGGTTTGATAGTGCCGCCGGCGACTAGCGAGCCGCCGTTTCCTCAAGTAATGAGGTGACGAAAGCTCAGTGGTTAGAGCAGCGGACCTGGCAGTAATGCTGGGGCTGAAGCTGTTAAAGTGCAAACGCCACTGTCGCAACCCGTTGGTCAGAGCGCTCTTTCAATTCGAAAGGCGCGATTAGAGGTTCGAACCCTCTCGGCGGCGCCAATAAAACTGATCTTACATATGGTCATTCTTGCTTTCGGACCTTATGCAGTGGACTGTCCCGATGAGTCTAATTTGATGGATGCTAGTATTGACGTTCCACGCGAGTCTGGTCTGCAAGTACCAAAATGGATTATAGGCAGAGGCACGTCTATTCTAGATGACGGCAAACGGCCCATTTCTCAACTCAGGATGTATGATGAGTTAGATTATGAAAATAGGATGGGACCCCGCGAATGAGCCCAGAGTCCTAGACTCTGGTTTCACCGATCAGGTTCGTCTCGACTACATAGACAAGGAACGGATAATGAGGATACGGGCAATCGTCTATAACTCTCTAAGCGATCTAAACAAGCTATTCCACGTCGATAGGGTCTTGTACACGAACAGTCCAGATATGCCGTTGTTCTACGAGTTCACACCCCAGAACATGGTTTCAATGAAGACCCCCGTGATAATTAGCGAGGTCAAACTATACTCGCTCGAAGAGCTCTGGGGAATGAGCACGCTTAGGATGATGAAATAGTCCTGGTATCCTCAGTCCGTTTTTTGAATACGAATCTCGATTGTCGAGACGTTCCTTGACTCTTCCCCTTCCATCCCACCGACGACCTCGGTTCCAATCTTGACCTCTTTGACCGATAGTTTTCCTTCGAAGAACCTTCTGCGTACGACCTCGACAACGTCGACAGCATGACTGATGGCACGACCTCTCGCCTTCACGGTCAGTTCTTTCCTGCCCATGTTGAAGTGCATCATTACCGCCGTCGCATATGCCATCAAAGGTTTCTTACCGATCAGAATAGTGTCCGGTGGAATATTCCCGCGAGGCCTCATGGGCCGCTCTGGGCTTCGCTGTTGCTCACCCATCGGGCGACGCTCTCTTGTCTCGGATTCTCCCATTTTCTTTGTACAATCCTTTCGAAGCTGGTCTCAGTTAGCTCAGAGAACGCGTCTCCCAGCTCGACTTAACTTAAGCCTTTGGGAAAAGGCCGGGACGTCAAGAAATTCGGGACGAGAAAAGGGGGAGGGAAACAGGAAATGAAAAAAACGGGAGGAATAAGGAAGACTAGCGAGGGAGCCTAGATGATCTCTCTCGACAGTGCTTCCCTGAACTTGACCCTGCAGTCCTGGCACTGGAACAGTCCGATTAGGACGTTCTTCTTTGACTTGCCGCCCTTTAGCTCCCATACCTTGGTTGGTTGGGGTACGTCTGCGCCGCACTTTGGACATACTACTTTGTAGAATGGCGTGGGCTGAGACGGACTTAGCTGCGCTAAATCGGGCGCGGATTGTGCAATTGCACTGATGTCGCCTGGTCCCGCTCCACCGAGCGAGGAGGGTTGGAGCTGTGTTTCATTGGATACTACGGCTGAAGAAGCATCGACGATTGGAATGTCGTCCACAACCTTTACTGTCAACGCATCAACGTCCTCTGACGATGCCTCGATTGGAGCTGCAGTAGTATCTACAACATCTCTAAGAGAAGCGGTCGTTAGATTGGCATCGACAATAGCCGAAGGCGCCTCTGTAGCCGTTTCGATTTCCGGCTGTGGCGCTATCGATGGAAGAGTGTCGTTGGTCGATGGACTGGGAATTGTCTCCTCATTGGAGGCTGTGGTCCCAATTTGTTGATCGGTTGTTTCTTCTAATGGTGCAGCAGTTTCGGGTATCGAAGGCTGTGGAGATATCAGGGTCGGAGTTGGGTTTGCTTCGACAGTCTCGATTGTCGTGTTCGCTTGGATGGTTTCTGTCTGCTCGTGTATCGATGTTGAGGGAGTTGGTTGCCAGTTGACCGTTGCGTCCTGCAGCTGTGTAGGGTTCTGGATTGTTGGTGGTTGGACTTGGGTCGTTACTTGGATTGGAGATATCAATGGTTTTTCGGCGAAAAAGTTGGGTTTGCTACGGTCCTCTAGGGTTGGACCGTAGGCCCGGGATATTAGAGTGGACGGTGGAGAAGGCGTTGCTGGAGTAGCTACTGGATATTGTGGCACTGCCCTGATCTCCGCCGGTCCGAGGGGTCTGGCCTCGATCAGAGATAGCGTCGTAATCATGTTCTTGATGTCTTCGATCGTGTTCAGGTTCCGTTGTAGCAGTATTTTGAACTCGTTCTTCTGGACTCTGTACTCCTGCTCGTTGACTTCGCCGCTTACATACTTCGTTTCAAGGGTTAGAAGCCGGGGAGGAGTGCTTGTCATCGAGTCCTTGACATCCTTGAGGTGCTCGTTGAGGCTATACCCCAAGACGTTGATCCTGTCTTGGAGTTCCTGAGCCGCGTGTCCATAGTCCTCGTACAATGTCTGCATCTTCTGTTTGTAGCCGTTGATCTCGCCGATCAGTTTCTCTAGCGTAAGGTCGTTTAGTCCCATGTTCGAATTTTCACCTGTAAGACCGCCAATAGTACCGTTGAAATGGTAAAAGCGTTAGACGCCAGTTTCAAGGGCAAAGCACTCTGCTACCGCAACGAAACCTGTGATCGGACTACCTGTCACTGTCAAAGAGACCAAAATTATCTGACCTTTTTTAGTCGTAAATGCTAGACTTTGAAGGCCAAAAACAAGTCCTGTCGACCCCGGGCAGGTCGTCTATATAAACCAAAAACCTCCTGTGGACAACACAACAAGCAGACTATTCTATTGTAGAACCCCAGCCAACTGTTGCTGTACCTAACATTTCCATAATGACCAATGATCCGTATCGATCCCGACGTGTCAAGAACTCACTTGGAAAATGTGTCATGTCAAGTCGCAAACAGGAGTCAGCAAGTCTCATGAAAAATTGGGAAAGAGACCGTAAGGAACCACTGATCAACCGGCTCAGCGCCGGTGTGCACCGCCAGGAACCATTGAAGGAGAGAATCAGTCAAGTCGTCTACAAACTCAGAGTCCAACAACACAGGCTCGAAGGTGCCAACCAGAAGACTCAGGCACACGACAAGAATCTTTTCGAGAAGCTAGTTCAGTCGCAAATGTCAAAGGACAACGCCCGCAGCGTCATGTACGCCAACGAGATCGCGGAAATACGGAAGATGGCGAAGATAACCGTTCGCAGCGAACTCGCACTCGAACAAGTCACCCTACGCCTAGAAACCATTCAGGAATTCGGAGACGTCGCCGCGCTGATGGGTCCAGTTGCAGGAGTGGTCCATCAAATCAAAAGCCAGATCTCAGGTGTGATGCCAGAGGTCAGCTATGAACTTGGTGAAATATCAGAGTCGCTCAACGGCATGGTCATGGAAGTAGGCGAGGCAACCGGGCAAGGCTTCGATATGGAAGCATCAGGCGCAGAGGCCACGAAGATTATGGGAGAAGCCAATACCATTGCGGAACAGAGAATGCGGGAGAAATTCCCAGACCTACCAATCCCAACCACCGCCACCCTAGAACGGCCGATAGAGCCGACCTTTCCAAAGTGAGGGAGAAAGAAAACTCCCCACCCAACCTTTTTGGTATATGAGAGAGAAAAAACATGATTACAAGTCTCGAACAAGTCCGAAAGTTCCTCGGAAAGCAACTCCAAGACCCCTACGGAAGAACCCACGGCAAACTCATCGGCATAACAGCCAATCTGAGAGATGAAACCACCGCCGTCGGTGTCGAAACAGCCAACGGCGAATTCGCACAGTACCCAGGCGAACGACTATGGATCAACGGCGAAACCCTGACACTTGTCCCAGCATGGAAACTAGATGCTGAGGAATTCCGAAAGGAGTTCGACATAGTGACACGCCGACTCAAAGCCCTCGACGAACTGTTCAGCGTTGGCGACATTCAACAGGACATTTACGAAGACCTCCGAAAACAACACGAAGACGGCATCAACGAGCTCAAGGAGAAGCGCCGCACGCTCCTCGACGCTGTGGCCCGCAGAACCGGAGTGTTGAACGCCCAACTTCGAGAGCTGCAAACATACCTAGCCAGCAACAAGATGCTTCATGCGAGCGGTGAATTCGACGATGCCGGCTATAGATCCGCGAGCGACGAGATCAACACGGGACTCGTCCGAACAAGCGCAGAGCGCAAAGACATCGAAGCAATAACCACATACCTAGTCCGCTTAGACCCAACTACGCCCATAGCCATCAGTCCACATCAAGAAACAGCAACCCCACAATCTCAGCCTGTTGCCACACAAGCCCAGACTACCACCGTCCAAGCAACCACGCGTGAGCCAGCCCTAGTCTTACACGTCAAGGAGAAATAGACTACTATGTCACTGTTCAAGAAGCTTGAAGACCGTGTTCACACTATTCCGCTGAAGGAACGGATAGAACAGGCCCTCTTCAGGCTCAACACTCAGAAGGCCAAGCTGGAACAGACTTCAATGAGGCTCCAGCAGAGAGACAAAGAAATGTTCCAACGAACCGTTGGAGCTGAGCTCTCCAAGGACAGCTCCCATGCCAGATTGTATGCAAACGAGTGCGCCGAGATTCGCAAAATGGCC
>Ga0137416_10000582_pt1 | contig 17173 bp, 19 predicted proteins | sample CZODoug3_1_1_16f_FD_108282 | JGI IMG/M metagenome (GOLD analysis project Ga0137416, IMG submission 108282) | Vadose zone soil fungal communities from Angelo Coast Range Reserve, California, USA - CZODoug3_1_1_16fungal (Illumina Assembly) | ecosystem: Environmental > Terrestrial > Soil > Vadose...
ATGCGTGAGGAGCAGGTACTCGGCATCCATCGTGTCATTCGATTCCAGCTCCGCCCACCAGTACCCCTGGGCGTACTGTTCGCGCTCGAACCACCCTTGGGCGCGCTCGATGACGAGGTCGATCCCCGAGCGCTCGACCGCGATCCCGGTCCCGATCACGAAACGCCTCGCCGCGCGCGCCGACCCCGCTCCTCGAACCAGCGCACCGCCTTGGCGAGCGCGTCCCGGATGGGCGTCTGCCGCAGACCCAGCTCGCGGACCGCCCGGCTCGAGCTCGCGAACATGATCTCGCGGGCCGTCCGCACGCCTTCGAGCGGGATGCGCGGGGTGCGGCCGAGGATCCGTCCGTTGAGGAAGGCATCCGCATGCGCGAGGCCGAGCGCGACCAGGTGGGGCATCCGGATCCGCGGCGGCTTGCGCCCGGAGATGACCGCCAGCTCCTCGAGAAATTCGCGCATCGTCAGATTCGCGTGCCCCAGGATGTACCGCTCGCCCCGCTCACCGCGCTCGAGCGCCAGAATCTCTCCTTCGGCGACGTCGTCGACGTCGATCACGTTCATGCCCGTGTCGACGTAAGCCGGCAGGCGGCCGTCGAGGAAGTCGCGGATCACCGCACCCGTCGGTGTGGGCTTGACGTCGCCGACGCCGACCGGAAACGTCGGATTCACGATCACGGCGTCCAGCCCGCGCTGGGCTTCCTCGCGGACCAGCGCCTCCGCTTCCCGCTTGCTTCCCTTGTAGGGCCCGGGCGCCGGACCGTCCGGCATCGAGCGCTCGTCGGGGAGCACGCCGTTGTGCATGGCGCCGACGGTGGCGATGCTGGAGGTGTAGACGAGCCGCGCGCCTTCGGCCCGGACCGCCTCGATCACGTTGCGCGTTCCCCCGACGTTGACGGCGAGCACTTCGCTCGCGGGAGCGGCAAAGGAGTAGAGCGCGCCCACGTGGAAGACCGCGCCGCAGCCGCGCACCGCTGCGCAGACCGCCCCGGCGTCGCGCAGGTCCCCGCGCGCGATCTCCACTTCGCCAGGTTCCGGGACGTTCGGCGCCGTGCCCGGGCGGAGCAGGACCCGGACGTGAGTTCCCCGGCGCAGCAGCGCCCGCGCCACCGCGCCGCCGATGAAGCCGCTGGCGCCGGTGACGAGCGCCCTCACGGGTGTGCCTCCGCGACCACCAGCATCGGACCGAGCCGGCGAAGGGCCACTTCCAGCGCAGTGGCGGCGATGCGGGCGCGGCGGGCGAGCTGCAAGAGATCTCCGGCGGCGCGAGGTCCCGACAGCGCGTACTTCAAGGCCGGTCCCAGATAGCTCCTCTGCGGCTCGCGCGCGAAGGAAGGGAGCGATGATCGCAGCGGATCGACGATGGCGCGGAGCGCGAGCCAGGGAACGCGTGCCTCCGCTGCCGCGCGAGCGGCAGGATGACTCTCCATGTCGACCGCCAGGGTGCCCGGACGCGCGAGCGCGAGCTTTTCCGCCTCCGTCGCGGCGACCGAGGTGGTGCAGACGAGATCGCCTTCGAAACAGCGCAGCCCGTGCAGCGCCCGGAGCGCCTGTCGACGGACGGATCGCGGCGCCACCAGCTCGTCGCCGGTCTCGTCCCGCACCGCGGTCGCCAGCACCAGATCACCCGGAGCGAGCGCAGGATCGAGGCCGCCGGAAAACCCGCAGCTCACGACGAGACGGGGCTGCTCCTCGATGACGGCGCCGCGGGCGCCGCCGCCGACTCCGACGGCCAGGGCGGCCACGTCGGTGCCGGAGAACCGTCCCCGTGCCAGGTTGCCGCGGCGTGAAAGCCCGAAGGCGCGCGCCACGCTGCGCAGCTCCCCATCGAGGGCGACGAGCAGCAGGATCGGTCCGGACTCCCGCCACTCGCCCCATGCAGACGTCTCGCGCGGCTCGAGCGTTCCCTTGCGGCGCTCCCACATCTGCTGCGACTTGCGGGCGGCATCCTCGCCCGTGAATGCGATGTCCGCGACCTCCGCCAGGGGCACGCGCACGCGGTGGGTGGCTGCCGCATCGAAGAGCTCGACGTGCGTCGCGCTCCGATCGTAGACGAAACCCACCAGTTCGGAGCCGTCGCTGCGCCGCAGCGTGATGTAGCCGCGATAGTCGAATGCCCGCTCCACCAGCTCGGCCACTCGCGAATCCGTCATAGCCGTCCCGTGATCATGGCGGCGACGGTCGCCCCCATCGCCCGCGGAGAATCGAAGGCGGCTCGAACGGCGCTGGGCTCGAATCCGCAGTGCACCATGCAATCCTGGCAGCGCGGATTGCCGCTCTTGCGGCCGTACTTCGACCAGTCGGTGTCTTCCATCAGCTCGCGGAAGCTCCCGGCATACCCGTCCTGCAGCAGGTAGCAGGGCCGCTGCCAGCCGAACACGTTGTACGTGGGGTTTCCCCAAGGCGTGCATTCGAAGTCTCGCTTCCCCATGAGGAATTGCAGGAAGAGCGGCGACTGGTTGAATCGCCAGCTTCGCCGGGAGTCCTCGAACATCCGCGCGAACAGCCGATGGGACCGCTCGCGGCGGAGGAAATGCTCCTGGTCCGGCGCCTTCTCGTACGAGTAGCCGGGCGAGATCATCATCCCCTCGACGCCCAGCTCCATCATGTCGTCGAAGAAGTGGCGCATCCGTTCCGGATCGTTCCCCTCGAAGACGGTGGTGTTGGTCGTCACGCGGAAACCGCGCGCCAAGGCCGCGCGGATCGCTTGTACTGCCGCGTCATAGCCGCCTTCACGGCACACCGAAAAATCGTGCTCGGCGCGCGGTCCGTCCATGTGGACGCTGAAGCTCAGGTACTTGCTGGGCTGGAAGTCATCCAGCTTGCGCTCCAGCAGTAGTGCATTCGTGCAGAGATATACGAACCGCTTGCGGGCGACGAGCTCGCGCGCGATCTCCCCGATCTGGGGGTGGAGCAGCGGTTCCCCGCCGGCGATGCTGACCACCGGCGCGCCGCACTCGTCGGAAGCGCGAACGCAGTCTTCGATCGAGAGGTTTTTCTTCAGGATCGACGCGGGATACTGGATCTTGCCGCAGCCCGTGCAGGAGAGATTGCAGCGGAAGAGCGGCTCCAGCATCAGCACGAGGGGATACCGCTCACGGCCGGCCAGGCGCTGCTTCAGCACGTACCGAGCGACCGTCACCATCTGCGCCACGGGAATCGCCATTCGAGTGCCCTCGTGCTACCGGAACCTGTGCCCGGCGAGCAAGCAACCCATTCATGCTTCAAAGGCACCCTTCGCCGTGCCTTTTTGCAGCCGCACCAACACAAGATGCTCGAGCTTCGATAACGTAGCGCTCTCTCTTCGCGGGCATTCGCCGGAGCGCGAGCCGATCGGCGGGCATTCGAGAAGATTGTTTGCCATTTTCTCTTGCGAAACGCCACTGCCGTGGATGCGGGACCAATGCCGCTCGATGCCGATCTGATGGCCATCCTGCTCGACGCCGTGGACGGGCTGCGGCTGGTGGAGAAGAAGCGCATGTTCGGGTTCGAGGCGCTCTGGGGCGACGGACGGATCTTCGCCCTGGTCTGGCAGGGGCGCATTTCGTTGCGGCTTCCCGATCCCGCTGCCGCCGCCGAGCTCGCCGGCCTTCCCGGCGCCGCAGCACTGACGATCGTCGAGGGCAAGACCCCGCAGTCCGGCCAGCGCTGGATCAACGTGCCAGAATCGTTCCACGACGACCCGCACGAGCTGCGGCGGTGGGTAGGACGCGCCTACGATCTCGCTCTGCTGCAGCCACTCCCACCAAGGCGCAAGCGTCGCACCCGCCGCGCTTGAAGTCAGAACACTTTCTGTGTACTCAGGGCGGCGCTGATGCGCACCGCCATTCTGACGGATATCCACGCCAACCTGGAGGCGCTGACGGCGTGTATCTCCGCGGCGGAAGCGCAGAAGATCGATCGGTTAGTTTGCCTTGGAGATACGGTCGGTTACGGAGCTGACCCCAACGCCGCCTGCGACCTGGTCCGCGCGAGGTGCGATTTCGCCGTCCTCGGCAACCACGACGCAGCCGTCGCGGGACGCATGGACTACAGCTACTACTACGCGGCCGCGCGCGAAGTGCTCGACTGGACCGCGCTCCAGCTCTCGAAGGAGAACATGCAGTGGCTGCGTGGGCTGCCGTACCAGGTCTCGGAAGGCGAGGTGACGTACGGGCACGCCTCGCCGCGCGATCCGCAAGCCTTCGAATACGTCTTCGCCCTCGAGCAGGCGGAGGATCTGTTGGCGCGCACGGAGAAGCTCGCCCAGCTGACCTTCATCGGGCACTCGCACCTGCAGCGCGCGTTCCAGCTCGGCAAGCCGGTGAGGGACGTCTTCGCTGAACGCGTGCGCATGGACCCGAGCCGGCGATACCTGGTCTCGATCGGGAGCTGCGGGCAGCCGCGCGATTACGACCCGCGGTCCTGCTTCGGGATCTGGGACGATCAGTCCCGGATGGTCGAGTTCCATCGGGTGCCGTACAACGCGGAGCGGACGGCCCGGAAAATACTGGAGGCGGGGCTCTCGCCGCACTTCGCGCGGCGGCTCTTGCATGGGGTTTGAGATGGCGCTGGACTTTCCCAGGCACCTGCTCGAGCTGGAGGCGCTGACCCGGCCCCAGATCGAGGGATTGCTCTCGCTGGCGGCGCGCTTCAAGCGCGAGCGGGCGCGGGCGCGCGCCGGGGAAGCGCAGACCGACCGCCGGAGCCTCTTGCGCGGCAGGAACGTGATCACCCTCTTCTTCGAGACCAGCACGCGCACCCGCAGCTCCTTCGAGGTGGCGGCGAAAGCGCTCGGCGCGGACGTCCTCATCTTCCAGAAGGACGCCTCGAGCGTCGCCAAAGGGGAGTCGCTCGAGGACACCGTGCGCAATCTCGATGCCATCGGCGCCGATGCGCTGGTGGTACGCCACCCTGCCGCCGGCGCGCCGAGACTCGTCGCCCGAGCGGTGCGGGCGAGCGTGATCAATGCCGGCGACGGCGCCCATGAGCACCCGACGCAAGGTCTGCTCGACGCGCTCAGCCTGCGCGAGCGCTGGGGCACGCTCGAGGGCAAGACCGTGGCCATCGTGGGCGACATCGCGCACAGCCGCGTCGCGCGGTCCAACATCCATTGCTTGAGGAAACTGGGCGCGCACGTGCGCGTCGGCGGCCCCTCTACGCTCATCCCCTCCGGCATCGAGGAGCTCGGCTGCACGGTGGCGCGCTCCTTGCGCGAGGCGCTTACCGGGGCGGACGCGGTGATGGCCCTGCGGATCCAGAACGAGCGCATCGCGGACGCCCGGTTGCCCGGCGCCCGCGATTACGCGCGCACCTGGGGGTTGAATGCGCGCACCTTGGAGATGCTGCCGAAGGAGGCGCTTGTGCTGCATCCAGGCCCGGTCAATCGCGGCGTCGAGATGTCGAGCGACGTGCTCGATTCTCCTCGTAGCCTGGTGATGGACCAGGTGGATTCCGGCGTCGCCGTGCGCATGGCCGTCCTGGCATTATGCTTGCGGGCCGAGGTGCCGGCGTGATCATCCTCGACTCCGGCAGGGTGATCGATCCCGCCAACCGGATCGACGGCACCCGCACGGTGCTGATCGACGGCGACCGCATCCGCGAGGTCCGCGAGCAGCCCGCCACGCCGGCGGAGAAGCTGGTCCATCATGTGATCGACTGCCGCGGGCGCTGGGTTTTGCCCGGGCTGGTCGACCTGCACGTGCACCTGCGCGAGCCCGGCGAGGAAGGGAAGGAGACCATCGCCACCGGAGCGCGCGCGGCCGTCGCAGGGGGCGTGACGACCGTGGTCGCGATGCCGAACACGAAGCCGGTCTGCGACAGCGCGGCGGTGGCGCGATTCGTCGCGGCGCGCGGGCGCGAGGCGGGGTTCGCGCGCGTGATCCCCGCGGGCGCGATCACCCGCGGATCTCTCGGCGAGCAGCTCGCGGACATGGCCGAGCTGAAGGAGGCGGGCTGCGCCTGCGTCACCGACGACGGCCGGCCGGTGATGTCGGCTGGCGTGATGCGGCGGGCCCTCGAGTACGCGCGCGACCTCGACTTGCCCGTGATGGTGCACGCCGAGGACCTCACGCTCAGCGCCGGCGGCGCGATGAACGAGGGCCCGGTGGCGACCCGCCTGGGGCTCAGCGGAGTGCCGGCGGCCGCCGAGGTGGCGATGGTGCAGCGAGACATCCTCATCGCGGAGACCGTCGGCGCGCGTCTACACGTCGCCCACGTCAGCGCCAAGGGGAGCGTGCGCGCGATCCGCGAGGCGAAGGCGCGCGGGGTGCGCGTCACCGCCGAGGCGGCCCCGCACCATTTCACCCTCACCGACAATGCGGTGGCGGGCGTCCTTCCGACCAGCCTGGCCGGCCAGCCGGCGGGCGAGCCTTATGACACGCACGCGAAGATGAGCCCGCCGCTGCGCGCCGAGAGCGATCGGCAGGCGATCATCGCCGGTCTGAGCGACGGAACCATCGAGGCCATCGCCACCGACCACGCGCCGCACGGCGCACTCGACAAGCAGGTCGAATTCGTCCACGCGCCGAACGGCGTCATCGGCCTCGAGACCTCGCTCGCGCTGACGCTCGCGCTGGTGGGGGCGGGGGAGCTGCCCCTGGGGCGTGCGGTCGAGCGGCTCACCGTGGGCCCGGCGCGCTGCTTCGATCTGCCCTACGGAACGCTGGCAGCAGGGGCTCCGGCCGACGTCGTGGTCGTCGATGCCGAGAAAGAATGGAAGGTGGATCCGCAACGGTTCTACTCGAGATCGCGCAACAGTCCGTTCTCCGGGTGGACTTTGCGGGGGAAGGCCGTGAGAACGTTCGTGGCGGGCAAGCTGGTCCACGAGGAGGGAAAGTGACGGTTGCGCGGAGGGCGACGCTGGCGCTGGCCAGCGGCGATGTATTCGACGGCATGGCGGTCGGCGCCGAAGGCGAGACCGTCGGCGAGGTCGTCTTCAACACCAGCCATACGGGCTACCAGGAGATCCTCACCGATCCGTCCTACGCCGGACAGCTCATCACCTTCACCGTCAGCGAGGTGGGAAACTACGGGATCCATTCCGGAGACGAGCAGGCGGAGACGGCGCAGTCGGCAGGCCTGATCGCGCGGCGGGTCTGCAAGGAGCCGTCGAACTGGCGCTCGCAGCAGTCGCTGCCGCAATTCCTCGAGCGCAACGGGGTGGTCGGGATCGAAGGGGTGGACACGCGCAGGCTGGTCCGTCTCTTGCGGACGAGCGGGGCGCAGCAGGGGATCATCGACAGCACCGGCGCCTCGCCCAGGGCGCTGATCGAACGGGCCCGCCGGGCGCCCGGCATGGAAGGGCAGGACCTCGCCACGATGGTCTCGACGAAGGCGCCGTACCGCTGGGAACAGGGCGTGGCCGGCCGGGAACCGCAACCGAAGCGCCACGAGGTGATCGTCGTCGACTATGGCGTCAAGCGCGGGATCCTGCGCCAGCTCGTCGACGTCGGCTGCGGCGTCACCGTGGTTCCCTCGCGTACGCCGGCCGCCGCGATCCTGGCGCGAAAGCCGGACGGCGTGGTGCTCTCGAACGGCCCGGGCGATCCGGCGGCGGTCGTGGGGGCGGACGTGCAGGCCCGGGACCTCCTGGGCAAGGTCCCGGTGATGGGCATCTGCCTCGGCAACCAGGTCCTCGCGCTCGCCATGGGGGGAAAGACGTACAAGCTCAAGTTCGGTCACCGCGGCGCCAATCATCCCGTGCGGGACGTGATCGGCGACAAGATCGACCTGACCTCGCAGAACCACGGCTTCGCGGTGGATCCGAAGTCGCTCGAGGGCAAGGTGCAGGTGACGCACATCAACCTCTACGACAACAACGTCGAGGGCATCGCTGCTGCGGACTTGAGGATGTTCGCGGTGCAGTATCATCCCGAGGACAGTCCTGGTCCGCACGACAGCCGCTATCTCTTCCGCCGGTTCGTGCAGATGATCGAAGGCGGCTCATGATCCAGCCCCAGGTCGACATGCTCCTGCAGTACTTCGGCCGCGAGGTCGACGAGCTGGTGCGGGCCAAGAAGGAATATTTCCTGCAGACCGGAGGCGAGGTCCACGCCGATGACCGCTGCTACGAGCAGCGCATGCAGGCCTTCTTCAACTGGTTCTTGTTCGACCGCAGGCGGTCCGACGGATCGACGCCGGTCGAGAAGTTCCTGCGCGAGAAGGGCGCGGACCTGCCCTCCAAGGACAAGGAAGTCCTGATCGGCTGCACGCAGTCGCGTCTCAGCCTGTACGAGTACCGGGGCACGCGCGGGTTCTTCTCCCGCCCCTCCCGCGGCCAGGTTCGCGTCCGCGACGCGATCACCGGGGACGACTTCGACGTCACCGAGCGCCGGCAGATGCACGGGCTGGACATCGGCGACGTCTTCGAGTCGCGCCTGGTGCCCGTGAATCGCACCTATCACTTCTCCACCAGCTTCACCTACCATCCGCGCGAGGTCGTCCCGGAGATCCGCAGGGAGATCAAGCGGCGCAAGAAGAAGGGCGCGGTGGAGGCGCAGCCGCTCGTCTGGGAGCTGGAGCGGATGGCGCTGCAGCACGAGCGGTTCCGCAACGTGAGCATCCACGCGATCTACAACTTCCAGACGCCGTTTCTCTCCAAGCGGCCGCGGACTCCCGAGTTCCAGCAGGGGGGTTAACGGACGGTGCTCTCCGGATCGTGATGCGTCGGCGACCCGGGGAACACGACCGTCTTCAAGAGCTCGCGGCGGTTCTTCTCCACATCCCGGTCGAGGAAGGCGCGGGCTTCGCCGAGCCGATCGAGCAGCCGCTTCGGCTTGCGCTTCATCTTCGGGTCGCCGAGCAGCGCGTGCGTAAGCCAGGGGAAGACCGCGGTGACGTCGGTGTGCACGTAGACCGAGCCGGCCTCGACGGCCTCCACTGAAACCTTGCCCCAGGTGTGCCCCTCGCCGGCGGGGCAGCTCGAAAGCGCGCCGTTGTCGACCGGGTCGACGCAGAATTGCAGGTCGATGTCGAAACCGGCGGTGGGAACGAAGAGGATCTGGTCCAGCAGCGGCTCGCCCTGCAGCGTGTAGTTCTTCGGGACGCCCCCGCCCAGGATCCAGATGGCAAGGCGCTTGGACCCGTGGTGTCGAGCCCAGTGCTGCACCGCCGCCATCGCGTACACGTCGTCGTTGATGTCGATCTCGAACCGGAACGTATCGGGAAAGAGGCGCCGGAGCTTGACCGCGTTGAGGAAGATCGAACCGTCCTGCACCGCCCCGACGAAGATCGGCACCCCGTGCTTCCAGCATTGCGAGAGCAGCGAGGGCCGCTCGACTCCCAGCCCCTTTTCGATCTTCGCGATGTCGCGCCCGAGCAGGGCGTGGAACTCGGGCGTGGTCATCTTGCGCTGGTAGTCCGGGGCCTGCATCAGCGCCGAGAACAGCTTGTCGGTGTCGAGCAGCGCTTCCTCCCAGAAGCCCAGGTCGTAGATGCGGATCACGCGCGCAAGCCGCAGCTGCAGGTCGCCGGCGTTGGGGTTCACCTCGCGGATGGCGTGGCCGATGATGCGGTGGGCGTCGTGGTACAGGTTTGCGCCGGTGGTGGTCAGCGCGCTGACGATCCCCCGCTCGATCAGCGGGATCAGGCAGCTCTGATGAAGGCCGGCAGGCGTCATCGCGCCGCTCAGGGTGAGGAAGATGCTGCAGTCTTCCTCCACCGAGCGGCGCATCAACTCGTACGCGGTGCGCTCCTGCCGGCCCACGTACGCGCCGAAGGCGTGCTGGAGGAGGTCGTGAGGCGACTCACGGCCGGTGATCGGGCGCGGATCGACGGTGCGGGCCTTCTCGATGGGCCTGCGCAGCTGGGAGCGGGTCGCCATGGCGGGCGCGCAATCTACACGATAAAGAGCAGCGCATGTGCACGCTGGTCCTGCTGCAGCGCCCGGGTGAGCTGCTCGCGGTTTCGGGAAACCGCAACGAGCTGCTCGCGCGGCCGGCGAGCGGTCCGCGCGCGGAGAAGGGCGTGCTTGCGCCTCGCGACGAGCTCGCGCACGGAAGCTGGCTGGGCCTGAACCGGCACGGTCTGTTCGTCTGCGTGACCAACCGCCGCGGCGCGATGGTCGATCCGTCGCGCAAGAGCCGTGGGCTGCTGGTCCTGGAAGCGCTGCAGGCGCGCAGCGCGCGCGGCCTGCAGGATGCGCTGGCGGAGCTCCACGGCGACCGGCACAACGGCTTCCATCTGGCGTACGCGGACCTGGGCGACGCGTTCGTGTCCTGGAGCGACGGATTCGCGGTCCATCACCTCCCGCTCGCGGCGGGTCAGGTCCACGTGATCACCGAGCGCAGCTTCGGCGCGGGCGAGGCCGCGCGCGAGCGGTCCGTCGCCGCGGCGTTCGCCGGACTGGAACCGGATCTGCGCGCGTGGCGCGAGCCGATGACCAAGCACGCGAGCGAGCCGCTGGAGAGCGCCTGCGTGCATGCCGATGCGGTGGGCTACGGGACCCGCTCATCGCTTCAGCTCCTGGTTCGGCCCGCCGGCGCGAGCGCGCTGTGGACCGATGGTCACCCCTGCGTGAATGAGCCGCGCGACATCTCGGGGCTCGCCGCCGCTCTATTTTCGCCGCCCCGGTAGCAGGCCTTTCGCGAACCCGCGCGCGAGCGACGGCACTTCCCGGAGCGCCTTCACCAGGGCGAGCGCGAGTTGCAGGGGAGAGCTGCCTTCCGCTTCGACCTGGACGCGCTCGCCGGTCGCGTCCTGCGCCATCCCGCGAGCGATGGTGTGGCGGCCGTCGGAGCGGATCTCGACCACCAGGCGCGCTACCACCGGGAGCTCGGGCTTTTTCTCCAGCTCTTTGCTCATGTACACCGGGAACATGGCACTCCCGGCGCCCGGACGCACGCTCCGGGTGCAAAAGGAGGAGGCATGATCGAAGTGGTCGAAGGCGACATCACGCGTCTCGACGTCGACGCCGTCGTCAACGCCGCGAACGCGACGCTGCTCGGCGGGGGCGGAGTCGACGGAGCCATCCACCGCGCCGCCGGCCCCGAGCTGCTCGCCGAGTGCAGGACCCTGGGCGGCGCCAACACCGGCGAGGCAAAGCTGACCCGCGGCTACCGCCTGAAGGCGCGCTACGTCATCCACTGCGTCGGCCCGGTCTGGCACGGCGGCGATCAGGGCGAGCCCGCCCTGTTGGCCTCCTGCTACCGCAACGCCCTTTCCCTCGCCGCCCACCACCGTCTCGAGAGCATCGCCTTCCCCGCGATCTCCACCGGCATCTACGGCTACCCGCTCGAACCGGCCACGGAGATCGCCGTCCGCGAAGCCCGCCTGTTCGAAAAGTCCCACCCGCACGTGGGCATCATTTTTTGCTGCTTCTCGACCCGCGACGCAGCCATTTACAAAAAAATCCTTGGCGTGCTTGGCGGTTGATCTGCAGCCGTTACCGTGCCCGGGCGACCTGCTCGAACGCCCGATCGACGTTCGCGAACATCTCCCGCCGCACCCGGTCGTCCCCGTCCACACCCTGCAGCGCCTTCTTGAACTCGTCGACCTCCACGACCGCGAGCGCCCGCTCGTCGCCGTCCGGCGTCACCCAATGGTCGCGGATCGCGGATACCTGCGCCGCGGCTTTGCGAGCCATCGCCGCCACCGCTTGTCCCTCCTGGGGCGATTCGCCCGTTCTGGCCAGCATCCGTACCAGCGCGTCCACCGCACCTTGAAGCTGCTCGCGCGCCGCGCCGTCGGCCTGGTGGCGCCGGACCCTCTCATTGGTCGCGCCGCTCGCTACGCCTACGCCCTGCAACTTGCGGCCGCTCTCCGTGCGAATCGCGCCCGTCCCCTCCGACAGCCAGGACGGCGTGGCGTCGGGAGCGCCGGCCCGCACGGCCTTGCCTCCGCCCCCGCAAGAAAGGGCCAGGACCGCCGCGGCGGCCAGCAACACCGTCCTCATTGCTTTCCTCCGCCCTGCACGAGAAAGGCCGGGTCGATCCCGAGATCGCGGATGACCGCGTCCCAGATCTTCTCCACGGGAGTATCGAAGATGCGCTTCGAGGAGATGCTGGCATTGAGCCAACCGCCGGCGACCATCTCGCGCTCGAGCTGCCCGGGGCCCCAGCCGGCGTAGCCGAGGCAAAGACGGTATGCGGCGGGATCGCCGGCGAGCAGCGTGCGCAGCGCGTCGGTCGAGACGGAGAGATAGACGTCGTCCTGCAGATGAACGGAGTCGGCCACTTCCGAGCGGCGATGCACGAGGAAGCCTCGTTCGCGCTGGACGGGGCCTCCGATGAACGCGTTACCCGCTTCCGCGTGCACGTCCATCCCGTGCTCCTTGCCGATGTCCTTGAGGCCGATGTCGCTCAGCCGGTTGAAGACGATTCCCATCGCCCCGGAGTCGTTGTGCTCGATGAGCAGCACGACGGAGCGGGCGAAATTCGGGTCGTCGAGTTGCGGTACCGCGATCAGGAGCCCGGGGGCGAGGTCGCTCACCGTCTAGCCCGAGAAGCCGTCCATGGAGAGCATCCCCCGCTTGCCCTCCTTCTCCTTGTTCGCCTCGGCCGTGGGCAGCGGCTCCTTCTGCTTGTTGATATTGGGCCATTTCTGGGAGAGCTCCGCGTTCAGCGCGACGTACTCCTTCCATTTCTCCGGCAGGTCGTCTTCCGGGAAGATCGCTTTCGTCGGGCAGACCGGCTCGCACGCGCCGCAATCGATGCATTCGTCGGGGTGGATGACGAGGAAGTTTTGTCCTTCGTAGAAGCAGTCCACCGGGCAGACGGCCACGCAATCGGTGTACTTGCAAGCGATGCACGGCTCGGCAACGACGAAAGCCATGGATGGGACTCCTGGCGTGGGATATTTCGCTGCTCTCTGGCACGAACCCTATCACGCCTGCAAGAGCGACGCGGTCTCCGCCGTGTAGTCGGCGCGGCGCGGCGCGGCTACATTCCGGCGCCATGAACTGGCTCGCGGAAGCCCGCAGTCGCCAGACGAAGGACGCGGGACGTGAGGTCCGCGCACGGCTGTGAGATGCCTGAACGGCGATGCGCGGGTCGAGGAAACCTACCGCAGCGCCCTCGCGGGCGAGCGTGCCCGACTGCTGCTCACCGATCCCCCCTATTGTCTGCTGACGCGGCGGCGCAAAGGGGGGGAGGTGCGCGACAAGCGCGCGGGCGTGAAGATCGATCGGGAACCCGTCGTCCGCTTCGCTGACGTCCGCGCGTATCGCCGTTTCACGGAGGAATGGCTTCCCAAGGCTGCGGCGCACGTCGAAGGGCCTCTGATCGTGTGGACGAACTTCCTCGGCAAGGAGCCGATCCGCGCCGTGGCCCGCGAGCTCGGCCATGGCGAAGCGGGCGAGTTTCTCTGGGCGAAGCGCACCTCGCAGCATGAGGGCAACGAGCAGTTGCTGCGCGTGTACGAGACGGCGCTGGTATTCCTGAGGACGCCGCTGCCACAGCTGCAGGCGGGGGATGTGCAGCGCGTCTGGTGCGTCGCGGCGGGGTACGACGACGACGGCGAGGCAGGCCGCTGGGGCAGTCATCCGAATCACAAGCCGTTTTCGGTGCTGGAGCCGCTGCTGCGTCAGTGGTCCCGGCCGGGCGATCTGGTGCTCGATCCGTTCGCCGGCAGCGGCAGCATCCCTGCCGCCGCGTTGCGCTTGCAAAGGCGGGTCGCGTGCAGCGAAATAGAGCCGCAATGGGTCGCCCTCGCTTCGCGGCGGCTTTCGGGGGTGCATCGTTGAAGCGGCTGCTGCTGGTCCTGGTCCTCGCCGCCTGCAGCGCAACGCGGCTCACGCATCTGCGCGGGGGCTGGCGGTCCTGTCATGCGGCGGACCCGAACGTGGTCGAGTGCGGCGGCAAGCAGGTGGCGCATGTCGAGTGCTTCCAGCCCGGGGATGAAGCGTGCGGCGCCCTCGCGGTGCGATACGCGGACGGCGAGCGCGTGTTCCTCTCGCGGCCCGCTGGATTCGAGCCAGGGCAGGAGGAGCCGATCGGTTCACCGACCGCCATCCGCCCGGAACTTGCATCGGACGGAAGCATGATCTGGTTCAGGCGGCCGCAGAGGCGGGACGAGTACTGGACGGTCTTCGAGCTGGACACCGGGATCACCCGGGAGGTGGACGCGGTCCAGATCTTCAAGATCCGCGAACGCGATCCGCACAGCATGCCGCTCTGGGTCGCGCAATCGGCCGCCCCTCGGTAGCCACCATCAGGATGGATTTCGCCTGTCGACGCCGCGGAAGGAGAAGAGCAGCGCCTCGAGCCGGTCAGGCCCTTCGCGCGCCAGGGTCGCGAGGTTCGCCTCCGCGATGCGGTCGGCGAGGCTGAGCGGGCTCGCGAGCGCCATCGCTTCCTCGAGCGAGAGGTTCGCGGTGTCCACGTAGCGCGAGCCGCCGTCGTTTCCGCCGCGAACGGCCCGGAGCACGGAAGCGCGCACGAGTTGCAGCGTCGGATCCGGGCTGCGGCGGATGAACTGCACGGCCCGATGGGCATCGAGCAGGTCCCGGGGCAGGTCGGGGTGGAAGGCCACGCAATAGAACGGCGCGTCTCCGCCATGAGCTGCGAACATGCGCTCGCGCAAGCCGGCGCAGAAGGAGGCGAAGTCGCGGGCCGACTGCTCTCCCGACGCAGGATCCTCCGGAAAGATGAGAAGCGCGACTTCCACGGCCTGCTCCGGCAGCGCTTCGATCTGCCGGATGGCCGGGAACGCCTCGTCGCGGCTGTGCAGCACGCGGCGGTGCAGCCTTCCCGATTCCCGGCAGGGCCTCGCGTACGGACATAGCCGCAGCGCCTCGACGAACTCGCGCAGATACCGATCGCTCCGCGCCAGCGCTTGCTCATCCGTCGTGGTCACGACCGCTGCTCCGTGTTACATCGAGCCTCCCAGATGCCGCGAAGAAAAGACCTCAAGTCCATCCTCCTGCTCGGCTCTGGTCCCATCGTCATCGGGCAGGCTTGCGAGTTCGACTACTCGGGCGTGCAGGCGCTCAAGGCGCTGCGGGAAGAGGGGTACCGCACTATTCTTTTGAACTCCAACCCGGCGACGATCATGACGGACGCGGAGTGGGCGGACCGCACGTACATCGAGCCGATCACGGTGGAGGCGGCCGAGCGCATCATCGCCGTGGAGCATCCGGACGCGATCCTGCCCACCATGGGCGGGCAGACCGCGCTGAACCTGGCGGTGCAGCTCGCCAAGGAAGGGATCCTGGCGAAGTACGGCTGCCGCCTCATCGGCGCGCAGCTCGAGGCGATCGAGAAAGCCGAGGACCGGCAGCGCTTCAAGGACTGCATGACCGCGCTCGGCATCGACGTGCCGAGATCGGGCATCGCGCACTCGCCCGACGACGTGATGCGCATCGGACACGAGCTCGGGTTCCCGCTCATCCTGCGGCCCAGCTTCACTCTCGGGGGCCTCGGGGGTGGAATCGCCTACAACCGGCAGGAGCTGGAGGAGCTGGGTGCGCGGGCGCTCGGGTACAGCCCTACGCACGAAGTGCTGATCGAGGAATCGGTCCTCGGCTGGAAGGAGTTCGAGCTGGAGGTGATGCGCGACAAGGCCGACAACGTCGTGATCATCTGCAGCATCGAGAACGTCGACCCGATGGGCGTGCACACGGGCGACTCGATCACCGTGGCCCCCGCGCAGACGCTCTCCGACGTCGAGTACCAGGCCATGCGCGACCTGGCCCGGCAGGTGATCCGCGCCATCGGCGTGGAGACCGGCGGGTCGAACATCCAGTTCGGCGTGCATCCGAAGACGGGCCGCATCGTGGTGATCGAAATGAATCCGCGGGTGAGCCGGTCCTCCGCCCTGGCCTCGAAGGCGACCGGGTTCCCCATCGCCAAGATCGCGGCAAAGCTCGCCGTCGGTTACACGCTCGACGAGATCACCAACGACATCACCAGGACGACGCCTTCGAGCTTCGAGCCGGCCATCGACTACTGCGTGGTGAAGATCCCGCGCTTCAATTTCGAGAAGTTCCCGCACGCGGATCAGACGCTCACCACCAGCATGAAGTCGGTGGGCGAGGTGATGTCCATCGGGCGCACCTTCGCGATCGCGCTGCAGAAGGCGCTGCGCTCGATGGAGAACCAGACGGACGGCCTGGACTCTCCCCTCCGGCGGGAGGGCATGCGCGCGGAGTATTCGGCGCCGGAGCTGGAGCGCATCCGGCAGGAGGTGAAGACGCCCACGCCACGCCGGCTCTTCTGGATGGCGGAGGCGTGCCGGGCGGGCATCTCCGTGGAGGAGATGTATGGGCTTTCGGCCATCGATCCCTGGTTCATCCGGGAGATCCAGGCATTGGTGGACGCGGAGCGGGAGATCGCAGAATCCTCGAGGAAGTCGGGCGCAGGCGCACAGGTTCCCGATCTCGTCCGCTGGAAGCGCCTGGGCTTCTCGGACAAGCGGATCGCGCGCCTTGCCGGCCGCACCGAGGGGGACGTCGCCCGCCAGCGCGAGGCGATGGGCCTGCACCCCGTCTTCAAGCGCGTCGACACCTGCGCCGCCGAGTTCGAAGCGAACACGCCGTACCTGTACTCGAGCTACGAGGACGAGGACGAAGTCCGCCCGGATGACCGCAAGAAGGTGCTGATCCTCGGATCGGGACCGAACCGCATCGGCCAGGGTGTCGAGTTCGATTACTGCTGCGTGCAGGCCTCCTTCGCGCTGAGGGCCGCCGGGTTCGAGACCCTGATGGTGAACTGCAATCCGGAGACCGTGTCGACGGACTACGACACCTCCGATCGACTGTACTTCGAGCCCCTGACGCTCGAGGACGTGCTGGAGGTCGCCCGCCGCGAGAAGCCAATCGGGGCCATCGTCCAATTCGGAGGGCAGACGCCGCTCAAGCTCGCCCGCGGGCTGGAGAAGGCGGGCATCCGCATCCTCGGGACCAGCGTCGACGCGATCGAAGCCGCCGAGGATCGCGAGCTGTGGTCCCGGGTCGTCGAGGAGCTGAAGCTGCGCCAGCCGGAAAATGGCATCGCCCACAGCCCGGAAGAGGCCCTGGCCACCGCCCGCCGCATCGGGTACCCGGTGATGGTCCGCCCGAGCTTCGTGCTGGGCGGCCGCGCCATGGAGGTGATCTACGACGATGCCGGCGTCGAGCAGTACTCCACCGAGGCCGTCCAGGCCTCCGAGGAGCGGCCGATCCTCATCGACCGGTTCCTCAAGGATGCCACCGAGTTGGACGTGGACTGCGTCGGCGACGGCAGGGAATACGTCGTCGCGGGGGTGATGGAGCACATCGAGGA
>Ga0137416_10000589_pt1 | contig 17085 bp, 17 predicted proteins | sample CZODoug3_1_1_16f_FD_108282 | JGI IMG/M metagenome (GOLD analysis project Ga0137416, IMG submission 108282) | Vadose zone soil fungal communities from Angelo Coast Range Reserve, California, USA - CZODoug3_1_1_16fungal (Illumina Assembly) | ecosystem: Environmental > Terrestrial > Soil > Vadose...
AGCCATCTCGGAACTGGTCGTGCGAAACGCGAGGACCTGCAGCGTGGATGGGGATTGCGCGATGGTCGATGCGAGCCTGCCCTGCCAGGACAACTGCCGAGGCGCCGTGGTCGCCGCAAACGCCGCGGCCTTCGCGAGCGAGCTGAGCCGGTACGCGAGCATCGTCTGCCCGACCCTGCCGATGAATTGCGGATTCGCCCCGAACTGTGCCGGGGTCGAGGCACGCTGCATCGACGGAACCTGCCGCCCGGCGGAGCCAGGTCGCCGCTAAAGCGTTCCGGACCAGCCAGCTAGTTCAACCAGTTGAACCAGCCAGGTGGTTGCACACCGGCTGAACCAGATCGGTTCTGTATTCGAGAAGACGCAGCGACCGGCGTTTGCGCATCCGCGGGCGAGGTGTCGCCCCGGACGCAGCGACTACTGGCAGGCGCGCTCGACGGCCTTGCGCCAGCGGGCGAGGTGCTCGTCCCGATCCTGGGGCTTCATGCGGGGCCGGAACTGCTTTCCCGCGCGCCAGGCCTTGGATAGCTCCTTGATCCCGGGCCAGACGCCCGTGCCCAGACCCGCGAGGAACGCGGCGCCCAGGGCGGTGGTCTCCACCATGCGCGGGCGCTCGATGGGAGTCTGCAGGAGGTCGGCCTGGAACTGCATCAGGAGGTCGTTCGTCGAGGCCCCGCCGTCGACGCGGAACATGGGCATCGGTTTTCCGATGTCCTGCGACATGGCCTGGGCGAGGTCGTAGATCTCGAAGGCGATCCCCTCCAGCGCGGCGCGCGCCAGGTGCGCCTTGGTGGTGCCGCGATCGATCCCGCTGATCAGGCCGCGCGCGTCCTGGCGCCAGTGCGGCGCACCGAGCCCGGCCAGCGCCGGGACGAAGGCCACGCCGCCGGAGTCGGGGACCTTCTTCGCCAGCGCCTCCACGTCGTTGGACTTGCGGAACAGCCCGAGCCCGTCCCGCAGCCATTGCACCACCGCGCCCGCGATGAACGCGCTGCCCTCCAGCGCGTACGCCACCTCGCTCCCGACCTGCCAGGCGACGGTGCCGAGCAGCCCGTGCCGCGAGGTGACCGGCGCGCTGCCGGCGTTCATCAGCAGGAAGGCGCCGGTGCCGTAGGTGCACTTCGCTTCTCCCTCCGCGAAGCAGGCCTGGCCGACCAGCGCGGCCTGCTGGTCGCCGGCGATCCCGGCCACGGGCAGGCCGTCCGGAAGCCCGCGGACGCCCTTCACGGTGCCGAAGATTCCCGCCGACGGCCTGATCTCCGGCAGGACCGCGCGCGGCACGCCGAAGAGCTGGCACAGCTCGTCGTCCCACTGCCTGCGGGAGAGGTCCATCAACAGGGTGCGCGAGGCATTCGTCACGTCGGTGGCGTGCACCGCGCCGCCGGTCAGCTTCCAGAGGAGCGCCGCGTCCACCGTGCCGAACGCCAGCTCGCCGCGCTCCGCGCGCACCCGCGCGCCCTTCACGTTGTCGAGCATCCATCGCGCCTTGGTGGCGCTGAAGTACGCGTCCAGGACCAGGCCCGTCTTCTCGCGGACCCACGGCTCCTTGCCGGCCGCGCGGAGCGAATTGCAGACGTCGGCCGTGCGGCGGTCCTGCCAGACGATCGCGTTGTGGATGGGCCGCCCCGTGCGGCGGTCCCACAGGAGCGTCGTCTCGCGCTGGTTGGTGATGCCGATCGCCTCGAGCTGCGCCGCCTTGATCGCCGCCTCCCGCAGCGCGCCGGAGACCGCCTTCAGCGTCGAGTCCCAGATGTCCTCGAAGTCGTGCTCCACCCACCCGGGGCGGGGGAAGATCTGCCGGAACTCGACGTTCCGCTTGCCCTTGACCGCGAGCCGCTGGTCGAGCACCAGCGCGGTCGTCCCGGTGGTGCCCTGGTCGATGGCGAGCACGTACTTCGGCATCTCACCCCTCCTGGAAGAAGGAGACCACCGCGTCGCACACGGCCGGCCCGTCCACGTCCAGCGGCAGCACGTGCCCGCTGCGCGGAAAGACCTGGATGGTCGCCCCGCCGGTCAGCGCCCGCGCGAGGCGACGCGCTCCGCGGACGGAGGCGGTCCGATCGAGCCCGCCGTGCAACACGAGCGCGCGCGCCCGCACCCGTCCCGCCACCGCCATCGTTTCCTCGGACAACAGGCGCAGCTCGCGCCCCCAGCGCCACGGGATCGCGCCGTACGAGCCATCCTCGGGCACCGCAGGGCGCGGCGCCGGCGCGCCTTGCGAGACTCGGTCATCGGGCGGCGGGACGCGCGCGAGCGCCTGGATGTCGCGCGCTCCCTTCCCGACGACGCCGGGGAACGCCGGCAGCCGGCCGACCACCTGCGTGAACAACCAGGTAAGCCCGGCCATCTCGACGGCCGGGGCGAGCAGAGCCAGCGCGGAAACTGGAGCCACGCCTTGCCGCACGAACCCCTTCGCGGCCAGCCGGATCGCCAGCAGGGCGCCCATCGACAGGCCGCACAGGTACACGCGGCGCGCGCCCTGCAGCGACAGGAGCGCATCCTGCGCCGCATCGAGAATGTCGGAGCGCGTGACCGTCTCCAGATCTCGAGGCGAGGTGCCGTGGCCGGGAAGGAGCGGCCCCACCGCGCGGAACCCCGCCCGCGCCAGCGCCTCCCCGACCGGACGAACTTCCGCGGGCGAGCCCGTCAGCCCGTGCAGCAACAGGCAGGCGTCGTCGCCCTCGCCGAGGCTGAACGGAGCCGCCGGACCGGACATGAGGGAGGGCGCGGTAGCACGTCCGCGCCGGGGCCGCAAATGGACGTGCTAGAAGCAGGCATGGCCGACAATCCGCATGGGCCCACGCCGCAGCAGGTGCAGATCCAGCTCCAGATCGACGACGCGATCGCGAACGGCGCCTACGTCAACATGGCCCTCCTGAACCACAACGAGACCGAATTCGTGATCGACTTCATCTACGTGCAGCCCCAGGGGCCCAAGGCGGTGGTGCGCGCCCGGGTGATCAACAGCCCCAAGCACATGAAACGGCTCTTGCTCGCGCTGGAGGACAACGTCGCGAAGTACGAAGCGCAGTTCGGCAAGATCGACGTCTCCGGCCCCGCTCCGCACCTCCTCCCCGTGCACTGACGGCGACACTCAAGCCGCTCTTCGGGCCGGACTCAGGCAAAAAGCATTCACCGCGGAGAGCGCGGAGGACGCAGAGGTGTCTGGGTGGCGACGCATCGGGTGTCTCGCCCGATCGGAGGAACAAGAAGTCTTTTTCTCCGCCTCTCTGCGCGCTCCGCGGCGAAATCTTTTTGACCCCGTGTGGCTGCATCGCGGCCATCAGGGCGGCAGAGGGCGCAGGGTCGTGTCGCCCTGCACCACCAGGTGCGCGCGGAGCTTCTGCACCACTCCCTTCATGCCTTTCATGCGCGCCAGCTCCTCCAGGCTGGAAAAGGGACGTTTGTTGCGGCGCTCGACGATGGCATGCGCGCGCCCCCGGCCGATGCCGGGCAGGAGCCGCAGCTCCGCCTCGCTGGCCCGGTTCACGTTGAGGACGCCCTCGACGCGTGCCTTCGCGGAGTGCGCGCGCGGCCGCGCCGTCCGCACCTCCAGCGCAGGCCCGGGCTGCGCGGCCGCCTGCGGAGCAGACGCGAGCAGCCCCAAGAGCAATGCAAGCTGCACCTCCCCTACTCCTGCGCGTCCTGCGCGGCGACGGCCAGCGGGCCGGGCGCGCGCGGCTCGGTCCGGCGCTCGCGGTCGTCCTCGCGCAGCTGGATCCGACCGCCGAGCGGCAGCGAATCGAGCACCACGTTGATCGACCCGTCGCGGTTCAGCCACGCCATGCCCACGCGGCTCCAGATCCGGTTCCGCAGCCCCGGCTTGTCGATGACGTTGTAGGCGATCCACGGCTTCTTCCACGCGCCGCTCGCGGTCGGCCCCACCGGTTCCATCGGCATCGCGCCCGCCTGGTTTTCCACGCTCTCCTCCCGCCGGCCGCCCCGTTGCGGCACGCGCTTTCCCGGAGCACGCGCCGTGCCAGGACCTTTCCCTCTGCACATCGCCGCGCAACGGCGTTCCAGAACGAGACGGGGTCCCACGATGCGACATGAGCGGCCTTGACCTGCGCGCAGCGCGGGCGTACGAGGGCCCCGACAGATTCACCCGCCGCCGTGGCGCCCGAAAGGGCCTCTGAGGGAAGCCGGTCGAAAACCGGCGCGGTCCCGCCACTGTAGCCGGGGAGCCAGTCCCACGTAGCCACTCGGCCCAAGAGGGCCCGGGGAAGGCGGGACGGCGCGCAGCGAGCGGGGCTCGTTGCATACCCGGGAGCCAGGAAACCTGCCTGGCGGCGAAAGCAGCGAATCCACCTCTTCGCGAGAAAGAGGGGAGATCCGTGCCGCGTGCCTTCGCCGCCCTCCGGCGGTCCATCCGCTTCGCCCCGCCCGCCCTGACGGCGTTCGTCGTCGCCGTGGTCCCGCTGCGTGCCCGCGGGGAGGAGCCCAGGCCCGAGGCGGAGCCCGTCGAGATCGTGGTGACCGGAGCACCGGGGTCGGCGCGCGCCCCCGCGGCGCAGTCCACCGTGATCCAGGCCGACCAGTTCGCCGGCGAAGTGCGCTCGGTCGCGGAGATGCTCAGCGCCTCCCCGGGAGTGTCGCTGCACGCGCTGGGCGGACCGGGCCAGGCGACCACCCTCTCCTTGCGGGGAGCGAGTGCCGATCAGTCCCTAGTGCTCCTCGACGGGATCCCGCTCCACGGACCCGGAGGCGGAGCGGTCGATCTGGCCACCCTTCCCGCTTCGCTGTTGGACCGGTTGGTGATCAGCCGCGGCGTGCTCGGCGCCCAGTTCGGCGCCGGGGCCCTGGGCGGAGTGGTGGAGCTGATACCGCGCCGGCCACGGAACGACAGGGCGGCCGCGGATGCCCGCCTGACCGCCGGGTCGTTCGGGACCTTCGGCGCAAGCACCAGCGCGAGCGTGCCGTGGAGCGCCGAAGGCGGCGGGCTCGTCGCGTTACAAGTGGACCGGAGCGCCGGCGATTTCCCCTACGACCAGCAACTGACGCCCGAGATCGCCGGATCTCCGTATTACGACTTCACCCGCGCCAACGCCGATTCGTGGCGCGGCTCGGCCTTGCTCCGCGGCGGCTGGCCGATCGCAGGCGAGAGCGGGGTGGACGTCCTCTTCCAGGGCTCGATCGGTGAGCGCGGCCTGCCGGGCTCGGCGGCGAGCCCGACTCCGCGATCGCGCGAGGTGGACCACAGCGGGCTGCTCGGCGCACGCTTTCGCGGCGCCGCCGGGCCGGCGGCGTACTCGGTGCGCGCCTGGGCGGACGTCGATCGCATCGAGCTGCGCGGCGTCTCGGCGTTCGGCGATTGCGCCGACGGTACTCCCGACTGCCCACGGTCGCTCCAGTCCGCGTCCGCCGCGAGAGGCGAGGTCGAGATGGGGGCGCCGCTGGGCGAGCGCCAGTGGGTGCGCGGCTCGGTGACGGCGGGTATGGATCGCGCCACGGGAGACGCCACCGGCTTCCACCGCCGCGGCGTCTTCTCCGCCTCGCTCTCCGACGACGTGCGCCTCGGCGCCGTCTCGCTCTTCCCCGCGCTGCGGGTCGACGTGGTCGGAAAGGACGCCGGGCTGAGCCCCGCGATCGCGACCACCGTCCGGCCGTGGAGCGCGCCGATCGAGCTGCGCGCCGGCGCCGGGCTGTCGTTTCGCGCCCCGACCTTCAGCGAGCTGTACCTGCGGCAGGGCGGCCTCGCCCCGAACACCGATCTTGCCCCCGAGCGTGGGCGGTCCATCGACGTGGGGGTCGCCTACCGATCGGCGAAGCTGACCGTTTCCGCCGGCGCGTTCGTCTCCTGGTACCGGGACCTCATCGTCTATGAGTCGTTCCCGCCTGCCGCGGTGAAACCGTTCAACGTCGGATCGGCCCGGATCAGCGGATTCGAGCTGCAGGCGGTGGCGGCGCTGCCGTACCGACTCACCGTCCAGCTCGCCTATACCGCCCTGCAGGCGACCAACACGCGCCCCGGCACCCTCGAGGGCCACTCCCTTCCGTACCGGCCTCCTCACCGGTTGTTCGTCCGCGTCGCCCACCACGCGGACCGATTCGAATCGTACGCCGAGGCGAACGCGACGGCCTCCATGCCGCGCAACCAGTTCGACACCGCGTTCCTGCCCGCTCAGCTCCTGATCAACGCCGGCGCGGGTGCGCGCGTCGCCGGAACCCTGTGGATCGACGTCGAGGCGAAGAACCTGCTCGACGACCGCACGATGCAGGACCTGTTCCAGTACCCCCTGCCCGGGCTTTCCCTCGCCGTGATCGCCCGGGCGCGACTCTGAAGGAGCCGCCATGCACCGCATCCGAATCGTTCTCTTGGTGTGCCTGTTCGCCTGCGGCGGGGGGAATCCCCCTCCGAAACCGCTGGAGCACATCGCGCTGCCTTCCGGCGCGCTGCTCGACCCGTACGATGCCAGCAAGCCGGGCGAGGCCCGTCCGCTCTACACCACGCAGCTTGGCGGAAGGGTGTACGCATCGCTGGGCAACTTGAATCCCAGCACCTTCGCGCCGGCCGGCCCGGGATTCCTCGCCAGCATCGACCCGATCACCGGGCAGGTAGAGGCGATCAACCTGGGCGGGACCAGTCGGCACCAGTGCACGAATCCCGGCGTGGTCCGCCAAGACTCCCAGAAGCTGTACGTCGCGTGCGCGGGCGACTTCAGCGGCACTACCCCAGGCCGCGGCGTGTTCGAGGTCGATCCCACCACCAAGGCGGTGACCCGTGGGCTCGTGACGGGCACAGGGTACGTCCCGAGCGGCGTCGCGGTCACCGCCACCAAGATCTGGGTGGGCGACAACGCGAAGCCTCAGCTCATCAGCATCGATCGAACGACGTTCGCCGCTGCCGACGGCGCGGACGCGGCCCATCCCCCGATCCCGGTTCCATGCCCTTCGACGGGGAAAGGCCCGTTCGTGCCGTACGTGGGCATCGTGAATGGCGACCTGTACGCCCTATGCGCCACCACCGAAGCCGGCCTGCTCGCCCGGTTCGATGCTCAGACCGGCGCCGCAAAAGGTTCGGTCGCAGTCGGCGCGGAGCCCACGGAGTTCACCGCCACCGGGGACGGCCGCATCGCGGTGGTGAACTCCAACGACAATACGATGACGCTCGTCACGCCCGGCGCCACTCTCAGCGCGCAGGTCGCTCTCACCTTCAACAGCGCCACCGCCACCCTGCAGGACGTCAAGGCGCGTGGCCGGTTCCTCTACACCGTCGCCTCCACCAGCAACACCGTGCAGAAGATCGATCTCGCCGCACCTGGCGGGCCGAAGGTGGTCGCCGACGCCAACACGGGTCTCGCATCCAACCCGTTCAATCTCGAGGCGCTGGACGATGATACGGTGGTGGTCGTGAACTGGGCTACGAGCGACGTGGTCGCGCCGCAGCTGAAGACGGTGCAGTGACGCGCGTCTTCGCGCTGCTCCTCGCCGCCGCCCTGACGCGGCAGCACCTGGGGCCGCCCGTCCCCGCGCAGGTGCGGCGGGTGGTGACGCTGGCGCCGTCGTTGAGCGAGATCGTGCTCGCGCTCGGCGCCGGCGACCGGCTGGTGGGAGTCACGCGCTTCGACGACGACCCGCGCGTGGCGGCGCTGCCCCGCGTGGGCGGATACAACGACCCGGAGCCGGAGACCGTGCTCGGGCTGCACCCCGACCTGGTGATCGCGCAGCCGGCGCCGGAGAACCGCGGGCCGGTCGAGACCCTGGCCCGCATCGGCATCCCCGTCGAGGCGTTCGCGCTCGACGACCTGAAGGAAGTCGAGGACGCCATGGAGCAGATCGGCGCGCTGCTCGGCGTCCCGGAGCGGGGGCGCGCGCTGCGCGACGAGCTGGAGCGCCACCGCGCCGGCGTCCGCGCCGAGGCGGCGAAAGGGCCGCGCCGCCGCGCGCTGCTCGTCTTCGGCCTCGATCCCCTGGTGGTCGCCGGACCCCGCGGCTTCGCCGGCGAGCTGCTCCGCGACACCGGAGCCGTGAACGCGGCGGGCGACGCCGAACGGCCCTTCGCCCGCATGTCGGTGGAGGCGGCCGTGCGCGCGCAGCCCGACGTGGTGGTGATCTGCGGATTCGAGCCGCCGCCGGGCCGGCCGGCCATCCCCGGACTGCCGCGGGCGCGGGTTACGACGCTGCGGTCGACGGCGTTGCTCCATCCAGGCCCGCGCCTGGCCGAGGGCCTCGACGATCTGGTGGCGGCGCTGCGCGGGAAGCGCGCCCCGTGAGGCGCTCCGCGGCGGTGCGCGCCGCGATCGCCTTGCTCGCGCTCGCGCCGCTCTTCGCCCTCGCCGTCGGGGTCGGCCTCTCGCTGGGCGCCGGCACCCTGTCCTTGAGCGCCGCGCTCCGCGGGGTGGAGCCCGATGCGACCGTCCTCTTCCGCCTGCGCATTCCCCGCGTGGTGCTCGCCGCCATCGTCGGCGCCGGACTCTCCGTCGCGGGCGTCGCCCTGCAGGCGCTCCTGCGCAATCCGCTCGCCGATCCGTTCGTGTTCGGCCTCTCGGGTGGAGCGGCCATCGGAGCCGCGCTCTCGGTCGCCGTCACCGGCACCGCGCTCGGCGTGGCCGGAGTGTCCGCCGCCGGCTGGATCGGCCTGCTCCCGACCCAGTTCGCGGCCGTCCTCGGCTCGCTCGCCGCCTCGGTGCTGGTCTTCACCCTGGGTCGCGCGCGAGGTCGCCTGCACCCGGAACGCGCCTTGCTCGTGGGCGTCGTGTTCAATTCCTTCGCCTCCGCCCTGGTCATCGCCCTGGAGGCGGTCCTCGCGCCGGAGAAGACCCAGGCGGTCCTGCTCTGGCTGGCCGGCACGCTGGGATACGAACCGCAGCCGGTCCTCGTCGCCGCCGGCGCGGTGGTGCTGGTCGCGGCAGCCATCCTCACCGCGCTCGCCGGACGCCTGAACCTGCTCGCGCTCGGCGACGAAGGCGCCGCCGCGCTGGGTGTGGACGTGGAGCGGACGCGCCTGTTGTCGTTCTTCGCCGCGAGCGCGGCGGTCGGCGCGGCGGTCGCGCTCACCGGGCTGGTCGGCTTCGTTGGCCTGGTCGTTCCGCACGCCGTCCGGCTGGTCGCAGGTCCCGACCACCGGGTGGTGCTGCCCGCCTCCGCGCTGGGCGGCGCCGCCTTCCTGGTGCTCGCCGATGCCATCGCGCGCATGCTCTTCCGCGGGCTGGGGACCGAACCCCCCGTGGGCGCCGTGACGGCGCTGCTCGGCGCGCCCCTCTTCGTCCTCCTCTTGCGGAGGCGCACCTGACCGCTCCGCTGCTGGCGATCGACTCCGTCCGCTACCGGCACGCGGCGCGCGCGCCCGAGGCGGTCGCCGGCATCTCGCTGAGGGTGGATCCCGGCGAGGTGGTCGGGCTCGTCGGCCCCAATGCGGCCGGCAAGAGCACCCTGGCCCGCATCGCCTGCGGCCTCCTCCGCCCCGCAACCGGTTCGGTGCACTTGCGCGGAGACGATGCATTCGCGCTGCCGCGGCGCGAGCGCGCCCGCCGCGTCGCCTTCCTCTCCCAGGACGAGCCGGCCGACCTGCCGTTCACCGCGCGCGAAGTGGCGCTGATGGGCCGCGCCCCGCACCTCGGGCTGTGGGCGCTCGAGGCACCTGGCGACCGCGCCCTGGCCGAAGCCGCCCTGGTGGAAGCCGATGCTCTCGATCTGGCGGACCGGCCGGTCTCCCAGCTCTCCGGGGGTGAGCGCCAGCGGGTGTTCCTCGCCCGCGCCTTCGCCCAGGACGCCGCGCTCCTGGTCCTCGACGAGCCGACCGCCGCGCTCGATCTGGCGCACCAGGTCCTCCTGGTGACGGCCGTCCGCAGACGCGCGCAGAAGGGCCGCGGGGCGCTCCTGGTCCTGCACGATCTCGCGTTGGCCGGCGCCGCCTGCGACCGCCTGGTCCTGCTGCGCGCCGGACGGCTGCTCGCGGAGGGCGGCCCGGCGGAAGTCCTGCGCCCGGACGTGCTCGGGGAAGCGTACGGGACCCAGGTGGACGTGGTGCCCGATCCCGCTACGGGCCATCCGCTGGTCGCGCCGCGCATCCCGCGCTGATCACTCGAGGTACAGGGTGATCCCCGCCATGAAGAACTGGTCGAATCCGGCGCCGTTGAGACGGCGGCGGAACACGAACTGGACGCCGCCCTTCTCGGTGAGGATCCCGGCGCCGGCCGACAGCCACCACAGATCGTCGGTCGCGTCCCAGGTGGCGCCGCCGCGCAACGCGAGCGCGTCACCCACCAGGAGCTCGAATCCGCCGGCGCCCCAGTGCTTGACGTTCTTGAGGTCCGACAGGTCCGCTTTGTAGTCGAACGCGATGTGCCAATCGCGGTCGCTCCCCCAGGCGATGCCCACCTTGCTCGTCACCGGGAGGGTGGGGATGGTGCTGGTGGAGAGGTTCTGCACCACCAGCGCATAGGCGAAGTTGCCCCGCCTCACCAACAGGCCCGCATCCTGGGCGAACTTCCGCACGAGCCCGTCGGGAGTGGCGAAGCGGTAGTACTTGGTCTCGCCGCCGACGTAGTAGTTGCCGCCCAGGGCGTACGAATAGGCGAGCGCGCCGTACCAGCCTTCGCCGCGGCCCCCGGGCTGCCCGCTGCCCCAGCGCTCGAACAGGAACCCGGTCCCGACCGCGGAGCTGGTCGTGTCCACGATGCTCGCCATCAGCGCCTGCGCGGGAAAGCGCGAGTCGTAGAGACCGTCCACCTCCAGGTGGTACCTGCGCTGTTGCGACATCCCGGCGGGGTTCACGGTGATGGCGTCGTTGGCGGTCGCGATGGCCGCGTGCGCCCCGCCCATCGCCGTCGCGCGGGGCAGATCCACGTAGGCGGGCCAGGGCGCGCCCGGATCGTTGACGCTGTTCTGGGCACGCGCGGCCGCGGCCACGGCGAGCAGGGCGGCTAGCAACACGCGCATTGGCGGCGCAGTGTACTGCCGGCGCTTGCGCCGAGTCGCGAAAACGACCTGGAAGGCCGTGTCCGCCGTCAGGCGGGCGCGTTAGGAAGGGAGCGGGAACACGGTGCGGTTTCGGGCAGCCGATGCTACCTTTCGCGGCCCCGCGGAGGTGCGATGAATCATCCCTTGCGCAAGGTCGTCGTCCCGGCCGCCGGGCTGGGCACCCGGTTCCTGCCCGCCACCAAGGCGATCCCCAAGGAGATGCTGCCGATCGTCGATACCCCGACGATCCAGCTGATCGTCGAGGAGGCGCTCGCGGCCGGAGCCGTGGAGGTGGTCGTGGTCAACGGGCGCGGAAAGACCGCCATCGAGGACCATTTCGACCGCTCCTACGAGCTCGAGGACCAGCTCCAGCGCAAGGGGAAGAAGGAGCTGTTCGAGCAGGTCCGGCGGATCAGCGATTCGGTGCGGCTGGTCAGCGTGCGCCAGAAGGAGCCGCTGGGCCTGGGACACGCCGTGCTCGCCGCCCGCCACGCGGTAGGGGCCGAGTGGTTCGGGGTGCTGCTCGGCGACGACCTGGTCGACGCCGACGATCCGGCCATCGGGCAGCTCGTCCGGCTCTCGCAAAAGACCGGCAAGGCGGCGGTGGCGCTGATGCCCGTTCCCGACACGCAGGTCCATCTGTACGGGGTGGCGGCGGGCCGCGCGACCGATGGCGGCCACATCGAGGTGGATCGCATCGTCGAGAAACCTCCCCGCGACCGGGCCCCGTCCAACCTGGCGGTCATCGGACGCTACGTGCTGCCGCCCGACGTGTTCGACATCCTGGCCCGCCTGCCGGCGGGCGCCGGCGGGGAGATCCAGCTCACCGACGCGCTCGCCGTCCTCGCCCAGCAGAAGCGGCTCCTGGGCGTCCGTTTCCAAGGAGTGCGCCACGACGCGGGCGACAGGCTCGGGTACCTGCAGGCGAACGTCGCCTACGCCCTCAAGCGGCCCGACCTGCGCGATCCGCTGCTCCAATGGCTCCGCGAGGTGGTGAAATGACATTGCTCGACGATTTGCGCCGCCGCGCGCGCGGCCTGCGCGCCTTCCGGCTTCCGCTCCTCCTGGCCGGAGCCCTCGCCACCGCCGCGCCGGCGCTGGCCTACATCCCCGCGGCCACCGTGCTCCTGCGCAGGGCGGCCGCCCGGGTGAACGAGGGCAGCCGCACCAGGGAGGTGACGCTCACCGGCACGCTGCAGATCGGCGACGCGGCCCCTTTGCCGCGCGTGCTCGCGCTGCGCTTCCCTCTCTCCTGCCGATTCGAGGGCGGTGCCCAGGCGCGGGGCACCGCCGCGCAACCGCTGCCCGCCAGCGGCGCCAGCAATCCCGAGCAGGAGCTGCTCGAGCTTTCGTGCCCGCTCATCGCCTATCGCGGGATGCGGACCGCGGATGCCGAGGGCGCGCTGCAAGCGGCCGCCACCATCGCCGGCGCGGACTTGAGCCTCCCGGCGGCCTACGATCGCCTCGGCGATCGGGTGGTCATCGTGGTGGGCGCGCCTGCGCGGCAGGTCGATCGGCCGCAGCTCTGGCTGTACAAGGACTCGCACGCGCCCGCGCGGTTCCTGGCCCGCCGGGACGGGCACCTCGAAGACCTGCGCCTGCTCGAATACGGAAATCCTGCCGCGGCCGAATGGTTCCCGCGCATCCTCGAGCTGCATCGCGACGGCAAGCCGTCGGCGCGATTCGAGGTGCTGGAGACCAGGGGCTTCCGCGAGACCTCCGAGGACCAGGACGACGACCGGGAGTAGACCGCAGCCGCTGGAGCGCCCGGGCGGCGGCCCAGCCCCGTTGGAGGCGCGGCCCGCCGGCGGGGCGCCGTCCGCCGGCGGCGGTACGCTCGTCGAGGTGGCGCTGCCCGTGCCGGCCAACGGTGGCGTGTTCACCTACCGGCTCCCGGCCGGCGCGGTCGAGCCCGGCCGCCGCGTCCTGGTTCCGCTCGGCCGGCGCAACGTCACCGGCGTGGTGCTCGGACCGGCCGCTTCCGCGCGCGGGGAGCTGCGCGACGTGCTGCGCGTCCTCGACGAGGAGCCGCTGCTTCCGCCCGACGTGCTGCATCTGGTCCGCTGGGCCGCCGCGCATTACCTGGCGCCGCTGGGGCTGGCCATCCGCGGCGCGCTGCCGCCGGGGATCGATCTCCGCGAAGAGCTGCGCGCCACCCTCACGCCGGAAGGCGAGGCGCTCCTCGACGGCGCGCAGCGCACGCTCCTCCCGGGAGGCCAGGAGGCGGTCACCCGCACCCGGCAGCTCTTGCGCGCGGTGCGCGACGGCCGCGCGCTCCGGCCCGCGCAGCTGCGCGCGCTCGGGAAGCGAGGCCTGGTCTCGCTCAGCGCTTCCGAAGCGAAGCCGCGCGTGCAGGCGCCGCAGGTCGAGCTGGCGGCGGCCGTGCCCGGCGCCCAACCCCCGGCGCGCTCGCCGCGCCAGGCGGAGGTCCTTGCCTGGCTCCTGGCGCGGAACCCCGCAGGCGTCCCCGTCGAAGAGCTGCTCGCCGCGTTCCCCGGTGCACGGCCTCAGCTGAAGAAGCTGGCGGCGCGCCGCCTGGTAGCGCTGCGGACCGAGCCCGCCGGTCCCGCGCTGGTCCTGGATGCGCCCTGGGGATCGGCGGTGGTGCGGGAGACGGCCGCGCAGTCGGCGGCGCTCGCCGAGCTGCGCGGCGCGCTGGACGCTCGAGCCTACGCGCCCTTCCTGCTCGACGGGGTGACCGGAAGCGGGAAGACCCACGTCTACCTGGAGGCGATCGCCCACGCGCGCGCCCAGGGACGCGGCGCGCTGGCGCTGGTGCCGGAGATCGCGCTGACGCCGCAGCTCGCGGGCCGGTTCCGCGCGCGCTTCGGAGACGACGTGGCGGTGCTCCACTCCGGCTTGAGCGAGCGCGAGAGGCTCTCGGAATGGCACCGGGTCCGCGCGGGTGCGGCGGGGGTCGTGGTCGGCGCTCGCAGCGCGGTGTTCGCTCCGGTCCGCGACCTGGGGATCGCCGTGGTCGACGAGGAGCACGAGCCCTCCTACAAGCAGGAGGATCGGCTGAGGTACCACGCCCGCGACCTGGCGCTGGTCAGGGCGCGCGACGCGGGAGCGGTCGCGGTGCTGGGCAGCGCGACGCCGTCGCTGGAGACGCTTCGCCGCGCCCAGGAGGGAAAGCTGCGCACCCTCCGGCTCCCCGAGCGCGTCGACGGGCGTGCGCTGCCGCGGGTGACCATCGTCGATCGCAAGACCACCTTGCGCGGCCGCGGCGATCCCGCTCTCCTCACGCCCGCCTTGTCGGAAGCGCTGCGCGAGACGGTCGCTCGCGGCGAGCAGGCCATCCTGTTCCTCAACAAGCGCGGCCACGTGCGCAGCCTGCTCTGCCGATCCTGCGGCGCCGCGCTGGGTTGTCCCAACTGCTCGGTGGCCCTGGTCCTGCACCGCCAAGGGGGCACCGCGCTGCGCTGCCACCTGTGCGGGCACGAGGAGCTTCCCCGGCCCTGCGCGGCCTGCGGAAGCGACGACGTGGTCCCGCTCTCCGCCGGCACCGAGCGCGTCGAGGAGGAGGTGGGCGCGCTGTTGCCAGGGGCGCGGATTGCCCGGCTCGATCGCGACTCGGCGGGCGGTCCGGGCAAGGCCGCGGCGCTGCTCGCGCGCTTCGCCCGGCGGGAGCTGGACGTGCTGATCGGGACGCAGATGGTCGCCAAGGGGCACGATTTCCCGGGGGTGACGCTGGTCGGCGCGCTGGACGCCGACGGGCCGCTGCACCTTCCCGACTTCCGCGCCGGGGAGCGTTGCGTGCAGCTGCTCGCGCAGGTCGCGGGGCGGGCGGGAAGGGGCGAGCAGCCGGGGCGGGTCCTCTTGCAGGCCTTCCGCACCGAGGAGCCGGCGGTCCTTGCCGCCGCGGCGCACGACTATGCCGGGTTCGCGCGGGACGAGCTCGCCCGGCGCGAGGCGCTCTCCTTCCCGCCGTATGCGCGGTTGTGCGCGCTGCGCCTGCAGGGGAACGTCGAGGCCCGCGCGCAGGCGGCGGCGGAGCGCCTGGCCGGGAGCGCGCGCGAGCTGCAGCGGCGCGGCGGCGAGCCGTTCGAGGTGCTCGGGCCCGCCCCCGCCCCCATCGCCCGGCTGCGCGGAAAGCACCGGTTCCAGGTGCTGCTGCGCGCGCGGGAGCACCGCCCGCTTCACGCGCTCAGCCGCGCCCTCGCAGAAGTCCCCCTTCCTTCGGGAGTGGAGCTGTCGGTCGACATGGATCCGGTTGCCCTGGCCTGACGGGCAGGCAGGCGACCCGCCCGAGCGCGCCACGATTTGTCGACCGTCGCAAACACGGCACCGCCTGACCCGGCCGCCTGACGGAATCCTTGCTGCGGCGCCCCCGCGCGCCGACTATATTCTGCCGCTTCATTGGAGGACGACCGGAATGGCCCTGCGCGAGATCCTCATCTACCCGGACCCCCGCCTCAAGCAGAAGGCGAAGCCCGTGGCCGAGGTGGACGCCTCGGTCCGCAAGCTCTGCGACGACATGGCCGAGACCATGTACGAGGCGAACGGCGTCGGGCTCGCCGCCCCGCAGATCGGCGTCCTGCAGAACGTCATCGCGATCGACGTCGAGCAGCGCGCTTCCGAGGGAGAGCCGGCCAAGAAGAAGGGCGAAGGGCTCTTCTGGCTCATCAACCCGGTCATCAAGGTCGGCGAGGGCGAGTTCACCTATACCGAAGGCTGCCTCTCGATCCCGGACGAGTACGAGGAAGTGACCCGGTTCGGCCGCATCGTGGTCGAGTTCCTCGGACGGGACGGCAAGGAGCACCGGCGGGAAGCGTCGAACACCCTGCTCTCGGTGTGCGTGCAGCACGAGATGGATCACCTGCAGGGCAAGTTGTTCGTCGATCACCTCAGCGCGCTCAAGCGTGAGCTCATCCGCCGCCGGATGAAGAAGCTCAAGACGCAGCGCGAGGCGGAGAGGAAGGGCGAGGCCACCGCGCTGTAGGCGTCTTGACGCGACGCGTTGTGGCGTTGCCATTCGGCACGCCCGTTCTTGTTAAAGATCTGTCACACTCCTGTGTCTGAAGTCGCCGTGGCAGCCGGCGTGCGCCGCGCGGGGGAATTGGATGAGACGGTCGATCCTGGCGAGGACCGCGCTGCTCACGCCAACTCGGCTCGCCGCGGCGCTCTTGCTCTCGGCCGCCGCACGCGCCGACGAAGCCCGGCCGCTGCTGCTCGCGCTCGAGAAGGGCGAGGTCAGCTATACGGTGGTGCACAAGCTCCACCAGGTGACCGGCGCCACCCGCAAGCTCGAGGGTCTCGCGCGCCTCACGCCCGGAGGCCCCACGCTGGTGCAGGTGCGCGCCCCGGTGGCGACGTTCGACAGCGGCAACTCGAACCGCGATGCGCACATGCGCGAGGCGACGCACGAGCCGTTGCATCCGGTCGCGGAGGTGAAGGGCACGCTTCCTCCAGTCACGCTACCGATCTCCGGACCGCAGGAGCTGACGCTGGACGCCCGGGTGGAGCTGAACGGCATCCAGCAGAAGCACGCCATCCCCGTTCACCTCGAGCCGTCCGGGCCGCGAGGGGTGCGAGCCAGGTTCTCGTTCCCCATCAGCCTCGACGCCTTCCAGGTGGAGAGGCCCGAGCTGCTCCTCATCAAGATCGACGACCGCGCGGTCATCGCGGGCGACGTCGTCTTCGCGGTGCGCGAGTGAGGCTGGCTCCGGTCGCCGCCGTGGGCTTGTTTGCCGCCTGCGCATATCCGGTCGACCGCGCCGCGTGCGCGATCGATTCGGACTGCGGGCCGAGCGGCTTCTGCCTCGGGGCGACCTGCCGCCAGGGGACGCGCGCCTGCCCCGCGCTGCAGCCCACCTACTCGAGCATCGACCGCGGCCTCTTCCAGGTGAGCTGCGGCGCCTCGGGGAGCAAGGGGATCAACTGCCATTCGCCGGAGGGCGCGGGAAGCGCGAGCTTCCTCGACCTCTCCGGGGACGCGTACGCACGGCTCGTCAACCGGACGGCGGTGAACCCGCTGGGCGACCTGAAGGACCTCCTGCTGGTGAAGCCGGGCGACCCTGACGCGAGCTTCCTGGTCCAGAAGCTGCGCTTGACCACCGCGCTCGATGCGCACCTGGGCAGCGGCATGCCGGCGGACGCGCCCGGCTCGATCTGCGCGAGCTCGGTGGACGCCATCGCGCAGTGGATCCGCGAGGGCGCGGGGAGGAACTGATGCGCGCGAGC
>Ga0137416_10000590_pt1 | contig 17082 bp, 15 predicted proteins | sample CZODoug3_1_1_16f_FD_108282 | JGI IMG/M metagenome (GOLD analysis project Ga0137416, IMG submission 108282) | Vadose zone soil fungal communities from Angelo Coast Range Reserve, California, USA - CZODoug3_1_1_16fungal (Illumina Assembly) | ecosystem: Environmental > Terrestrial > Soil > Vadose...
AGAGGTTCTGGACAGCCAATATTTTAGCGCTCAAATCGTGGAGCTTTTCGTTGATTTCCTTGATGCGCGGCGCGGCAGCCTGGCTGGCGGCGTCAAAATCCTGCTTCAGCTTCTGGTAGTCGGCGCTGCTCTGGACTTCATTCTGTGAGTCGCTGGACTGCGAGCCGGCGTTTTTCAGGAACGTCGAGTAGCGATCTTTCCATTCGTGCTGGAATGTTTTCCACGGACGCTGACCAAAATCCTCGTCCCACATAGCCCAAAAGAAAGTGGCCATGAGAATGACCATGGAGATGACGTAATGCGGGGCGAGCGACTTGCTAACTACCGGGTCGTTTTCGGGAATGGGCTTTTCGGGCACCAGTTCGCTCCTAAACGTTAAACCAAGGTGTAATCCACACGTATTTAATGTGGAAGAGCAACCGCAAAAGCATTTTGATCGGCAACCCGATCATGGTCAGGAAAAAAGTCATCAAGATCGAGTACTGCAGCAAGCTCATACGCTTGTAATCTTTAGCGTTGTTGCGCCGGAAGAAGGCGTGCACCAGCATACCGCCGATCACGAAGAAGCCTCCGACCACAACCGCTCCGAAGATGCCCTTGCCCCAGTTCGAAGTGATTCCGAAGAGGTCGGGCAAGTCGCGGTTGACTTCATAAATGAGGCGGTTGTGGTCCCACGTTTGCCCCGGCCAGAACCACTGCCATCCCGGGCCGCGAATGAAGGTGCCAATGAAAATCATCGAGACCCATAAGATGATGAAGCCGAAGAGAAATGTTCCGATGGCGAATTTGCGCTGCTTCCAGGTGTAGTAGCCTGCGCCCAGGGGGTTGGTATCTATATAAGGAATGACCATCAAGCCGAAGATGATCAATGTGGGCATGACCACGCCGGCAATCCATGGGTCGAAGTAAACGAGCATTTCCTGCAACCCTAGAAAGTACCACGGCGCTTTCGCTGGGTTCATGGTCAAGTTGGGGTTAGCCGGTTCCTCCAGCGGCGCATTGAGAGTGATGGACCAGACCATCAGGATGATGGTGACGATGATGGCGGCGAGGAATTCGATGCGCAACAGAAACGGCCAGACGTGTACTTCTTTGGCCCACCCCGGCTTGAAAGGCCACGCCTTGCGGTGATGGGTCTTGGCCAGAGCGGCATCGCCTGCGAGTTGCTCGATCAAGACGTCATTGGCATGCGCCTGTTTCCAGGCGAGATACATGTAGAAAGCCAGAAGCGGAATCATGGCGATGATCGGCACGTTGTCCGCGGCGGAGAGGATTTCCCACAGTTGTTTCCAATCCATGGCTACTTCTTCGCCTCCTTCACTTCGGAGTCGAGCACCACGGCCGCGGGGCCGGAGATGCCGCCGTCCTTACGCACACGCCAGAAGTGCAGGATCATAAAGATGGAAGCGATGATGGGAATGCCGATGCAGTGCCAGATGTAGGAACGAAGGAGCGCATTGGCGTCGACGATGGAGCCGCCCAAGAGGCCGAAGCGCACGTCATTATAAGGCGTCATGCCCAACTGCGAGCCGAAGGGGCCTTCATGACCGAGAAGGGGAGTGGCGCGCGCCATATTCGTGCCCACGGTAACGGCCCAGAAGCCGAGCTGATCGTCGGGAAGCAAATAACCGGTGAAGGAAAGCAGCAGAGTCAGCACCAGAAGGATGACGCCAACGTTCCAATTGAACTCGCGCGGCTTTTTGTACGAGCCGGTCAGGAAGACCCGGAACATGTGGAGTTCGACGGCGATGACCATCAAGTGCGCGGCCCAGCGATGCATATTGCGCAACAATTTGCCGAAGGGCACGTCGTGTTCGAGGTAAAGGACATCGCGGAAAGCCTGCACCTTGCTGGGATGGTAGTAAAACATCAGCATCGTGCCGGTGAGCGTGAGCACGATGAACAAATAAAAAGTGATGCCCCCCATGCCCCAGGTGTAGCTGTAGCGCACCGCGTCGCGATTGATTTTGGCGGGATGCAGATGCAGGAAAACGTTGGAGAGCACGCCCAAGGCGCGATTGCGCGGTGTCTCATCGTGCTTGTGGCGGAAGATGGAGGTGTAAACCTGGGTCTTGGTAGGCTTGCTCAGGATCTCTACTTGTTCTTTTGCTTTTGCAGGCAGGTCCGTCTTGAGGGACTCGAGGTCCTCCTTGACGCCGGTTTTGATGCGCCCGAGCAGGCCATCCGGTTTGCCATTCTTTCCGTTTCCCTTGTTCTCTTCAGGCATTGCTGAGCTCCGTTTTTCGGCGGCTTAACGATCCCTTGAAATACTGGTTTATGGTTACGTCGGCAAAAATGCTCCCGGATCATCGAATTTGCTCGGTTGTCCCTTGGGCCACTGGTAGAGCCGGGAGGTATCCACAATGATCTGGCCATCGGGAGCGACTTCCACGTGCGCGCGATCCATCGGCCGCGGCGCCGGCCCTTCGAAGTTGACACCTTCGCTGTCGTAGCCGCTGCCGTGGCACGGGCACTTGAACTTGTTCTCGCTGGCCTTCCAATCGGGTGTGCAGCCCAAATGCGTGCAGCGAGCGTAAATGACGAACACACGGCTCGGCGTGCGGTCCACCCAGATGCGGTACTTCTGCTGCCACTTGGTATCGACGCCCAAAGCGTAGTCCGAGGCGTAGCCAATCTTGAAAATCGTAGGAGGTTCAAAGAGCGTGCGGGGAAGGAAAAATTTAAAGAAGGCGATGAACCACGCGCCGAGAAATCCAGTGACAGTAACCCATACCAGCCGCCGCCGCTTCTTATTGATTTCACTGGGCTCGGGACCGACAGTCGCCAAACCGCCAGCCGCCGCTGCTTTGGACGTACCGACGGCAGGCGTACCGACATACTTGGTTGCATCTCCACCACCGGCAGCGGACGTCTTCGCCGCTTCCGGTTTTGGTTTGGCCGAATCAGTTTCCGGGCCCGCCATGCGATACCTCCTGGTTCTAGAAAATTACCAGCGGCCCATGAAAGCGCCGCCCCTTCCCCCTTAAGTTATAGACCCAACCGCGAACTGGATGCGGCCGAAAATGGATTGATCCCAAGTTACAGTTTGTTGCAGAAAGAATTTCGATCTATCCGCGATGAAGGCGGACGATAATCCCCAGAAGGCGAAAAGTTTTTCGGCTGAACGGGAAATACTATAGAGGAAGTGCGTGAACGCTGAGAGCGCCCGAGGCCCGCCGGATTGGAGAAGGTTGATACGAAAACATTGCGAGGCCCTCAACATTTCACCGGACCCCCCAAGAAACGAAACGGATATTACTCAAAACAAAAAAATTCGTCAATGCGTCTTTGCACCGCGGCCTGAAAAGGATTCCGAGCGCTTTTTGAAAAGAACCTTCATCGACAAGAAATAATAGATGCAAGAACCTGCTTGCGCTCAGAAGAAGCTGTGATATATTCGCGCCGTTTATATCTCCACTTCTTGTTTTGGGAATTTCAAACAGGCCTCAGTGGGGAAGGCCGGGAATCCAAATCGGGAGGGCGCGCTCGATGGGCCTGGTTCTGCTGATCGTCATCTGGCTGATCACGTTGGTAAGCACGTATTTTTTTGTGGCCAAGACGTGGTGGTTGCCGGTGGGGGCCTCCGCTGCAGCTGCGGCAATCGATCATCACTTTACCGTCAGTTTTATCCTCATGGGCGTTGTCTTCGTGGCCGCGCAACTTGCGCTGGGCTATCTGGCCTGGAAGTACCGTGAGGGTGGATCCTCCAAGGCGGAGTATTCCCACGGCAACACAACGCTCGAATTGGTTTGGACGGTTCTCACCGCCGTGCTGTTTGTCGGCATGAACCTGATGAGCAGCTCGATTTGGGCCTCCGAGCGGTTCCGGCAAGCGGAAGCCGAGGCGGTGCACGTTGAAGTCACCGGCATGCAGTTCGCCTGGTATTTCCGTTATCCAGGGCCGGATGGAAAATTCGGGGTGACGAAACCGGAGCTGGAGGATGCTTCGGCTGGCGGGGAAGCGGCACTCGGCCTCGACACGAAAGATCCGGCCTCGAAAGACGATGTGGTAAGTGGAGTCATGGTAGTCCCGGTCAATCGCGAGGTCGAGGTAATCCTTCGCGCGCACGACGTCATCCACAGCTTCTTTGTTCCGCAGATGCGGTTCAAGCAGGACGCGGTGCCCGGCCTGGCCATCCACATGCATTTCACGCCGATTCAAACAGGAGAATATGAGATTGCTTGCGCGGAGCTTTGTGGGCTTGGCCATTACAAAATGCACGGGATACTGAAGGTTGTCAGTCAGGAAGAATTCGACAAATGGTTGGCGGCTCGGGAGGCGGAGAAACAATAACCATGTCTACGCACGAATCAGCTGTGCAGGCAGCTCACGCGCACGGAGCACCACAAGGGTTCATCCGCAAATGGGTCTTCAGCCTCGACCATAAAGTCATCGGGCTTCAGTATTACTTCCTTGCGCTGGCCGCTGTTTTTGTCGGGATGTTTCTATCGCTGCTGATGCGCATCCACTTGATCTGGCCGACGGCAGTGCTGCCGTTCTTTGGCGAGATTAAGCCGGAGACTTATCTTAGTCTCTTGACCATGCACGGCACGATCATGGTTTTCTTCGTGCTGACTACCGCGCCACAGGGAGGGTTCGGCAATTACTTCCTGCCGATTCAGATTGGCGCGCCGGACATGGCGTTTCCAGTGCTGAATATGTTGTCGTTCTGGACGACGTTCCTTGGTTTCATCGTGCTGCTTGCGGCGTTCTTTGTAACCGGTGGCGCACCTCTTCACGGTTGGACTGGGTATGCGCCGCTGAGCGCGCTGCAATCCGCCGGCCCCGGCGAAGGATTGGGCGCCGATTTGTGGATCACCAGCATCGCCATATTCTGCATTGGTGCGCTGATGGGAGCGCTGAACTTCATTACCACGACGCTTGATATGCGCGCCAAGGGCATGACCATGATGCGTATGCCGCTGACGGTGTGGGCGTGGTTCATCACCGCCATTCTCGGACTGCTGGCGTTCGGTGTGCTTCTTTCGGCAGGAATTTTGCTACTGATGGACCGGAATCTCGGTACCAGCTTTTTTGTGCCGTTGGTTACGGTCAACGGCCAGCTTACCGGGCACAAAGGCGGCTCGCCGCTTTTGTGGCAGCACCTGTTCTGGTTCTTCGGACATCCTGAGGTGTACATCGCGATTTTGCCGGCGATGGGCTTGTGCTCACAATTACTCTCCGTGTTTTCGCGCAAGCCGATCTTTGGATACAAAGCCATGGTGTACGCCATGCTGTCGATCGGGTTCCTCGGATTCATGGTGTGGGGCCATCACATGTTCATGAGCGGCATGAGCCCGTACACGGCTTTTGCGTTTTCGATCATGACCATGGGCATTGGGGTGCCATCGGCGATCAAAACGTTTAACTGGCTGGGCACGATTTGGCGCGGGCGCATCCGGTTTCATTCGCCCATGTTGTTCGCCATTGGCTTTGTTTCCCTGTTTGTCACCGGAGGAATCAGCGGCCCGTTCCTGGCGCAACCGGTGCTGGACATCTACCTGCACGAAACGTATTTCGTAATCGCGCATTTCCATCTGATTATGGGTGTGGCTTCGATCTTCGGAATTTTTGCCGCGACCTACTACTGGTTCCCGAAGATGTTCGGGAAAATGATGAATGAGACGCTGGCCAAGCTGCATTTCTGGCTCACGTTTGTGGGCGCCTATGCCATTTTCATGCCTATGCATTATTACGGCATGAGCGCGGGGCTGCGGCGCTACTCGCAATCCACGGAAGTAGCCTACATTCTTAAATTGCTTCCGCTGCAGAGATTTATCTCCATCGCGGCGTTCATCACCATCGGCAGCCAGTTCATCTTCCTGTTCAATCTATTCTGGAGCATGGCTAAGGGCAAGAAAGCTAGCGACAATCCGTGGGAAGCGACCACCTTGGAATGGATCACCGCTACGCCGCCGCCGCATGACAATTTCGGCGGACAGACGCCCGTCGTTCACAACGGACCTTACGAGTACAGCGTGCCCGGTGCACCTCGGGATTTCTTGATGCAGACCGATCCGAGCGTTGAGGACGAAGATAAAAAGAAAGGCAAGCACTGACACTCGCTATGGCCAGTATCGCCACAACAGCAACTTTAACCTGGGTTGCTCCAGACTACGCCACGCGGCTGCGCCGGGCGCGGCTTGGGCTGCTCGTCGCGCTGACGCCGATCCTCATGGTGTTCGTGTCGTTCACCAGCGCGTATATCGTGCGCCAAGGACTGCCTACGCTTGATCCGCAAACGAATCTGCTGGTCAAGGACTGGATCCCGGTAAAGCTTCCGACTCTTCTGTTGGTGAATACGTTTGTATTGCTACTCAGTAGCTTGGGTATGGAGCTGGCTCGCCGGCAGTTTCGAGGCGAAGCAGTTCTTGCGTCCGCCGGCACTGATTCAGAAGTTTCTTCCAGCGAGAACAAGATGCCTTGGCTCGCCATGACACTGATTCTTGGACTGCTATTCCTGTTCGGGCAGTGGACGGCGTGGCGCCAGCTCGCCGCATCCGGTTTTTACGTTTCTTCGACGCCCAGCAGCTCCTTTGTCTATTTATTGACGGGAACGCATGCCGTCCATTTGATGGGCGGAGTACTCGCGCTATTCGTGGCCAGCATCGCCGCGCTATTTCGCAGGGCTGTGGCGACGCGCAGCATCGTGATTGATGTGACCGCCTGGTATTGGCATTTCATGGCCGGGCTGTGGGTCTACATTTTGTGCTTGCTGGAGTTTGCTCGCTGACCTTACGTTTTGACCAGGAGGCCGAACGCATGGCTGATTCTGCGGTGCACGACGTCCCGTCGATTTACGAACCGTCGCTGTTCGGCACGTACTCCAAGAAAATTGGAATGTGGCTGTTCCTGCTCTCGGACTCGCTGACATTTGGCGCGCTGCTCTACGCTTACAGCTACGGGCGGATTTCGCTGGGGAAGGACTGGCCCACACCGTTCCATTCGGAAAGTATCGTCAATGCCACAATTATGACGGCGTTTCTCCTGACCAGTTCTCTGACGATGGTGCTGGCGGTCAGGGCTTCCGTTCATGGCGATGCTAAAAATCAGCGCCTGTGGTTGCTGGCGACCATGCTTTGCGGCACGGGATTCATCGTTCTTCATGGGCGCGAGTGGACCAAGCTCATCGCCGAGGGCCTGACGCTCTCGATGTTCCCCGCTGTGCCCGGGCAAGAGGCGGCCAGCGAATTTGCCAGCGTCTCCAAGGGCGTGCCGCAATTCGCTTCCACATTCTTTACGCTGACTGGAATGCACATGCTGCACGTGACGCTGGGCGTGATTTATCTCGGGGTGGTCGCACTGCGGCGCAAGTTCATCCCGATTTTGCTGGGGCTCTGGTTGGTTGCATGGCTGGCGACGCCCGTCTATAGCCCGTTCCATTACGGCGCGCACGTCCTCTTAATCGCTGCGATTGTGTGCGGGATCATCCTGTGGTTGAAGCCCAAGGTGTACGATTCGTCCGACGTCGAAGTGGCAGGTTTGTACTGGCACTTCGTGGACCTCGTATGGATGTTCATCTTTCCTTTGGTCTATCTAATGTCGGCAAAGATTCTTTAGGAGCTTAAAGAATATGGATACGGTTCAAATAGCTCTCGCGGAACGCGCTGCCGAAGAGCAACGGCATCATGGTAAAGCTCTGTTCTTCTGGGTGTGGGGCGCGCTGCTGGCGATGACTGCCATCGAGGTTTACCTTACCTACGAGCGCATGCAGCCAACAAAGATGCTGACCATTTTGCTGGGTTTGTCGTTCGTGAAGGCCGCGTTGATTATTGGCTACTTCATGCATCTGAAATATGAAGTCTCAAGGATGAAGTGGCTTACCATGTGTTCGGTGATCGCTTGTCTTATTTTAATGACCATCTTCTTTTTTCCAGATGCTCGGCGTATTGTTGAACTCGGAGTCAAATGAAGATTCGTTTCGCATTTCTAGTCTTAGTTTTCTTCTTATGGGCCGCGCCTGCGTTCAGCCAGGGATGCGCCATGTGCTACAGCTCTGCGGTTGCTGCCTCCAAGGACGGGCAAAGGGCCATCAGCAAAGGCGTGATCGTACTGGTTCTACCGCCGGCCGGATTTATGACCCTCGGCGTTGCGCTGGCGTATCGTTACGGAAAGAAGCGCGATCTGGAGAACTGCTAAGCAACCTGTTTTCAGACTTAACCCCGAGAATCCCACTCAGCGGTGAGCGGGCGAAGTAAACCTCAACAAACTCAGCGCAGGTCTGCATGCTGCGGCGGGAAATCAGTTGAGCCAGCCCCTAGAGGCGGGGGGAAAGACTGCATGGGCGATCCTTCCCTGCAGCTGTCTAGCAAAACCAAATCGCCATCACGAAATGCGAGAGCAGGGGAAGCGCTCGCCAATTTTCGAATGGTAGTAGCCCTCTTTGGAGGGAGCGCTCATAAATTCATCGAACACTGTTGAAGGCACATTGAAAAATTGATAGACCCCGCCCTTCACAAACTGGATTTCGAGCGTCTCCGAATCTTCCTGGTAGCCTACCTGGGTGATTTCCGTCGAGGGAATAGGGAACCGATGCATTTTTGAGAGCCCCCTTTCTGGTGAGAGACGCTTCCAGTTGATGGCGCAAGGATGCGCCATCGAGTCACGGCCTTGGGTGGAAACCTGTCGGTGGTCTAGTCTAATTTAGACTAGTCTTTAGTCGTCTAAATTAGACTAGTTTTTTCTCCCCGGCCATGGCCCTGGATTGTCCCTCGTTGGTTGTGGCTCAACGGCGGGATTCTAGCATAAACAAAACTGATTCATACCAGCTTTTCTGTTGATAGATAGCCCGACCTGAGTTCGACCTCGCACACTCCCGCTACAATCTCGGTCTCTCGCGTAGTTTCAGCCGGGCCGACTCCAGAAAACGGAAAACTGGCTTGGCCGATGGCCGAACACCAAAATTGCTTGACCCAAATCGTCCTCGCCTATACGATTTCCCCACCGAAGTAGGTCACTCCTCGCGGTGCCGAGGGGAAGCCGCCCTTTAGGGGGATTTTGGATGACTTGGTGTTTCCTACGACGGGCCAGCGGAAGAGTAACCGGGTACGCTTTTTTCGGTTTGTCTCGACCTCCACGCGCTGTTGTTGATCCACTGAAACATCCGCAACCTCTGATACGTCAATGGTTTCCCGTGGATTCCCAGGTATTGTTACAGGATATTCACATTCGATTGACGTAGTTGTAAGACGGGGCCTTTACCTTTTGCCGCGGGTGGTTCGCATTATTTCGGTAGCACTTAGAATTTTGCTCCAAAGAGAGAGGAAATGAAAAAACTAGCAGCACTCACACTATCGATGTTCCTCGTTTCCGGAACTGCCATTGCAGATACGCCCAAGAACGCCGATTCACAACCTGCCACAGCGGCTCAGCCGGCGAAACCCAAGGCGGCCAAGAAGGCTGAGAGCTCCAATGCAGCCATCGCGGCGCAACTCGAAGAGCTTCGCCAGACTCTGCAGTCGCAGCAGGAGCAGCTTCAGATGCTGAAGGAGGAACTCGCCAAGCGCGACCGCCAGATCGACGAAGCTCGCGAAGCGGCGGCGGCGGCTAACGCTCGCGCAACCGAAGCGAGCACCAGAGCCACCGAGGCCGTAAGTAGCACTGCCGAAGTGAAGTCCACTGCGGTTTCGCTCAACTCTACGGTCAGTGACTTGAAGGCCAGCAACGAAGTCCTCAAAACCACGGTGGCCAAGGAACAGGCTGACGCCAAGAAAGCGGAAGAAACCGGCCCCTCAACGATCAAATATAAGGGCACCAACATCATCCCGGTCGGGTTCATCGCGGCAGAGACGGTTTTCCGCCAGCGGGCCACCAGCGCGGACATTCCCACTCCGATGAGCGGCATCCCGTACCCCGGAAACGCGCTAAGTAGAGTTACCGAAGCCAACTTCTCAGGTCGTCAATCCCGAATCGGGCTGTTCGCTGATACGAAGGTCGGAAACGCCAAAGTAAGCGCCTACTACGAGGCGGACTTCTTCGGCGCCGGCACGACCTCCAACAACCGGCAGACCAATAGCTACGTGCTCCGCCAGCGCCAGTTGTGGGGACAGGCCGCATTTGATAACGGCTGGCAGTTTACCGGCGGGCAAATGTGGACACTAGCGACTGAGACGCGCAAGGGCATCCAGAACCGCCAGGAAGTTCTGCCGATGACCATCGACGTCAACTACACGGTGGGCTTCACTTACGCGCGAGGGTACGGCTTTCGCGTTGTCAAGGATTTCGGTGGCAAATACGCGTTTGGCGTTTCCGTGGAAGCCTCGCAGGAGACATTTGGCGGGCGCGGCTTCTCCGCCAACTCGACGGCCGGCGTTGTCACGTCCCAGAACTTCTTCGTCAACGCCCCAGGCGCGAATGGTGGTCTGTATAACGCGTTCGATCCGACCGGCTATACAGTTAACAAAACTCCGGATTTTGTCTTCAAGGCAGCAGCGGATCCCGGGTACGGACATTATGAGCTGTTCGGAATCCTCAGCACTTTCCGGAACCGTATTTATCCCTGTGCTGTAATTAGCTACTCGCTGAATGGGACGGTGATAACCGCCACGAACGGTAACACTACCACTTTCACGGGTAACCCAATTACCTGCGCGGCCTTGACTGCTGGGGACGCGCCCAGCGTTGCTGGCGCATTCAATGATTCACGCACAGGAGGAGGATTCGGAGCGGTTATGCGAGTCCCGCTGTTTTCAAAGAAGCTGGACTTCGGTGTAAAGGGCCTTGCCGGAGACGGCGTCGGTCGTTACGGCGCCGCACAACTGGCGGACATGACCTTCCGTCCAGACGGCACAGCAGCTTTGCTCCGCACAGCACATGGCCTCGGCACGCTCGAGTTCCATCCAAGTCCGAAGTTGGATATTTATTTCAACTACGGCGGAGAATACGCCTGGCGAGCTGCCTATACCGGATACAGCAGCGTTAACATCACCTCGACCCTCCTTACAGGCAGCGGGGCGAACGCGCCAGTACTAACCGCCACAACGGTGACGCGGTCCACACGAGCGGGGGGCTATGGTGGACCGACTGCCAATAACAGCGGCTGCGCGAACGAGGCTGTGCCCGCCGGCTCTTCAGCACCCGGGTCCGGCTCCTGCGCGGGCGACATCCGCTTCATCCAAGAAGGCACCCTGGGCTTCTGGCATAAGATGTACCAGGGCCCCAAGGGTGGAGTCCGTTGGGGTCTCCAGTACTCGTACATAACCAAGAGCGGCTGGTCCGGGGCGGGAGGCATTCAGCCCAAGGCCGTCGACAACATGGTGTTCACCTCTTTCCGCTATTACCTGCCGTAGTTCCGGCCAGGCAATTGGCGGCCCGCCCCTCCCCTGGGGACGGAAAAAGGGCAGCTCTTCACCGAGCTGCCCTTTTTGTTGTACGCCGTGCATGCTCGGCAGCTAGCGGGTGAGAGTCCCGTCCCAACCTGATGGAGGTGAAGGGCAGCGAAACGCAAGGGCGTCACCGTGAGGTGGGGTCTGAAGGAAGCGTGGAGCAAAGATACGGGCTGATGGACAAGAACTGGATTTGAGGCCTACGGCGTCGGACGAGCGAGCTGCTCACCGATGTCGTAATGCCTGAAATGAGTGGGCCCGAACTGGCCCGCCAGATCGCGGCACTCCGTCCAGAGGTCAGAGTAATTTTCACGTCCGGCTACGCGAACGATGCCATTGCTCGACAAGGCGTTCTTGATCCGTCCGTGGCGTTCATTCAGAAACCCTATCGCCCTAAAGCGCTGGCGCGAAGGATTCAAGAAGTGCTTACTGAGCCTGCCCCCCAAGGTGGCAACCACAATCCGTCTGGCCTGAAGACAACAATCGATTGATGGTGAATCAGAGCACGGAGAAGAAACATCTTTTGTGGGCAACAACTTCGATGCAAATGGCAAGACGCAGGAAAAAAGCGGGCTAGTTCAGTGAGTTAGTGGTCGGGGCGCCCGGATTTGAACCGGGGGCCTCCTGCGCCCAAGGTAAGAGCAGAAACGCTAAGTAGTTGGTTCGTCTAGCATTTTCCTATGTCATGCATCACGGTTTTGCACGGTATTCGTCAATGTTTGTTCCCAAGTTGTTCCCAAGTTTTGGGGTGAACCCCTGTTATGAGGCAATGAATTGGGCACACTTGCGGTGCCCTCAGGTACTACCCATAACCCCGTTTCGGGATAACTTCCGGCTTGCCGCCTCGGGAGTCGACGGGATATTCGCAAACACTAGGGCGTTTATCGGGAGTTGCCCTACAGCTCCGAAGCCGCCAATCTGGCTGTTAGGTTCGGTTCCACTTGGGTTACTGATGCAGTAGAGCACAGGAGCCATCCTGCGAGGGCGCCGAAGACCAAGTTGAAGCCCAACGTCTCCCAAAAATGACTGCGCGCAACACTGGCAGGCATCAACGGATTAGGCAACAGCAAGACGGTTGTCCAGCAAGCCAAAAAAAGCGCCGCAGCCAAGGCCGACTCGCGCCGGGAAGTATGGAGCATCCGAACGAGTGGGAACAGACACACGATGTGGAGGAGAGCGCGGAAGACGGCAAGAGCGTAAATCCAACGGGAGCTTGTCCAGTTGTGCCGCCATGCCGCCCACAAGGTCGCCAGTTCCGGCCCCCCGTAGAAGCGCCGCAGTTCAGGGTTTCTCCAAGCGACGTAGTAGCCGAAGAACATGTACAGGAAGACGAAGGCCACGACGAGGATCGCAACCCGCAGCAGGATCGAAGCCAGCTTCCGCGGGGCAGCAGGCGACATAGGTGCGCGAAGCGAAGGCCACTTGCCGAGCGCCAGGACCGCCAGAGGCGCGAACAAAGCCGCAGCAATCCCACCTTGGACGAAAATGGCCCGAATCATTCCTTGAGGCAATTTGTCTGAGAGGAAGGCAACGGTTTCGACCTGACTGGCGACGGTCGAGATGCCATACATGCTCACGAAGATAGCGCCGACGAGCATCCAGCCATGCCAGCGAGACCTGAGGATAAGGTAGGAGACAGTGCCCCCAGCAGAGAGAGTAAAAACAAGAAAGCCGCCAAGAAAATTTTCAGGCATCTGGGGAGCCTGCTGGTTGGCAAGCGGACCGGACTGGGACGCGATCGATTGCTGAGCGACCTTGTCGATTCCGGAAAGCACACCGCCTACAGTAAAGCAGACCGCAAGCAGAAGACACACCGCCAAGATTCTCAGCGCGGTGAGGAAAATTGTGCGGGTCGCCATGGTGTCTCCTAGAGCGCGTGAGAAAGTCGCGCCTGCATGATCGATCACGCAGAGCTTTATACCATAACGCGCGGGATTGCAGCAGTTAGCTGTTCACGGTCTGGGGAACCGGCTAAGTTCAAGATGCCTGGTAGTTTGAATGCATAGGTCGAAGGAGGAGCTCTTGGTGTACAAAAGCTGAACTCAGCGACCGAACTGATTCAGAGACACCAAGGAGGCTCCCCATGCAGACTATGTATTACATCGGAATGGATGTTCACAAGAGGACGATCAGCTACTGCGTGAAGGATGGCAGTGCACGATTCACGCCGAAGGCACTATCGCTGCCACGCGCTTTGACCTGGACCGGTGGATGAAAACTCTGCCGCGGCCGTGGAGTGCAGCGATAAAAGTCACGGTTTTCACCGGGTGGTAATGTGGCGTCCTTGCCGTTCAGCGTCCAGTTCGTGCCGTCATTCATATTGAAGGTCGCCAACGCAGGAGCCGAAAAACGAAATAGGCGCTCGTAGACGAATTCAGAGCCTTCCTTGAGCATGGAGCGTTCGGCATTGTTGTTGTCAACCGAAAGATTCGATCCATGTTCAACGGAACTTAGTCCCTTTATTGGAAAAATCATCAAGCGAGGGTAATTTCAGGTATCGTGGATTCTCTAGCGCCGAAACTTGAAGTTTCCGGGAGACCTTTCTAGTGGCAGTTAAGGTACGATTTTGCAGGCTCCTTTTTTTCGTGAGAGCCGTGACATGGGCGACGTTGCTCACTGTCGCAGTTTTCGTTGCCAGTCCCGCTCAGGCCCAGAAATCCACCGCTGAACATCTGGAAGAACCTGGGTGGTGGCCCAGAAAGGCCAGCCAATCCGCGGAGGAATACGCAGGGACTCGTGCGTGCTGGAGCTGCCACAAGGAAATAACCGCCGAACAAGAAAACACCCCCATGGCACGGACTCTTCTCCGTGCCGAGGATTCAGGTGTTCTGCGTTCTCATAGGCAACTGAAATTCCAGAGCGGCAATTTCCTCTACAGGATGGGTATAAAGGGAGGCAAACCCGAATTGTCCGTTACGGACGGGCGTGACACGATTACTGCCTTGCTGCAGTGGGCTTTTGGCACCGGCGAGGTCGGGCAATCGTACCTATTTCAGAGAAAGGGAATCTACTTCGAAAGTCGCGTCTCTTATTTCGGTTCTTTAGAGAATCTTAGTGTCACGCCCTTGAAGGTGTTCCGCCCGCTGTACGATCTCAAAGACGCGATGGCGCGTCCTGTCCAAATGGATGAAATCAAACGCTGCTTCTCTTGCCACAGTACGGGTTCCGCGATCGGAGGCAGGTTCGAGCCGGACAAGGTCGCTACCGGTATCGGTTGCGAAGCTTGTCACGGCCCTGGAGGAGAACATGTCAATGTCATGCAAGCCAGCGTGATTCAAGAAGGGGCCGGAGGTGAACACGCACCGGTTGTCATATTCAACCCCGGCAAGCTCAGGCCGGCTGATTCAGTGGACTTTTGCGGAGCTTGCCATGGGACGTGGCCGGATACGGTGCGCGCCGGACTGAATGGCTTGTTCAGCATTCGCCAACAACCGTACCGCCTGCAAAACAGCAAGTGCTGGGGAAAAAGCCAGGGGGACGCGAGGATTACCTGCGTTGCTTGTCACGACCCGCACGGCGCGCTAGTGCAAGAACCTTCCTTCTATGACGCGAAGTGTCTGAATTGTCATGTCGCAACCCCCGGCGTGAAACCTGCGGGCGATCATCCTGGCGCGTGGTGTCCAGTAGGCATGAGGGACTGCGTGAGCTGTCATATGCCGAAAATTGAAATTCCGGTGATGCATCGCGCTTTCGCCGACCACCAAATTCGAATCGTCCGCCCGGGCCAACCGCTACCAAATTAATGGTCGTGCCGACCTTGTCATCGACCACAATGGCCAGAAAATGTTCCTCTGTCTCATTGTCGAAAGGTCGAACGAGGGATTCAGGTTACGCGGTAACTTCAAGTTGAAGCGCGGACAAATCGTGGAACTCATCGCAGATGATCCCACGGATTCCGTGCGGTGCGAAGTTATATGGTTTGGCAAACCAGGGTCACAGCAGTTAGGGGAGGCGGGTTTGCAAATGAGGCCAGGAAAAGGAACATCACCGCGATGGTAGCAAGGCTCCATAAGGTTGCGGTCGAGAGAATGCTGGAGGAATGTAATGGAACGAAGCTCAATCAAACAAGAGGTCTTTGGAGCGCATCAATTGACGCGCTAGTGCGAATTCATGGCGCGGTATAAGGTTGGTCGTCCCGTGCTTTTCTTTGTCTTGGCCCATCAGGGGATGGGCAAGCCGAACGATTCCAAGATAAGAGCAGTTGAAAATATCTTCGACATTCGGTTTGGCCTTTGGCCTGTTTAGCGCTTCAGAGTTGTAGTATTTCCATCACAATTTCAGCGGCTATCCAAGAACTATTTGGCTAGATAGCCTCCTTGCGAGGGTTGAGTGCTAGCCGAGAAGTGCCGTGACTGAAGGGCGGCAGCGAGGCCCGTTGACTGGCGAATCAAGAACTCAGGCTCGATGGCTATTTCGGGAACGTATTCGCCGCGCCCCTCGATGAGATCGACAACGGTTTGCGCGGCGATTTGCCCCATCTTTACGAGTGGCTGCCTTACCGTGGTTAGGCCGGGATTGGCGTAAGCGGCTCCGGGAATATCATCGAAACCGACAACGGAAATATCTTCCGGCACACGCAAGCCTGCTTCATGGAACGCCCAAATCGCGCCGATGGCCGCAATGTCGTTGTAGGCAAAAAGCGCTGTGAACGGATGCTTCCTGGCCAGTAGTTGCTTGGTGAACGTATATCCAAGGCCGGGCGTCGAATCGAAGCCCTCAAGTTGGATGGTCAGCTCGGGACGAATGTGAATGCCAAGTTGCTGCGCCACCTCACAGATCGCGTCCCAACGCACGCTGGAATCCGAACTCATGGTCTGCCCTCTAATGAAGGCGATTTCCTGGTGACCGAGATCGCGTAGATGTTCGAGGGCCAGATGCGCGGCGCGCGTGTGGTCCAGGATAATGTTGGTCAAGCCTTCGACGCGCCGATGGCCTGCGACGGCGACAGTAGGCAGGGCAAGTTCTTCACTGAGAGATGTGTCGGTGGTGATGAAGCCCTCGACGCCACGCGTCAAAAGCATTTGCGCGTAGGTTTGCAGGAGCTTCGGATCGTGGCGATGGATCACGGTGAGGAAGAAATAATTGTTCTTGCGCAAATATTCTTCGATGCCGCTAATCACCATCGAGCCGTAGGCGTCGCCAATTTCTTCGGCGATCACGCCAATGGTGTAGGTACGTTTCAGGCGCAGAGTGCGGGCAAAAAAATTCGGCCGATAGTTGAGCGTTTGCGCCGCTTCGATGATGCGATTCTTTGTATGCTCGGGAATGGAGCGCGCGGCGAGAGAGTTGTTCAGGGCGGCTGAGACCGTCCCCGGGGTAAGCCCGAGATGATGGGCAATAGTCTTGAGGGTGACCTTGGCCTCGCTGCGTGGGACGGTCTTCTTTCTCGGCGGGGACGTCATTCTTATTCGGTTCTCCACAGATCTACGAAAATTGGGATATTGGGAATGGCGTGTCCAATAGGCAGAGGCAACCTGCCAAGTGCAATCGACTTCACAACTCGGCACAACACTACATTTATCTGGATACAGCGCGTGTCTTAAAACTGTGCCTAAACCGGAGGCTCGCGATCCTCCACTCTTCGTGGCGGAAGAATATCATTATTTTTCTTCAGAATACCCATATTTTTGCTTGACAAGCCTCTGAAATTATTCTAAATACGCCGCTAGTACAAAAGCATTATGTCCCGTAATGCTTTAGAGGTTGGGTCCTTTCACGAACCTGTGGTGGGTAAATGCAGATATGAATCCGTTGCTAG
>Ga0137416_10000591_pt1 | contig 17075 bp, 21 predicted proteins | sample CZODoug3_1_1_16f_FD_108282 | JGI IMG/M metagenome (GOLD analysis project Ga0137416, IMG submission 108282) | Vadose zone soil fungal communities from Angelo Coast Range Reserve, California, USA - CZODoug3_1_1_16fungal (Illumina Assembly) | ecosystem: Environmental > Terrestrial > Soil > Vadose...
ACCACGGCATGATGTGCTTGAACAAATCGAAATTCGCCGTGAACAGTGTCAGGTGCTGGAGCAGGGACTGCATGTTGAACCCTTCCAGAAGATGGCTTTCACTGGGCTGTTTTCGCACGCGCTTGAGCACGGCTTCAAGATACTTATTCATCACGTTCGGAATGCCACCATCTTGAATCCAGTAGGTCTTCCCGTTGTCGCTGGCATCGAGGTAGTCGATCACCGCGCCGATCGTTGTTCCGCGATCCGGCCAAAGGGTGCGATGTAAATACATCGCGGGGGTCAGGAAATCGCCATTGCTGCTCCAGTGTTTGCCGAGGGAGGGACTTAGATTTGGCAGAGTGTGGTGAACCTCCCTGCATTGCAGAAGAAGTTCCGTCGAACCCATGGAGCCCGCACCCAGGATCACGCGCTCTGCCGAGGTCGAGCCCGGAATTGAGCCGCCATTCTTGAATTCATTGTGGTAGACGCGGTAGCCGCCGCTGATGGGTTCAATTTTGGTGACCAGATGCAAGGGGCGTATCTCTGCATGATTTTTTTCGGCGATGTGCAGATAGTTCTTGTCTAGAGTGTTCTTTGCATCGGCACGGCAGCCGATGTCGCACTCTCCTAAGTGTGCGCAAGTTCCCTGCTCGACGCCGTGCTTGTTCAGGAAGCGCTTGCTATTCCTGATATCGGGCTCGGTGTCGAAGTCGTACACGAGATTGTTATCAAACGAAACTGCCAATTCCGCCGGGCGGAAACGCTGGCTCTGTCCCAAGTGATCTGCCGCGTCCTTCATCAAGTGAACACGGGGGCTCCACTGATTCTCCGGCACTTCGTGAATGTCTAGAACGTCAGCGACGGTGGCGTAGTAGGGCTGAAGTCCTAAGAAGGTCACCTCCGGAGGCCAGCCTGAGGCAAACACGCACTGCGGTGGAATCGCGGAAACGTTCGCGTAAATCAGTGAGCCACCTCCCACGCCAGCGCCGGCAATTACCGCCATGCCGTTGAACCGACGTAAATCCGTCCAGCCGTGATATTGTGCCGGGTCCACGTGGCTCCAAATCCACTCGTCTTCCGGTCCTCGCGGGTAGGTGGTCCGGTCCCATTTCTTGCCCCGCTCCAACACCAAGACTCTTTTGCCCTTTTCGGCCAGTCGGCACGACGTAATAGCTCCACCGAAACCGCTGCCGATCACGATTACGTCAAAATCCATCTGACACCTCCACTGAAATCAATAGGAGACAAAGCCTTGCGCGAAAGACCAAGACACACCTATGCCGTCTGTTTGATTGCGGCGCGATTTCTACGCTTGCAACGCGTTGTCATGTCAAGAAACAGTTCTGGGCTAACTTACTGGTATTTCACGGCATCCACTGTTCCTTGGATGTTCCGGATCGCTCGCCTCTCGACCAAGCTCGAGCGCCGCGCGGGGCCAATCCAACGAGGATTCCACCGAGCCGGCGCGGTCAGGCAGCCTCCGTAAAGATGTACTCGTGCTGGCCATCACGAATGATCAGCAGCCGCTTGCCTGCACGTTCACCCACCACGAATTCGAATCCGTCATTGCCGGGATCGATCGTGATGAACGAGATCGTGCCATCGTCATTCTTTCGCGATGCCACGGTGCTTTTCCACTCGCCGAGATTGAATGTACTGACTCCGTCCTGGGTCAGCACGCGAAGCTCACCGAGTTTCTTGCTGGAATACCGCTTTGCCAAACCAGCCACCGGCGCCGGTGCAGCAGGCACTACGAGCCGTTCCCGAGCCTTGGCAAGGGCTGCCTTATGGCGTGCTGCCTGGGCTGCAACGTCGCCGGCCGCCTCGAGCTTGCCGTCGAATTCGACCTCCAGCAAGCGACGCCCGAATGGACCAAGAAGCATGCCGCCATTATCCGAATTGGTGAGCAGCACGGCCCCAATGCCGGAATCCGGCAAAAAGTAGAGGTTACTTTTGAAGCCCGACATGCTGCCGCCATGACTCACGACCGGAACGCCGTAGGTGCGGTCTACGATCAAACCCATCCCATAGGTCGCGTCCTCGCCGAGGGCAATTTGCGGGGCACGGCGCGCCAACAGGTTTTCCGACGAAACCAACTGCTTGCCGTTGGGCAGCTTGCCCAGCGCAAGCTCGAGTTGCACGTAACGGATCAGATCACCAGCCGAGGTCCACACGCCACCAGCGGGACGTGCCGGGACGATCGAGTAATTGATCGCCATGCTGGCCACGGTGGGCCTGCCATCCACATCGTCCGCATGCGGGCTGGCATGGTTGCCTGCGAGGGCGCGCGCATAATCGAACGTCGTCGACTTCATCCCCAGCGGATCGAAAATCTTTTGCTGCATCGCTTCGTCGTAGGCGGCCCCGAGCTCGCGATTCGGATGCACAACGTGCGCGCCAATGTATCCGGCAGCCGCCGCCATCAGATTGCTGTACTGAAAGACTTCGCCGAACTTGCTGGTCGGTTGCATGGTTCCGAGTAGAGCCAGGGTCGATTCCGGCGTTGCATTCTTGAACTCGAATAACCATTCCATATCCTGCCGCGGCAGTCCGGTGCAGGCGCAGATCAAGTTCTTGACGAGAACCTTCTTCGTGGTTTCCGCGTCTCCCAGTTTGAAGCTCGGGTAGACGTCGATCACCGGCTGATCCCACTTCAACTTTTTCTCGTCGACCAGCTCTGACAACAACAGAGTCGTCATCCCTTTTGTGTTGGACGCCGCCATGAACAGCGTGTTTTCGTCTACCCGCTCAGGCTTGCTGAGTTCGCGTTCGCCAAATCCACCCTCATACACAACCTTGCCACCATCAATGAGCGCCATTGAGGCGCCGGGGATACCAAGTTCCTGCATGGAGGTTTCAACGAACGCTTTGATCTGAGCGATATGTGCAGCATCCAGCGGTTGCGGCTTACGGCCGGCAAACGACTCGCGCTGATAGCCCTTCGGACGCAAGCTTTCGAAGATCAGCCCAATCGGTGCGCTGCGCTTCTCCACCGTAGGTTCGCTTCCATCCAGAATGACCGCGGTCCACCCGCTGCCGGCACGCAGCGCAATGGCCTGTACGACAGCACGCTCGTTCGGAGAGGTCTCGTAGTCAAACACCTGCCGATCGTCCCAGCCCTCCCGCGCAGGTCGCGGTGTGACCAGCTTAAGCGGCCGCTTGGCCTCGGGTTTGTAGGCCGCCCAGCCGGCAGCGACCGCGGCACTGGCGTCGGCTGCCTGCGAGTCGACAATCGCGATGTGCGTGTCGGTCTCGGGCGGCTCCAGGATGACCAGGTTTTTCCCGCTCACGATCGACCAACCGGAAGGAACCATGAAAGTGGCTCCGCCCGGCGTTACACGCGGCGTATCAGCGGCCACCCGCTCCGGTGCTGATCTTGCTTCTGCCGACTGCGGTGATGCTGCGAGGTTGGAGACGCACGTTGCTCCCTGCCCAAAGGTGGTGAATGCCAGGAAAGGTACCAGAGCGGTTCGATACATGGACATGTGAGTCACCCAGCTCGTGAAGATGCGGGAAATTGCGGGACCAACGATACACGCTGCGTGCCCGGCCTGTAAACGTTGGGAGAAGAAGACGGATCGTAAGCTTCTTCAGACTAGGGGTGGAATCGAGCAACCTTCACGACACACTTCCTGAACGTTCGTTCAAGGGCACCCCAGGACCTGTCGGCTCTCAAACAACAGGAGGTCCGAGAGAGAGGACGGAGTCCCCTCGATTTGGGACGACAACACTGCCTCTTTACCAACATAGAAATAACGAAAAAGCTGCCAGTCGGGAAGCAAACGTGCCATACCGTCACGGCGACCCAGAGCTAGGTTGGCCTTCTCCATGAGGTCAAGCAATTCCGGATTGAACTCGATGGGGGAGCAGGCGGCAAGGAGTGCAGAACAAAAGCTGTTGGAATTCCAATTGCCAGCAGCGCAAACAGGCACAGGAGAAGGTGGGGCATTCTGTGCGTGATAGAAGGAATTTCGTTTATATCTTTAGGTTGAACATCCCGTGCAGGGATGTGGATTGTTCTGTGGCTGTGCCGCCCGCGCTGTTCTTGGGAACGGCACGGTTACAGAGGCGAGAGAATTTTCGGGAGCTCCTGCGGGTCCAACTCTCCAGTAAAATTCGGCCACGCGAGACATGTACGCTCAGTCCATATCCGGGCTTGCAACCGGTCTGCCGCATTACACAGGAGCAGGTTCGCTCCCATGTGCTCTGCGAATCACCGCCAGCCAAACGTGAGGCCTCACATCGTTTAACGATTCGACTTCTCTTGTTTGTGCTAACTATCGAGATCGCGTCTTATTCCCAAGACCCTGGTGGGTTCGCAGGTGAAGAGAGCCTTTGGAATCGCGGCAAACCCGTTGGGGCTAGACACGCGAAAACCGAGTGTCTCGCAGCCCGTGTCTAAACCGTGGAATTCCGAGTACCGGGTTTAGCGGTGAGCGCATCGCCCGCGATGCGACACGCGCCGTGAGATGGCAGCGGATAACGAGCGCGGAGGTGCGGAAATCGCGTTACTGGCCGAGATAAGCCGCAAGAGAAGCAAAAATAGACGCATCTCCGATATGGGGGAACAAGGATCAGGAGTTAGGGGAGGGCGTATTCCCACGAATGGCAAGCCAATTCAGGAACGAAATGGCAGTGGTAAGTGCCAAAGCCACGAGCTCGAGTAAGCCCATGCGGCTAACCAATACCAGAGCGAACGCAACTCCCAGTGCAGCGAACGCCATCCCTCCGGGCAGGTGGAAGCCTTCCTTGCCAGGGAACTTCTTGCGCAGCATCGGCAGTGCGGCACAAGTCAATCCATAAACGAAAAGGCGGGAACCGGACGATAGTGCGGCGTTCCAGCGGAAAGTGCCCATCAGTGCGAGCGCCCAGAGCAGAACGGCAAAGGCAACAATCGAGATGTACGGTGTTTGGTAGCGGAGGTGGATGGCGGCAAACCAGCGGGGAAAGTCTCCCTGTTCGGCAAAGGCAAATGTTATCCGCGGGGTGGCAATCATGGTGGCGGCGAAATAGCCAAAGGTCGAGAGCAACGCACCCATGGAGATGATGGTGGCCATGCTGCTGCCCCCGAAAACCTGCGCTGCCGCCGACAGAGGACGGCCTGTCTGTGCAGGGTTGGTAAGCATGCGTACCACCACGACCTGCACGAGGAAAAACACGGTTGTGACGATCGCCCAGGCGGCCATTAGAGCCACGGGAGCGTCACGAGCCGCATTCTTGACTTCTCCGGCCGGAATCAGCGCGGCCTCGAAACCGCCATAAGCAAATATGAGCAGCAACACGGCGTTCATCCAGGCGCCCGCTGGGTGTGATTCATCCACCGGCGGAACGGGGCTGCCATGAACGTGAACAAACAGAAGGCCGCCAACCACGAGAATCACCAAGGGCAGCAACTTGGCGACGGTGAAAAAGTTGCTGACCCACGTTCCCATCCTTACGCCGCGGATGTTTGCAGCCGCGAGACCGCCGATCAGAACGGTGAGAATCACGAAACGCGTGGCTGGACCCTTGGCTTGCGGCCAGAACCCTGCCAGGTAATCAATGAAAACGCTGGCAACCGCGGCCCCGGCGCTTATGCGTGTCAACCACAGAAGCCATCCCGTCTGGAGGCCCAGAAAACGTCCGAAAGCCGTTTTTGTGTACAGGTACGGTCCACCGGCCTGCTGAAAGCGCGAAGCAACCTCGGCCACACAGGCGGCGATTATGCCGATTCCGGCAGCGGCGATCAGGTAGGCGATGGGGCTTTGACTACCCAGGACTCCGGCGACGGTTGAGGGCAGTCCGAAGATGCCGCCACCGATGACGATGTTCACCATTAGCGCGGTCAGGCTCCAGCGTCCAATGGCGCGCACCAGGTCCGGCTTGTGATTTGGCACGAGTGGGTTGTATCACAAATGCTCTCGCTTCGACGCGGGCTACTAAAGCGACTTTAGACACGGGCTGCTGGATGTCGGACTGTGGGTTCCCCGTCTGTGACGTAGTACCAGCACATTTGGTTAACTCGCAGACCGTATCGATTGCAATGGCAAAGGTTCGCACCGCCGCCTGATGACTCGCTCCGAGGGGCGCTGCACAGCCGTTCCCGTATCCATATAAAGCAGCGGAACTTGGTCATTCCGAACTGGCATAATACCCAGTCTTGGCATAAACCCGGAGCGGCGGCAGCCCCTCAGGCGGCGTCAATTTCGCCCGTATCTTGTGCCACTTACCATCGTGTGCGGGATTGGTTGGCCGATATCCGAGCACATATTGGTTGCGTAACTCGATCCCGATGTTGGCAGCGACATCCGCAAAGTCGTTTGGATTGTCGATCGAGAATGCGCGCCCCACGGGTGAGTTCAGTGATGCGCTCAGCAGCTGTGGACCCAAACGTTCTTCGTCAGTCGGAAAATACTGGTCGTAGATACCGATCGCATAGATCTGCACATCCGATTCCTTCACCAGGTTCTTGATCTCGCTTTCCATATACCGGCTGTGGTTGTCTCCGCCGTCCGGGATGATGAGCAGTGCTTTCTTCCCGTACTTGGCCTTCCTCATCTTGCTGAGGCCCAAATAAGATCGCATCCAGCAGGGCCGTGCGCCCCTTCGGGACCGTATACACTAGCCTCCCCTCAATGTCCTCCACCGACTGTGTAAAGTTGGCGACTTCCTCCGGCTGGTCGGCAAATGCGATCATAGAAAACTCGTCCTGAGGGTTCGCTGTTTTGAAGAACTCCACCACCGACTCGCGAGCTCGGTCGATCTTGTCTGCCATGCTGCCGCTCACGTCGAAGATGGCGCCCAGGGAAACAGGAGCATCCTCACTCGAAAAGTGTCGGATTTCTCGCCTTTCCTTACCCTCGAACACCTGGAAGTCTCTTTATCCAGCCCAATGACTTGGCGGTTCCGCGGATCCGTGATCGACACCGACACCAGGACCAGGTTCACATCGACCTTGATCGGCGTCATGTGGGTTTTCAGCGCCGGATCTTCGGTCGGCTGGTCATTCTGGCTCTGTGCATGCTGAACACGCGGAGTTACGTGCACGTCCTCCCCGGAACCTTGCGCCCGGGTAGCGGGCACAAGCACGTATCCTGCAATCAGCCCCGCTACCCAGGTGCATCCCGAAATGAAGTAGGGAGTCGTCATTTCCATCTTTGGTCCGGTCCGGCACCTGACCAAAGGCACGGCCAGAGGCTGTCGTTGCTCGCAATAAACGGCAGGTTCACCTCGCAGTTCATAGCCGCTCAGACTGCGCTTTATTCCTCCAGAATTATCGTGAATGTGAGGGAATAAAGGGGCTACACGGTAGTTTTCATCTTGTGTACGTGTCAGGGACGGCGCCTCAATCCGGTTCGTTCGAAGAACTGGCGATGCCGCTCTTCGATCAGCTTTACAACTTCGCGCACTGGCTGACACGGAATCGCGACGAAGCCGAAGACTTAGTTCAGGAAACCTACACCAAGGCTTTGAAAGGGTTCTCGTCGTTCCGGCTGGGGACCAATTTCCGGGCATGGATGTTTCGCATCCTGCGTAACACGTTCTTGACATCACGCACCGGATTGAAAGCGACAATGACGGTGCCCCTTGATTCGGAGGAGGAGGAACCTGAACTAGCCGTTGAGCACGAGACGCCGGAAACGATTTTAATCGAGCGCTCGAACGGGCAACTGGTTCACAGCGCGATCGACCAACTGCCGGTGCATTTCCGCGAGATCCTCCTTCTTTGCGAAGTGGAGGAGATGTCGTACCAGGAGATTGCGGAAACACTTTCCATTCCGATAGGCACCGTGATGTCACGCCTGTCGCGTGCCAGGACGACGCTAGGGGGACGCCTACGGCAGGAGCTGCAGAAGGAGCAGAACAATGGCCTGCGAGTCTTGGAAGACACAACTCGACACATACCTCGACGGTGAACTTCCGTCCGAAGAGATGCACGTCTTCGACGCTCATGTACGTGTCTGCCCGTCGTGCGCAGCGGATGCCCTTGCGCGCGTGCAGATGAAGCGCACTGTTCAGGCGGCCGGAAGGCGGTTCACACCCGGTGCTACGTTTCGCAGACGTGTGCAACAGAATATTGCTGCGAAACCGCGACGAGGCGTCGCGCGGTTCGGCTGGATGATTGCACCAGCTATGTTCGCTGTTCTGGTAGTCGCGGGATTGGCCGCCACTTACGTGGGACGACAGCGACTCCGCCAAGAACAGGTCTACAGCGAACTGGCAGACCTGCACGTAGTGGCGCTGGCCAGCTCATCGCCGGTAGATGTGGTTTCCTCAGACCGGCACACGGTAAAGCCATGGTTCCAAGGGAAGATTCCCTTTACATTCGATTTGCCTGAGCTTCAGAACTCCGAGTTTTCGCTGCTGGGCGGCCGTATTACCTATCTTGGCCAAACACCAGGCGCGCATCTGATCTATGGGTTGCGGAAGCACAAGATTTCTGTATTCGTCTTCCACGAGGGGCCGCTTCGGGGCAGATGGGACGAAGAGTCTCCTGCGACCAAGGAACTTTCGTTCAACTTGGAAACATGGAGCCAGGGCAGCCTTCGGTATTGCATACTCGGCGATGCGGCCCCAGCCGATATCAACAATCTTGCTGAATTGCTGAAACGCGCCGCCGGGTTCGTAGGCAGGTAAATTCATGAAATGTACATCTTGCCCAGTGTCTCCCTGAGCATCGCTGAATGAAGAATCAACTGTTACAGCTGAGTTTTGTTCTGTCTCGTGCTCACGCGGACTGCTGGCGGACGATGCCATCCACACTTCGACCGGAGCCACCAACTACGGACGGTTTCGTTTCCCATCTCCTGCGCACCGGCAACACGCAAGCCTTTTGAAGCCCGGCGTGGCTCTGATGCCCTCGTTCTGGTAGCCTCAGCGATCCGGTATGCCCCTTGGTGGAGGACCAAGACCAATTGTGCCAAGAGAGGCCTTCATGACGATTGAAGGGTGTGATTTCCATCCGGCCGGCAAGTGTGGTTCTGAGACCGAACCGGAGAGGTTTTCCTACTTGAAGCGAAAATGCCGGCGTGCCTACTGCGGCGCACCGGCACTGTCAGCTTCGATCCTGCGTCCCCGGCAAATAAACTTGGTCGGTCGCAGAGCCACGATTTACCTCGGAAGCAGAACGGTCTCGTCGACAGACTCCGCCACCTGACGGCCCAGACGTTTGCCGGTGATGTGGTCGGAGCGGAAATGCTGCCCCGCGTAAATCCGGCTCAATCCCGCCTCCTCCGCCGCCGCTGAGAAGCTACTGAAGTGCCGTGTCACTCCCGCCAAGGACTCGGACGTAACATCAAAAGTAAACCGCTTACCGAAGTAGCACCGCAGCACTTCGGCCCCGGCCGCACTGATGGCACTGTGGGCACCCGGGTACGCCGGATCTGGAGCGGTTTTTGTCGTTAGCGGAAGCCAGGTCGGATCGGGCTCCGTACTGGGATTGCCGTCACTGCCCGCCAATGGAATGGCAGTGACGGGCCGCCAAAACTGGTAAGTGTACTTAGCGTCAAAGAAGGCAATCACGGTATCGGCAAGGCTGATGTTCAGCAGTGCAAACAAGCGCGCGCTTTGTGCCAGGTTAAGGTGATGTCTCAACGCTGCGGTCTGCGCGATCTCGTTCCAGAAGTCCTGAATATTGCCATTCCAGAACGTTCCAATCAGGGTCTGCTCCGGGGCACGAGTTGTGCTGTGGATGAATCCCAGACTCTTGACTTCGTCAAAAACACTGGTGTACTCGTCGCTTGTCAACTCGGGCGGCGGGCCGGGACGAAATTCGTCGGCACGCGCTAGGGCAAACGGAGTGACCTGAGGCCATTGCGTGAAATCCGCTGCTGCGAAATTGGGTGGTGTCAGTTGGTAGCCGCCAGGCTGGTTTCCCGGAATGAACGGAGGGGGAGTAATACCCGATCCGTCGCTGCTTCGCAAGGACAAGATCTGAGCCGCAACGGTTTGTCCTACCGCGATGCCATCAGCCTTATTCCGCCCATCCCCAATTTGCGCCAAGTCCTGCTGCAGCTCAGCGTCGAGTGTCGCCTGAAAGGCTGGGTAGAGCGCAACCAGCACATCATGGGCGGCTTGGTCGGCCGCAGCTGGTCGGGAAGCACGCGGCGAGACGTCTGGGAGACGGACAAGATAAGGGCTGAAAGTTCCGTCAATGTTGTTGACCGCGTCATAGACGGTAGCATGCAGGATGGCGAAGCTGCGAGTCGAATGAATAGTGGGTGGCTGGGCACCAGGAGTCCGTACGATGACCAGAAGGATCCTGTTCCACTCAATGACTGAGTTGACCGACTGGGCAGACGAAGCTCCTGGATTACCTTCATCGTCTGCCGCAGCACTGGGGGGCCCGGTGACCCGGGCCGACAGACTGGCGCAAAGAAGTACGAGCGTGATCAAGCTTTTTGCCATCGCGACTTATCCTCGTTGTTTGGGGTAGGAGAGAATGGCAGAGCCGGTTGATTGACAAAACGACAACGTTAGACACTCTCACCATTGTCGAAAACTCAGGTCGGAGGCAAATATTCCCCGGTTGACCTCTGATTACGCAAAAATAATCGTAATGAGCGTGAACCACGGAATTTGCGAATTCGGATTCGCTTTTACAATCGAGCGGCAACTTTCCTACGCACCCAGCATCCAACTCCAAAGTGAATCTATTCCTGAAAAGAATCTACTGCCGATGTGGACGTAATCCCAGTTGGATTGCTGTCCCGAGACGGCAACGCCGAGGAGCTAAGCAATGAATAGAAAACAGTTCAAACATCTTGCGGCTCGGGGGCTTCTGGCGCTCCTGATGGGGCTGTCCTCTTTCAACCATCTACAGGCGCAAAACAAAGGCCGAAGCGAAAAAGGCAACAAAGGAGAGGCGACGGCTCCCGTGAAGCTGAAAGTGGGCGAGATGGCTCCCGATTTTACACTGCTCGCTTTCGACGGCAAAGATCTCAAGAAGGTCTCGTTGCAGGACTATAGAGGAAAGAAAAACGTCGCATTAGCATTCTTCGTTTTCGCTTTTACCGGGGGTTGAGCCCAAGAAATGAAAGCCTTCCAGCAGAATCTGACGAAGCTGGAGGGCGCCGACACCCAGGTTCTGGGTGTGAGTATGGACAGTCCGTTTTCGAATTTTGCCTTCGCTCAACAGAACGGAATCACCTTTCCAATGCTCGGCGACTGGGGAGGTCCGGTAACGCGCAGGTATGGGTTGACTGAGAAATTTGATATCGAGGGAATCCCGATGGAGTCGGCGCGGCGCGCCACCTTCCTCATCGACAAATCAGGGACGATCATCAACGAACAAGTCGGGGATGCGGCAGTAGATCCGTCAAAAACCGTGGAAGCGTGCGAGCGACACAAGCTGAAAAACTAAGCACCGCCGGGGGCCCGACCTTGGCGGGGTGTTCTTGCTATTTGAGAGCGACCTCGCCCGGGCGGAGTCTTGCAAACGCCGGGAGTCTCTCATGCTCGTGCTTGCAGAGATTGGCGGTTTCCTCGGCTTGCATTGTCCCGCCATCCAGCACATCCCTTGGGTGTTGAGCGCTGCGCCCCGCCAGGAGGCGCACTCCAGAGCTTTTCGGCACTTCCTTTGCGAACGACCTCCGCACGAGTGTTCCTAGCCAGGCCACACAATTCGCGATGCCAGATCTCTCGGCTCCCAATTCTTGATCGCTGTTGCCAACATGGAATTGGCTTTACCCTGTCGCCTAACTGATGAGGTCAAATAACAAAGCAGTGGCCTCCCGTAGCTTTGAGGTTTGCCGCCTCACTACCTTTTGGAATAAATCTGCTCTCTCGTTTGTTTAAGAGTATGCCGTCCTGCCCGTTACGACGTGCGGACACACCCGTTTTTCAAACACGTTGGTCGACTTTGTCTCATGGTTAAGGGAGCACCGATGTTCGAAGGATTGCTTCAACCTCTACACCTGTTACTCATCGTTGGGCTTGCTTTGTTGTGTTTCGGGCGCAGAACATCTGCGGATCTCGGGAACGGCCTCGGGGATGGCATTAGAAACTTCAAATCAGCTCTAAAACAGAGTGACGCGACATCGGAGCGTGCCGGGAGGGAGGGCAAGAATAGGGACAACGCGAAGGAGAACCTATGAACGTCTCGGAAATGCTGTTCCTGATGTTTCTGGGCCTGATCATATTTGGACCTAAGAAACTGCCACACGTGGGCAAGCAGATCGGCCGTGTGATCGCTGAGTTAAAGTCCTTCGCGCGCGACTGCAAATCGCAACTCGAAATTGAAATGGAGGGAGCAAGGAAGCAAGAGAAAATCTCTCCGGCGTCTCTACCGCAAAGCAAATTGGCTACTGAAACAGGTCCCAGAGTTCTCGAAACCGATGGTGTTGGAAGCGAACCCGGACGAATCGAGGCTTTCCATGGCTAATGGGATTGCATCGGTCCTGGCACAAAACGTGAACTCGATGCCGCTCCTCGCGCATCTGGAGGAGTTGAGGAAACGGATCATCCTTGCAGTTGTGGGGGTAGTCGTCGGATTCTTCTCGTGCTGGCCCTTTGCCGACCGCATTTTCGGTTTGATGCAGCAACCCATCATTCAGGCACTCCGTCACCACGGCCTGAGCGGCGGACTGGTGTATTTGAACCCAACTGAGCCCTTCAATCTCTATCTGGAAGTAGGCTTCGTCACCGGACTTTTTGTGGCCTCTCCATTCGTGTTCTATCAACTGTGGTTGTTCGTGGCTCCCGGGTTGTATCGCAAGGAGAAGCGCTATGTTCTACCTTTCTTAGTCAGTACCGTCGGATTGTTTCTAGCCGGAGGGTTGTTTGGTTACAGGATGGTCTACCCGGCGTCTCTCGATTTCTTAATCGGTTATGGCCAACGCTTCCAACCGATGATTACAATTGGGGAATATACGAAACTGTTTCTAACGATCATCATAGGTCTCGGGCTGATTTTCGAAATGCCCATTCTCGTGTTCTTCCTCGCTCTGATGCGAGTGATTACGGCTCGCTGGATGTGGCACAATCTGCGATATTCCATACTTGCCATTTTTGTTCTCGCAGCAGTCGTCACACCTACGACCGACATCTTGAACATGTGCCTTTTTGCTGCCCCGATGGTCGGGCTCTACGGAATTAGCATCGCAGTGGCTTGGCTGGTAAATTCCGGGCACGGGCGCAGAGCAAGCGCTCTATAGTCTCTCCACTCCAGCTTCGCTTGATGTGAGAATCCAGAGGCGCCGGCTGCGACGTAGCTCCTGTCCAGAGATGACAAGTGATCATAGTCGGGTCGGAAGCTGCACTGCACCCGGACCGAGACAATTCTCTGACAATCAATTTACAACTGATCCGTATCAGAATCGTGCTCGCCTGAATCTAACTCCGAGAAACAGGATAAATGCTGCGGCTCCGGACATTAAGGCTTACGCGATCAGTTATCACTTAGGCATTCAAACGGCTCGCGCCTTGAAGTGGTCAAAGTCCGCTTCGTTCAGGGAAATATTTCTCGATTTGGGGAATATCGCCCGCATGCCGGAGTTTCACATTTGGCAGGGTTACACAAAACTATCCCCGGATCGGAGTGTAGAACTCGTGAAAAAACAGAATCTCTCCACAACTGTCTCAACTGAAACCACGGCTACAACCCCAATGGAAGACCTTGACTCCCGCTGGCAGCGCGTCGTTGAGCGACGCTCATTCCTGAAGGGGCTTGGAATGGCGGGGGCGGCGTTGTCGGCCGGCACACTATTGGCGGCTGAAGGCACAGCACAGACCTCATCAGGCGAGCGCAGGCTCTCGAAGGGCGATGTTGCACTCCTGCAGTTCGCGACGTGGGCCGAAATTGTTGAAAGCGATCTGTGGATACAATACGCGGAACTCGGCGGAGTCGGGCCTTCGGGTGGCGGGGCCGCACAAGCGAGCGAAGAGTTCCAGGGGTTCATCGGAGGAAATCCAGCCTACACCCTGGCGCTTCAAAATCTGGATGGCGACATGCCGCAGTACATCACCGACAACACTGATGATGAACTGAGCCACGCAGCCTTCCTGACGGCTTTTTTGAAGTCCAGGGGCGAAGTACCGGTCGACCTCGAACCATTTCGAACGCTGCCGAGCAGTCAGGCGACTGGGGCACGGCAAATCAAACGGATTACCAACCTCATGAACCTCAACGTGGACCTCAGTTGGTATACCCGGTATCGCAGTGGAAAGAACCCGGACTTAGGTGCGGCGTTCAAGGGACCCTTCGTCATCACGAACCAACCAGCGATTCCATTAAACGATACGGACACTCCCCCTTCAACGAATCCAACGATTCCCATCACCGGCCGTGATGCCGAGCGCATACAAGCCATCGCCAACACCGCCGGATTTCACTTTGCGTTCATTGAGCAGGGTGGTGCGAGCCTCTACCCGACGCTGGCCTTCAAGGCAACCGACCCAACTGTCTTGCGGATCCTGGTCAGTATTGGCGGAATCGAGATTGATCACTTCGGGCTGTGGCACGATAAGGGTGCCAACGCAGTATCTCAACCCTTGGCCGGTGTGGTCGATCCCGTGACCGGCCTGACGTTTCCGGATCTAAACAACCCTGCGACCGAGATCACCCAGACCAACAAGATCCTGCCTGAGCCATGCAATTTCATCAGCAAGAGTCTGCCGCGGTGTTCGGTAATCCGACCGACCTCGACGAAGAATGGAGGCGCGGTGGCCACCGTCAAAGCTTTCACTGACGACGGGCTCTTTATCGGTCAATCGGGTGCGTTTCTTGAGTTATCGATGCAGCTGGCCATCGCCGCGGACTCGGTCCAACGCGGATTTTGATGGTTGTGTGTTCTCTCCCTTGCTTCCCTGGCGGGCGCTGTAACCAGTTACCGGTCGCAGCGCCTGCATTGCTGATACCAGTGGCTGTGAGGCCGCTTGCGCTCTTCACCCAACTTTAAGGAGCTCTTATGTTTGAAGGACTGTTTCAACCGATGCATTTGCTGGTCATTTTCGGAATTGCTTTGCTCGTGTTCGGGCCGAAGAAGCTTCCCGAACTCGGCAAAGGAATCGGAGAAGGTATCCGCGGTTTCAAGTCAGCCATGAAAGAGGAGGACAAGCCGGCAACCACAGAGGCGGTCATTGTCGGCGACCAGGTAAAGGGATGAATCATGGGTTTTGGCACCGAAGTACTTTTCACGATTATCCTCGCGTCAGCGATCAGCGCGCTCTTTCAATCGCCGGTAATAGCGCCGCGCCTTCGCGACCGCGCCGCATGTGTCCATGCTGCACCAGCGGCGTGACCGGTTTTTGCTGACATCGAGGAAGAACCAACCGCAGGTCGGGCACGACTTGACCCGCAGCATCGCATCAGACACCAGCAGCGCAACCGCCGCTTCGACGATTCTGAGACGCAGGAGCGCATCGCCAGCCTTCTCTACAGTGACTTCACGTCTCATCGGAACCTGAGGGGATCGGTGATTTTGAGTCGCTGCCATTAGCCGGGTTGCTCGAGCGGCTTCGGCAAGGTCAGCACCGAGTTTCTCTAGGTCCGGGCTGCTGGGCGTTCCGCCCGAGAGCCGCATCTGGAAGATCCGCCTCAACAACCCGCGGAGTTCTCTCAGTCGCGTCAGTTCAAGGCGGGGCGTCCGGCATCGCAGGCGCGGGACATCCGCTCGAGTCAGGAGGCCGGCCGTTTCGCCGAAGCGAATTGCATCGGCGAACTCACTGAGGTAGTCCCGTGACTCAGGTGCCGTCCAGTCGTGCACGGTGTTGATGAAGTCGAGGGCCGGATGCCCTCCGGCCAGTTTGAACTGATGTTGCTCGCTCAAAGCCACTCCCTAAGTTTATCACCATCAAACGCCGTTTGACAGGTTGTATGGCTCTTGTTATGATCGGAGGTATCTCACCATCTAAATTGAGTTTGATGGTGAGGATAGGAAGTCATCGATGGACAAGAGCATCGCAATCGTGGGCGCACCGTCGAGCATCGGCATCCGTCCTTACGACACGGGCGAAACCAGGCAGCTTGACCGGGCCCCGGCAGTTCTCCGCGAGCTTGGCCTTGTGCAACGCTTGCGTGCCAGCGATCTGGGCGATGTCATCCCGCCCGCGTATCGAGACTACGTCCGTCCACCGGGCCGGGCGCGGAACGAAGCCGAAGTCGCTGCCTATTGCCGGACGCTCGGCGAGCGAGTGGAGGCGGCAACCAGCGACCCGCCGCTTTGCAGTCGTGCTGGGCGGCGATTGCAGCATCGTGCTTGGATGCCTTTTGGGTGCGCGACCGTCCGCGCAAGGATCGGTGGGTCTTGCCTATGTCGACGGCCACGCTGACTTCGCGACGCCCGAAGAGTCTCACACCGGTTCGGTGGCCAGCATGTGCCTCGCCCTTGCCGTCGGTCGCGGCGAGACGCCTTTGGCCCGGCTCGCCGGCGACGAGCCTCTCGTGCATGGCAAGGATGTCGTTCTGATCGGTCGCCGCGACGCTGCCCAGCCATGGTATGGTCACGCGGCTCTAGCTGCGTCTCCGATTCTCGACATTCCCGGTACTGCCCTCAGTGATCGTGGCGTGGCCGAGGTTGCGGCGGCAACACTCCTATCGCTGACGTCACCCGGGTCGAGCGAGATGCCGCGCGGGTTTTGGATTCACCTGGATGCCGATGGGATTAACCCAACCGTTATGTCGGCGGTGGATTCGCCTGAACCGGGTGGGCCGACAATCAACGAAGTGGTGGAACTGTTGACTCCGCTCGTCCGCCATCCGCGAGCACTCGGCCTTGAACTCACAATTTACGATCCTGGACTTGACCCTGACCGATCATGCGCCACCAGGCTTGTCACCTTGCTGGAAAAGCTTCTCCTTGGCACTTGCTCGCTTGGGAGGACTGGATGATCGCTCGAATATGGCACGGAATGGTTCCGGTTTCGAAGGGTGACGAATACCTGGACCTCATGCGGAGGATTGCGCTTCCCGAGTATCTGGAGACGCGAGGAAATCGTGGCGCGTGGTGTTTGTATCGCACCGAAGGAGAGGAAACGCATTTCGAGATGCTCACGTTCTGGGACGACGCCGACGCCATCAAGCGTTTCGCTGGGGACGACTACAGCCTAGCCAAGTACTACGACTTCGACTCCGACTACCTGATCGAAATGGAGGCCCGCGTCCGGCACTATGAGGT
>Ga0137416_10000592_pt1 | contig 17048 bp, 7 predicted proteins | sample CZODoug3_1_1_16f_FD_108282 | JGI IMG/M metagenome (GOLD analysis project Ga0137416, IMG submission 108282) | Vadose zone soil fungal communities from Angelo Coast Range Reserve, California, USA - CZODoug3_1_1_16fungal (Illumina Assembly) | ecosystem: Environmental > Terrestrial > Soil > Vadose...
GCGAGGTGAGTGGTTCAAAGCATTAACAGGGGGACTGACATGAAACTTACGACAGCTCTGATCGCCGCGGCGGGAGTCGCAGCGATCGCATCGACGCCGGCCAATGCGTATGAGGCGGCGACGGCGCAAACCAAAGCGGGTTCTTTCATCGGCGCGAGCGCCGGTGTCCCACCGCCCGGCATCTACATGTTCAACCAGGTGTTCACGTTCCAGGGCAATCTCGCCGGACCGGTGACGAAGACCGTTGGCAACAATGTCGGCGCGCAGGGGTACGTCGACGTGCAGGGCTTCCTGTTCGTTCCCGGCTGGACCTTCCTCGGTGCGACCTACGATGCTCTTGTCGTGCAATCGTTCGTCGCGCAGAGCCTCGGCAGCCCGATCAATACCCAGCAAAGCGGTATGTTTAACACCTATATCGTGCCGATCGAGCTGAGCTGGAATCTGAACAACAGCGGATTTTTTGTGAAGACCGGCTTGGGTATCTTCGTGCCCGACGGCACCAAGACCGGCATCGCCGGCACCGGAAACGTCGGTTCGCCGTACTGGACATTCCAGCCTGAAGTGATCGTGTCGTATCTGGCCGATGGCTGGAACCTGTCCGCGGCGATCTACGGAGAATTCAACACCGCGAGCAGCGTCACCGGCTACACGACGGGTGACATTCTCCACGCCGATTTCACGGCGACCAAGGCCGTCGGCAAATGGACGTTCGGACCTGTCGCCTACTATCAAGGGCAAATCAGCAGCGACAAGTCGAGCGCGTTCTACGGCAACGCGATTCTGAACGCCAACAAGTACGACATCTGGGCGGTCGGCGGGCTGATCGGCTATGACTTCGGGGTTGCAAACGTGTCGCTGTGGGCCACGCAGGAGGTTTCCGCAAAGGCGTCCGGGTCCACGGTCGGAGGCCCGGTCGATCAGTCTGCCATCCCGCAGGGCTTCACGGTGTTTGCAACCCTGAGCTATCGGCTGTGGGCGCCGGACGAGCCTACGCAGACACCAAAGCGCCCGATGATTCACAAGTAGCCGCGCGGCACTTCAGTTTTCAGACCGGTTATCCGCGCGCCGCTGTTGCGGTGACGGGGTCGACGGCTCCGCTCAGCTGGGCTGTGACAACGGGAGTCGAGCCCATCATGGCAGGCCCCCTCGGCTCGGCCGGGAGGGCAGCGCTCCGATATCAGTTGATTGTCTTGCGGCGCGAGGTGAGGGAGAGAGCCCCGTTACACTGGTGACCTCGCCACGAGTCTCGCATTGCTTAGCGCTGGGCGCGAACGGCGGCCGGCGTGACGTTCGGCAGTTGTCCGCCCCAATTGCTGCGCAGGTAGTTCGCGAGGTCGGCGATCTCCTGAAGGGTTAAGTGCCGCGCAACCTTCGATGATTAGAACGCTTAGCTTCTGGAGTTGATTTGCAGTAGGCACAACACACACATAGAGAAGGTCGAAACCGATAGTTGGAACAACGAACAAGTCCATGGCGGCGGTGTCCGGCGCGTGGTTACGCAAGAAGGTTTGCTCTCCCGGCGGGCGCGACTTCCAACGCCAGTAGCCGCGAAAACTGGACCTGTGCCAACGCACGAGCGTCTCGGGCCGGATGATTGTGAGAACCTTCAGGATTGATGGAAACCAGCGATACAGCTGAATAAAGAACGATCATTGTTCGTGAGCCGGACGCGACCATGCAGTCTACGCCTCAAGACAATCAACTGATGTCGCAGCACCGCATTCCCAGCTTCAAGCCGCAACTTCGACTTGAATGGTGAGGCCAGGACGGCCAGAATGAAACAGAGCAGCCCGATCATTCCGCCAGCTTAGGCGATTCCGTCACGTCATCAACTTGGATAGGGTTTACGGTACACACAAGGAGGTCGATCGCGTGAATCCCCCCGTCACCAACACCCCGCCGATTGACGCTAAATCACCGGATATCAGGGTTGGTGTCGTCAACGTTCCCGGCGTCCAGCAACAGTACGGCTGCGACTTCGGCGTGTCCGTCTACCCCTACCGCCCGGCGGCGCCGGTTTACTCGCCGCCGCTGGGCCATCGATGAACGGATCCGATGCCGGGTTGCCGGCGCGATCGTACGCGCTCCGGCTTGTTGCGGGGGCCGTCTTGCTGATCGTGTGCGCGCTGGTCGTGCGTCCGGGGCCGGCGAACGCTGCCGATGACCCACCGACAGCTAGCAATCCGGCAGCGACCCTGCCTCTCGACATTCCGTCTCAACCGCTTGAGGACGCGCTTTACGCCTTCGGCGCAAAAACCGGGATCGAGGTGTTCGTAGACGGCAGCGCGGTGAAAGGTCGGCAATCGACCGAGGTCAAAGGGACTTTCACGATCGCGCAAGCGCTGCGGGTGTTGCTAACCGGCACCGGTCTCGAACCGCAGTTGATTGGAGCGCGCGCGATCACGCTTTCATTGGGCCGGCAGGAACGTCCCAAGACCGCGCTGTACAGGAGTTATTCCACGACCCTGCAAAACGTGGCGCTACGTCAGTTGTGCAGCGAGAGGGATATCGGCCTCGGAACCTATCACATCGCGATGCAGCTATGGATCAATGAGTCCGGCAGTGTCAGGCGCGTCGAATTGCTGAGTTCGACCGGCGATCAGGCACGTGATCGTCGGATTCGCAATCTTCTCGAGGGCGTTGCCGTCGGTAAGCCACCCCGGATGCTACCGCAGCCGGTCGTCATGGTAATCCTGCCCCGTTCAATCCGGGACAGCGGCGATTGCGCCGTCGGCGCCGTCCCTGCGGCTTCGCCCGCGATTGCCGGTGACCGAGATGGGAAGCGATAACAATAACGTCACAGTACTTGCATATTCATACATCTCTGAAATCTCACCAAGCCACGCGCCCGGAATTGGGACGCGTATCGCTCCGGCAGACGGCGGTAGACGTCGGCAACGAGGTGCGATGTCCCTCGCGGGAGCCCGCTGAGCATCAATGATTCGTTTGCGAGCCAATGGCACAATGACAAAAACAGGCTTGGCGCTCTTGTTGCAGGTCCTGATGGACGATTACAGCGTCCTGAAAGGCCAACTTGCGCGCCGTCTTGGCTCACAGGATGTGGATGACGTGTTGCAGGAAGCCTACCTGCGCCTGCATCGAATGGACAATGTCCGGTCGGTCCGACATCCGCGAACTTATCTGTTTCGCATTGCACTCAATATTGCCGCCGATCGACGACGGTCGGAAAGCCGTCGCCTGACGCGCTCCGAGATTGAACTCTTGCTGCGGCTCGAACATGATGAACTCGACCCTGAGCGTATCGCGGAGGGACGGTCGTCCGTTCGTATGCTGGCGCGAGTGCTCGAAGAGCTCCCGCCACGACGTCGCGCGATTTTCGTCGCCGCTCGGCTCGAAGGCCTGCCCTATCCGGAAATCGCGGCTCGCGTCGGAATCTCGACACGCCTCCTCGAACGCGAACTCAAGCAGGCTCTCGATCATTGCCGCGACAGGCTTGAAATAAAGCTGTCACAGAGGTTCGGATCGCGCCGCCTGGAATCGTCTAATGAGTGACCAGCGATTGTGGAAGGGCGGCCTCACGCGATGATTCATCCGAATCCGCCTGCAACCGGCGACGACACCGTGAAAGACCAGGCCACAGCCTGGATCATGCGGTTGGCCTCGGGCAGCGCTACCACGGCCGATGCCGAGGCGCTGCGCCGCTGGCGCAGCGAAAATGCTGCACATCGGCAGGCTTTTGCCGAGGCCAGATTGCTGTGGGAGACGCTTGGACTTGCCGCCGAGGAGGTGGCCCGACAAACGGCGAGCACTGATGCGCCGGGTTTGCCGATCGGTGCTGCCCGGCCGTTGGCCCGGCGCGGGGTGATCGGCGGGGCGCTGGCGGCCTCGGTGGCCGCCATTGGATACGTCGGCGCGAAGCCGCCGTTTCGGTTCTGGCCATCGCTGGGCGAGCTTCAGGCGGACTACAGGACGGCGACCGGCGAGCGGCGACACCTCGCTTTGGCGGACGACGTATCGTTGATCCTGAATACCCAAACCAGCATTGGTGTCGGTCTCGCTTCGCCCGGTTCACGCGTCATCGAGTTGATATCCGGAGAAGCCGCGATCACCGCCAAAGCGACAGAGTTCACGCGGTTCGACGTTGTTGCCGCGGGCGGTCGGGCGACCGCCGCCGTCGCCCGCTTCGACGTGCGCCGGGATGGCGCGGCCGTTCGCGTCACTTGCCTCGATGGCGTCGTCGACGTCGGGCATCATGACCGATCCGTGACAGTTCCTCCGGGTCACCAGGTGATTTATGACGCCCTCGGCCTGCAGAAAGTCTCAGCGATTGACCTCGCCGTGGTGACGGCCTGGCAGCAAGGGCAGTTGATCTTCCGGCACGAACCGCTCGCTCGTGTCATCGAAGAAGTGAATCGATATCGGCCGGGACGAATCGTTCTGCTCAACGAAGAACTGAGCGAGCGTGACGTGGTGGCCACCTTCCATCTGAGCCGGATTGACGAGGCCGTCGGATATTTGGCGCAGACATTCAACGCCCGCACCCGACACTTGCCGGGAGGCGTGGTGGTTCTGAGTTGACGAAAAAATTTGATCAGCTTGTTCGGGGTTAACCCTTGCATGGCGGTCTAATGAGTGGAGGGACGTGATCCACATCACAATTCCCGGTCGCCGTGAAGTCCGCTTATCGAGAAAGACCGCCATGTTCGCCCATGACGCGGCGCTCCTGCATCATTTATGTCGGTTGCCGCTAAAATCTATTTCTCGGACGACGCTGTTGGCCGGGACGAGTGTGCTTGCGCTGGTGTTGGCCGCACCTCACGAAGCCGCGGCGCGCTCGTTTGGGAGTTCCGGTGCGGTCGTGGGGGCGCCGACGATTGCAAGCGATGCGGCGACGGCAGCCGCCCAGCAGGCGGCGGCGGTCGCCAGGCAAAGTCAGAATGCGCTGACGCGTGCGACGCAGGCGGTCCAAGCCCTGCAAGCGGTGCAAGCCGCCGCGCACAGTGCCGCGCAGGCGCGGCAAACCTCCACCACCTTGCCGGTGAGCGTCCCCAACGGTTTGACGCCGGGCGGGTTGCAGGTCGCGCCTGGTGCGGTGCCGGGCTCCGACCTGTGGAACGGCGCCGATTTGCCAACCCAGACGGTTGCCGGCAGCCAGACCAATGTCGGGATCAACCAGACCGCCACGAAGGCGATCCTCAACTGGAACACATTCAATATCGGCGCGCAGACCGCGCTGACATTTGATCAACACGGCAACACCAACTGGGTGGCGCTCAATCGCGTCATCGGCAATCTCGGCCCGAGCCAGATCCTCGGCAACATCAGGGCTGGCGGCCAAATTTATGTCATCAACCAGAACGGCATCATCTTCGGCGGCGCGAGCCAGATCAATGTCGGCTCGCTGATTGCCTCGACGCTCAACATCACGGATCAGCAATTCCAGAAGGGCATTGTCAATCAGCAAGCCTACGACATCACCAACCAGAAAATCTTCGATCCGGCCTTCGCCAATACATCGACTGCGCCGGCAGGCGATATCACAGTCGAGGCCGGCGCCGTCATCCAGACCGCGCCGCCCAAGTCGGTTACGACCGGCGGCGGCTTCGTTTACCTGTTCGGCGGCAATGTCACCAACAGCGGGACCATCGTCACCCCGGATGGTCAGACGGTTCTGGCGGCAGGCAGCGCCGTCTACCTCACCCAGAGCAGGGATCCCAATGTCCGGGGGGTCGAGGTCAATCTTCAAAACGGCGGGACGGTCATCAACACCGCCGAGGGCACCATCAGCGCACCCACCGGCAACATCTCGCTGGTCGGGATGAACCTGCAGCAGGCCGGCATTTTGTCGGCGACGACCTCGGTTGACGAGGCTGGTTCGGTCAACCTGATCGCACACGACGGGACGAACGTCGTCTCCGTCTTCACCGATAATTTCACCGTCATCAATTACTACGTGCTGCCGACCCGGCTTGGCACGGTGGAGCTGTCGCCGGGAAGCTTGACTGCCATCCTGCCGGAGGAGAACGGCCGCACCGCGCTCGACGGCCAGCCGCAACGTCAATCCATTATCAGGGCCGAAGGCCAAACCGTCAACGTCCTCGGCAATGCTAGCATCGTGGCGCCTGCCGGTGCCGTGACGCTCGAAGCCTCGAGCGATCCCGTCGCCGTATTCTTGCAGGACAACCCGACGATAGGCGGGTTCTTTCCGAATTATTCGCCCGATGTCGGGCGCGTCTATGTCGCCGATGGCGTGACGATCGACGTCTCCGGCCTGCTGGATGTTCCGGTGGCGGCAACCGACGACGTGGTCAAGGTCAATGTGCGCAGCAATGAATTGCGCGACTCACCGTTGCAACGCGGCGGCCTTCTCAACGGCAAGGACGTGTGGGTGAATGTCCATGATCTCAACAAGGTCGCCGCTGACAAGATCTACACCGCCGGCGGCCTGCTCGAAGTTTCCGGCTGGCTCGGCCTCGTCCCGCGCACCATCGACCAGCGCTTGACCGTGGGCGGTTCGGTCACCGTGTTCTCGACCGGCGATGCGATTTTGCGGCCGGGGGCTTCGATTAATATCGCCGGCGGCTCGCTCGACCATCAGGCGGGTTTTGTGCCCGGCACCAGGCTCATTGGTTCGGACGGCCGTATCTACGACATCAACAACGCGCCGCCTGATCTGACATATGTCAGCATCTGCTGCGGGTTCGTTGTCAATCATGCGCGCTGGGGCGTCACCGAGACCTATGTAAGCCCGTTCAACAGCGCGAGCGGGCGATATCAGCCCGGCTATACCGAGGGTAAGTCGGCCGGCAGCCTGACGGTTGCCGCCCGTCAGGCCGAGATCGATGCCGAGGTGAATGCGACCGCGACCAACGGCATCTATCAACGCACCCCAGGCAATATGGCGCAAAACGGTGCGCTGACCATCGGCGGCGGCAACGGTCTAGTCATTCCGCAAGACGTCGTGATTGCTCCTTCCGTTCCGGCGCTGACCGATGTGTTTGCCAACAGCACCGTGACCAACGGCCAGCGCGACCCGGCAACCTTGCTCCCGCCGGACCGGCAGCAGACGCTTTATCTCTCCGTCTCGAAGCTGAATAATGCCCGTTACGGCAGCATCACGATCACGAGTGGCACTGGTCCGATCGACCCCGTCACTCAGGAACCGATGTCGGGCGGCATCAGCATCGTCCAGGGCGTCGCCCTGCAAGTGGCCAATGGCGGCTCCATCAGCTTGAACACAGCAGCCAGCGTTTCCGTCGACGGGCAGCTGATTGCGCATGCCGGCTCGGTGTCGTTCGACACGTCCTTGAACACCACGACGTCCGCGCGCGACGTCGTGCTCAAATCGGGCAGCGTGATCGATGTCAGCGGGCTATGGACCAATGATGCGCTTGATCCCTCCGGGTCTGCACCGGTGCTCACCAACGGCGGCAAGGTCATTATCAACGCCAAGGGCAGCGTTCTGATCGGGCAGGGCGCGCTGATCGAGGCCTCGAGCGGCGGCTGGATGCAAGCTAACGGCAGGCTCAAGACGGATGCGCACGGTCTGCTGGCGGGGACAGGCGGCGATATCACCATCGTCAGCAACTATCAGGTCTTCGGTTTTGACGCCGTCACCCCGATTGCCTATCCGGGCAAGGTCGTCCTGAACGGCACGCTGCGCTCATATGGTTTCGCCGGAGGCGGTCACCTCAATCTGGCAGCGGCCGACATCCAGATCGGCGGCAACAATCCGACCGACGGCAACACGCTTTGGCTCGATCCCGCCTTCTTCACACGTGGAGGATTCAGCCAGTATGCCGTGATCGGCTATAACGCGTTGACGGTTGAGCCCGGCACGGATCTGGAACTCCACACCCAGACACTTGGGGTCACCGCCGCAGCACTGAACGCGCCGACCGGTTCGAGCATCTCGAACATTACGATACTCGGCCCGCCGGCTCTGTTTCAGAACGCGCCGGCTGTCAGTCTGGTCTTGAGCGCCGTCGATCCGTTGAGCGGCAATCTAACCGTAGGCGCGGGGTCCCAGATCAATACCGATGCGGGCGCGACGGTGAAACTGCACGCTGGCCGCCAGTTGACCATCGATGGCACCATCAACGCACCTGGCGGCACGATCGATCTCGATCTCTACGGGCCGCGGGTGCCGAGTGGTCAGTTTCCCCAGTATCCGGCAGCTGGCTACGATCCGACACAGACCCTTTGGATCGGATCGGAGGCACGCCTGCTGGCCCGCGGTCTTGTTCAAACCTACGCCGATGCCTCGGGCGCTCCCGGCTATCGCCTTTGGAACGGCGGCAGCGTCAACATCAACGAGAACGGCGCCGACCCCGGCTACTATCCCTATGCAATCTATCCCGGTGCCAACGCGACCGCCACTGTTCCGGGCGCCATATCGGGCTTCGACCCGCTGGGCACGGTCGTTGCGCAGGCGGGATCGGTGATCGACGTATCCGGCGCGGCCGGAACCATCGTGGTGCCATCGCGCAATGGACTGTCGCCGTCACTTGCGACAACCGCGGTGGCGACCGACGCCGGTTCCGTCAACATCATGGCTTCGCAAGGCTTGCTGCTCGACTCGACGCTGGTCGCACACGGCGGCGTTCCGACCTCGGCGGGGGGCACCCTCGTCATCGATCAGACCATGTGGAGAGCACAGTTCGGCGACACGACGTATACGCAACCCGTCGGCGAACTGATTCTCACGCAAGGCAGCCAGTCATTTGCGCCAGCCGGACTCAAAGTCGGCGACGCGATCCCGGCGGAGCTGCAAGGGCAGCTGCATGTCAGCGCCGAGCGGATCATGGATGCCGGATTCAGCCGTGTATCGCTGGGTGCGGTCGATGCCGTGGTGTTCAACGGCAATATCGATCTGCGCGCCGACCGCAGCCTGACCATCAACGCGCCTGCCGTCAGTGCGACACCTGGAGCCGACGTCCGATTGACGTCTGCCTACATCAACATCGGCGGGGGCCAGCGCAACCTCACCAATGATTTCAATTTCGCCTCGCCCAGCTATCTGGGAGCGGTGGCGCCGCTCGCCGGCACCGCCAACCTTGCGATCCACGCCAACCTGATCGACATCGAGGCGGGGCTCAACAGCGGTGCGACCTATTCGAACGATGCCGGCGCAACAGTGTTGCTGCCGGGCTTCGCGAATATCACATTCGACAGCCAAGGCGATATCCGCCTGGTGCCGGCGTCATTCGCGGGATCGCTGAATCAGGCCAGCACCTTGGCCACGGTCGGCAATCTGAACTTCACTTCGGCCCAGCTCTATCCGATCACCAGCGCCCCTGCGGCCGGCATGGACAACGCGACCCCGGAAGTTCTGTTCAAGATTTTGGCGGCGGGGCCAGATAGCGTCATCGCCATCGCGCGCAACGGTGTCGATATGCCGGCGGTGCCGCTCGCCGCGGGCGGCCAGCTGCAGCTCATCGCACCGACCATCGATCAAGGCGGCGTGCTGCGCGCACCGATGGGTCAGATCACCTTCGGTGATCCGACCAATCCGAGCGCAACGGCAAATATCAACCTCCTGCCGGGCAGCATCACCTCGGTCTCGGCCGATGGCTTGCTGATTCCCTATGGCGCTCCACTCGGCAACAACCTCTACATCTTTGACTATTCGGGAACGGCGCCGCGCACCATCACGACGCCGATCCAGAAGGTCGTTGCATTTTACGGGCAATCGGTGGGCGTCGCGGGGGCGGCGAACGGAAAGCCCGCGGCAAAGATCGACGAGTCCGGCGGCGGCGACCTTTACGGCTATCAGTTCGTCAGCGGTTCCGGTGGGTCGGTCGATAACCTGAACGGCATTAACACCTTTGCAATTTTGCCAAGCCTGGGCTTGGCCTATGCGCCGCGTTCTCCTCTGATGGCCTCGAGCAGTGGGGATCCGAGCGTCGCTGCTCCCAACGTCAATCTGAAAGTCGGCGATCAGGTTTATTTGAGCGGCATCGCCGGGCTTGCGGCCGGCACCTATACGCTGCTGCCGGGTCACTATGCCCTGCTGCCGGGCGCCTACAAGGTCACGGTCGCGGCCTCCAATCTCGCACCGTCGCAGGTCGCGTCTAATTTCCAGCTGCGCACCGGCGCCTACTACGTCTCCGGCTATCGCGCGGTGGCAAACACCACGATGCGGGATTCGCTTGCGTCGGAGTTCATCGTTACACCGGGGTCGGTGGTGCGGCAGCAATCGCAATATTCCGAGACCACGGTCACCCAATTTTTCCAATCGCAAGCCCGGACAGCCAATACGATCGCACTACGCCTGCCGATCGACGCTGGACAACTGGTGCTCAGCGCATTGAACTCGATCACCTTTGACGGGACGAGCGATTTCTCGTTCGCGCCCGGCGGCCGCGGAGGCCAGGCCGACATCGTCGGCACCAATTTGGAGATCGTGGGCAAGGGCGATGCGGTCGCCGCCGGATTCATCGGGATCGACGACAGCTTGATCAATAATATTGGTGCGCAAAGCATCCTGATCGGGGGCGTGCGCACGGTTCCATTTCTTAATCCAAACCAGATTCAAATTACCCAGGAAGCCAATAACGTTGAGATCGGTTCGCATGCGGTGCTGTCCGCGCCGGAGATCATGCTGCGGGCGACCGGGACGCTGACGCTTGATCCTGGTGCGGTGATCGATACCAGCAAAGCCGGCGCGATCCCGGACGGCTTTCCGACCGATCCGAAGACTGGTCTTTCTCTCGGCTCGATTGCGCTCGCCGGTGGGGCCTTCCTGCTGGCGTCCAATGCGCCGTCGACGGTTCCGATTGTGCTGACATCCTCGGGCGCCACCAGCAGCCTGATCATCGGTGCCGGCGCGCGTGTCGAAGCGGGCAGCAGTCTTGCATTGGCCAATACCACCGATTTCAGGCTGGACAACACGGCGTCCTTCGGCGCGCCATCCCTCACCATCGCGGCGCCGACCATCAATATCGGCGGACAGGGCACCAGCGGCATCAATCTTACCAGTGATCTGTTGGCCGCCCTGACCCGCGGCGATCCCACCCGCAGCATCGCGCCCACCACCTCGCTGATATTGAGCGCCGGGCAGGCAGTGAATGTCTATGGCTCCGCGGCATTCGGTGCGACCGATCTCGCCACCGGTCAACCGGCGATCGCCAAGCTGACGTTGTCCACGCCGGTGATCGAGGGTTTTGGTGCCGCCGGCGACACCGCCACCATCACGGCGCGGCAGCTGATCCTCGCCGGCGCGAGTACCCCCGTCGCCGCCGGCAATTCAGGGCAAGGCTCGCTGGCGCTGAATGCGACCGAGCTCACTTTGGGCGCAGGCAATCTCAACTTCGGCGGCTTTTCCAATGTTATGCTCGCCGCCACGAGCCAGGTGATCGGCAGCGGCATCGGCGTCTACGACACGACCGGCGATCTCGTCGTCAGCGCGCCACGCGTGACGGGTAACGCCGGTGCGGATACCACCTTGAATGCAACCGGAGCGATGATGTTCCTGCGTCCGTCATCGCCCGTGGTCGCCGCGATCACGCCGGTGCAGTCGGTCGGCGCGCACCTGACAGTGAACGCCGACAGCATCACCCAAAGCACCGACATCTCGCTGCCATCCGGTGTGATCAATCTGAACGGGGCAGCGGGAGTGACGCTGGCGGCGGGCTCGCTCACCGACGTGTCCGGCGCGATCACGCCGTTCTTCGATGTGGTGCGCATATCGCCGGCCGGCACGATCAATCTGCTGTCCCGGAGCGGCAATGTGGTGATGGCCGCGGGGTCTCGCGTCGACCTCAGCGGCGGCGATATCGCTGCGCTGGATCGAACCAAGACCTCCGTGATCGACATCATCGATTCCAGTCGCGGCGGCGATGCGGGCACACTCAATATCGTGGCGACGAACGACACGGCACGGCTCGATGGCGTCTTCGATGTCACCACCGTGGGCGGCTACAAAGGCGCGCAAATCTCCATGAACCTCGGCTCCGGCGATGCCGGCGCGCTGCTCACCGCGATGAAGGGTTTTTCGGAGAGTCAAAGCCTGACGCTGCAAACCGGCGACATCACGGTGGCGGCGACTATGACGGTCACCGCGCATGAGGTCGAACTCTCGGCCGCCACCGGCAATCTCATCGTCAGCGGTACGATTGATGCAAGCGGTGCCAGCGGCGGCACGGTCCGTCTCAGCGCGGACAATACGCTGCTCCTGGCCGGCAGCGCGGTCCTCGACACACACGCCACCACGCCAGGCGGAGATGGAGGAGATGTCTTCCTCGGCATTGGCAGCCACAGCGCCGGTCGGTTGACGCTGGCGTCGGGGGCAAGGATCGACGTGCGTGGAGACGGTCCAAACGGCGGCAAGATTTGGCTGCGTGCTCCGCGGGTCGGCGACGGTGGCGTTGCCATCTCGGCCAATGGCGTGATCGCTATCGGCGCACGCGAGATCGATGCAGAAGCCGTCGCCGCGATTGATGTCAGCAACAACCCTTATGTCGATCAATGGATCGACATCGCCAACTCCGCGGCGCAGGCCTACATGGCTAGTGCCGCATCGATCAGGGCCGGGATCGGAACGTTGGCGAACAACGCTGCCTTCCATCTGATGCCTGGGATCGAGCTCTACAGCGCGGGCGACATGACATTGCTGCAGAATGCGTCGAGCACCAACACCGGGATCGATCTGCATGGTTATCGCTATGGCGATCCCAGTAAACCGGAACCAATGGTGCTGACGCTGCGCGCGGCCGGTAACGTCATTATGAATGGCAGTCTCAGCGACGGCTTCGAAGCGCCGGTTGTTTCGCCAGACGGCAATATTTTCGCCATTGCGGCGCTGTTGCCGCGGGGGTCACGTTCGGCAACGCTGCGTCTGGTCGCCGGTGCGGATCTTCGCGCCGCCGATCCGGACGCGCTGACTGCGAAAAATGCCCTTGCTGCTGGCGCGGGGTCGATTTTGTTCAACGATCCGCACAACGACGCCGGCGGCTTTCCAATTCCCAGCGTACTCCGCACCGGGACGGGCGATCTCGATCTCGCGGCGGCACGTGACGTCACGTTGACGACGCCGTTCGGTATCTACACGGCCGGCTGGCAGTCGACGGATTTGCCGGGATTTACCGCGCCGACCCGGCAGTTCATCACCTCCGCGGTGTCGTTCACGAGGGACAGCTATCTTGGCTATGAGGTGTACGACTTTTTGTCGGGCATCGGAACGAGCTGGGATGCGACCTATCCCACGGCGCTGCATCCGAGCTACCCGGAGAGGGGCGGCAATCTGAAGGTGGTCGTGCAGGGCGACCTGACCAGCGCCAGCGTCGGTGCGCCCGATGGCACCGGTTATGCGGGCAGCGCAGTGGACACTTTCTGGCTCTGGACCGAAGGGCAGCCGAATTCGTCCGGTCCAGGCGTGATCAACGGCACCTCGTTCATCAATTTTGGAACCTATTACCAGCGTCCGGACGCCATCTTCTTCGTTGACCCGCCGCCGACCGTTGCGGCCTATCGCGGCCTTGGCGCGCTCGGTGGCGGCAATGTCACGGTGCGTGTCGGCGGCAACCTGACAAATGTCGATGTAAGCGCGGCAACGACCATGCGAACGCCCACCGGTGCGTCACGCCTTCAGGATGTGGTCATCACTGGCGGTGGGAATCTGCAGTTGAACGTCGGTAATGCATTGGACAACGCCAACATTGATGTCGGCCGCGGCACCGGTACGGTGCGGGCAGCGGACATCGGCCCGACTGCGATGATGAATCTGATGGCCGGCGACGCACAGGTATCCGTCGTGGCCGATCGCTCGCTTAATCTGCTGGTGGGAGACCCGACCCGCGCTGCCTTGCAACACGGAGGGTCCGTTCTCGGCCTCGAAGGATGCGAAGCGAACTGCTTCGGCGCATCGCTTCCCTACGGTTTCTTCAGCAGCTTCACACCGAGCACGGCGTTCAATGTACTGGCGATGGGCGGCGACGTCTCGATCAACGGTGACTTTGTGCCGGCGATCATGGACGTTGTGGCCCCGACCGGCTCCATCGCCAGCGTCCAGGCCTTTACGACCGCAGCCAAAATCGGCTCTGGTCCGGTTGGCTACAATCCTATCCTGGTCGCGCTCCCGGCGGAGACGGCGCAGATCAACTTTCTGGCAGGCGAGGACATCAAGAACACCGGCATCAGCATGACCGGCATTCTGCCGGTGCCGCTGGCGGTACCGTTTTCCTACGCTTATTCCGCGACAATCCTCAATTTTCAGGATCAGCCCTTCACATCGGTGGCGTCAAATCTCGTTCAGACGAATGATCCACACACGGTTCACATTTACGCCCTCGGCAATTTGTCACGAGTCAGCCTTGCGACCTCTGAACGCACCAACGTCCGCGCAGGGCTAGATATCCTCTATCCCGCTTTCGAGCTTCAGAACAATCTTCCCACCGACGTCTCGGTCGTGCAGGCGGGTCGCGACATGGCGAGCTGCCTCACGCCGACAAATTGCAACGGGTTCAACATTCGCATCGGCGGTCCGGGCACGCTTGACGTGGTGGCGGGCCGCAATATCACGGTCCAGACACCGACGCTCCCGTTCGTCGCATCGGCCTATGGTGTCGGCATCTCCAGCATCGGCAACGCGGACAATGCGCTGCTGGCGACCAACGGCGCCTCGATCAGCGTTGTGGTCGGCGCCGGCAATAACGGACCGGACATTGCGGCTTTCATCTCGACCTACCTCGACCCAGCCAACGCCGCTGGTGTGCGACAGAACCATACGGACGACCTCGTCGCGTACATGCGTGAGCGGGAGAAAAACCCCGGTCTGACCGTCGGCCAAGCGCTCGCCCAGTTCCGCGCGCTGTCCCCGGCGGAGCAGTTGCCCTTCGTCGAGCAGGTCTATTTCGCCGAGCTCAAGGCAGGCGGGCGGGCGGCGGCGAACGGCGAGGGCACCGGCGGCAAGGGGTATGACCGCGCCTACAAGGCGATCCAGACCATGTTTCCCGGCAGCACCATCGGCACGCCGACTACGGCCTACCAGGGTGACCTGTCGGTCTATCAACTGGGCCGCATTCGCACCGAAGCCGGCGGCGATCTCAACATCCTGGTGCCTGGCGGCAGTGTCACGCTCGGGATCGAAAACCAGACACCTGATCTTAGCGGCCAGATCGACACCGCAAGACCCGGTCTGCTCACGCTGCGCGGTGGCAGCGTCAACACTTATACCGACAGGGACGTAATCGTGGCGCAATCGCGCGTGTTCACGGAATTGGGGGGCGACATTCTGATGTTTTCCACCAACGGCGATCTCGATGCCGGCAAGGGCAAGAAGACCTCGCTGGTGACCTCGCCGCCGCAGTTCACCGTCGATCCCTACGGCAATGTGACCAAGGCCCCGGTCACGCCGCAGACCGGGGCGGGGATTGCGACGCTGATCGGCGTGCCGGGCGTGCTGCCGGGCGACGTTGACCTGTTCGCGCCGCACGGGACGATCGACGCCGGCGATGCCGGCGTTCGGGTGTCCGGCAATTTCACCGCCCAGGCACTGCAGATTCTCAACGCCAGCAACATCCAGGTCCAGGGCGTCGCGGTCGGCATTCCGACCGTGCAGGGTCCGCCCGTAGGCTCGCTGACGGCGGCATCCAACACTGCGGCGGCTACCCAGCAGGCTGCGGTGCCGCCGCAGACCAACGGCGGCGGTCAAGCTTCAATCATCATTGTTGAGGTGCTCGGCTATGGCGGCGTCGACGGTAACACAGCCCCACAGGACGATAACCGCTGGAACGATGATAGGCGGAGCTTGAACGATCAGCGCCGCGAGCCGGAATACAGCGACAAGAGCGCCGTTCAAATCGCGGGCTACGGGACGCTCAGCGAAGCCGAATCTCAAATTCTCACGCCGGAAGAAAGACAGAAATTGAACAAGCGCTGACGATTGCAATCCGATTGGCCTGCCGGTTCCACTCGTAAAACGTGAGTGCTTCCTCGCCCTCGATGATGCCGATCTTTTCGGGGCCGTGTTGAGCCCAGTATTCGATCGTGCCCTGCTTGGCCTCCTCAATCATGCCGCCTTCTTTCTCAGGGACTTGATTGCTTCAGGTGACATGTAGGCTATCAATGCTATATCGGTTCGACTTCGATGCGGCTTGGGTAGCGCTAAGAGCTTTCGTTTGAAACGACATCGCCAAACAATTCCCAGGCCTCACCCTTGAACCGAGCGAGTCGAAAGGACTGGATCGGATAGAAGTCCGTGGGACTCGTGTTGATGGCGATGCCTGGCAGGAGCATCGGAACATGCAGCCCACGCAGGTTAGAAGCCTGCTTCATAATGTTGGTGCGGGTAAGATCGTCGCCGCAACGTTTCAGCACTTCAACAAGCGTTGCCGAGATGGCGTAAGCGTAGACGTTCAGATAGTCCGACAGGGCTGCGTTGGGGTTCCACTTCGCCATCCAGCGCTTCCACTCGAGGAATTCTGGATCGCTGGCCCACTGCGGATCCGTCGGATCCTTGAGATAGGCTATCGTCATGATATCCTGACAAGCCTCGAAGCCCGCAGGCTTCATTGCAGACTGCACGGACGACGATGGACTAGAGAGATAGTGCACTGGACGCCATGACAGAACGTGAGTTTTCCGGATCCCTTGCGCGGCAAATTTGGGAGACGAGAGATTCAGGAACACGTTGGCGCCGGTATTCTTCAGTAGAACGATTTGCGAATCGATCGTCGGGTCGGTCACCTCGTAAGTAGCCATCCCCACGATCATTTTCTCGTTTTCCTTGCCAAGCGCCTTCTGAAAGCCTGTAACGCCGTCCTTTCCCGAGTCGTCGTTCTGAAAGAGAATGGCGATCTTGGCATCCTTGACGGTCGCCAGTATGTGTTTGGCGTACACGCCGCCCTCCGTCGCGAAGTCCGGCTGCCATCCCATGGTCCATGGATAGTTCGTCGGATCGCCAAACTTCGACGCGCCTGTGAAGATAAACAGTTGCGGTACCTTCTTGTCGTTCAAATACTTTCGGACGGCGCTGTTCGTAGGCGTGCCGAGTAACTGGAAGATCAGAAGGACTTCATCCGATTCGACGAGCTTGCGCACCATCTCCACCGTCTTCGCCGGCGAGTATCCGTCGTCATGGGTGATGA
>Ga0137416_10000595_pt1 | contig 17042 bp, 16 predicted proteins | sample CZODoug3_1_1_16f_FD_108282 | JGI IMG/M metagenome (GOLD analysis project Ga0137416, IMG submission 108282) | Vadose zone soil fungal communities from Angelo Coast Range Reserve, California, USA - CZODoug3_1_1_16fungal (Illumina Assembly) | ecosystem: Environmental > Terrestrial > Soil > Vadose...
ACCGAGGGCCTTGAATAGCGCCTCGCACTCGACGGAAGAAATCGGGCGACGCAATCCAACCTCAGACGCGTTGGAAACGGGAACCAGCACCAGGGAATTGGTTGCGGCCAGTCGAAGCGTGTAGAAGGGCAGCGCTATGGCGCCGATCTGCTTCTGTTCGATCTGTTCGATTGTGCCGATACCGTGATTGGGGTAAACAACTTTCTGGCCGACCTTGAAGCCCACCATTTCCACCTCCGACTAGTTTTACGAGCACCAGGCAAGTCGCATGTTGCGCGGCTCATTGACAAAAACGTTCTGCGAGATTGTGTTCGGGTTGTCTTTGATCTGAACCGAGTCTAGCAAGCAACGTCGCACAGCGTCAAGCGTTGCGAGTCGAGTCAAATGTCACAACAGCAATCGCCGGGCCATAACCGGATCATTTTCCATTTTCCATTTGATATTTTTTATTGGCCATTTGTCATCGCGTCAGACGCCCATATATGAGTATTGGCTCGGTCGGCGACCAGGAATGCTAATAGGTCGGGCTCGTGTTACTCGTCACCCCAAATGACCATTGAAAAATGTCCAATGACAACTGGAAAATGGTCCTTTTGCAGGACTGTGGGCAAAACCCCACCTCCTAACCAACATAGCTTTCATCCTGTTCGATCTTCGAAAGCACCCAATCAAATTCGCCCGAAGTGATCTTGCCGCCACAGAATTCGCAAATGCCTGTGGCGTTGACTTTCAGAGGAGCACCGCAATTCGGGCAATTCAAATCGGCGCGGGCCGGAACGGGCTTGGCTTTGCTGTAACGAACGAACGTCCAGTACTCGCTCCACTGACGGAGGTTCTTGTTCGAACCGGCGACCACGCGACCATTCTTGTCGATCGTGTAGTCATAACCCTGCGCGAAGATCCGCAGCGTGATCGCGTTATAGAATGCGTCGACTTTGATCTTCACCGGCTGCATGGCAGTGATCTGGCATTGGTCGAGCGCGTTGCGCAGGCCCTGTCGCTGGTAGGCGTCAATCCAGTAGCGATGCATCTGAAAGATATTGTCCGTTTCATGCGGGCGGGCGCGTTCCCAATTCAGCATTGACCAGGCCGCCTGCAGCTCGTTAAAGATCAGCCGCGCGCGCGCTTGAAAATCAGCCCACGTAAACGTCGGATTATTTTGTTCAAAGACCGCGCATACTGCCGGAAAATTGGGCTGCGTGATGGTGGGATTGAGCGTTCCCATTTCCGGCACGTTGGAAGTCAACAGCGGTCCCTTTGCTTCGCGGCTGAGCGTGGTGATGCTGCGGACGTACCATTGAAATTCACCGCTGTCGATCTTTGTGCCGCAGAACGCACAGGCGCCAGCGGTGTCCTTCTGCAAGGCCGCGCCGCAACGGGGACAATGCAGCGCCGTCGCCTGCTCCGGCGTAGGCGACAACACGTCGCGTTTGCGTTCCAACTCCCAGCGTTCACGGACGTAGTAGCTCATCTCGCCGCGCGGGTCGCCTTCACGCGGAGTGAATTCCGTGTAGTTGGCGTCAAACTCAAGGCTGATTCTGACCGTTGGTGTGTCCAGCCCGCGGACGGCTATGACCTGCATCGCGCCGACGATAATTCCTTCAACTGCTTTCAGATTGGGTGGATTCAGTTGCAATAGCGATGCGCGTGCCTGTTCGCTCAGGTAAGGCGAGAGCTCGTCCAGCGCCTTTGGATCGCGCCCGCGCGCATTGTGGGCCCGCCCATAGAGCGCATAGCAAAAGTCCGTGAAGATGATTTCCGAAAAGTTCGGATCAAAGCGGCGTAGTTGATTGAACGCGCGCTGAAAGCCCTGCTGTTGCGCCGAGGCAACCGGGTCAGGGGCGCTGATATTCGAAGAGGCAAAGCTCACCGGCTTGGTCGACGATCGCGCGAACCAATAGACGACCGATCCGATGACAATGATGTCCACGGGAACACCAATCACCGGGTGTTCGAAGGTCAGCCAAATCAAAAACCGCACGAGCAGATAGACCAGGGCGCCGGCCCCGCCGCCACCGCCGCCTCCACCACTACCACCACCGCCGCCATATCCCTGCCCGCCACCGACCCGCGCGAAAGCGTCAGCTGCGAATAGCGCCGCTGCCATCGCGACGGTTGCGACTAAGGCGAACTTTCGCCATCGCAAAACGTGGCCGCTGAGATTCATTTCAGTTCGATTCGCGGGCCATCAGCTAACTCGTTGGGATTCTCGCCAGTTGGTGGGAGATGTTCTGCGAGCAGATTTCCGACCTCCCGTAAAACCTTGACCAGAGTTTCAGGATCCGGCTGTCGGGCAATCTTCTTTAGCTCATATACGGCGTTGTTCCACTTCAACGGAGGCACGGCCTTCAAGACGCCACGGTCGGCAAATACTTCCAAACGCCGTTCGAGCAGCGACAGATAGATTAGCAATCCATTCTCAGCCAGGGTATTCGCGATTCCAGCCTCATAGAACATGGCCGCTGCCCCGGTCCGTGCTGCCTGCGCGCGAAACTTCCTTGTGGTCAGCAACCTCCGAATCCAGTCGCCCCGCGAAGAAACGAACCCGGCGGCCAAAAACAGGGCCAACACATCGAACGGAATCCAAAAGACGTGAAAGTTAAAAGGCGAGAATAGGACAAAGAGCAAACCAACGAAGGCCACTAGTGCTCCGAACAAATAGTCAGCATGGCGGTAGCTACCGGACCGCCCGCGCACCACGATAACGAGCTCAGCGTCGGTGCATTTCTCGATATCGCGGATGGCTTTGGCCAATGCGGTGCTGGCCGTCTGATCGAATTTTTTGCGGCTCATCACTTGAAGAACGGCAAGTCTAACACAAGCCACGAAGACAGCGTCCATTAGAACTGAACGCGAAAGCTATGGAGCTTTCTGTGTGTCTATGGTTTCTCTGCGTCTCTGTGTATCTGGGGGCAAAAAAAGTTTCAAACATGCAAACGGCCCAGCAGATTTACTGGGCCGTTGCCACACCGGACACATCAGGGTGACTTTCCTATTCACTAAACAGCTTAATTGAAGCTGCTCAGCGCCTCAGGTTCGTTCTCGTAAACATCGAACACTGTTAGGAGCTTGGTGATCACCAGCAGATCCTGAACCTTATCAGTTAGATTCAATAGTTTCATTTGCCCGCCGCCGCGGCCGACGGTTGTGTAATTGGCAATCAACTCGCCGATGCCACCCGAGTCGATGTATTTCACGCCCGCCAAATTCAGCAGAATCTTCTTGTTGCCGCCGGCAACCAAACCTCGGATCGCCCCGCGCAATGCGGTGGCACTGTCGCCCATGCGAACCTGGCCGTCCAGATCCAAAATTGACACATCACCGGCCTGGCGCTGTTTGATGTTTAGTTCGGCCATTGCTGAAACCCTCCTGGTTTACCGTACGTCAAAAGTTTCTGCCTGGTTTCGAAGCTTTGGAGCTATTTGAAACTACTGAGCGCGTCAGCTTCTGTTTCGTACGCGTCAAAGACCGTCAACAACTTGGTGATCGTCAGCAAGTCGCGCAGCTTTTCTGTCAGGCTGAGCAGCTTAAGCTGTCCTTCCTGATTCTTGATCGCAGTGTAACTGGATACCAGCTCTCCGATCCCGCTGGAATCAATATAGCCGACGCCTGCCAGATTGAGCAGAATGTTTTTCTTTCCTTCTTCCAACAAGCGACGAATGGCGCTGCGTAAGGCAACGCTGCCTTCGCCTATGGTGATCCGGCCGTCCATGTCAAGAACGGTGATGTCGCCAGCTTGTCGCTCGCGGATATTAAGTTCTGCCATGATCCAAAGTTCTCCTCTTCCGGGTTTAGAACTTCTTTGTCATTCGCACCGTGGTGCCGCCTTCAGGACGCATTGACCACTGCACCTCATCCATAAAAGTACGCATCAGGAAAATGCCGCGCCCCGAAGTCTTCAGGATGTTTGCCGGATCGGTGGGGTCAGGAATACTGGTTGGGTCAAAGCCTTCGCCTTGATCCCTGACCTCGATCTCCAGCTCGCGTCCCAGACAATTAAGCGTCAGCTCAACCGTCTTCGCTTCGTCTTCTTTATTACCGTGCACCATGGCGTTAGTAATCGCTTCGCGCACGGCCACGTCAATTCCGAAAGCTGCTTCTTCCCCGACCCCGCAACTCTGAATGAAATATGTTGCGGCGACAGCGCCGTCAGCAACAGCTTCGATGTGGCTGGGCAAAACGAGTCGAGTCGTTTGTTCGGTCACAAAGGCGCGGCCTTTCTCGCCGGGAATCGCGGTTCGGCTGCTGCTTATAATAGCTTAACGGAAGACGGACGTGTAACACGCTCGCTGGTCGTGTGTCAAGAAGTCGCGTTTAAAGTGCGCGCTTTTGTGTACAGCAGTTCAGGCCCCTGAGGGGAGATGGGAACTCTGAACTTCTCGCCGCCACTTCCTGAGGTTAAGATTCTCTTCGTGATCATTCAGCCGGCCAAACGGATTCGCGGGTCGCTGGTATTACCCGGCGACAAATCCATCTCTCATCGCGCGGCGATTATGGCCGCGCTGGCGGAAGGCATGTCGCGGCTTCAGAACTATTCGACCAGCGCCGACTGCTCTGCAACGCTTTCTTGTTTGCAGCAGCTTGGCGTGCGCATTGAACCCACGGGCAAAGACGTACTGATTGACGGGTCCGGTGCTGATGGTTTGCGTTCGCCGGAGACTGCACTTGATTGCAGCAACAGCGGCACCACCATGCGTCTGCTCGCCGGAATTCTCGCCGGGCAGAGTTTCACGTCAATTATGACCGGAGACGAATCGCTGCGTTCGCGCCCGATGCAAAGAGTTGTCGAGCCCCTCAACATGATGGGAGCGCATGTCTCCTCGCAAGCAGGACGCGCGCCGCTGGTGATACAGGGCCGCCGTCCGTTGCAGGCGATCGAGTATGAATTACTGTTGGCCAGCGCGCAGGTCAAGTCTTGTATTCTGCTGGCTGGACTGTACGCAGATGGACGAACTGAAGTTATTGAGAACGAAGTAACCCGCGATCATACTGAGCGAATGCTGAGCTGGTTCGAGGTTCCGATTGAAACGGGCGCGGCCGAACGTGAAGGTGCGAACGCGAGGTTTGCTGCCGTTCAGGGCCCCGCGCGATTCAAAGCGCGTGACGTTTTAATTCCCGGCGATGTCTCTTCGGCGGCGTATTTCATAGCCGCGGCAGCGTTGCTGTCAGGTTCGTATTTGGAAGTCAGAGACGTGGGCGTGAATCCAACCCGAGTAATGTTTTTGAAGCAGTTGCGCGCAGTCGGTCTGGACGTAACGGTTACCGACTCGAAAGAGGAAAGCAATGAACCGATCGGGACGGTGGGCGTTCGTGGTTTGGACGCGCCGCGACCGTCTCGCGATCCTGAAGCACCGTACAAGCTGGCGGGCTTGATAATCCCCCAGTTGATTGACGAACTGCCGCTGCTGGCGGTCGTCGGTTCGCAGATCGAAGGCGGAATAGAAATCCGTGACGCCAGGGAGCTGCGCGTAAAGGAATCGGATCGGATCGCGACCACGGCGATGAACCTTCGGGCTATGGGTGCAGAGGTTGAAGAGTTCGACGATGGTCTGCGTGTCGATGGCCCGACGCGCCTGCACGGAGCGAGGATTGATCCGCACGGTGACCATCGAATTGCGATGGCGTTTGCGATAGCCGGATTATTTGCGAAAGGTGAAACTGAAATCGAAGACGCCGGTTGTGTGTCAGTATCGTTTCCTGAGTTTTTTGAATTACTCGAATCCGTAGTTGAGCGATGAACCCTTGAAATCTGTTTGCGGCTCTGCCGTGCGGAAAGGCTATGCCTTTCCGACAGACTCCAAGGTTAGATTTCGGCGAGGCTGTGCCTCGCCGGGCGGGCAGGATGCCCGCGCTCCAGTATGCAACACCGCATCATCATCGTCGGTTTCATGGGCTGCGGTAAGACTACCGTTGCTCGGGCTCTGTCCGTCCTTCTTAAATGTGACATGCTGGATCTCGATAAGATTATCTCTGAACAGGAGAACAAGACGGTTCCTGAGCTAATTCAGGAGCGCGGTGAATCGGGCTTCCGTCGAGCGGAAAGCTTCGCGCTGAAAGCCGTCCTGCAACGCAAAGCAGCGCAAATTGTTGCCCTTGGGGGTGGTGCATGGACGGTTGAGAGAAATCGCGACTTGATCAAGGAAGAGAAGGGCCTGGTTATTTTTCTCGATGCTCCTTTTGACATTTGTTGGAGAAGAATTGCGGAGCAAGAGACGGCGCGTCCGCTAGCTCTCGACCGCTCCAGCGCTCATAGACTTTATCGCGAGCGGTATTCGACTTATAAACTCGCCAACTTGACCGTCACCGTCTCAGCCGACCAGAGTGCGGATGAATTGGCCGTGGAAATACTTGGGGCAATGAAGCGACGGAGGTTTGTCTTAGATTGAAAGATGTTAACAGTAACGCTCTCGCCGACGCGCATCGCTGGAAGCACCTGGCGCGCTGGCATGGCGAAGGCTTCTTTGTCTTGAAGACTGAAGACACTGCGGATGTACCGGTCCGTCTGTTTTTGACGCAAACGCTTCTCGAATCTGCCGAAGACATTCTTTATCGCCAGATCGTCAACGCCACGCGCTTTCCCGGCGTGAAGATGGTCGTAATCACGCCCGATGTGCATTACGGTTATGGTGTCCCGGTTGGGTGCGTGCTGATTACTGATTATGAAAGCGGCGCAGTGGCCATGGGCCCGGTCGGCTATGACATTGGCTGCGGCATGATGAGCGCGAAATCTGAAGTGCCAGTTGAAGCCGCCACTCCTGAGAAGCGTCTGCAATTCAATCGTGCTGTGATGCAGCGAATTGAGATGGGCGCCGGCGGCAAGAGTCAACGGTTGCGTGACCTTTCAGAAAATGAATTCAACAATCTGGTGCGTGGCGGCGCGGAGTACTACGTCGCGCAGTATGGCGCCACCTTTGATCGCAGCCGTGCTGAGCGTCACCGCATTCCGGTCGATGATGATTGGGAAGTTCCTGTCGGAGGGAAAGGGAAACCAGAACGCGGCAGGCAGCAGTTGGGCAGTCTTGGCGGCGGCAATCACTTCATCGAACTACAGCGCGAAGTAAACTCGGGCGAGTTGTTCGTCCAAGTCCATACGGGCAGCCGCGGCTTTGGCCACGGTCTGGCGACGAACTATTTCGAATCGGCGCGCGTTGAGCGGCATGAGATAAAGGACATCGACCTTGGCTATTTCACTGCTGACTCGAAACACTATCGCGATTATCTGAACGCAGTAGCTGCCGGCGGAAACTATGCGATTCTTAACCGCCTGATTATTTTCGAGCAGGTCGCCGAAGTCTTTCGCGAAACTTTCAATGCCGACCTTGAATTAATCTATGAAATTAGCCACAACCTGGTGCAGAAGGAATGGCATCCGGAAATCGGCGACGTGTGGGTACATCGCAAGGGCGCGACCCGCGCGTTCCCCGCCGGCTATCCGCTTTTGCGCGGAACGATGTGGGAAAGTACGGGCCATCCGATTTTGATTCCGGGCAGCAACAAAGATTTCAGTTACATCCTGCGCCCTTTACCCGGGGCCGTGAAGAGCGGCTTCTCAGTCAACCACGGAGCGGGCCGGCGTATGTCGCGGTCCCAGGCCGCTCGTACTTTGTCACAGCGAAAGATTGACGACGAGTATGCCGAGGCAGGCATCCTGGTCAACACCGACGGCCATGTTCCTATCGACGAATCGGCACAGTGCTACAAGTCCTCAGAAGAAGTAGTAAAGGCGGTCCTTGATGCCGGCCTGGCTGAGATTCAGCATCAGCTCTGGCCCGTTTCGTCTTTGAAAGGAACTGAAGAAGGGCCGCGCTGGCGGAAGAAAAAGCCGCGGCAATCCAGCCGAACATCGAGCGAACATTTTTAATCTCTACAAATCTCCATGTCCTCTGTGTCTCTGTGGTGAATCAGCCGCACAAAGAACTCACCACAGAGGCACAGAGCAAACACAGAGGAACACAGAGAGCGCCCTTTCGCGACAGACGCTTTTCCGCTAATCTTCTCCCCGTGGAAAAGTTTCGCATTCGCGGCGGCAACCCAATCACAGGTCGCGTGTCGATCAGCGGCGCCAAGAATTCCGCCCTGCCGTGTATGGCCGCGGCAATTCTCACACCCGAAACGATCACGCTGCACAACATACCTTACGTTCGAGACATCATCACCCAAAGACGTCTTCTGGAAGACATCGGTGCGCATGTGCTGACTCCCGAACTACGCACACACAAGATATCAGCCGCGAATATCGAAATAATGGCCGCGCCGTATGAGCTGGTTAAGACTATGCGGGCCTCGGTGCTGGCGCTGGGACCTCTGCTCGCTCGCTTCGGTAAAGCGCGCGTTTCCCTTCCGGGCGGCTGCGCCATTGGCGCGCGCCCAATTGATTTGCATTTGGCCGGCTTTGCTAAACTCGGCGCTGAAGTTTTTCTCGAAGCCGGCGACGTCGTTGCTCGCGCTCCGGAAGATGGGTTGGTGGGCGCCGAAGTTCACTTTGACAAAATCTCGGTAACAGGAACTGAGAACTTGATGATGGCCGCGACGCTGGCGCGCGGGCGAACTACTATTAATAACGCCGCGCGCGAACCGGAAGTGCGGGATTTGGCAGAGTTGCTCAACAAGATGGGTGCGCGGGTGCGCGGCGCGGGCACGCCCACGATCCAAATCGACGGGGTTGAAGGCCTGGGCGCCGCCCAGCACACAATCATCCCCGATCGAATCGAAACCGGAACGTTCATCGTGGCCGGAGCAATCACCAACGGCGAACTCGAAATCCGGGACTGTAATCCTGAACACTGTAATCGCATCATCGGCAAATTGCGCGAGGTCGGCGTTGAGATTGAAGAGGTCAATCAGAGCACCCTGCACGTGCGCCGCAGCCCGCGCGGATTGAGAGCGAGCGACCTGGTCACTGAACCCTATCCGCATTTTCCCACTGACATGCAGGCGCAATACATGACACTCATGACTCAAGCCCAGGGGCGATCGGTAATCACCGAGACCATTTTCGAGAATCGCTTCATGCATGCCTCTGAGCTTCAGCGCATGGGCGCCCTAATTCAGATTAGCCATGATCGGGCGATTGTCGACGGTCCCAGCAAACTGATTGGCGCGCGGGTGCAGGCTTCTGACTTGCGCGCATCGGCATCGCTGGTGCTGGCCGGGCTGGTGGCCGACGGAGAGACTACGATCGATCGCGTCTATCACATCGACCGGGGTTATGAAAAGATCGAAACTAAGCTAAAGGAAGTTGGCGCGGACATCGAGCGCATTCGCGAATCGGTGACCGCTCCGCTGGCTTCCACGGAAGACGAATCGGCGGCGGCCTAATTCAGAGTTCAAGCTTTAGCTTGTGTTCCCCTCAAACCAACCTAAAGGTTGAACTCTAAACTAGAACTCTGAGCTCCAACTCATTTCGGGGTCGGGTCTGTGCTATCATGCGCCTATGAGTGAGACGGATTGCCTTTTTTGCAAAATACTAGCCGGGACCGCACCGGCGGACGTGGTTTATCAGGATAATCGTTGTGTCGTCGTGCGCGACATCAACCCCCAGGCGCCGACGCACGTGTTGGTTATTCCGCGCGAGCATATGGATTCCCTCGACGACGCCGGACAAAAGGACGAATCCTTGCTGGGTCACCTGCTGCGAGTGTCTGCGCGCGTAGCCTATGACCACGGGCTGACTGAAAACGGCGGATATCGGACAGTGATTAATTCGGGCAGCGGCGCCGGCCAATCTGTCTTTCACCTTCACGTGCACGTCCTCGGCGGACGCGAAATGACCTGGCCGCCAGGGTAAGCCTATCGCTGAGTCAAAAACGAAACGTCAATCCCCGCTCGGAAAACAAAAGCGCGCGCCGAAACATCGACGCGCGCCTTCATTTTTTAGACTTAACAATCAGGACAACTATTCACGAACGCCGCGACGACGATCTGTCGCCGGCGTTTCGCTCAATTTTACCGGCACGGTCATCTGCCGTCCGTCACGGTATATATCGACGTTGACCGTATCGCCGACCTGATGTTTGTCGAGGGCACGATAGAGATCGTCGTTGTTACTAACTTTCTGACCGTCGAGCCCGACGATGATGTCACCGATCTCAACGTCGCCATCTTCAGTTTGGACTATGCCGCGCAGTCCGGCCCGGGCTGCCCCACTGTCAGGCACCACATTTATGATTAGCGCTCCGGACGAAACCGGCAGCCGCACTTGATTCGAAAGCGATTCGACGGCGCGCGTAGTGACACCAAGCTTAGGCCGTCGCACTTCACCGTTTTTTACGAGTTCAGGAACGACTCGCTTGGCGATATTAATCGGAATGGCAAATCCGACGCCCGCTGACGCTCCAGATGGCGATTCAATTTGCGAATTGATTCCGATCATGCGGCCATGCGAATCCAACAACGGCCCGCCCGAATTGCCCGGATTGATCGAGGCGTCGGTTTGAATCGCTCCCTCGATCTGCCGGTCATTCTGGGCGCGAATCGGTCGCTGCAAACCGCTGATCACCCCCGTGGTCAAGGTGCGATCAAGTCCGAAAGGATTTCCGATGGCCAGCACCTTCTGTCCCACGATCAGCTTGTCAGAGTCACCCATCGGCACGATAGTCAAAGCCTCTTTTGGCGTCTCCAACAACTTAATTACTGCGAGATCCGTATCCGGATCGCGGCCCACGACTTTGGCCGGATAGTTTTTCCCGCTCCCAAAACTCACCGTCAGCTTCTCTGCGTCGGCGATGACGTGATAGTTGGTGAGAATGTCGCCCTGCTCATCGATGATCGAGCCTGAACCGGCGCCCTCAGCAGGCCGTGAAAACATGCCAAAGAAATCACGCACCGTTGTCGTGGACTGGATATAGACAACACCGGGCGCGGTCGCTTTGTAGACTTCAATGTTATTTTGCTCGTCCGTAGCAAACGAAGGATCCGTGATGCTCGACGGCGGCGAAATCGAAGCCGAACCAAATGGCTGAAAATGTCCCGACAATTGTTGGAAGCCGGCGACTGCGACCGCGGCGAATAATGCGGAAGCTAAAGCAATAACCAGAATCTGGCGTCCTGAGAGTCTATACATGACTTTTCAATCTCCTTCAAATACCGAACCGTGGGTCACGAGTCAGATGCGTATGCCTTAGTTTACGGTTGTGCCACCGGCATTTGCAAAACGCGCGAAGGGCACCCGGGGTTCCGCGAAAGATAAAATCTGTTTGTAACTTGCGGTTGGAATCGACGAATTGCGGGGACGCCGGACCGTTACTCAGGAGAACAGGGTAAGCAGTGCGTGCGGGACGGTACTGAGGTAATGAACCATCGCCAGTGGCTGATGCCAGCCAAGAGCTGACATACCGGTCGCCGCGTGGATAAACATCAGCGCCACGTAGATCGTGAGCACCAATTGCATCCCGCGACGGGCCAAAGGCAGATGCGAACAGCGATAAAGGGTATAGGCCGCGAAGGCTCCGACGGCGAGTTTGACGAGCAGGAAGGGGCCGTCGCCGATTGCCAGCAATTGGCTCATCATGCCATTGCCTTCGGAGGCGACATTTGAGTGAACCCAAACGAGTGTGAGTTGTGCGTCAAGCCAATTCAGCACAAAGAGAAGAAGACTTTTTCCGAGTGCGCCCATTTTCTGTGTAGTGCTTCTCTCCCTGGTGTCGAAAATTGTTGAACCTCGGTCCTGCGGAACTGCGAAACCTCCGAACCACTGGCCCGGAGGTTCCGCCGTCCGTACGGGAAGAAACGAGACTCGTTTCGTACTACCCGAAGTAAACTTTCAATCGCAGACTTCTTCCGGCTAAATAAGCGCCGTTCGCTAAACAGGATCCCGTCGGGTTGCGCTAATCAACAACGCGCTCGAGTTCTCTTAGAATTCAGTGAAGGCTAATATAGAGTGAACTCAGCGATCAAGCCAAATGACTGTCACAATCGAAAGTGCCATCCAGGAGGGCGCAGAGAGACTGCGTGAAGGGGCGGTTAACGAAGCCCGCCGCGAAGCTGGTTCCCTACTGGGCCATGCGCTTGGTCGCGACCGCGGTTTTGTCATCGCGCACGCCGGCGATTCCCTGGCGGAAGGGCAATATCACGATTTCCAGCGCCTGATTTTGCGTCGAACGCGAGGCGAGCCGCTACAATACATCATCGGCCACCGGGAATTTTTTAAGCTCGAATTTGAAGTCTCACCAGACGTGCTGATTCCTCGCCCGGAAACAGAATTGATCGTGGAAGCGGCTTTGGAATTGTGCAGAGACGAACCCGCACCTTCTATTGGTGACATCGGTACGGGATCGGGCTGTATCGCGATCTCAGTGCTTCACGAACTGCCGGCGGCAGTCGCCGTGGCGACCGACACTTCGCCAGCCGCGCTTAAGGTGGCGCAAAGAAACGCCGAACGCCACGGCGTCCAGGAACGATTGACTTTGGTTAAATCTGATTGCTTCGCGGCTGTTAGTCTCACGAAACCATTTTCACTGATCGCGTCTAACCCGCCCTACGTATCGGAAGCCGAACTCGAGCGCGTGCTGCGCGAAGTACGCTTTGAACCGCGCGCGGCTCTCGCCGGCGGGCCAGATGGTCTATCAATTATCAGGCGATTGCTGAGTGAGGGTCAGCCGTTCATTCGCCCGGAAGGTCACCTGGTATTTGAAATTGGATTTGGTCAGAGTGAGCCGGTCGAGAAACTAATTGATCGCCGCGTTTGGAAACTGCTTGAGATCCGCAAAGACCTGCAGAGCATAGCCCGCACCGTCGTGCTGCAAAAGAAGTAAGCTTTCGCGGGATTTTGGTTCCGGGACAACCGGCGTGCTTAGTTGGTCGCGACCGTCGCAACAGACGCTGCTCGACGCCTTGCGCTCCACTTGCCGAGTCCTTCTTTCACCAGCTTGTAAATTGGCCGACGGTTAGCGACGATCAATTTCACCCAGGCGCGCTTGTTCATCTGCGGAAAGTAGATGCCACGAAAGACCAGCCGCATGGCAAGATGTATGATGCGTACATTGATCGGTTTGCTACTGAGAGAGTCAACAGCGCTCGCGTTTCTCTGCGGGCTGTACGAGGCAGTCCACGCCTTATCAAGCTCCATTTGCGTTTGCGGAATCGTTATCTTCAAAGGTGTGTTGGCCATTTGGTAAGGCGCGAACTCCAACCAGTGTTTCGGTCGCGTCAGTCGGCCGGCTTTCAGCAAGCGATTGTAGAGCGGCGTTGCCGGGAATGGCGTGAGCTGGCCAAAGACGGGCAATCCAGGCGGCCAAGTCTCAATCTGCTCGAGCGTGCGATCAGCGACACCCGGCGTGTCATTGTCCAGACCAATGATGAAAGACGTGATCGCGTAGATGTTGCGTCGGGCCAGCCGATTAAGCACAGTGGCGTACTCGACGGGCTTATTGAAGCTCTTGTTCACATCAGCAAGGTTGACCGGATCGATTGATTCCATGCCGATAAAAATCCATTTGCCATGCGACGCGGCGATCAGGTCGACTAGCTCCTCATCACGCAACAGGTTGGCGCTGATTTGCGCGCTCCAGGGAAGTTGCGCGCCCGCGGCGATGATGTCTCTCAACAGCGACTTTGTGCGCTTGATGTTAATTGCAAAGTTGTCGTCGATGAAGAAAACAAACACCTGGCGCCGATTCTTGCGGGCGTGTCTCTTGAGCCTCAAGAGTTCATCAATGACGCTTTCGTTCGTGCGAAACCGAATCGAGTCGCCGAAGAATCCGGTGACAGTGCAGAACTCGCAGCCATAGGGGCAACCGCGACCTGACTCGATCGGAACCAAGTGAACTGACTGCCAGCCGCTGCCATGTCGTTCGAGGAGTGGTCGCACTACCTTTGGAACCATGTTGAACTGTTCCAGATCGAGCTTATCCCAGGGAATCACGGGGTAAGGCTGCAGACTCGGCTTTCGCTCTTTGCCGGTTTCGTCAACGGGTTTATAAATCTCCTTCAGTTGGCCAGACGCGGCATCCGCGACGATCTGCGGCCAGGTTTCGTCGGCCTCACCAAGCGCCACGGCATCAGCGTGACGCGGGCCGCCATCTCGACCCAAAGCCTCGTCGGGCACTTCCGTAACGTGTGGGCCTCCCATCACGACTGGCACACCTGCGGCGCGGATAGCGTCGGCCATGCGGTAGGCTCTGGCAACCATTCTGGTCATCGAGCCAATGCCAACCAGCCCGATCTTCTGCGCACGTATGAAGTTTACCAACTCCTTCTCGTTCATTGGCCGGGCGTTGCCGTCAATTAAGAGAACATCGTGTTCGGGCGGGGTCAGGGATTGCAGGAGAAACATCCACAGATGCGGCATGAAATTGCGACTCACGCCGTTATCAGGGTTGTACAGCAGGATTCTCATTTGGTGCGGTACAGGACTTTCGAAGAATCCTTAGTTCGGGAATTGGCGCGGGTTCCTGCTTAGCGGACGGAAGCAGTCGCCACAGAGGTAGCCCTCCGCGCCTCACGGTACTTTCCGAAGCCCTCTTTAACGAGCCTAAGGATCGGTCTCCGGTTCTGTGCAATTGATTTTAACCAGGTGCGCGCGTTTCTTTGCGGGAAGTAAATGCCGCGGAAAAACATCCGCATCACAAAGTGCATTATCTGGTCGTTGATCTCGCGGCCGCCAAACCAATCTATCGCCCGCTCGTTGTTCTTCGGGCTATAGGAAGTCATCCATGCGTGATCCAACTCGATCTGAGCCTCCGGAATCGTCATCTTAAGTGGTGTGTGCGCCATCTGGTTGTGGGCAAAATTCAGCCAGTGCTTTGGTCGCGTCAGGCGTCCCTCGGCTCCAAGCTTGTTGTATGTCGGCGTGCCCGGAAGGGGAACGAGCGGGCTAAAGACCGGCATTCCCGGAGGCCAGTCTGCGATCTGTTCCAGCGTGCGGTCAGCTACGCCGGGCGTGTCGTTGTCCATACCGAGAATGAATGAAGTGATCGCATAGATGTTGCGCTGCGCCAGGCGATTCAGTACCGCGGCATATTCACCGGGCTTGTTAAAGCTCTTATTCACATCGGCCAGGTTCAGTGGATCGATTGACTCCATACCGATAAAGACCCACTTACAGCCAGAGCTCGCCATCAGATCCACCAGCTCTTCATCACGCAGCAGGTTGGCGCTAATCTGGGCTATCCAAGGCAACTGCGCATTGGCCGCAATGATGTCTCGCAGCAGCGACTTTGTGCGCTTAATGTTGATCGCAAAGTTGTCATCGATAAAAAAGATCGATATCTTGCCACGATCCTTTTCGGCGCGTCGTTTGAGCAGTAACAATTCCTCGACCACACTTTCGTTGCTGCGAAATCGAATCTGATCACCAAAGAATCCGGTTACGGTGCAGAACTCGCAGCCATAGGGACAGCCGCGACCAGATTCCAGCGGGATGGTATTGAAGTAACTGATGCCCGAGCCGTATCGCTCCGTGAAGCGGCGAAAAATCTTGGGAACAAAATTAAACTGATCAAGATCAATCGTGTCCCAGGGGATTACGGGATAAGGCTGCAGGCTCGGCTTATGCTCTTTGCCCGACTCGTCAACGGGCTCATATATTTCCTTTAACTGTCCGCGCGCCGCGTCCTCAACTATCTTTGGCCAGGTCTCGTCGGCTTCGCCGAGCGCTACGGCATCGGCGTGTCGTGGTCCGCCGTCTCGACCGAGAGCCTCATCCGGCAGTTCCGTCACGTGTGGGCCCCCCATAACTACCGGTACACCAGTGCCGGCCCGAACCGCGTCAGCCACCCGGTAGGCCTTCTGGACCATGCGGGTCATCGCTCCGATTCCAACTAAGCCGATGTTCTGCTCTTTAATGAATTGCACCAGCTCCTGATCGTTAAGGGGCTTCGCATTGCCGTCAATCAACAAAACTTCATGACCCGGTGGCGTGAGTGCTTTGAGCAGAAACATCCAAAGATGAGGCATGAAGTTTCTTGTCACGCCGTTATCAGGATTGTAGAGTAGAATTTTCATTGGCTGATCCCCAAAAGCTTGTCTCATGGAAAATTAAAAAGAGCCTTTGGAAGATTCCTGATATTCAACGGTAGCGGGGACAGATGACAATTACCGCGAAACCATTCAGGTATCAAGCAAGCTCTTCAGGCGCGAGCGGACTATATCATATGAGTACGAGAGCGTACAGAGCTCTTACGAGATCTCTACAACTCGAAGGGCTCGAATTATTAAGCTCGACGTTGGATTATTAAGCTTGGCACGGCGAGCTACAGATGCTAGAATCCGCCCGTTAGTGGCAAGCACAGATTACTCGTCTCCTTTATTGCGTTAATATTCACCGGTTTAGTGGAGGCTCTCCTTTGGGATCACCGTTAATCGTCCTGACGGCATCGTCCAGCGAGGCCAGTGAATGGAACCATAGTATCTGGCAACAGATGCTCTCGGCTACCATTCCGGCGAAGTACGGCCACAAGTGGATCAATCCCGCCACGCTGATTAACGAGTCGTGGCCCGATGGACGCGCGAAGTATGTGCCCAACGGTCTGCGCATGGTGGAAACCTTATTGCTCCGGGAATATTCGGAGGATGACGTCGTCGTTTGTTATCTCGAGAATCTCGAGAAATTTATCGGGCCCGAAACCAAGGTCGTAGCCATACACGCACATAACCCCCTGGGCATCTCCTACGCGACTGATGTCTATTCCAAGATCGCCGGCAAGAACCTGATCCCCATCAACGCGGCTGAGTTTCTCAAGATTGTCAGGCATCCCGTTATCGCGAAGTTCCAACCGAAGATCGTCGTCGGGGGTCCTGGCGCATGGCAACTGGAACGCGCGAACCGCCTGGACGAATTCAAAATCGATTACTTGATCGACGGCGAGATTGAACGGGTCTTCAGTGATCTCTTCAAACGAATGATGGCCGGCGATCCGACGCTCGAGCGGATCATCAAGGTGCCGAAGAAAATGCAACCGACGGTCGAAGAGATTCCCGTGGTGAAGCATCGCTCCACATTTGGCGTAGTCGAAATCACGCGTGGCTGTGGTCGTGGCTGCCAGTTCTGCGGCCCGGCTACTAAAGTCGGCCGGTCATTCCCGCTGCAGCACATCATGGAAAGC
>Ga0137416_10000596_pt1 | contig 17038 bp, 15 predicted proteins | sample CZODoug3_1_1_16f_FD_108282 | JGI IMG/M metagenome (GOLD analysis project Ga0137416, IMG submission 108282) | Vadose zone soil fungal communities from Angelo Coast Range Reserve, California, USA - CZODoug3_1_1_16fungal (Illumina Assembly) | ecosystem: Environmental > Terrestrial > Soil > Vadose...
GCAGCGGGCTGCCGAGGGTGGCACGCCACTGACTGAGGGTGCCGGCGACCGGCGCGACGACGGGGATCCGGTCGGCGTCGATCTGGGCGTTGTCGGTGCGCACGTAGCGGTGGGCGTCGACGAAGTAACCCACCGTCAGCGTGACGCTGAGGGCGAGCGCCACGAACGGGACCGCCCGGATCGCCAGCTGGGCCGGCCGCGACAGCTCCCCGGCGCGGCGGCGCAGCGTGGACGCGGCCAGCGTCAGCGCCACGAGCGCGGCACCCACCACGACGGCGGTGTTGCCGATCAGCTTGCCGGTCAGCAGGCCGGTCTCGCTGACCTCCTTGAGCGCCTCCAGCACGTAGGTCAACGGCAGCCCGTCGCTGGCCTTCTCCAACCAGGTAGCCATCTGCTCGCGGGGCACGAACAGCCCGCCCAGCAGCACCTGGGGCATGACCACGGCGGGCATGAACTGCACCGCCTGGAACTCGCTGGTGGCGAACGCGCTGCCGAGCAGGCCGAGTGCCATGCCGAGCACCGCGCTGGCGATCGCGATCACGATCACCACGACGACCGCGCCCGGGGTGTACAGCCCGAGCACCAGGTACGCGACCGTCGCGGTGACCAGCGCCTGGGCCGTCGCGGCGGCGGCGAACGCGAGCCCGTACCCGAGCAGCAGGTCCAGCTTGGACATCGGCGTGGTGAGCAGCCGCTCCAGGGTGCCGCTGGTCCGCTCCCGCAGCATGGCCACGCTGGTGACCAGGAACATCATCGTGAACGGGAAGATCCCGAGCAGGTACAGGCCGGTCGTGTCGAAGGCGCGCTTCGAGTCGAGCATCTCGTGGATCAGCACCAGCAGCACGCTGGGCACGACGATCAGCATGCCCACGGTGCGCCGGTCGCCGTGCAGCTGGGCCAGCACGCGGCGGGCTGTCGCGGCGACGATCCTCGGCGAGACCAGGCGCATCGTCGGGTCGACCGCCGGCCGGTCGACAGGGGGCGCAGCGGCTGCGACGGGCCGATCGACAGCGGGCGCGGCCGGTGCCGGCCGGGCCGGGTCGTCGCACGGGGGCGCCGGCGCGGTGTCCGGTGCGGACTCCTGGGTGGTCACCGGGTCACCCCTGGGCCGGCGCGGCGGCCGGGCGGTCGCGCTCGTCACGCCGGATCAGGCGCAGGAAGGCATCCTCGAGATCCTGCGTGCCGGTGGCCGCCCGCAGCCGGTCCGGGGTGTCGTCGGCGATCAGCAGCCCGTCGCGCATCATCAGCAGCCGGTCACAGCGGCTCGCCTCGTCCATCACGTGACTCGACACGAACAGGCTGGTGCCGGCGGCGGCCAGGGCGTGGAAGCGGGCCCACAGGTCGTTGCGCAGCACGGGGTCCAGGCCCACGGTCGGCTCGTCCAGGACCAGGAACTCGGGGGTGGCCAGCAGCGCGCAGGCCAGCGACACCCGGGCCCGCTGGCCGCCGGACAACGTGCCGACCTTCTGCCCGGCGCGCGCGGTGAGGTCGACATCGGCCAGTGCCCGGTCCGCCGCGCGGGTCGGGGCGCCATAGACGGCGGCGAAGTACTGCACGTTGTCGCGCACCGTCAGGTCGACATAGATCGAGGCCGCCTGGGTCACGTAGCCGACCCGGCGGCGCAGCTCGGCGGACCCGGCCGGCACGCCGAGGACCCGCATCGACCCGGAGCTGATCTGTTGCAGTCCCACCACGCAGCGCATCAGCGTGGTCTTGCCGCAGCCACTCGGCCCCAACAGGCCGGTGACCGCTCCGGTGGGCGCCGTGAACGTCAGGCCGCCCAACACGTTCCGGCCACCCAAGGTGACCACCAGCTCGCGTGCCTCAATCGCCGAGGCCATGCTCGTTCGCCCCCAGACCGGGTGCTATTCATCAACTGATGAAATCAAGCAGAAGATAGCACGCGCGACCGACCCCCCGCACGAGCCATCGCGGACGCTCGGGGAGAACATCTTCCGGTGCGCCTCCTCTCGAGCACCGGCGCGACCGCCGCCGCCGAGTGGGTGAACACGGTCGACCTGCGGCAGTACCCGGTCGAGCCCGTACTGGCCCGGGTGGAGCGCACCTTCGACACCCGACTGGACCGCGCGACCGTGGTGCGCAAGCGCCGCACGGTCGGGGCGGCGACCGACCGCGGAACCTGGGTGCGCATCGAGCTGCGCCGGCTGGCACGCCTGCGGGCCCAGGGTTGGGGCACCGAAGCCGCGGCCGACCTGTACGGCGTCGCGCGGCCGGACTGGCTGGGCGGGCTGACCTGGCCCGCCGACGAGCTCGACGCACGCTGGCACGCCGACGAGACCAGCCTGGTCGCCGCCCGTCCGATCACGCCCGCCGGCCCCTTGCGCGGTGCCCCCGACCTGCCCCAGTTGTGGTGGGCGAGCTTGGACGACTCGCTGACCGCGCTGGCCGCACAGCCCACCGCCCGGATCGCCACGCCCGACACCGTGCCGATCACCCAGGCCCGCATCTCGGAGATCCTGGCCGGCGCCGGCCTGTCCCCCGCCGAGTCGGTCGTGCCGGAGTGGACCACCGCACACGCCGACCTGAACTGGGCAAACCTGACCGGCCCCGACTGCTGCCTGCTGGACTGGGAGGACTGGGGGCGTGCCCCGCGCGGGCTCGACGCGGCGAACCTGTGGATCTGCTCGCTCGCCGTCGAACCGCTCGCCGAGCGCGTCCACCAGCTGCGCCGAGAGGACCTGGACAGCCGCTCCGGGCAGCTCGCCGTGCTGACTCTGTGCACCCTCAGACAGACCGGCGCCGAGGGCACTCAGGCCGACGCGCTGCGCCGGCAGGCGGCGCGGCTGCGCAGCCGGCTCACGGCGGACCGATAGCCCGCCGGGCGACGAGTGCGCTCAGGCGAGCAGGGCGAACTCGGCAAGGTCGGTGAACCGGGGGCGCCCCGGCGCGGAGCGGTCGGCGACCAGCGTGACGATGTCGGCGACCCAGCTGCCTGCCACGGGAGTGCCGGCCAGCGCGGCGGGAACCCGCCCCCGGGCCAGCACGATGTCCGCCTGGAAGGGCTGCGGGTGGGTGACGGGCACCAGCGGCGCGGTGGCCTCGAAGACCGCCGCGGCGAGCGTGTCCAGGCCCCGTACCGGCACGCCCAGCCATTGGCCGCCGAGCCGCCGTGTCGCGGGCCCCAGCGTGCAGCGCAGCGGATCGGCACCGTCCAGCGCGTCACCGATCGCCTCGACCAGCGGTTCGACCAGCCCATCGGCGACGTGGCCGAGCGGGCGCAGCTTGACCAGCCATTGTTCCGGTTGGGCCCAGTGCACACCCTCAGTCGGTGGCCGAGGCAACCCACTCACGGTCGCGACCACCCCCGGCGGAGGCCAGATCGCCACCGACAGTCGTGCCATGCCGGCATGGTCGCACAGCACCGGATCTCACCGTCCGAAGCCGGGCACGCGCCGTCAGTTGGGGGTCGAGGTCAGATCGGGGTTGTCGTTCTCGGTGATCGCGACGCCGTCCTTGCCCGAGCTGCCTTCGACCGAGGACACCAGGGAGTTCACGCTGGTCACCCCGCTGGCGTCGCCGGACTTGAGCTTGTCGAACGCCGACTGGACCCCGTCGCCGATCTTGCCGAGCGGGGCCGCGATCGCCTTGCACAGGGTGGGGTTGGCCTTGACGTCCTGGCTGGCCAACCGGACCTCGCGCTTGATGAACAGCGCGGCGAGGCCGCCCTTGATGAACGCCTTGATCCGCCCGTCGGCGCCCTTCTTGAAGGTGCCGGCCTGGTACGGCTTGTAGAGGTAGCGGTGGAACGCCCCGAAGGCCAGGCCGGCGTGCAGCAGGAATTTCGTTTTCGCGAAGGAGATCGTGTTGCTGGTCGGGCAGCTCTCGTCGATCGGCTGGGCGTCGGCGGCGCCGCCGGACGGGTCGGCCGGGATCACGTCGTCCTGGCCGGCGGAGCTGCCGGCCGACGGTGCGCTGGCACTGTGGGTGCTCGGCCCGCAGCCGGCGACCAACGCCAGCGCCAGTAACAGGACAACCGACATGCGCAGAGCTCGCGTCATCTACCCGACCCGTTCGTCTCGACAGCCCGCCGGCGCCACCACGACGGGGGTCTCGGCGGGCACCGCAGCAGGGAACAAGCCGCCATCGTAGGCCAGGCAGCCGTCAGGTTCGGTGGCGCCGCGCGAGCCACGACTGCCAAGATCGGGAGCATGACAGTGGTGCTGGTACACGGAAATCCGGAAACCGACGCGGTGTGGGGCCCCCTGGTGGCCGAGCTGGGCCGCGACGACGTCGTCCGCCTCTCGCCACCCGGATTCGGCGCACCGCTGCCCGACGGGTTCGGCGCCACCGTGGGCGAGTACCGGGACTGGCTGGTCGCCGAGCTGGAGCGGTTCGAAGCCCCGGTCGACCTGGTCGGCCACGACTGGGGCGGCGGGCACGTGGTGAACGCCGCGATGGCCCGCCCCGACCTGCTGCGCAGCTGGGCGACCGACGTGATCGGGCTGTTCGACCCGGAGTACGTCTGGCACCAGCTGGCGCAGGTCTGGCTGCAGCCCGGCGCCGGCGAGGATCTGGTGGACTCGATGATGGGCGGCACGCTCGCGGAGCGCACGAAGCGGACGGTCGGTCTCGGTATCACCCCCGAGGTCGCCGAGGGCATGGCGGCCGGCCAGGGCCCGGAGATGGGCCGCGCCATCCTCGCGCTGTACCGCTCGGCCACTCGGGAGGTGCTCGACCAGTTCGCCGAGACGCTGCCGGTTGCCGCCAAGACGCCCGGCCTGGCCCTGAGCGCCACCGAGGATCACGTCGTCGGCAGCGACGCGATGCGCCGCAGGGCCGCCGCGCGGGCCGGCGCCCAGTTCGAGGAGCTGGCAGGCCTCGGGCACTGGTGGATGGTGCAGGACCCGGCCAAAGGCGCCGAGGTGCTCACCCGGTTCTGGGCCTCGGTGGCCAGCGGCTGACCTACCCGTCGCCTGGTGCCCTGATGATCACGAGAGCACCGGCGAAGCGCCAACACCGGCGGGGGACGTCGACTAGCGCCTCCCACGTGCCGGGACGCGCAGTGACGTACACGGGCGGCGTCACCTGACGGTCGCGGACCCGGGAGCGGGCAACCTACGGTTGCTCCGGTGAAGATCAAGAACGTCTCCGTGGCACTGGCCGCCGTGACCGGCATCGTGGTGCTCTGCGCCGCCTGTGCCGCCGGGCCTCGGCAGGGCGGCACGCCGGCGGGCGCCCCGCCAACTCAGCCGGCGAGCGCGCCGTCGGGACCGCGACCGACGATCGTCCTGCTGCACGGTGCCTTCGAGGACGCCTCCTCCTGGAGCAAGGTCACCCGGCAGCTGCAGGCCGAGGGCTACCCGGTGCTCGCGCCGGCGGTCCCGCTGCGCGGGGTCGCTTCGGACACGACCGCGCTGGAAGGCGTGGTCAACGCGGTCCAGGGCCCCAAGGTCCTGGTCGGGCACTCCTACGGCGGCGTGCTGGTCAGCGAGCTGGCGAGCCGGACGCCCGACGTGACCGCGCTCGTCTACGCGGCGGCGTTCATCCCACAGGCCGGCGAGACCGCCGGGCAGCTCAACTCGCGGTTCCCCGGCTCGCTGATCGGCCCGACGACCACCCACACGGTGAGCAGCCCGGACGGCCCGCAGGTCTACGTGAACCCGGCGAGCTTCCAGGAGCTGTTCGCGGCCGGCGGCGACCCGGCCGAGGCGGCCGTCGAAGCCGCCGGCCAGCGCCCGATCTCGGCCGCCGCGTTCGATGAGAAGATCGCCACCACCGCCCCCGCCAACATTCGCAAGTACGCCATCGTGGCCACCGGCGACAAGGCGATCGCGCCGGCCGCCGAACGTTTCGAGGCGCAGCGCGCCGGCGCGGTGATCACCGAGGTGCCGTCCCCGCACACGGTGCCCTCGGCGAACCCGCAGGCCGTCGTCGATGTCATTCACCAGGCGGCCGGCGCGGCGCAGTAAAGGCGATCGGGGCGCGCACGGCCGAGGTCAGCCGCCGTCCCGACTTGTCGTGGGAACTAGCCACGACAAGTCGGGCTTGTCGTGCCAATTAGGCACGACAAGTCACCGGTCAGAGGGTGCGCTCCAGCCGCTGGGCCAAGATCGAGACGAACCGGGTGGGGTTCGTCAGCTCGCCGCCCTCGGCGAGCAGCGCCATGTCGTGCAGCAGCCGCGCCGTGCCGGCCAGCTCCTCGTCCTCGGGCCGCTGCTCGTGCGCCGTCCGCAGCCCGGCGACCAGCGGGTGCCCGGGGTTCAGCTCCAGGATTCGCTTGATCGTCGGCAGCTCCTGGCCCATCGCCCGGTACATCTTCTCCAGGGTCGGGGTCATGTCGCCGCTGTCGCCGACCAGGCAGGCCGGCGAACTGGTCAGCCGGGAGGTCAGCCGGACCTCCCGCACCTCGTCCTCCAGGGTGGTACCCAGCCAGGTCAGCAGCCCGGCGAAGCGCTCCTTGTCCTCCTCGGCGATCTCCGCGCCGTCGAGGTCCACCTGCCCCTTGCCGATCGAGGTCAGCGGGGTGCCGTCGAAGTCGGCAACGGAGTCGACCCACACCTCGTCGATCGGGTCGGTGAACAGCAGCACCTCGTAGCCCTTCGCGCGCGGGGCCTCCATGTGCGGGGAGTTCTCGACCGCGGTCCGCGACTCCCCCGTCATGTAGTAGATCTGCTCCTGACCCTCGGGCATGCGCTCCTTGTAGGCGGCCAGCGTGGTCGGCGCGGACTCGTCGTGCGTGCTGGCGAACGAGCAGTTCTCCAGGATCTGGGTCCGGTTCTCCGGGTCCTCGAGCAGGCCCTCCTTGAAGGCGAGACCGAGCTCGGCCCAGAACGTCGCGTAGCGCTCCGGGTTGTCCGACTGCATCGACTTGACCGTGGTGAGCACCTTGCGGACCAGCCGCTTGCGGATCAGCTGGATCTGCCGGTCCTGCTGCAGGATCTCCCGCGACACGTTCAGCGACAGGTCGGCCGCGTCCACGACGCCCTTGACGAAGCGCAGGTACTCCGGGACGAGCGCCTCGCAGTCGTCCATGATGAACACCCGGCGCACGTACAGCTGCACCCCACGCCGCCGCTCCCGCATGAACAGGTCCATCGGCGCCTGCGAGGGCAGGAACAGCAGCGCCTGGTACTCGAACGTGCCCTCGGCCTGCAGCCGGATGGTCTCCAGCGGCTCCCGCCAGTCGTGGCTGACGTGCCGGTAGAACTCGGCGTACTCGACTCCATCGACGTCGCCGGGCGACCGGGCCCAGAGCGCCTTCATCCGGTTCAGCGTCTCCGGCTCGGCCGGTGCCGGGGCCTCGGCCTCAGCCTCAGCATCGGCCTCAGCATCGGCACCGCCCTCGGCGGGCTGGTCCGCCGGGCGGGGCAGCAGCCGGATCGGCCAGGTGATGAAGTCGGAGTAGCGCTTGACGACCCGCCGGATCGTCGCCGGCTCGGTGTAGTCGGGCATCTGGTCGTCCGCCTCGGCCGGCTTCAGGTGGACCGTGACGGCGGTGCCCTGCGGCGCGTCCGCCGCCTCCTCGATCGTGTAAGTGCCCGCACCGGCCGACTCCCAGCGCACGCCGACCTCGGCGCCGGCCCGACGCGTCACCAGCGTGACCGTGTCGGCCACCATGAACGCGGAGTAGAAGCCGACGCCGAACTTGCCGATCAGCTCCTGGGCGACGCCCGCCTCCCCTTCCGAGCCCTCCCCCGCACCGCGCAGCGAGGCGAGCAGCTCGGCCGTGCCGGACTTGGCGATCGTGCCGATCAGCGCCACGACGTCGTCGCGGGACATGCCGATCCCGTTGTCCCGCACCGTGAGCGTGCGCCCCTCCGGATCCGCCTCGACCTCCACGTGCAGGTCGGAGATGTCGACCTGGAGATCCTTGTCCCGGTACGTCTCCAGTCGAAGCTTGTCCAGTGCGTCCGACGCATTCGAGATCAGCTCCCGCAGGAACACATCCCGGTTCGAATAGATCGAGTGCACCATCAGCTGCAACAGCTGCCGGGCCTCGGCCTGGAACTCGATCGTCTCGGCGGTCATGGCGCGCCCATCCCCCTAGTTCAACGGCTGGTGACAGTGGCCCAGGCGCACCCCTGGGCCCACCCACAGACCCTAACCGGAGCAGCGCGGCGGTACCCCGGCCGCATCGGAGCAGTTGGTCACCTGGCCTGGAAGAAGGGCACGAACAGCCGCACCGCCTCCTCGGCGGTCTGCTCGATCGGCTGCAGGGGCAACACGATGTGGCTGAGGATGAACCGCACCGAGGCGTTGCTGCCGACCCGCAGGCGCTCGGGGTCCAGCTCGGGCCAGCGGCGCGCCATCGCGGCGGCGATCCGGGTGGCGATGAGCGTCACCAGTGGAGCCCCGTCGCTGGTGTAGAGCGGCAGGAAGGTGTCGCTGCTGTCAGGCGTCATGACGACCTTGAAGACCTGGTCGGCGGCCGCCTGCTCGAGACCACGCCGGAACGAGTCACGCATCCCCGACTCCAGGTCGCGACTGTCCTCGATGATCTGGGCGCACTCGTCGGCGTAGGCCGCCGCGATCGACAGCACGAGCGCCTGGGCCAGGCCCCGCTTGTCCGCGAACTCGGCGTTGATGGTCTGGCGACTGATGCCGACCGAGCCGGCCACCGACTGCATGCGCAGGCCGCGCCAGCCGCCCGCGATCACCTCCTGGATCGCGGCGGCCAGGATCTCCTGCCGTAGCCGCTCGCGGGTCCGGGAGGCAAAGCTCACCGCTTCCTGAGCGCGGTCCGACGTCGACATCCCCACGCTCCTTGACGGATTCGTCTTTTCGTCCGATAAGGTACCGATTAATGAGATGGTGCACCACGGTGACCGGTCCGCCCGATGGTGTGGTCAGCGAAGGCTACGGGAGCGTGCGCCCATGACGGCAGCCTGGACGCCGCGGGTGCAGGTGAAGACCTACGAGGAGGTCACCGGCGCCATCCGCCGGGCCAGGGCGGCCGCCGCCGAGCTGCGACTGGCCGGGCGGGCGGTCAAGGATCGCGCCCTGCTCGCCGTCGCCGAGGCCGCGGCCGATCGGACCGTCGAGATCCTGGACGCCAACGGGCGGGATCTGGACGCCGCCCGGGACAGCGGCGCCGATGGGGCGGCCCTGGACCAGCTCGCGCTGTCCGAACACACGCTCAAGACGCTCGCGGACGAGCTCCGCGACTGGGCGCGACCGGCCGATCCGGTCGGCGAGGTGCTGCGCGAGAGCACTCGGCCGGACGGAGTCCACCTGCACCAGGTCCGGGTCCCGATCGGGGTCGTCGCGGTGCTCTACGACGGCGAGCCGGGCGTCCTGCTGCGCGCGCTCGGCCCGCTGCTCAAGGCCGGCAATGCGGTGCTGGTGCGCGCCGGGCGCGGCGGCACCCGGACCAGCGAGACCCTGGTCGGCATCGCGCGGGAGGCGCTGGTCGGCGCCGGGTTACCCGCCGACGGGCTGCAGCTGATCTCCAGCGCGCAGCGCTCGAGCATGCGCTACCTGATCGCCGCACGCGGCGAGGTCGACCTGTTGATACCGCTGCTGAGCCCCGGACTGCGCGCCGCGGTCATTCCTGAGGCAAAGGTCCCGCTGATCGAGGTCGGCGGGGGCAGGTGCCACCTCTACCTCGACCGCGCCGCCGACCTGGACCTGGCCGTACGGGTCGTGCTCCGCTCCACGACCGGCCCGGGGCGACTCGGCCTGCGCGCCGACACCATCCTCGTGCACACCGACATCGCCGACCGGCTCGTGCCACGGCTGGCCAGCGTGCTGGGCGAGGCCGGTGTCGCGCTGCGCGGCGACCCGACGGCCAGCGCGCTGGCGCCCGACCGGTTGGCGGCCGCCGACCCGGGCTGGCCCGACGGGCCCGATCCCAGCTACGTCACCTGCGCGGTCGTGGGCACCTTCGACGAGGCGGCCGGTCATATCGAGCGGTACGGCACCGGACACACCGAGGCCGTGGTCACCGCCGACCAGTCAGTGTCCGACGCCTTCGCCAGCCGCATCGACGCGGGCACCATCGTGGTGAACGCACCGACCACCTACGACGCCTCCACCGGCGACGCCGCGACCGCCGGGATCGAGCCACTCGCCTACTCCACCCAGCGTCTCTCGCCGCGCGGCCCACTCGGTCTGGCCGAGCTCACCACCACCAAGTGGATCGCACGCGCCGAGGAGGGTGCTGGACAACTCCGGCCGTAGCGAGCGGTGGCCAGGTGGTGTCATCGCAAGGCGGCTGGACGGGCCGATACCGGGGTTGTATCGGCGCGTTCGGCCAACGCCGCGAGGGCGCCGCCTGGGCGCCGCGCAGTAGGCCCGAGTTGTTCAGCGCGCTCCTAGCTCCGTGCCGGGGCCTCCCGCATGGCACGCCGCCGGCGCCGGGCGAGCGCCAGTGCACAGCCGGCGGCGAGCACCACCGGGATGGCGGTGAGCAGCACGATGTCCTTGCCGGCCAGTGCGAACGCGATCAGGATCCCGGCGATCCCCGGCCCGATGATCGAGCCGGCCCGGCCGAGCGCGGAGACCCAGCCGATCCCGGTGGTCCGCGCCCCCACGCTGTAGAGCGAGACGGCCATGGTGAGCTGGCCGATCTGGCCGGCCACCACGCCGGCCCCGGCGCCGCCGAGCGCCAGCAGCAGCCCCGTGTCACCGAGGTCGGCGCGGGCCGCGACGACCATGCACAGCACGCCGAGGGTGGGCATCACGACGAGCGCGCGGGCGATCCCGATCCGGGCGGCCAGCGGGATCAGCGCGAGCCCGCCGAGCAGGCCGCCGAAGCTGACAAAGGCCAGGCCGAGCGGGGCCCGCGCCGGGCTGAAGCCATAGCCGACGAGCAGGGTGGGGGTCCAGGAGGTGAGGGTGTACGCGGCCACGAAGACCAGGAAGGCGAACGCCCACAGCAGGGTGGTGTCCGTCCGCAGCTCCGGAGTGAACAGCCGCCCCAGCCGGGCCTCGTCCCGCGCGGCCGCGGCATGCGCCGGCGCGGCGGCCGGCGTCCGGGGCACCCACCGGGCCAGCGCGGCGGCCAGCACCAGCGGCAGCAGACCGGCCACCCAGAACACGCCGTCCGCGCCGAGGCTCAGCAGCAGCCGACCCCCGAAGAACCCGCCCAGGGTGGCCCCCGAGGTCAGCCCGAGCGTGACGACCACCGCCACCAGCTCGCGGCGGCGGACCGGACTGTGCTCAGTGGACAGCGACACCGCGGCCGGCAGCACCGCGCCGAGGCCCATCCCGGTGACCACCCGCAGCGCGGTGAGCAGCGGGATCGACCGCAGCTCCAGCAGCGCCGCCACCGCGCAGGTCGCCACCGCGAACAGGACCACCCCGCTGACCAGCAGCCGGCGCCGACCCCAGCGGGCCCCGAGCCAACCCGAGGACAGGTAGCCGAGCACCACCCCGATGTTCGTCAGCACCAGCGGCAGCGTGAACCCGGCCGCCGCCACCTGCCACTGCCTGGACAGCGTCGGCACCACCACAGCCAGCGCGGCCGCGTCGAACCCGTCCAGCAGCACCGCCAGGAAGGCCAGCACCACCAGGCCCCACCGCACCCGGCTCGGCTCCACCCGGCCACCCGGTTCCGCGCCCGATCCGGTGCTCGCCCCGGCGCCCGTAACAGCGCCCGACCCGGCGCCCGACCCGGCGCCCGGCCCGGCGCCCGGCCCCGTGCTCGGCGGCGAGCCCGCCCCGGCGCTCATGACCGGCCGAACACGACGTCGTGGGCCGCCCGGAACACCGGCGAGTCCGGGTCCGCGAACGCCTCGGCGCTGGCCAGGTGATCGGCGGGCCCGAGCGACACGGTCCGCACCGGCAGCCCGGCCGCGCCGAGCGCCTTGGCCAGCAGCTGCCCTTGGTCGACGTAGAACTGCCCGTCGTCGGACTTCCGGTTCGGCTCGGGATCACCGAAGGACACCACCACCTGCGCCGGCGCCCTGGTGATCCGCAGCGCTGGGCTGAGCCGCTCCGCGTCGGCCACGCCCCGGACGCGCAGGTCCACCGGGGCGCTCAGGCACACCGCACCCACCACGGTGCCCCCGGGCGGCCCGGCGGACCAGTCGGTCAGGGTGGCCATGGCGGCCAGATGCCCGCCGGAGGAGTGGCCGGCCACGGTGATCCGGTGCGGGTCGCCGCCGTAGCGGTGCGCGTGCGCCGCGACCCAAGCCAGCGCGGCGACCGCGTCGTCCACGGCGTCGGCGATGGTGTGCGCCGGCTCCAGCCGGTAGCCGCAGGACACGAACACCGCGCCCGCCTCGACCCAGGGCGCCGCGAAGTGGTCGTAGAACGCGGGGTGCCCCTCCCGCCAGCGGCCGCCGTGGAAGAACACGACGACCGGGGCCGCCCCGGCGGTGCCCGGGTCGACGGCGGTGCCCGGGTGGAAGACGTCGGCGAGCTGGTACGGGTCCGCGCCGTACCTGACGTCCAGCTCGTGCGGGAACCGGCCGCACACCTCCGCCCGCCGGACCAGGGCCTCCCGGTAGAAACCCGACCAGTCCGGGAAGTAGGCGTCCGGGTTCTGACAGGTGAAGAACGAGGTGGCATCGGCGGGGCGGACCGCCCCGAGCTGCGTCGAACCAGACTCGACCAAGGAGGGCTCCTTCTCCGGCGGCAACCCGCGAGAGCGACGGCGGGTGCAGTCATCATGAGCCGGCCTCTATGGCGTGTCCAGTACCTTGATAAAAAATCCGCTATGCGCGAGGTCGTGAGTGGCGAGTGGTCCTATCGGACCACTCGCCACTCACGACCCACCGAGCCGGTCAGGGCGGCGCGCGGGGAGGGCCAGCCGCGCAGGGCCGCGCGCACGTCGTCGCGGGTCTCCGCCCGGAGGGCGGCGGCGTGCGCGTCGGCCAGCACGTCGTCGACCAGCACCCGCTCACCCCGCGCCGCCGACCGGACCGCCGCCTCCACCATCGCCAGGCTCAGTACGTTCTCGTGCACCTCGCCCATCGGCACGGTGCCGGTGCGCAGCGCCTCGACGAACGCCGCCAGCGCCGCCTCGATGCCGGCCGGGCCGGGCAGCGGCCGGGCGGTGAGCGCCCCGTCGACCACTGGCGCGGACTCGCCGTCCCAGGTCGCGGTGCCCGCCTCCCCGCTCGCCCGCCACACCCCGTTCCACGAGGTGTCGGCACCCCGGCTGCACCAGCTGCCGTTGAACGAGTACCGCGCGCCGCCCTGCATCTCGAACACCGCGCTGGCGGCCGCCGCGCCGGCGAACCAACTCCACGGCGGGTTGTACGCCTCGCAGTAGGCCGACAGTGGCTCGGCGCCGAGCAGGAACCGCGCCGAGTCGAACGCGTGGATCGCCATGTCGACCAGCAGCGGGTTTGCCATCTCCTCGCGGAAGCCGCCGAGGTGCGGACCCTTGAAGAACTCCGTGGTCAGCGTGCCGACCGTGCCGAGGCGCTCGATCCCGTCGCGCAGCGCGAACAGCTGCGGGTTCCACCGCCGCGACTGGCTCACCATGAACAGCTGCCCGGTGACCTCCGCCGCAGCGGCCAGCGACAGCGCGGCGGCGACCGTGTCCGTCACCGGCTTCTCCCCCAGCACCGGCAGGCCGGCGAACAGCGCCGCGGTGGTGACCGGGTGGTGCGCGGCCGGCACCGCCACGTCGATCACCGCCTGAGCGCCGGTGCGCGCCGCCAGCTCGACGACGTCCACGCCGACCTCGACCCCGGGGGCCGCCGCCCGCGCCACGGCCAGGTCAAGGTCGACCACGCCGACCAGCCGCACGTCGGGCGAGTCGGCCACGGCGGCCAGCCAGGTCCGGCCCATCTGCCCGGCCCCGACGACCACCACCCGCACCGGGTCCGTCGCCGGGTCCGTCGCCGGGTCCGTCGTCAGCCGATCTGTCGTCAACGGGTCTGTCGTCAACGGATCGCCCCGGTGTACGACTTGCCGTCGAAGAACGCGTCCGTCTCGTAGCGCAGCAGCTCGGGCGGCCGCCGCGCCAGCTCCGGCCGCGCCCAGCCGACCGCGTTGGCGATCACCTTGCGGACGTCGCGGTGGTGGTACACCGGGTAGTCCTGGTCGCCGGGGCTGAAGTAGAAGATCTTGCCGTGGCCCCGGCGGAAGGTGCAGCCGCCGCGGATCGCCTCCCCGCCGCTGAACGTGCTCACGAAGACGAGCTCGTCCGGAGCGGGGATGTCGAAGAACTCGCCGTACATCTCGTCCTCGTCGAGCACGATGGGGTGCGGCACGCCCTGGGCGATCGGGTGCGTCGGGTTGACCGTCCAGATCAGCTCGCGGTCGTGCTCGCTGCGCCAGCGCAGGGTGCAGGTGGTGCCCATCAGCTTGACGAAGATCTTCGACCAGTGCCCGGAGTGCAGCACGACCAGCCCCATGCCGGACAGCACGTGCCGGTGCACCCGCTCGACCACCTCGTCGGCGACCTCGGCGTGCGCGGCGTGCCCCCACCAGGTGAGCACGTCGGTCGCCGCGAGCACCTCCTCGGTCAACCCGTGTTCGGGGTCGTCGAGCGTCGCGGTGCGCACGGCACAGGCCTCGCCGAGGTTCTCCACGATGCCCTCGGCGATCGTCGTGTGCATGCCGTTGGGGTAGATCTTGGCGACGTGCTCCTCGATCTGCTCGTGGCGGTTCTCGCCCCAGACGGTGACGCGGACAGGGTGCGGCATGGGCAGCCTCTCGGTCAGGTGCTCTCGGTCATTTCCCAGCTCGGTCATTTGACGGCTCCACCGGTGACTCCGGCGGACACGTAGCGCTGTGCCACCAGCAGCAGCACGACGGCGGGGATCGAGGCGAGCACGGCGGTGGCCATCACGGAGCTCCAGTCGCTGACGTAGCTGCCGATGTACTGGAACAGGCCAAGCGTCACCGGCCGGACGTCCTCGGTCGTGGTGAGCGTGAGCGCGAAGAGGAAGTCGCTCCAGGTAAACAGGAAGGTGAACAGCGCGGCGGTGACCAGCGCGTTGCGGCTCATCGGCAGCACGATCGAGACGAACGCCCGCAGCGGGCCGGCGCCGTCCACCCGGGCCGCCTCCACCACCTCGCGCGGGAGGGTGCCGAGGAACGCCCGGATGATCAGGATCGCGAACGGGATACCGGCCGTCGAGTCGGCCAGGATCAGCCCGGGCACCGAGTTGAGCAGTCCCATAGCGGCGTAGGCGCCGTACAGCGCGTTGGCCACCACGATCGCCGGCACCATCTGGCTGAGCAGCGTGCCGAACAGCACCGCGCCGGCACCGCGGATCCGCAGGTGCGCCAGCGCGTACGCGGCCGGGGTGGCGATCAGCAGGCTGAACACCACGCTGCCCGCCGCGACCAGCAGACTGGTCAGCAGGTGGCGGCCCTGCTGGTCGATCGCGGTCGCGTAGCCGTGCCAGCTCAGGTGCAGCGGCAACCACGGGGTGGCCACCGCGGAGCCACTGGGCTGCAGCGAGACGTTGACCATCCAGTAGACCGGGAACAGCATCACCGCCAGCAGCAGCACCCCGACCACGGTGGCACCCCAGCCGCGCCGCACGACAGTGCCGCCCACACCCGGGCCGCTCACGAGTGCACCGCCCGCCGGCTGGCCCGCAGGTAGCCGACCGCGAACAGCAGCGAGACGACGATCAGGATGTTGCCGAGCGCGGCGCCCTGGCCGAAGTCGAACCGCTGGAAGGACAGCTGGTAGGACTGCGTGGCCAGGGTCTGCGTCGCGTTGGCCGGCCCCGCGTTGGTGAGCCCGAGGATGATGTCCAGCACCTTGAGCGTGTAGACCACGCCGAGCACCAGCACCACGGTCACCACCGGGCGCAGCAGCGGCCAGGTCACGTACCGGAAGGCCCGTAGCCCGGTGGCGCCGTCCATCGCGGCCGCCTCGTACAGCTCCTGGGGGATGTCCTGCAGGCCGCCGTAGAGGATGGTCGTGTTGAACGGGATGCCGATCCAGATGTTCACCATGACCACCGCGAGCAGGGCGAGCGAGGTGCTGGTCAGCCAGCCGAGGTGCGCGCCCCCGAGCGACCGGTTGAGCACGCCGTGGTCCTCGTCCAGGATCCACCGCCACACCGCGCTCGACACGATCAGCGGGATCAGCCACGGCAGTAGCAACAGCGACCGCAGGGTCCGGCTGAGGGGGAACCGGCGGTGGAAGAACACCGCGATGGCCAGCCCGATGGTGAACTGCCCGGCGATCGAGCCGACGGTGAACAGCACCGTGTTGAGCACCGCCCGACCGAACACCGCCGACCCGGTCACGGCGACGTAGTTCGCCAGGCCGACCCAGGGCGCGGCGCCCGTGTAGAAGGTGGCGGTCGTGTAGTGCTGGAACCCCATCACGACGTTCTTCGCCACGGGATAGCCGAAGAACGCGACCAGGTAGACCACGGCCGGCAGCAGGAACCCGAGCTGGGTCAACCGCTCCCGCCGCCGCGCCGACCACCACGGGGCCACCTGAGGCCCGGCCTCGGCCCGTGGCATCGCGAGCCGCGCCACCTCAGCCATCCTGGGCCTGCCGGAGCGCGGCGGGCGGCGGGGCGCTGCCGGTCAGCGCGGTCTGGATCGCCGTGTAGATCTTCGTCGCGGTCTTCGGCCAGTCCGGGCCCAGCTCGCTGGTGCGGGCGCGGCCGCCCTGCACGGCCGAGGTGAACGTGGCCATCTCCGGGTTCTGGGCGACGAAGGCAGCGTCCAGACTGGTCTTGGTCGGCACCGTGGCGCGCTGCCGGGCCAGCTCGTCCTGGCTGGCGTCCGAGTTCAGGCACTCGACGATCTTGGCGGCCTTCGCCTGCCGGGCGGGGTCGCCGGTGCGCGGGATGGTCCACGTCTCGCCACCCAGCGGCGCGACCGGGGTCTGCCCCGCCCTGGGCACCGGGATCGGCACCACCTCGTAGTGCAGGTTCGGGTTCTGCTTCAGCACCGGGAGCTGCCACGGGCCGTTGACCATCATGGCCGTGTTGCCGGCCACGAACTGCTCCCTGACGTCGGCCTGGTCCCAGGTGACCACCGACCGCGAGGCCGAGCCGGAGCTGACCAGATCGACCCAGAGCTGCAGCGCCTGCGCGACCTGCGGCGTGGTGATGTCCTTCTCGTCGCCGCCGTTGGTCCACATGAACGGCAGGAACTGCCAGGTTCCCTCGTAGGTCGCGGCCGCTGAGAAGGCGACGCC